>Ga0209226_10000697_pt1 | contig 17335 bp, 14 predicted proteins | sample BarGraNGADG00212_2_FD_184497 | JGI IMG/M metagenome (GOLD analysis project Ga0209226, IMG submission 184497) | Arctic peat soil microbial communities from Barrow, Alaska, USA - Barrow Graham LP Ref core NGADG0011-212 (SPAdes) (version 2) | ecosystem: Environmental > Terrestrial > Soil >...
CTGGGAGGCGCGCGGAGTTCCATTCGCCGGCTTCGGCAGCCTCGTGTCCCTCGGCCTCTTCAGCTTCGGCATGCTGACGGTCATGCTGGGCGTGATCGCCGAATACCTCGGACTGATCTACGAGGAGGTCAAACGACGGCCCAACTTCATCGTCCAAGAAACGGTCGGCCTTCCCGGGCCGGTTCGTCGGTGATAGGCGATCGAACGATGAATCGAGCGGCCGCGGACCTTGTGCGGGGGCGGCTACGACCTGAGAGCCGCGTGCTCGTGCTCGGAGCAGGCGGCTGGTTCGGATCGACACTCCTCGACCTGATCGCCCGCTCGGGTTGCGGCGCAGACGTACTGGCGCTGACAGGGCGACCGCGGAGGCTCGCCGCGGGCGAGCAGGAGTGGGAGCTTCACGGCTGGGACTCGGAGCTGGTGGCGAACTACGCGCCCTCTCTCGTCGTCAACTGCGCCTTCCTAACCCGGGAGCGCATCGACGAAGTCGGTTACGAACGCTACGTGGCCGAGAATGTTGTTCTTAGCTCGCGTTTCGTCCAGACGCTGGCACTGCCATCGGTCAGCGCGGCGGTCACCGTTTCGAGCGGAGCGGCAGTTGCAGAGGGCTCGGGCGTGCCGGACGCGGAGACGAATCCGTACGGGTATCTGAAGCGTGTCGAGGAGATCATGTCCCCGACCGTGGCAAAAGCGCACGACGTAGCGCTCGTCGTGTGCCGCGCGTGGTCGGTCTCGGGACCGTTCGTGACCCGGCCGCGCAATTATGCCTTCTCTGATCTGCTTCTCCAGGCAGCCGAAGGCCGCATGGGGATTCGAGCCGCCCACGAGGTGTGGCGACGCTACGTCGGGGTCGACGATCTCCTCGCTGTCTGCCTCTCGCTGGCCGTTGACGGGTGGTCGGGCGATGTGGACAGCGGCGGCCCACTCGTCGAGATCGGCGACTTGGCAGCGCGTATCGTCGCCGAGCTCAGCCCCGGAGTCGAGATCGAGCGACCGCCTCTAGATGGCTCGCCTCCCGATCGGTATCACTCAGACGACCACTCGTGGCAGCAAGCGTATCGGCGCCTGAACTACGTCCCCGCGTCGCTCGAAGAGCAGATCAGGGCTACGGCCAAGGTGATTGCCGGATCGTGAACGTGACTGAGAACTTAAAGACGCGCGCGAGCAGCAGGCCGATGCGCTTCCTTGTCGTAGGCGGTTGGAACACCGTCTTCGGCGTCGGGTTCTTCACCGGCTTCTATCTCGTCGCCGGAAGAGAGATTGGTTACGCGGCGGTTCTTGGGATCTCGCAAGTCGTTGGGGTGCTCCAGTCGCACACCACGCAACGGTTTATCGTCTGGAGATCGCACGGCGCCTATTTCCGCGAGTTGGGTCGCTTCTCTGTCCTCTACGTCGTCATGTATTTCGTCAACCTTGGGATGCTTGTCCTCGGCGTCGACTATCTCGGCTTTCCAGTCCTGCCGACGCAATGGGCGATCACGGCGCTCCTGGTTCTCCCTACCTACTTGTTTCAGCGTATCTGGGCTTTCCGTGTCGAGCCGCTTGAGTCGGCGGCGTCGCAGCAACAGGCGGAGGTGGGTTCGTGAAGGGGTCCGACTATGTCGCGAGTAAGACTCCGTGCCGCTCAGTGACCTAGCAGGTCGCGATACCAGCCGACCGTACGCGCGAGGCCATCGATCATGCTCACTTGTGCGCTCCAACCTAGTTCGGTATGGGCCTTGGCCGCCGATAGCCACTGGTCGCGGATCTCATGCTCGGCTTGATTGAGCACCTGAGGTTCCACGAGCGATCCAACCGTGGCCTTGCAGACGAGGTCGTAGATCTCGCGAACAGTTAGCGGCGCCTCGTTGCTGAAGTTGAAGGCCTCGCCCGAGTGGCTTCCATCGCGCGCGACCTCGGCGAGCAGCAGGTAGGCGGCCACGACATCATCGACGTGTAGATAGTCGCGCCGAAAAGTCCCGTCGCTGCGGAGGACGGGCTGCTCACCTTGCAACAGCGAACGGATGGTGCCCGGCACGATTCGGCTCCAGTTCAGGTCGCCTCCGCCGTAGATATTTCCACAGCGGGCGACCAGCACCGGTACGTCGTAGGTCACGGCGTAGGACGTGGCGAGCAAATCGGCGCAGCTCTTAGAAACGTCATATGGGCCACGCCCCTGCAGCGGCATGTCCTCGGTGTACGGCAGTTGCGCCGCCGTTCCATAGGCCTTGTCCGAGCTGGCAATGACGACCGAGTGCACCAGCGAAGCGTGTAATCGAGCCGCTTCCAGCACGTTCCAGGTTCCCGTAAGGTTGCTCGCGAACGCGCTCACCGGGCTCCGTAAAGCGGCACCCACGATGGTTTGAGCGCCCAGGTGCATGATCGTGTCGATGTCGTGATCGACGACCGCCCGCTCCACTGTGACCGCATCCTCGAGCTCGCCGTTGACCACGGCAACGCGCTGCAGTGTCCCGCTGCGCAGCAACTCGGATTGCGGATCGAGGTCGCGCACCAGCGCGACGACGTATGCGCCTTCGTCGAGCAGTCGCCGGGTCAGCCACGAGCCGACCACACCGGTCGCCCCCGTCACGAGCACTCTCTGCGACGACCAAGACGTCATGACCAGGTCCGCCATGGAGCTTCGCCGCTGTCCCAGAGCCGATTGAGCAGCTGCTCCTCTCGATAGGTGTCCATCGGCTGCCAAAAACCATCGTGCCGGAACGCCATCAGCTGCCCGTCCGCGGCCAGCGCGGCCAGCGGCGCCTCCTCCAGCACGCTGTCACGGTTCAGGTAATCGAAGACGCCGGGCTCGAAGACGAAGAAGCCGGCGTTCACCCACCCATCTACCTGTGGCTTCTCGCGGAACCGCTGGACTGCTTGATCCTCGCCTACTTCCATCACGCCGAACCGGCTGAGCGGACGCACGGTCGTCACCGTGGCCAGCTTGCCGTGGGCGCGGTGGAAAGCAAGCAATCGGTCGATTGGGACATCGCCCAGTCCGTCACCGTACGTGCAGACAAACGTCTCGTCGACGTACGGGCGAATGAGGTGCACGCGCCCCCCGGTCATCGTGCTCTCACCAGTGTCGGCGACCGTCACAGTCCAGTTCGCTTCGTCGTGCTGCCCATGGAAGGCGATCCGCTCATGCTCGCCCAAGGTGACGGTGAAGTCGTTGTTGCGGGCCCGGTAGTTGAGGAAATACTCCTTGATCATCTCGCCCTTGTAGCCGACGCAGACCACAAACGAGTTCAGACCGAAGTGGGCGAAGTTCTTCATGATGTGCCAGATGATCGGCTTGCCGCCGACCTCGACCATCGGCTTGGGTCGGAACTCAGTCTCTTCGCGAAGCCTAGTGCCGAGGCCGCCGGCGAGGATGACGACCCGAGGGCTCTTCTCGGGACTCTGGGCCGCCCTCGAAAGTTCTGAATCTCTGCTATCTGGATCAGGCATATCCTCTTGATGCCCCTTGCTCATGCGCTAGGCCCTACTTCCTCCGCCGAGCGGGCAGCTAACCCGGATACGCCTCTATCAATTTTCCGGCGGGACAACGTAGTGTGGGCCACCATGCGAGTAACGATAATCTATAGCTCCCAAACGATGCGCCGTTGCTGAGTAGGACTGCTGCTAAACGCGTGCCGTTCTTGGCCCGGCTAGAGAGCGCCCCGACCACCAAAAACGGCGCCGACCGTCATCACGAGAATGCGCAAATCGGCGGCGAGCGACAGATTCTCAATATATGTGCGCTCGATCGAAAGCCTCTCGTCGAAGGTCAGTACCCCACGGCCGTTGACTTGCATCGGGCCGGTCATGCCGGGCTTGACCGATAGCCGGAATAGATGCTCGGGCGCGTAGCGCTCGACTAGATCGAACTGCTCGGGCCTTGGACCGACGAGGCTCATCTCGCCCTTCAGCACGTTTAAGAGCTGCGGCATCTCGTCGAGGCTCGAGCGGCGCAGGAAGCGACCTATACGGGTTATGCGAGGGTCGTTTTGGAGCTTGAACATCGGCTCCGTGAGCTTGTCGAAGGGAACGATCTCCCGGAGGCGCTCCTCGGCGTCGGCAACCATCGTCCGGAACTTGTATATCCGGAAAGGCCGTCGGTCTCGTCCAGCACGGATCTGCGAGAAGAAGACGGGGCCGGGGCTGTCGAGCTTGATGGCGAGAGCAATGAGCGCGGCGATTGGTGCAAAGAGAACGAGGGCGATAGCGCTCACGGCGATGTCGAGCGCTCGTTTGATCATCAATGTCGAGCGCGGGATGTTCCAGGTGCGGTACTCGAGCACCGGCAGGTCGACGATGTGATTCATCTGCACGGCGGCGCCGATCAAGCCTCTAGACAGCGGAATGACGCTGAGCCTGATCTGGTGCGCCTGCCCGATCGCCGAGAGCTCTACGATCACGCTGCTGTCGGTCGAGGAGCTGGAGACGACGATCCTGTCGATCGAACGCCACCAATCATCACCATTCCGCAGGCTCTCGATATCTATCTCGGGAAGCTCTGCGACGATTTCAAGGTGGGCTTCGGGGAAGAGCTCTATCTTGCGCCGGATTGTCGCTACTTCCGCTAGAGAGCCGATAATCGCAGTGCGTTCCGGCGGAGTTGCGTATCTCCAGAGCCGGCGAGTTATCCCTCGCAGCACGAACGCGGCCACGAATGTTGTGAGCATGAGGCGTGCCGCGCCGGTCAGCGACAGCGATCCGGGTACGGGCAAGCGTAGGAAGAGCAGCATCCCGAACGCGCCCGCGAGGGCCCAGGTAGCGATCAGTGGGACCTCGTCGATTGTCAGGTGACGAAGCGACCGCTGATCGCGGTCGTACAGGCCGATCAGCTTCGCCAGCAGCACCCAGAACGGCGCCAGCGTGATTGTCCAGAACAGCGCGCTGACGTTGTTACTAAGAAGAAAACCGATAGAGAGACCGCCGAATGCCACCGCCAGGATGTCGCTCGCGGCGAGCATGCGGCGCAGGAGCGCATCGCGCCACTCATTGGCCGACAGTCTTGCCCAGTTGCCGACTCGACCTACGACGGGCTGTGCCTCCGTCTCAACATCTTCTTGAAGCAACCTGCCCGACATCCGACTCGTATTTGCCTCGCTCTGCGGTGACAAAACGTTTGGTAGCGGTCTTTTTTCGTTCTGTCGGGTGCGGAATCCTGTACTCATGCTCCATTCCCGGATAAGCCAGCCTAACACAAGCCTATTCCTGTGGCTATAGGCGAGTCCTGGGTTTTACCGGCTCCTTACGTTCGATCGGGGCGCTAAACAGTCAGTGAGATCGGCGCTCGGGTACCGCTGAATCGCCGCGGTTGCTTGATTGCGGTTCGCGCGCGCCGCCGCCTAGAGGAACGGGAATCAGCCTTCCTCTGACGGCACTCGTCGTTGTAATGATCGGTCAAGGCCTAGCGGTCCCTTGGAGCCATGAGCGTTGGGGCGGCTCCCTATAGAGCTCTGGGTAACCACAGGCGCCCTTCATCGGCGCTGGCGGTTATCCCCCGGACCTTACCGCGCTGAGTTCTTGAGCGGAACACCCGCGAAGATCGTGGAGCGCGGGTTAAGCGAGATGGCCCGTCTCAGACTCCGCTTGGCGCTTTTTGTATCGCCAAGTCGGATTTCGATATCGGCGGCGGCAAACCAGATTTTCCAATCGGTTGGGTCGCGCGCGATCGCGTCCTTAATCCATTCATGCGCAAGGGCGTAAGCACCTTGCTGCTTCCTCACCAGAGCGAGTTGGAGGTAGGGGCTGGCAGCCCAAGGTTGGAGATTGCGGGCGTCCATAGCGGCCCGGAACGCATCTGTCGTGGCTAAGAACGCTTCGGTCGTGTCTCCAAGATCGGCATAGACCTGTCCGCGCGCGGCGTAAGTCTGACTGTCCTTTAATCTGAGCTGAGAGAACAGCGGAATGGCCTGAGCGCAGATGAGCATCCACGCTCCCAGTAGTGCCGCCAGCCCGATTCCGAATTGTTTCTGGCGCGTGGAACGCGATCCATTCGATCCATTCGTTCGAACAAGCTGAGGTGGACCCGGAGTGGTGCCTGCCGCGCTACCTAACAGCGCGAGCGCGACGATGCCGACTGCGGTTACGGCGGTGAGCTCCCAGATCCAGTCGAATCCTGCGGCGACCGAGAAGGCGGCGAAGGTGCCGGTGAGCGCCGCCAAGGCGACACGTTTCTCGCCTGAAGCTTGACGCGAGCGGCGAACTCCGACGCCTATTCCAATGAGCGCCAGCGAAAGGGTGAGGGCGAGCCCCGGAATTCCCAGCTCTCCGAGCGACTGGATATATAGCGAGTGGGCGTCCTTGGCCACCAGGGACGCCGCCGGCCTGTGCTTGGCCCACCAGGTCTCGAATGAGCCCCCGCCGTTGCCCAGAAGCGGATGGCTCTCCCATTGATCGATCGAAGCCGTCCAGAACTGCCAGCGGCCGCTGCCACTGGTGCTCAGCAGGTGCTGCGTTGCGAAATCGCTGGTTGGGATGGTGCTAGGGGGGCGTCTGAACTCGTTGAATTGCCTGAGCGGGTGACTAGCGAGTATTCCGATTACCGCGAGGGTAATCGCCAAGGCTGCGGCGGTCGGGCCGAACCACGGCTTGGGTCGAAAAACTCTCTCTTTGCCCAAGCGAGAAGCCGCCTCGCGGCCTGCCGCGTAACCCGCTCCGGCGAGTAGGCAGAAAAGTGCAACGAGTAGTGCCGCGCTCCCTCCTTCGTGCTTGACGAGGCTGGTCCCCATCGGCCCGCTGACGAGCTCGTGGCGATAGTCGAGCGCAATGATCGCGGCAGCTGAGCCCGCCGCTCCCCAGAGAAGCGCAGCGACTGTCGCCCAGCGTCGCTTGATCAACAGGATGAAGGTGACGACGCCGATGAACGCCGTGATCACGCCGCCACGTGATGAGGCTAGAAACACCACGGAAACGATCGCCGGAATCGGCGCAACGGCGAGTCCTCGAAGAATCGCCCTCTCGCTGGTTACGGCTATTCGGAGCAATAGCGGTAGCCCGAGCGCAACGAAGATCGCCAGTCCGTTCCAGTAACCGAGCGGAAAGCTGAGACGGGGAGCAACGCTTACCAGGAAGGTCCCCAACCCCTGGTCAGAGAAGGTGCCCGGGAAGAACCTGCTGACGAGGGCGACAAGCGCCACCAGCGATATACCGATCGCCAATCCGTCGAGCCAGCGAGTAAACGCGGCTCTTCGCGCCGCCAGCGTAGTAACGACGAACAGGCCGAGGAATAGAGAGACCCGATTGAACTCGTTGAAGCTGTTCTCAGCGCTCGGGGCCCAGAACGTCGAGGCCAGTGTCCAAGCGCAGAGCGCGGCGATGATCCCGCCCAATACCAGTGAGGCTCGGGTCGCGCTTTCCAGCGTCAGCGTTCGTAGAGCTATGCCGACGATTACCGCCCACCAAAAAGCAATCGCCAGCGTATTACGACTTGGTAGGGCATAGCTTCCGTCGTCGTATGCCGTGAAGAACGTGATGGCGGCTACCGAAAGCGCTACTACCGTGCCCAACGAGAGAGCGACCGAGCGGATTCTTGTTAGGAACGACACCGGCTGGTAGAGTAGCCCGCTAAGAGCAAGGTCCGGCGAGAGAGGGTCAAACAACGCATGTTTACTCGCGCGAAACTGCTTCCTTACGCTGTAATAGCCGCGTTAGTCGTCCCGGGTATTGCGGGGGCCTCGACGCTCTCTTCGGCCTCCAGCCGCGGTGGCCAATCCGCGGGACACGGATACGTCGCGAGCAGCGTGACGGACCGCGGTTCGGGAGTACAGCAGTACAAAGAGTTCCCTCCGTCATCCTCCGGACGCAAGTTAGTTGGAACCGCGAAGAAGCATGTGAAGTTATCGAAAAAAGCGAGGAAAGTGCTTAAGTCGATGAAAGGTTCTGACCGCAAGATTTTTGAGCATATGCTCGCGTCAGCCGACTCCGGAACGACGATGGGGAGAGTTAGGCCGGGCGACGTATCGGCGGGCGAGAGCAACTCATCCTTCGTTAAATCCCTCAGCGCGGCGCTTGACTTTTCTGGCGCGGGGAGCACTACCCGCCTCGCCTTGTTGCTCGCTGCCGTTGTTGCTATCAGCGCGGGGGCCGGGGTAGTCGCTGTTCGAAAACAGCGTTCGTAATCTCGCCGCGGTTCTCTTTGGCGACGCGTTTTTCGCAGACGCTCTCTTCAGAAGAGGAGAGCGCGAATAAATCCTCGGAGATATCCACCGGTCTGTTAGACCTCGGCCGTTTGTCGGGCCCAGGCGCAGTCGTGGCGAGGAAAGCGCGGTCCCCAGTTAACGTTAGGGCCGCGAGGTGTATTGGAAGCGCGGCGATCGGCTCGATCCCGGACCTTCCACGCAATGACGAGCTCTCAGGCGAGCTCTAGTCGGTACCAAACGCTGGCCCTGTCCATGATTTCTTGGGGGCGGTCAGCGAGAACTCCGCGGACTGATCGCTGCCGTTGGGCAGGCGCGCTCTGAGCGCCTTGGTGTTCGCCGGTCGAGAGATACGGGCCTGGAAAACGCCATAGCGGTTGGCCGACAGCGTCTTCACTTTTTTCCACGTGCCGCTGGACTTCCGCTCGATCACTATCTTGCCGGCCTTGCTGTTAGGCGTTCGTCCCCAGAGTAGAACGGGCGCCGTTCGCGCTGTGGTCTGTGGCAGAGCGACGAAGGGGAAGCGGAAGGCACGCAGCACGGGCTTGGCGCGTTCGGAAGAGATGCCGCCTGAGTTGGCGTAGTAGAGGCCGGACTGCCAGTAGGAGGTGGCCATCGGCTGGTCGCTGAGGATGAACCAGTTGACCAGCGACACCCCGGAGCTCCACATCTGGTAGAGAGACTGCGCGACCCAGCGTGTCTCGAGCGCGACGGGAACGCCCTTCGGATCGGGCGGCTTGGAGTCCCAGCTGAACTCCGTCACCCAAAGGCGGACTTTCTGTGACGAGACGACGTGCTTAGCCTTTATTGCGGTGTTCAACACCTTTCGCATCTCTCCCATGTCACCGAGCGACGCATTTCCGTGGATACGGGCTTTCGTCGTTGGGCCACCTTGTGTGTAGGGGTGATGCGACCAGACATCGATCTTCGTCTTCGCTTTGCATGCCGACTTGTAGACGAAGGCGACCGCCCCGGTCTTCTTGTCGCGAACCTTCTTCTCGGAGACGCAGAGAACGTTCTCCATGAAATCGAGCGGCTTGGTCGCAGTTCGGTTTTTCGAGCCAACGCCGAACGGCGCCGTTTCTCCACCGATGACGACGTTGCTTGAGTTCACCGCGTGCAAGGCGTCGGCCGCGGCGTTCAGCATCGAGCGGTACCAGCCCGGGGCGAACGCCTTCTTGTTCTTCACCTGAGGGCTCAGGAAGGTATTCAGGTTGGGCTCGTTCCAGATGGCCCAGTACTGCACTCGAGGTAGACCCTCGAAGCTTCCGCTGTAGCGGGTCGCCGCAGCGGTTGCGAACTTCGCCAGGGCGCTCGCACTCGGCCGATAGCTCCCGGCGGCGGCCGATCCGCTTCCGGAGCTCTCTGCCCAACTCGGGGAGGTCGAAATAGCCACAAGCAGTTTCAGGCCGGCCGCTGCGGCCTCTTTCAGCGGTTTGTCGTATCTCGCCCAGCTGTAGTTCGGATCGGCAGGATCGCTTGGATTAAACCCTTCGGGCGGGGTAGACCCTGGCGGCGCGACGGTTGCCCAGTCGATACGGATCTCGACGTACTTCGCACCAGTCGCCCGGATACGCTCGAGCTGCGTCGCGTTGCTGGCGTCGGAAGAAAGGTCGATGAAGCCGACCCCGGTCTCGATCGCACCCGAAGCGGTCTTTACTGTCGCCACCTTCCGTGCCCCTGAGGCACTGGCCGTGAGAACGACCATCGCGGCGAGGAGAATTAAATTTCCTCGAACTAGCCGGCGCATGGTGGCCCAGGGTACACGAAGCCCCTAAGGGATCGCTGAATAGAAGGTTAGCGGGACGTAAAGAAACGCGAAAAACCCGCAATTTCCGCGTTTTTCAAGCGACGCGGGTGGCTCGTAGGGCTGTTGTTGTAATGAAGCGATTCGCCGCTTGACTGGGGCTGTCTGGCGAACGGTGGAATTGCGGAATCTCACGTCGCCGAGAGTCGTCATCTCGTCTTCTCGGGCCGCCGCTGAGCTTACGGGAGAGGGCGGTGTGGCCGAATGACCGGGCCGTCGCGACCGACATGGCGGGCGCGGCTCACCAAGCGCTATCCCCAGGATCGCCTGTGTCTCTACCCGCCGAAAGTCGTCATGCCTCTCAGAGGGAGGCCGACTTTCGGCGGTGAAGATGGGCGGTGCCGGTCTCGAACCAGCGATCTCCTGCTTGTAAGGCGGGTCGCGAAGAAGACCCAGAGGGCGCCGGAAACCGCATGGTTGAGCGGTAACCGGTGCCCTTTCCGCTCTCTAGTGTGTGCCCGGTATTCCCGTCTTTTCCGGGCTATTCGGATCGATTCGGGCACAGATTCAGGAGTTGTGCCCATTGGGTTTCGACGTTCCGTCGATTCATGCTGCACCGTCGGCATCAGGCTGGATGGAGAAGGCCGCATGAGCCACCACAGCGCCAATCGGCTCACTGCCATAGAACGACATGCACAGCAGGAACTCACCGGGTACGCCCTCATAGGCCGCGGACCGACAGGCTATAAAGCCGAACCGCCCGTAGAAAGCCGGCTCGCCCACCAGCACGCACCCCAGGGCGCCTGTCGAGCGCGACTCGGCAAGTCCGGCGGAGACCAAAGCACTGCCGATGCCTTGGCCCTGGTAGCGGGGCAGGACCGCGACCGGGCCAAGAAGTAGCCAGCCGCTTGCGGCCTCGCCGATCGGCACGGGCGAGAAGGCGATGTGCCCGACGACCTCGCCATCCACCACGGCTACCAGCGAGAGCGCAAGCGCATCAGCGGCGCGCAGCGCGTCGACGATAAGGTGCTCGGTCTGGTGGCTGATCGGATGATGCGCGAAAGCTTCGAGGTTGACCCGTCTGATGGCCTCCAGGTCAGCCGCTGTCTCGGGGCGGATACGCATTCCGAATGCCTCCTTTTGCTGCGCCTAACTAGGATTCGGCAGCCTGCATAAGGCCTTCGAAGACCGCCCCCATTTTGATAAGGACCCTATCAACCGACACCAGGGCGTCATATGCGGTCTGCGTATGCTGCTGAGCGCTGACGCGTTGTCCATCGAGGCGACGGGCAAGCCCGCAATCCCGCTTGGAAAGAGGGCTTGAGAAATGGGCGGTGCCGGTCTCGAACCAGCGACCTCCTGCTTGTAAGGCAGGCGCTCTCCCAGCTGAGCTAACCGCCCGCGCCGCAAGTGTTCCACATCCGGCCGAAGCCGGCGCGGTGGCGCGGCTCCCTTTCGTGACCAATGACTCAACTTACCGCTTGATATTCGGGCGAGCGGGTAGGGATAGGGAGTACTCACCCTGAATGGGAGTAGTGAAGATGGTGCCCGGGCAGTATTCGGCTTCCAGATTGCCGTTCCAGAGCGGCCCGAGGAGCCGCTGACCGATCGTGCCGGGAGAATCCGTGGGGACAGAATTGATGAGTGATTCTGATTTGCGATCGGCTTACGCGGGCGCCTTGTGGGCGTACATCACCGCGGCGAACGAGAAAGCGCTGGCGCGCGCGCACGAGGTTGGCAAAGCCAGCCTCCGGGCCGGTCTCGACTCGCCGTTCGTAGCTGCGGCCCACTTCGAGGCGCTGGCAGCCGGCGAGCTGCGGGAGGGCGTCACGAGTGAGCTCGTGGCAGAGCGCTCGCCCCGTTTCCTGATCGAGGCGTTGCGGACCTTCTCTGACGCTCGGCACGGGTTCGAGCAGATGTCGGGCGAGCTGGCGAAGATGAACGACACTCTGATCGAGCGCACCAGAGAGCTCGAGATCGCCAATGCCGAGCTCGAGACCTTCAGCTACTCGATATCGCACGACCTGCGAACCTCGCTGCAGGCCGTGCTGGGGTTCGCGCAGACGCTGGATGCCCGCCACTCGCAGGATCTGCAACCGGAGGCGCGTCGCTGCATCGAGCTGATCATCAAGGGCTCACGGGGGATGAACGAGTTGGTCAGCGATCTTCTCGCGCTGGCTCAGGCGGGTCGTCTGCCGCTCGAGCTCGAGCCGGTCGATCTCGGCTTGCTGACCAGTGAGGCGATCGCCGAGTTGGGGCCACAGCTCGCGGCCTCCGATGTCGATCTGGTGATCGGCGAGCTCCCGGTTGTCGATGCCGATCGCGTCTTGCTCAAGCAGGTCTTCGTGAACCTCATCTCCAACGCGATCAAGTTCTCGTGCGGGGTGAAACCGCGGGCGCGAGTCGAAGTAGGTTCCTTGCGGCGAAGCGAGGCGTCGGTCGTTTTCGTTCGGGACAACGGCGTGGGCTTCGACATGGGCGAGTCCGGCAGGTTGTTCCAGGCCTTCGAGCGTCTACACGGCCGCGGCGACTTCGAGGGGACGGGCGTGGGCCTGGCGCTCGTGGCCCGCATCGTCGAACGCCATGGAGGTCGCGTCTGGGCCGAATCGGAGCCCGGGAAGGGCGCCAGCTTCTATTTCACGCTTGCCGGCGGGGCGGCTCTCGCTGATACCGGTCAGAACAACAACTCGAAGAGCCAAGAGCGCGATAAATCGGCGTCAGGCGGATAGGACCCGCAGCGCAGCCCGAATAGCGGCCGGGCGCGGGAGCGCGGGCAGGAAGGCGAGATAGCGTGCGTGCCACTCGCTGGGCTCAAAGCGCGCTTCGTAGCGAGCCATCGCGCCGAAGCCGTAGCGATAATCGACCCGCTGTATCGCCCGCGCCACTATGCGGCCTACCAAACGTGCGCGCCTGTCGAGTTGATCTTCGAACCCGCGCATGGGGGCCATGGCGAACGCCGCCCCCGCGGCGCCATTGGCTTGTAGCCGCGCCAGCGCCGTGGAGATTAATAGCTCGCTAGCTCCGTTGGCGGCGTCCGGCGCCCGGAAGAAGTCTTCCAGGTACCAGCCGTTGAGCGCGGGGAGATAAGCACACGCCAGAGCGGCCTCGCCTATTCCGGCGCGGCGGGCGAGAAAAACACGCTTGAGAGCCGCCTGCTCAAACGGCGAGGCGCGCAAAAAGGAGTTCGACTCGGGCCTTTTCAGGGCGGCGCGCCAGCGCGCGAGCACGTCCAGAACCTCGCTCTCGAACTCTATGTCCCTCGTCTCGTTTGGGCGGTACTCCTCGATCTCGACTCCCATGCGGCGGGCGTGGTTTGCCGCCCAGCGGTACTTCTTGCCGCGGTTTCCGCGGGGCGTGTGCCAGTGAGCGAGGTCGAACCAGGGCTCCTCCCCGATCTTCAGCACCGAGAAGCCGAGCTCGATCGCCGTTCGCGCCGTATGCTCGGAGACCACCAGCAGGCAGATAGAGCGGTGCTCGGCACGCATAGCCCGTCCGAAAGCGCCGAGTAGCGCGGGCAGCTCCGAGGCCGCGCAGAGCGGATCTGTCCAGACGATGGCTGCGCGCGGCGACTCGAGATAACAGACGACGCCTTCGCCGAGCGAGAAGGTTCGCCACGGCGCGTCGTAGCGCAGCAGGAAGGAAAGTGGCCCGGTGCCGAAACGATCGAGCTTCTCGAGCAGGCCCGTGCCGTTCGCGCTCGTAGCCGGATGATCGTCGATGAGGACGCTTCTCATTGCGCGAAACTCCGTGAAGGTAGTAGGAGTCTGTCAGACAACGAGGACCGCGGCCTTGTTTGCCCTTCATTCGGGCGATATGCGACCGCCTCGTTCCTTTTCCCGCGGGCGGGAAACTCAACCGGAGATCCCGGGCAGCTCCCCGGCTGGAACGCGAGCGATCTCAGCGAGCCCGCCGCTTTCTTCACGCCCCGTCCCGGTTCGATACGGAAGACATCGACCGCGGCGGCTAGCCGCGCCCAGGCACCAGGCTTAGCTCAGCTTCGCCCGATTCGATCAGGCTGAGGATCGCCGCGGCGACCTTTTCCGGCGGATCAGCGGACGGGATGCCCGGCGGCGGGCCGGTCGAGTAGTGCTCGTCAGCGCCGATCGCGTTTTTCTCCAGATCGGTGGCCGTGATGTAGGGGTAGATCAGCGAGACTGCGATGCCCTCGAGGGCGAGCTCCTCGCGCGCGACCAGGGAGAGGTGATTCAGAGCGGCTTTGCTCGAGGAGTAGCCGGCCGAGCCGGTGAGGATCATCTTGGTCGCTCCCGAGCTGACGTTGATAATCACGCCTGAGCCCTGTCCGCGCATGATCGGGATTACGGCCTGCATCGCCTCCAGCGCCCCGATCAGGTTGAGCTCGAGAATCGATCGATAGTCGTCGGGGTCGATCTCCTCGACGGCAGCGTTGAAGTCCTGGCCGGCGTTGTTGACCAGGCAGTCGATGCGACCGAAGTGCTCGACCGTGCGCTCGACCAGAGCGCGAATGTCGTTCGCCTTACGTATGTCGGTTCTTACAGCGAGAGAGCCCGGGATCTCCTCCGCAGCGGAGCGGAGCGCCTCTTCGTTACGAGCAGCCAGAACGACCCGCGCGCCCCTCGAGCCGAGCAGCCTCGCCGTAGCCAGGCCGATTCCTCCACTGGCGCCGGTGACTATAACCACCTTGCCGCTGATCTGCACGCGAACCTTCTCCTCCGCTTTTGTCCGCCTGAACGGGCAACTCACATTAGCTCGGGCCCGCCTATCGCGGGGCCCGGCCCGAGTCGGCTCGATACCGGCTCGAGCTGAGCGCGCCGGCCCGGCGCCAAGCAGACACGAGCAACCAGGCAAGGGCGGGGGCGACTAGCGGCGTGACGCTAAGCATGTAGCGCGCCTCGCCGTGGATGAGCAACACGTGGAAGACGATCCAGAAAGCGACCAGCAGCATGGCCAGTCCGGCGCCGGGGAGGCGCCTTCGAGTTGCGAGCAGAAGCCCAAGCCCGCCCAGAATCCAGAAGGAGTAGTGCCAGAGCTTGTACAGCCAGAGGTGCCGCAGCGAGCCGTTGATCAGCGTCGCTTCGGCGCCCGAAAGCCGGCGCTGGTAGCGGCCGCGCTGAGGATCTGGGCCGCGCTGAGCGATGAGGACGTTGCTGAACGGCCCCGGTCCCCAGGCCATCAGCTTGCCGAATTTCGCCGGCATCAACTCCAGCCAATCGAGCGGGTTTTCGCGTACGTAGGAGATCGACTCGCGTAGCATGGTCGAGTTCTGGCGCGTCTCGGCCTCTGCACTGAGAATCGCCCAGCGCGGGTGGGGCCCATTACGAAGCTCGAAGCCCCCGGTGGCCCTCGGGTTGGCGCCCAGCCAGATCGTGTAGCCGCCGTTGGTGGAAAGCCCGAAAGTGTGCATGACGGCGGCGTTGCGCGCAGCCCAGGGCAAGAGCACCAGCACGGAGCTGACGGCGAGTAGCACAGCCGCTCGCCACGACTCGCGCAGTGGGCGGCGCAGAAGCAGCCAGAGCGGCAAGACCAGCGGCAGCAGCATCGCCGTCGAACGAACGAGAATGGCCAGGCCGAGAAGCACCCCCGCCGCCGCCGTTCTAGATAGCACCGGCGTCTTCCCGTCCTCCCTGATGAGCAGCAGGCAGGCAGCGAGAAGCAGCGGGATGAAGAGCCCTTCGGAAGAGGCGCGCATCACGTAAGGAGTCAGCGTCGGGGCGACGGCGATCAGGACACCCGACAGCACGCCGACGCTGCGGCCGCCCAGCCGCCGCCCAAGCGCATAGGCAAGTCCGCTGCTGATCGCCCAAAGCACGAGATTGGCGGCCTTGATCGCCGCGATAGAGGGACCGGTGATCAGGAACAGGCCGGCGAGGAAGGCCGGCCAGCCAATCGGAAAGAAGGCTGTCGGATGGCCCATGATCGCGTAGCCGTGGCCCTCGGAGATCGCGCGGGCGCTGAGGTAGTAGAAGTAGGAGTCGCTGGTGGCCCGTCCGTGCACGAGCAATACCCAGGGCAGACGTGCGAGTACTGAAAGCAATGCGAGCGCGGCGATGTCGAGCACCCAATCGCGCCGGATGCGTTCGCTAATTGCCGGTCGCTTTGCCGCTCGCCGCGCATCGACATCAGGACGCGCCGCGAGAGCCCGCTCGCCATCTCTTCCTGTTGTCGGATCCACTCGAACCTTTCGCTGGCTCTGCCCGGGACGGCGCCCGCTCCCCGTTCGGCTCGGTTCACGGCCGGGAATTGATCAAGGTTAGCGAGCGAGCCTGTCGAGCAAGCTCTCGTAATGCTCCGCGCTTGACCTATAAGTGGCGGCTCGCGCTACCAGGTGCCTGTGAAACACAGTATTTGTATAATGCAGCTATATGGGAGCTAGAAATACCGACTCAAGCGCGATTGACAGGCAGGCCGACGAGCTGGTGAGCTACTGGCTCGTGCTTGGCCACCGGATCATGAGTAGGAAGCTTGCCTCCTCGCTCTACCCGGAGTTGACGAACAAGCTCCCGCGCGGTCAGGTGCATGCGCTCGTGCTGCTGGCGGAGGCCGGAGAGCCGAAGATCAGCGAACTGGCCGCCATGCTCAGCCTCGACGAGAGCACCGTGACGCGCCTCGTTGACAAGCTGGAAACCGCCGGCCTGGCCGAGCGCCGGCGCTCTACCAGCGACCGGCGCTCCATCAGCGTTGTGATCACAAAAGCGGGACGCAAGGTAGTCACCTGCGCGCGCGAGCACCAGCGCGTCTTTATGGCTGAGGTGCTGGCTGCGCTCGATCCCGAAGAGCGAGCCGAATTCATTCGCCTGACCGCGAAGGCGGCCGAGTCGGCGCGACTGCGCTCCGCGAAGGTAGTGAGCGGATGAACGAGCAACTCCATTTCACCCATCGCGAGATAATGTTCGTCTACAGCGGGCTGATGCTGGGCATGCTCCTGGCCTCGCTCGATCAGACGATCGTCTCGACGGCGCTGCCGACGATCGTCGGCGACCTGGGCGGGCTCAACCACTACACCTGGGTGGTCATCGCCTACATCCTCACCTCGACGGTCTCGATGCCGCTGTACGGCAAGCTGGGCGATCTCTATGGGCGCAAGCGCCTGTTTCAGCTGGCGATCGTCATCTTCCTGTTCGGCTCGGCTCTCTGCGGCTTGTCGCAGAACATGCTCGAGCTGATCGTCTTTCGCGCTCTGCAGGGGCTCGGCGCCGGCGGCTTGATGGTAGGAGCGATGGCGATCATCGGCGACATCGTTCCCCCGCGCGAGCGCGGCCGCTACCAGGGCTACATCGGTGGCGTCTTTGCGGTCTCGAGCATCGCCGGGCCGCTGCTCGGCGGCTTCTTCGTAGACAATCTCTCCTGGCGCTGGGTCTTCTACGTCAACCTCCCGGTTGGAGCGCTGGCCTTCTTCGTGGTCGGCGCCGTGCTGCACCTTCCCCGGCGTCGCGTCGCGCACCGGATCGACATTCTCGGCACCGCGCTTTTGTCGGCCGGCGCCTGCGCCTGGACGCTCGCG
>Ga0209226_10000698_pt1 | contig 17295 bp, 13 predicted proteins | sample BarGraNGADG00212_2_FD_184497 | JGI IMG/M metagenome (GOLD analysis project Ga0209226, IMG submission 184497) | Arctic peat soil microbial communities from Barrow, Alaska, USA - Barrow Graham LP Ref core NGADG0011-212 (SPAdes) (version 2) | ecosystem: Environmental > Terrestrial > Soil >...
GGGCGTTTTCGACATCGCCGGGCATCTGGACCTCTATAAGAAGTTCGGGCATGTGGCCACAATCGACATTTCAGCCGACATTGCGGCTGCTTTGGACGCGATAGCGCACGCTGGGATGGCTGTTGAGCTGAACACCTCGGGGATGCACTACGCGGGCGAGGTTTATCCATCTACGGCAATCCTGCAGCAGTGTTACGCGCGTGGCATTCCCTCGCTTGTCACCTCCGACGCCCACCGCCCCGAGGACCTCATGCGAGGCTACGACTTCGGCGTTTGCGAGCTTCGCAAAGCTGGCTACACGCAGCAGGCAGTGTTCGCGGAGCGCAAGATGTCGCTGGTTGATCTATAAGGCCCGCGCTTCCGGCTTGCGTTCGCAGTATAACGCCAACGTCTTCACGGACAACGTAAGCGGTATGCTCGGGCTTTAGAGCTCAGGCGCACGCTTGGTGGTAGCGGCCAGCGACAGTTACGCTTCCGAAGCGGTCCGTGGTGTTTGTGCATATAGAAGGCAAAGGTTAAGGGCGAAGTCTTCTTTGATACTGCGCGTGCCCTTCACTTACCCTTCCCCTCATGGTATATCCTCCGTCCCTCGTGCCAGTCACCGTCGTGGAACGCCACGAGCACCGGGGCGGCATCATAGGCCTTTTCGGCAGGAGAGTTTGCGAAGTGAACAAAGCTCACCACTACTCCCGCCGGCTCGCCTCTGAGTTCCTCCGGCCGTGGCCAGTTGCCGTCCTCACGCGTGGTGGCGGAGATGCCGGGTTTCATCTCGAGGCGCAGAACCTTCTCCCGATCCGCGGGGTCGTGTGAGCCGAAGTAGACCGACCTGCCGAGCTTGGGCGCGTAGAACTCCATCCAGGGCTCGGGAATGTCCTTGGGATAGGTGTATACCTGCTCCGGCCCGACGTCACCCCACGAGGTGCCGTTAGCGAACACTTTGAAGATCTCGGATGAGGACGCTGAGTCGGCGGAGGCCGGCTTCACAAACTGGGTTGTCTTGAGCTGCCGGATGGTCTTGCCGATCCCAGTCACTCCGCCCAGCATCGGGAAAAACATCTCTCCGATCTGGTATCTGGTGCGGTTATCGACTCGCAGGTTCATCAGCACCCCGTCCGGGGTCAGCTCGATGGTCTGAGTGGCGGAGGCATCATACTTCTCCCCAAGGTAGTTCACAAGCGGCTTGCCCCAGCGCAACGTGATCTTGTTCGGCTCGGTCTTGATCGAGGCCAGCTTCTGTTGGCTGCCGATGACGTAGTTGGCCTCGATGGTCTGCCAGGGTTCCTTGCCGGGAATCGGCAGGGTGAACTTGAAGCTCTCGGCCAGCCTGGGCTCGCGGATCAGGTCCAGACCGCCGCGTTTGTCGTAGATCCGGGTGATCGAACCATTCGCGCGGTTGACCTCCACGCGATACTGACCGTCCTCGATCTTCGCGGACTTCTTGGGGTCAAACGCCGGAACCGGCGGCGCAGGCTGCTTGTAAGAGGCGGGCGGCGAGATGGTCCTTACGTCGTCGATGCAGAGCATTGAGAACGTGTCCTGGTCGGCATCATCCACCGCCTGGACGTACGCAAGCTCCCCCCTGTAATTGGCGCAATCCAGGATGGCGGACACAAACACGGTAGTATCCGGCGCATACACCCGATCGATCTCCTTGCCGTTCCCGGCGAGATTCAGAGTGACATAGTTCCACCTGCGGGGCTTGCCGGTGCCGTGAATAGAGGCCCATCCGGAGATCATGATCTGGACGGCATCTTTGTCCAGAGTGAACGGTTTCGAGGTCAGCTTGCCGACCGACGCCTCGCCCTTTCCGCCGCTCCAGGCCCAATACTTGCCGCGCCAGCCCGAGTACCACGCGCTGCCGTTGTCCATGATCTTCCAGTTGGAGTCGGCGGTCCAACCGGTGAAATCGCCGGTCTCGAACCCACCGTTCGTGATGTCCGCGCAAAGCGGGAGCGCAAGCGAGAGTGTGATCGCGGCCGCGAGGGCCAGTCTAAGCATCCTAGTCATTTCGCGCCTCCCACTTCCTCGACGAATACAATGCGCTCCGCGGGTATCGTTACCTTGGCAGGCAGCTTCACGACCGCTGCCTTGTGGAACGGGGTATGAACCCGCACCTTGCCGGACACGCCTCCGATGCTCTCTATGCCCTGCTTGGCGGCGCTCATCGTGGAGTTGGTGAGAATGCACACCCGCTTGCCCGTCGTGAGGTTGCGCCACACGTTGTAATCAACCCCGGATGCCGGCGCGCCCCGCAGCTTGACCTGTTCGTGGCCCAGGCTCTCGCCAAGGAACACCGTGCCGGTGAGCGAGTCCTGGATGCGCTTGACTTCCTTGATATAATCGGCGAGGCCCGCGAAAGGCTTCCAGCCGACTGACCGGGTGAAGTTCTGCGGGCAGACCTGAACTATCGAGCCGATGCGGACCGCGTTGTTGACCCCAAGGTAATCGAACGGAGTGGAGAGGCCCATGGTCTCGGCGTTCTCCGGAAAGACGCTCCGGGTCACAAGCTGGTTGCCGACCCACCACGTCGCGCCGCCGAACTGGATCATCCGATCCCAGTTGCACTCGAACGACATCGCCCAGTCGGGGCTGTATTTGCGGCAGGCCGCGAAGACCTCCTTGGTGAGGATGATCGCGCCCTCCCAGGTGGCGGTGTCCGGACTCATCGGGATGCGAGGGTTCCAGTCGATGGCCGCGGGAAACATCTTGTCCACATGGACGCCGTCGGCCCCGATCTTCGCGAGCTGCGCGAACTGGTCCACGATGATCTTGCGGAACTCCGGGAACCCCAGGTCGGCCCAGGTCATCAGCTTTGGATGGTTCATGCGGCCCCACAGGGTACCCATCGGCCAACCCGCAAGCCAGGTCAATCCGCCGTCCTCTCTCTGTTCACGATACTTCTGGAGGTCCTTCTTATACCACTCGGAGTCCACCATCATCGGCTGGTAGTTCACGAAGAAGTAGATACTAACCCCCATCTTGTGAGCCGCCTTGATGCCGTCCTCAAGCTGTTTCCAGGTGCCGAGGCGCGGGTCGATCACATAATACGGATAGCCGTTGTCGTGACCGCCGCGCTGCCATCCGCTGATCATGAACGCGTTGATGCCGTGGTCTTTGGCGTCCTTGGCCATTTGTGGGATATCCGAAAACTTGTAGTTGATGTTGCCCTCCGGGAGCATGAACATCACCATCTGGAAGAACGACTGCCGCCTTATCCAGGAGTCGGCCGGTTTGGAAACCCCGAAGGTCTTCACGAACCACTCGCGGTAGGTCTTGCCCGCCGCCCGGTAGTCGCCGTCGATGAACTCGAGGACAATCGGCGATCCGGTGAAGCTCTTGGATGGCGCGGTGAACGGGAAGTGCTGGACGCAGGTGAAGACGTCCTTGTCGGACCCATTCGCCAGTTCCAGGAAATGATAGACCTTGTAGCGGGCGATCGCATCCTGTGACGATATGAAGAGCGTGCGGTTGGCGGACGGGCTCTGGATGCACGTGTAGGACATGCTGAGATTTCCAGGATAGCCGAACGGCTGGCCGGCGAAGGGGAGCGCGATCTTCCTGGACCAGGTCGATGAGATCGGAGCCCAGATCGCGCCGTCCGGCTCCTTGCCCGCAGGCCCGAACCTGGTGAGCCCACCGATGAGCGGATACCATGCCTCTTGCACCTTGTATTCCGTGTTGTTGGTGAGATAGAGCCGGAATTCGAGGCCGCTGCCGACCACGCGCAGGTTCATCTGCACGCTGATCGCAAACTCCGCGCCGGTGGTGTCCTTCATAGGGCCGTCCCAGCGCAAAATCAGCGTATCTCCCGCGATGCGGCTGCTCGAAAGCAACTGGTCTTTGCCGAGGATGGTGTTGATTTTCTTGTCCGGCATGCGGACCATAAGCCGGAAGTTCTCGGCTATCGACGGCGCGGGGGCGAGATCAATCCCGCTGGGCTTATCGGCGATGCGCAGGATCGTGCCGTGTGTCGGTTCGACTTCGATGCGCACCCTGTCGTTTTCGAGCGTGATGGGCGCCGCCCACGTGCAGCAGGCCATCGCGATAAGCGCCACCGTGAGAACCCAAGCGGTCCTCGGCGGCTTGATCTTTACTCGTCTCAACCTTGCCCTCCCTATGGCGTGTCTACGCACGTATCGTAACGCCATGAGGCTGTGCTGTCAATAGGGGTTCGCTGTTTCGGGATGGTGGTGCTTCGGGAAGCTTGTTCCCGAAGCGGGCATCAGCCATCAGTAGTGGTGCGCCGGCGATTGGCAGGCCTGTGCGTATCGGGAATGAACTTCCCGATACACCCACGCCACTGAGCAGCTTTTTCGGAGGGAATCGCCGAGGCGCGGAAAGGGGAGGAGGCGCTGAGTCTGTGCGAAATCGGCTCAAATTGGCCGAAACGGGCCGAAGTGGTCCTAATGAGCCTTAGGTGCTCGATTGCGAGAACCGAACCACACCAATCTGGTCTCTTATTCTGTAGTCACGCGCACTTCCTTTCCATGAATTCCGAGGAGTGATCGACAGCTGGGGCATCGGAATACTGAACCGCGATCGACTCGAAATCCTTCTCATTGGCCATGAAAGCATCCACAACCTTTGGGTCGAACTGCGTCCCGCGTCCCTCTACTATCAGGCTGCGCGCTATCTCGTGAGAAAACGCCTGCTTATAGACACGTCTTGATACCAGCGCATCGTAGACGTCGGCGACGCCGACGATTCTGGCGCACAGTGGTATGTTTTCGCCCGCGAGCCCCATCGGATACCCTTTCCCGTCATAGCGTTCGTGATGATACATCGCAATATCACGAGCCATCTGCAAGTAAGCCGCGTCCGGGAAGTGCTCAAGGGCTACCAACAGCGTTTGTCCGCCGAGGTATGCGTGCGTCTTCATCACCGCGAACTCCGAGTCATCCAGCCGTCCTGGCTTCAGTAATACGCAGTCAGGTATTCCGACCTTGCCTATATCATGCAGTGGGCTTGTAAGATAGATCAGCTCAGGGTAGTCGCCGGACAAATTGAGGTTCAGTTCAGGCGAGTCCGCCAGTTGTTGAGCCAGCAGGTGAGAATACTCACGGATTCGCACGAGGTGATTGCCGGTCTCATTGTCGCGGGTATCCGCAAGCTGAGCAAGCGCGAAGATGGTAAGCCGATGCGTTTCCAACGCCAGCACCCTCTGGCCTACCCTGAGACGCAGCCGGAGTTCCATCGGGTCGAATGGTTTGATGATGAAGTCATCCGCACCGGCGTCCAATCCCTTCAAGAGATCGGCCTTGTCTGTCCGTGAAGTCAGCAGGATGAAGTACGTATACGGGCCGGCGTTCGCGTCACGCACCTTATGTGCCAGGTCGATTCCGCTCATCCCGGGCATCATCCAGTCAGAGATCACCAACTGGATTCTCTCGTGGGCAAGAATGTTTAGCGCTGCCAACCCATTGGCTGCACGGACCATCTCGTGTCCGTCGGCTGCGACCGCGGCCTCCAGGATATCCAGTGCTATATCGTCGTCGTCAACGCCCAGAATTCTCATGGCCCATTCCCCTCCTTATGCGATCATTTTCGTTCTTTGCAGGTAGTCGATCAGCTTCGGCACGTCTATCGGCTTCACAAGATAGTGTTCGCACTGCTCCCCGAAAGCGTTCAGGATGTTCGCGGGATCATCCAGACACGTAGTCATCACTACTCTCGCCCCTTGTCCAGGCAGAATCCCGTGCTTGCGTTCAGTAGCACGAATCGTGTCGAGAGTTGAGTGCCCGTCCATTTCAGGCATCATGATGTCGAGACATATCAGGTCGTAGTGATCGTCCTTTTCTATTGCCGCGCGAGCAGCTTCCACGGCTTCTACACCGTTCACGGCAATATGAACCTGTCCATATTGCTTGAGCGATTCCTGAAGAATCAGCCTGCTGGTGAACTCATCGTCAACGATCAACGTTTTCATCTGGTAGTCCTGTTCTACTGACTTATGCGGCCAGCCGCGCTTTCAGTTCCTCGAATTGTGCCTCAACGCGCTCGGTCAGTTCCGCCAACGAACCCGGATCATCGGCCTGGCAGGCTTTCTCCAGCCTTTCGGCGGCTTGTCCCAGTGACTGGGCGCCGACGTTTCTGGAACTTCCCTTTACGGTATGCGCATGCAATAGTGCCTCCTTGAGGTTACCGTTTCCGAGAGCCTCTCTCAGTAACTCGACACGCTTCGGGACATCGTCGAGGAACTTACGCATGATCTTCCGCGCCAGCACTTCGTTGCCGCCAATACGCGCAAGCAGCGAGCCCGCCTCGAAGACAGGAAATTCAGGCTCGTCCGGCAGAGACATCGGCGTGGTCACCTGTAGAGCCTCTTGCTCCGACGCGCACGCGTTGACTGCCGGATCAACAGCTTCCTCGGCATCGCTCTCCACTGGAAGCCATTTGCCCAGCGTTGTAGCCATCGCTTCGGGTGTCACCGGCTTCGAAAGATAATCATCCATTCCAGCCTCCTGACATTGACGTCTGTCACTATCCATAGCGTTGGCGGTTAGGGCGACTATGGGAATGCTCGGATTCCGCACCCCCGACCCGTCCGCGCGTATCATCGCGGTCGCTGCGTATCCATCCATCACAGGCATCTGGCAGTCCATAAGGACCAGGTCGTAGTCCTGTTCGCACAGCGACTTAACGGCATCGGCGCCGTTCTCCACAATATCCACACGGTAGCCAAGAGTCTCAACCATCGCCTCGGCAACCATCTGATTCGTTTCGTTATCCTCTGCCAGGAGAATCCTGAACCTCTGGTTCTCGGCTCTGGGCTGCAGGGCAGGCGCGCGCTCTTGCTTGGACGACTGCTGGTTCACGGCCTTGTCCTGAGAGATCACCGACACGAAGCAGTCGAAGAGAGCAGAACGGCCTATGGGCTTGGGCAGGCAGCGGTTGAACCCTGCTCGCGTATACTGCTCGCTTTCATTCAACTCAGCCAGACGAACCATGGCGATCAGGCCCATTGTTTGCATCGCGGAATTGGACCTAATGCACCGGCAGAGGTCAATGGAGTCAGTGTCCGGCAGGTGCACATCGATGACCGCCACACGGTACGGAACACCGGTCTGCGCGGCATTCTCCAGCCGATCCATCAGTTCCTCAGCAGACCCGACGGTCTCGTTAGTGATACCCCAACTGTCGAGAACACTTTTGAGAACGAGTCTGTTGGTCTCGCTGGCGTCTGCTATGATCACGCTCGCGCTCCTGATTGTCTCGGCGTCGGGCAATGCCATTTCCGAAGTCTCGTCCACGTCCTGCCTGTTGAGCGCCACAGTGAACCAGAATGTGGTGCCTATTCCCACCTTACTCTCGAAACCCAACTTCCCGCCCATCAGCTCGGCGAGGTGCTTGGATATGGCAAGACCAAGACCGGTGCCTCCGTATTTCCTGGTGATGGAACCATCAGCCTGAGCAAAGGGTTGAAGAACGTTCTTCTGGCTCTCTTTGGACATTCCCATGCCTGTGTCCCGCACCTCGACCTTGACCATGGCCATCTTCTTTCGCGGAGAGGCAGGGCTGACGGTGACAATGATCTCTCCTTTTTCGGTGAACTTGATCGCATTGCCCACGATGTTTGTCATTATCTGGCGTATTCGGCCCGGATCTCCTACGAGAAGCCTGGGGGTGTTGGGCTGGATGCCGAATATCAGTTCGAGGCCCTTCTCCTGAGCGCGCATAGCCATTGTTTCACAGAAACTCTCTACCATTATGTAGAGGTCAAACTCAATACTCTCGATCTGCACCTTCTTGGCCTCGATCTTGGAGAAATCCAGTATGTCGTTGATGACCGAAAGCAGCGTCTCGCCACTGCTGCGTATTATGTTTACGTAGCGGTGCTGGGTGGGGTCGAGTTGGGTGCCGAGCAGCAAGCCGGACGTCCCGATCACACCGTTCAGAGGCGTCCTGATCTCGTGGCTCATATTGGCGAGGAACTGGCTCTTTGCGACGTTTGCCGCTTCCGCTTTCTCCGCCATCTCGTTCGCTCGGGCAACGGCTTCACGCAGGTTGCTGTTTGCCTGCTCCGTCTCGGCCTTTGCCTGCGTGAGTGCTTCCTGGGCGGCCTTCTGGTCGGTGATGTCGAGCAGCACGCCGTCCAGATAGTCTTCCTCGGGATATATTATCGCCGAAAACAGAGCGACGAACGTGGACCCGTCGGTGCGACGCATGTTCAGCTCCACTGAGTCGACTATGTTGCCTCTTGCCGCGGCGAGCACAGCATCTATTTGATTCGGGTCGGCATAGTGGTTGGCGGCGCTTATCGACCCCAAGGCCTGTGACGCAATCTCAGCAATGCCGAGCAGATCAGCCAGGAAGCGATTGCACTCCAGGAAAATGCCGTCACTCAGCTTTGTCCGGAGTATGCCAACCTGGGAGTGCTCGAAAATCGACTTGAACTTCCGTTCGCTCTTCCTCAGATCTTCCTCGACTCGGGCACGCTCATGGGTCTGCGCTTCCAGGGCGACTTTTTGCTGGAAGAACTGTCGGATCAGCACCGCAAGCGCTCCAAACTCGCTGCGGTCCCTCTCAAGATTGGAGAGTTCGTCCGATGACTGGGTTTCCATCGCATGTGAAATAAGCCTGACTGGGTGTACCACGAATTGCGATAAACTCAGGTAGAGAACCCCCATCATGAGCGCCGCAAAAAGACCCAGCAGCGCGATGGTCGTCTGGGTCGCCGCTCTCTGCACCCCCCCCTCGCGGAACGGCTTGGCAATACACAGGGTCTGGAGTCTGCGTCCGTCCATACCACACAGCGACTTCCGGAACACGATCATTGTGCGTGTTTGCTCACCCTGGGTTATTTTAGCGCCGAAGGACTCTAACCGTAGCGAAGCTTTTCCGTCAATCAGCGATGCCACTTCATTCACATAGCTCGAATCCCACATCCGGGACGCCAGGAAATAGCCGCAGCTTGGTCCGGTGCGCTTCGCATCCATGCTGGGCACGATCTTTGCGCCGCGAACCTCAAGCAACCCGCGACTGGTCTGCAGGAAGAAGTGGCAAAGTGGACCTGCCGAGAATAGCGGCCTGATCTGCTCCGGCCGGGTGGGCAGTAGGCGCAGACTTGGATCGCCAAGGGAGTTTGCCGAGTAGACCTGGACACCGCGCGGGTCGTATACGGCCAGTGCGCTTGCCTGGTAGGTTGCCATTGCAGTTATCAGGTTGACATTCGCCCACTTCGGGTCCCGTGTCTTGACGAACTTCACCATGTCATCCCAGTAGCTGTAATCGGATGCCCAGGCGGCCAGTTTCTCGCCACGCAGTTCCACGATCCTGTCCGCAATACGACCGGTGTCCAAGCTCGCACGCTTGTATACCAACTCTAAACGAGAGTGTTCCTGTAACTGCCAACCGGTGATCCCGAGGCAGAACAGCAGGGCCACGACGCATAGCACCTGCATCATGCGTTTTCTGACGACACCCAATCTGGAACCCCTTTCCACGGCAAGCCGAATGAAACGGCTAAACCATCGGTGCTAAATAGGCGCAGCGTTGGCTGGAGTCGCGCAGATTTTAGCGGAATGATCACAGTTACTATATTCCACAGTGAACAGCAAATTGATGTGTGAGAAACCCGAATATTGGCAGGATAGGGACCAAGGGCGCCAAGCGCACCGTGTCCGGTCAGGGGGAGTGACAGTTTGTGGAACTTGTGTTGGCCCGATGGAGCGCGATATGAAATCACGCTCCATCGGTTCGAATGCAGTTTGATGTTACGCGCTATGTAAACGCGTCCCATCGAGAAGAGGATTACATCCCGTAATCGCCCATGCCACCACCGCCGGGTGGCATTGCCGGGGCGGATTTCTCTTCCGGCTTCTCGGCGACAAGGGCCTCGGTCGTCAGAATCAGCGAGCCGATGCTGGCCGCGTTTTCCAGCGCCGAGCGGGTCACCTTGACCGGGTCAACGATTCCGGCCTTGACCATATCGCAATACTCGTCTGTCAGAGCATTGTAGCCAACGCCCTTCTTCTCGTTTTTCACGCGCTCGACGACTATGCTGCCTTCTCTGCCCGCGTTTATGGCGATCTGGCGCAGCGGCTCCTCGAGAGCTCTGCGAACGATCACCGCGCCGACCCTCTCGTCGTCCGTGTCGCCGATCTTTTCGAGCTTCGGCAGAATGTTGATGAACGTGACGCCGCCGCCGGGGACGATTCCCTCCTCGACAGCCGCGCGAGTCGCGGACAGAGCGTCCTCGAACCGATGCTTCTTTTCCTTGAGCTCGGTCTCGGTCGCCGCGCCGACTTTGATCACGGCCACACCGCCGGAGAGCTTAGCGAGCCTCTCCTGCAGTTTCTCTTTGTCGTAGTTGGAGTCGGTGTTCTCAATCTGCTTGCGGATCTGGCTGATGCGGCCCTGAACGGCCTCCGCTGTTCCCTTGCCCTCGATGATCGTCGTCTCTTCCTTGCCCACGACCACTTTCGCCGCGCTGCCCAGCATCGCAAGATCCATGTTCTCCAGCTTGATGCCGAGTTCCTCGGAAACGAACGTGCCGCCGGTCAGAATGGCGATGTCCTCCATCATGGACTTGCGCCTGTCGCCGAAGCCCGGAGCCTTAACCGCCACGACCTGGAACGTGCCGCGCAGCTTGTTGACAACCAAAGTCGCCAACGCGTCGCCGTCGATGTCCTCGGCAATGATCACGAGCGGAGCGCGCATCTGCGCGATCTTCTCCAGCAGCGGAACGAAGTCGGCCGCGGAAGAGATCTTCTTCTCGTGAATGAGGATGACCGGCTTTTCCAGAATTGCCTCCATCCTCTCGCCGTCGGTCACGAAATACGGCGATATGTAGCCCTTGTCGAACTGCATGCCCTCGACAACCTCAAGGCTGGTCGCGGTGCCCTTGGACTCCTCGACCGTGATAACGCCGTCCTTGCCGACTTTATCGATAGCGTCGGCGATGACCTCGCCGATCTCGGGATCGTTACCGGCGATAGAGGCGACCTGCGCCACTTCTTCCTTGCCCTTGACCGGTATCGAGAGCTTCTTGATCTCCTCAACGGCCTTCTCGACCGTCTTCTCAATGCCGCGCTTAACGGCGATCGGGTTGCCGCCCGCCGCTACGTATCGCAGTCCCTCGCGAACGATGGACTCGGCGAGAACGGTGGCGGTGGTGGTGCCGTCGCCGGCGACATCATTGGTCTTGGATGCGACTTCACGCACGAGCTGCGCGCCCATGTTCTCAAACGGGTCTTCCAGCTCGATTTCCTTGGCGACGGTGACGCCGTCCTTGGTGATGGTGGGGCTGCCCCACTTCTTGTCGAGAACCACGTTGCGGCCCCTGGGGCCAAGCGTGACCTTAACCGCCGCCGCTACCAGGCTCGCGCCTCGCTCAAGCGACCGGCGAGCCTCTTCGCTGAATTTTATGATCTTAGCTGCCATACAGATACCTCCAGTCGAAAGTTGAAAGTGCAAAGTTGAAAGCCCGCCACTGATGGTCCGGGATTTCAAATCCCGGACCATCAGTGGGCTACTTCATAATGGCGAAAATGGAATCCTGGTCAAGGATAACATAGTCCTTGCCGGCCACGGTAACCTCTGTTCCGCCGTATTTGGCGAAGATTACCTTGTCGCCTTTCTTAACGCCCATCTCCGATCGCTTGCCGTCGTCGAGGATTTTGCCCGGCCCAACCGCGACCACGATCCCCTCCTGCGGCTTCTTCTTCGCCGTGTCGGGAAGGATGATCCCTCCGGGACTCTTGTCCTCGCCCTCAAGCGGCTCCACGACTACTTTGTCAGCCAAAGGCTTTATCATTCTTTCAGTCCACCTCCTGTCTAGATATTAGATGTTAGAGGTTAGAGGTTAGAAAGCGCCTCCAGCCTCATATCAGACACGTTAGCACTCAGGGTCGCTGAGTGCCAGACTATTTTAGCGGAACAGGAATTCCATTGTCAAGTGATAAAGAAGACTAGTGTTAAGGGAGGGTCCCAAATGAAAGCCATATCCATGCGCACAATCGCCGCGATTTGCATTTTGCTTATCTGTTTCGCGTCTGCCTGCATTGGGGCCGCGAAGCCTGCTCTCAAGATCAACTCCGTCAGGTTCTCCGCGCCCGTGCCGCTGAAGCCCGGCGATACCATAACAGTCGATCTTACCGGCACTCCGGGGGCCAAGGCGGCATTCACCGTGAAAAACTTCATCCCGGTTGTCAAGATGCGGGAGCTGTCGCCGGGCGCCTACCACGGGGCGGTCAAGGTTCCCAAGGGCCGAACGGCGCGCAATGCTCCGCTGGTGGGTTACCTGGGTTACGAAAACGCGCACGCCGCCCCGGTGCAGACCAGCAGGCTTGTGACGGTAGTGGATACTTCCCAGGAGCGGCTCCGTCCGACAATCGCTCCGCTGAGAATGACAAATCCGGGGCCGATGCCGCTCCCCGAGCCGACCAGGCTGCCTGCCGTGAAGCCGGAGATCTCGGCGGAAATCGCGGCGCCTGTTGCGGCGCCTGTTCCCCCACCCGCGCCCGCGCCGAAGCCCAAAACCGAGGCCGTGTCGCCCAAGATCGTCCTTACAAGCCCCATGGACGGTGAGATTGCGCGTCGCGCGATTATCGTGAAGGGGACCGCCGACCCCCGCAGCGTTGTGAGGGTCTCGATCACATACTCCAACCAGCTTATGGGAGTTCTCAAGCTCGCGGGCAAAGTGGCGTCACAGAACATGTCGGCGGGTAAGAACGGTGAGTTCAAGATGGGCCCGATCGCATTGGACGGCCCGCTGGCAACCGACGGGCTCAGGTTCACGATCAAGGCTTACTACCCCGACCGCGCCGACCACGCAACCGCGGAGGTCAGCGTGACCGGCAGGAGAGACTAGGACATTTCAGATTTAAGATTTATGATTTCAGATTTCAGATTTGGGGAGTGGTCACTTGCTGATTAGTAAGCGGATGGAGATGCCGAAGGAGGTCTGGCGCGGGTTTGCCAAGGACAATGGCTTCCTGCTGGCGGCGGCGGTGAGCTTCTACACGTTCCTCTCGATCTTCCCGCTGCTGCTGGTTGCGGTGGGCGGGCTTGCATACGCGCTCCGCTCGCCTGGCCACGCCGAGGCAGCCCTGACGCACTTACTGGGGCGCGTCGTCGTCGGGCCGAAAACCTCCTCCATTATCGGGGAGGTGATCCACGGCAGGAGTGCGGCGACCGGAATCGGCCTACTGCTCCTGCTGTGGTCGGGAACATCGGCGGTCGTGGCGCTCGAACAGGCAATAAACATCGCCTGGAAAACCGAGGGAATGCGCGGCTTCGTAAAACGGCGGGCGATAGCGCTGCTGACTCTGGTAGTCGTCAGCGTCCTGCTATTGCTTTCCTTCGGCGTCACGGCGCTGCTTCACTCTGCTCGCGCGTCCAGTCCCGAGTTTCTCCATCGGCTGACCCATGTTTGGAGATTGCTGGGCCACGTGGCGGCGGCGGTGGCGTCGGTGGCGCTGTTCATGACGATCTACAAGCTGCTGCCGTATGCGCGGGTCGCCTGGCGGACGGCGCTTGTCGGGGGCCTGTTCGCGGGCCTGCTGTGGGAGATCGCCAAGCACGCGTTCACGTTCTGCGTGCTCCACTGGGCCGGCTACAGCAATGTCTACGGTTCCCTGGGAAGCGTGATCCTTCTGATGGTGTGGATCAACTACTCCGCGATCATAACCATTCTGGGCGCGGAGTTCGCCTCGGTCTGGTCGGAAAGGCGCAGGCGAGAGAGCGAATGATAACCCACTTGCGTTTTCTACAGTCACGCTTTATACTTTGTCTGGGGTTGCTGCGCTTGCTTGGGACCAGATAGGTCCCATTCAGCCAAGTGCCCCTAAGAGAATCCGTGGGATGGTTCCCAGAAAGAAGGCGAGCAATATGGCAGACAAATCGCTGTATGTAGGTAATCTGCCCTACAGGACGTCGGAGGATGATCTGCGCGCGCTCTTCGAGCCGTTCGGCCCGATCGGCGAGATCAGAGTCATCGACAACAAGGGCTTCGGGTTCATTGACATTCCCGAAGAGAACGCGGAAGCGGCAATCGAGGCCACCAATGGCCAAGAACTCGGCGGTAGAACGATCACCGTCAACGAGGCGCGCCCGCGCACGTAGAGACCCGGCGGTGATGAAGACCGACGCTGGTAATTGAAACAGCATGCTACGGCGCCCAGACGAAAGCCTGGGCGCTTTTTGATTGATGGGGGCTATCGCCCAGGTGGGACCGCGGCAGGCCCGGAACGGTTGTCGGCGCCGTGCCACCGGTCCGAAGCTCTATACGTGCAGCGTGACGCCTATGCCTGACTCGCGCCCGAGTCTCCCCCAACGTTCACCAGGCTGCGCAACCAGAGACCACCCTATCGGCAATCCTTCGACTCGTCACGACCGCAATCCAACCTGGGCTTGTGTGAGTCATACGAATTGTTTGTACCGAGTTTGGGTTACCGCCAAACGCAGCTCGTCAGGTCTTCTCTTGAAGTGACTTGAGGTAATCTTCCTCGGCTTTGGCGAGATCGTCTTCACTGGGACGCTTGGTCGCGGCGGAAGAAGCATCCTCCTTGCCCGCCTGCTCGGTGTCCGCTGAGCGCTTCGTGGAACCAGGCTTGCCGCCCTTGAACGGCTCGAGGTCGTTCTTGGAGGCCAGGATCTTGTAACTGAGTTTAAGCTGCTTCTGCTCGGGTGTCAGGCGATTGCGCGCCTCTCCGGACAGCGCCTCCAGCCACCTCTTTCGCTCGGCTTCCTGCATCGCAAGGTGTCTGCCTCTCGCCTCCTGGCTCAGAGACTCGAGATCGACATCGATGCACACCGAGCCGTCGTCATAGACCGTATCCACGGCGCCGGTCAGCTCACCGAAATAGGAGTAGTAGAGTCCGTTCTTCTCGTCCTCCGCGTTTACTTCTCTGCTCGCCAGTTGCACCCTGTCACCGGCTTTGAATGATGCCATGCTTAGCCCCCCAAAATAGAAGTTAGATGTTAGAGGTTGGAAGTTAGAAGGGACCCCCAACCCACGTTAGCTCGAAGCTGCTGAACTGATTCGTTTCTGCCTGACCATGATAGCACAGGACGCGTATGCTGCGGGAATTGAATTCCTGCGGCGGATAGCGTATTTGTGATGCGTTGATCGCGCGAATGCGGAAAAACTAATAATGGAATAGAGAAGACGCTAGAGCACAAGGCGCGGGGGCAGTTTCCAGGATGGAGAAGGTTGGCAACAGCATATCGGATGCGCGGAGAAGAGTGAACGCGCTGGTCACTATGGCGCGCTGGATATGGGTTGTGAACTCGCTGGTCATGATCGCGGGCGTAGCGCATCACCGCTATGACGTCGCCGCGGTGGCGGGTTTCACATGGGTGCTCTCACTGCTGGCGGCGGCGCTAGGTCACCGAGCCGCCGAACACCTGGTGAACATGGAACGCACATCCCCACCCCATTGACATATTCTGTCACCAACAGATATACTACCTCAGCATTAAGGTTCTTCCTCTCGCTGGAGTCGGGTATATGTGGTGGCTGGGTGGTCGGAATGCCTCCTACAGGAAAAACGGGGGCGGATTCTCCCTGATAGAAATACTTTTGGTCTTGGCCGGACTGGCAATCCTCGCGGCAATATTGTTCCCGATGTTATCGCGAGTCAGGCAGGCGGGTTACCAAACCAAGTGCGCGGCAAACCTCCAGCAGCTCGCTGCGGCATTCAACACCTACTCCCAGGACTGGGACGACTTCTGGCCATGCCCCGGCGGGCTTGTGGGAGACCGGAGCTATTGGCATCAGAGCGGCAGAGGGGGCTTGCTGGGATACATCAAGCAGCGTGGACGCAAGTCCGTCTTCTGCTGCCCGCTAATGCCCGAATGGAAAAGCTACTACGACCCGCGAACCTACTCGATGAACAGCTATCTCCGAGAGCCGGCAGACAAAGAGTATCCCTCATGCACGGGCGTTCTCAAGGGAATCCGCACATCCAACATCCAGCAAATGAGCAGGACCATTCTCCTCTTCGAGGGCCTTCCCCTTACAGTGGAATGGGAGAACATTGGCTACTACGTCTACATCTACCGGTGCTGCAACTGGACTGGTGTAAAGGGCTACTACCCGAAGCTCGCCTATACCATCGACCCCGCAAACCCCTGGCACGGCAGGTTCAACAACTACCTCTATGCCGATGGCCACCTGCGCGCCCGCCCACCTGGGACAAAACCCAGAAACATCTACTGCTCCCATAGGGAAATGTATGAGTGGTACGTGGATAAGGCCGAGTTCGAGCAGCGGTGGGCACACGGCGATTACCCGTACGCCCCCTATGAATGAGCTTCGAGTAAGCCCGCAGTCAGCCTAACTCGATCTCAACACTCGATTCTCCCTCGGCAACGACTGCCTGAACCCACCTGCGCCCGAACTTCTCAACGATCCTGTGGGGACGGTTGGCGCGCGCCGTTTGGTGGCTGCCCAGCGGTATCGTTGCGATGAACGCGCCGCCGGGCGGAGTCGATGCGGTGAACTTCACGCGCTGATTGTCATCCTGACCCTGAACTTGATTCAGGGGATTCAGGACCACATCGGACACTCTGATGCCGGCCCTCGCTGTCCACCATCGTGCCAGCGCATCCGGCGAAGAATGCGCAATCGTGAGGCCGGATTCCTCGATGAGCGCGAGAAGGCGAGTTATGGCTTCGCGGCAAGCGGGATACCGGGCTATGTAGATGGGATGGTAGAAAAACACCATTGTGGACTGGTAATGCACAGCGGCGCGAAAGGCCAGTTCCAGGCTTGCGGTGTCGAGTTGGTCTCCCACGTAGCCCATCTCGTAGGCAGTGATCGGCAGTTCGAGGAATTCCAAGCGCTGGTTACCCACCTCGCGCCGCGTTTCGGGATTTCCACTGCGTTCAAATCCCACCCTGCGGCCTGTTTCGGGATTTCCACTGCGTTCAAATCCCGAAACACGGCTGTCGGTGTAGAAATGGAACGGATAGGACGTGCCGAATGAGAATCCATGCCTGTTTACGGGGTTGAGCACATCGGACGGACAACTGAAGAATGAGCCGTCGGCGCTCACTCCGGCCTCGGACATCCAGACCGCCGGCTCGACCGAGCCCGTCCAGCGGCACCAGTGGTTGACCGAGCAGACGGGGTAGCGACCGAAGTGCTCGACGAATTCCCGCGTCTGCCGCAGGACGTCGTCACGGGTAAATCCCCCGGGATGCTCGAATCCGTCCACGAAGTCGTAATGAACGGAGAGCTCGGTTCCCAGTCGGTCAAGCTCGGCAATCTCCTCGGGACCGATTCCGAATTTGCCGTCTTTCGCCATGCAGTTGATATGATACGGCAGGCCATGCTCCGCCATGAAACGA
>Ga0209226_10000701_pt1 | contig 17284 bp, 12 predicted proteins | sample BarGraNGADG00212_2_FD_184497 | JGI IMG/M metagenome (GOLD analysis project Ga0209226, IMG submission 184497) | Arctic peat soil microbial communities from Barrow, Alaska, USA - Barrow Graham LP Ref core NGADG0011-212 (SPAdes) (version 2) | ecosystem: Environmental > Terrestrial > Soil >...
GCCGCTGTCAAGTACCACTCTGGCTACATCATGAAGGCGTCATCAGGACACACTGCCGCACGAACACCATGGAAGTCGTGCTCAGAACCGGGCGGTCAGCTGCTGGAAGTTCGGCCTAGCGGAGCGCCGACTCCGCGCCGGGCGCGGCGGAGACGACGCGGCTGCCAGCGACGATCCGCACGGGCGTGCCGGGCGGCACGACCTGGATGAACGTCTGGCCGGCGGTGAGCACGATCTCGCGCCCATCGCGGCCGTAGAAGCGGGTCGGGGCGTCGATCGACGCCTTTCGCCACGTGCCGCGGATCGTGACGCCGTTCGAGGCGATCCAGGCCGGACCCCGGCCGATGTTCTGGGCTTCCAGGCGCTTCTTGTCCGGGTGCCCGTCGTTGAGCGGCCCGAAGACGACCGTCATGATGACGACATTCGCCGGGGCCACCGGGCGGCCGTCGCCGGCGTCGATCTGCGGCTCCCCGCCCACGAAGCGGCGGTAGGTGTTCGAGGCCCGGTCGTAGCGGTATGCGATCCGGTTGGCGGGATACGTGATCTCCAGGCGAGCGCCCGCGGGCCGGTCGGCAAGCGATGCCCCGGGACCGAACGTCCAGGCCGGACCTGTCGGCGGCGCCGTCGCCCCGACGCGCGCTGCCAGCGCCCGGAGATGCTTCCCGTCCGTGTACACGTTGTGGGGCGCCGGCCGCTGCTGGATTCGCCACAGGAAGGTCCCGCCCCAGCGGAACTCGTCGGCGTTGTAGACGAGTTGGCCCTGGCCGGAGGCGGCGAGCGTCGTCAGCGCCTGGGGCGAGCCGCCGACGTGGACGTAGAGGGCGCGCCACTCGGCTGCCCACGTGATGAAGTAGAGGCGCGAGCTCCGAACCGGCCCGATCGCCGGCGGGTCACCCTCGCCGAAGATCAGCATGTAGCGCGGGATGCCACCCTCCGCCGGCGCCTGCCAGACCACCGAGGCCTGGTTGAAGCCCGACTGCGGCCGCGCGCCCGCCTGGTCGTCCACCATCACGGCGATCGGATGCCGTGCCGCGAGCGCCGGCGCGACGAGGCGCCCGGTGAGCGGCGCCGGGACGAGGACCGGCGTCGGGCTCGGCGTGACGCCCGCAGCAGGGATGGGCGTCGCAATCCCGGGCACGGCGGCCGACGCAGCAGGACCGGGGACCGCGGAGCCCGCCGCGGATGGCGTCGTCGATCGACCGACCGCGAGATCGAGCGCGGCGGGCCCGGCCAAGCCGGCCGCGGCGAGCGCGCCGGCCGCGACGATGCTCAGGAGGACCAGGCCGACCGTTCTTCGACGCATGCGTTCGGCAGGATACCCCGCCAACTGCGCTGCCGCCGAGGTAGGCTGACCGTGACCGGGGCGCGTCCACCGCCGCTCACGCCCGGCGAGGAGATTCTGATGACCGACGAGCCGACCACGCCGTCCAGCGCAACCCCGCCACCGCGCCGCCGGCGGGCCGCGGCCGCAGCCTCCGAGGTCGTCGCACCCGAGGCCGGGATGCTGGTCGAGATCCCGACCGAGGTCGAAGCCACCGCTACCTCCGCCCCGCCCGCGGTCGAGTTCTCGCGTGGCGCCGTCGGTGGGATCCGCGCGCAGGACGTCCACGTCCGCACGGGCGTCGTGGGCGGCATGGCCGGTGAGCACGCCTCCGTGGAGATGGGCCTGGTCGGCGGCGTCGCGGCGCGCGAGGCGAGCATCTCCCAGGGGGTCGTGCGAGCGGTTCTCGCGCAGGACGTCCGCATCGAGCAGTCGCTCGTACGAACGGTCGTGGCGAACAGGGTGCAGACCGGCCCGACGACGGCGATCGCGCTCGTCCTCGCGCGCCAGGTCGATGGCAACGCGAGGATCCTCCTCGACTGGCGCGGGGCACTTGCGTTCGCGGCGGTGTTCGGGGCGCTCGCCGCGGCGCTCCGCCTGCGTCGGCACTGACGCCGCCCGGGCAGCTCATATGATGTCAGCCTCTTCGGCCGCTTCGAGGCGAGCGCTCCGGGCCGCGCTGCGTTCGACGCCTGACTACGGCGCGGGCAGAGCCGACGCGGAGGGGACTGGTAGGGCCGACAACCCGCCGTTCAGCGCGTTCAAGGCGTTGAGCGCCGACTGGACGAGCTGCATCTCCTGGTCGTAGGCCGCGACGTTGCCACTGGCCTGGGCCGCCTTGGCCGCCGCGAAGTGGCCGTTGGCGTAGTTGATGAGGCCGGCCATGTCGGTCGGGAGGCCACTGGCGGGGCCCGGCGGGGGGCTGGAGGCTGGGCCTCCGCCCGTCTGACCGCCCGTGCCGGCGCCGCTGACCACGGCCTGCAGTGCCTGCTGGAGCGTGTCTCCCCAGCCGACGGTCTGCGAGGACGCGACAACCACCTTGGTCAGCTGCGGGAACGCCGAGCTCTTGGATTGGAGGTAGATCGGCTCGAGGTACAGGAACGACGTGCCGACCGGGATGACCAACATCCTCCCGCGAATTACCTGCGAGCCACTCTGGTTCCACAGGCTGATCTGGGCGCTGATCACCGGATCCTGGTCGATGCGCGCCTCGATCTGCGTGGGGCCCTGGATCGTGGTGTTGGCGGGGAGCTCGTAGACGATCACCTGGCCGCGCGCCGTCCCGTCGTTTCGGGCCGCCACCCAGGCGATCATGTTCGGCCGGGAGGCCGGCACCATGGGTTGGACCAGCACGAACTCCGGCTGGCTCTGGTCGGGCAGACGTATCTCGACGTAGTACGCCTGCGGAGGCAGGACCTGGGTGCCGCCCGTGGTCACGGTGGGCACCGTCCACAGGTTGTCGCTCTTGTAGAAGCTGGCCACGTCCGTGACATGGTAGGTGGCGAACATCTGCGTTTGGGCGTTGAACATGGCCTCGGGTGTGCGCAGGTGCGCCGCGAGGCCAGCCGGCATCGCCGAGATCGGCTCGAACATCGTTGGGAACACGCTTTCCCAGGCGCGGATCAGCGGGTCGGTCGGGTCGGCGACGTAGAAGTGGGTGGTGCCGTCGTAGGCGTCGACGGTGATCTTCACGCTGTTGCGGATGTAGTTGTAGGTCGCGCCGAGGGTGGCGTCATTCACCGCGGTCGCATCGGGCACGCCGCCCGTGATGGTGTACGCATCCTGGACGTAGACGAGGTGCCCGTCCGGGGCGACTACCAGGTACGGGTTGCCGTCGAGGGCGAGGAATGGGGCGAGCGTGCCGAGGCGATCCGCCAGGCTGCGGTGCAGCAGGAGCTTCGTCTGCGCGGTCACCTGGTCGCTGATCGCCAGGTTCAGGTCGCCCAGGTTCCAGGCCCAGAAGAGGCGCGCGGCCGGCGAACCCACCGGTAGCCCCGCGTTCCCCGTGTACCGCGTGTCGACGTCGCTGCCATTTCCGGTATTGGATGGGTAGTCGAACTCGTCGCTCTTCGCGTCGACGATGACCCAGGTCGACGGGCGCTGCCCGAAGTAGATGCCCGGCCGCGTCACGACCGGCGCCCCGGACGACTGGGTGACGGGCAGGTTCTGGATGATCAGGTGAGGCAGGCCGTTCGCGTCGACAGCATTGACAGGCACCATGGCCAGACCGTATCCGTGGGTGTAGAGGACGTGGCCCGCGATCCACGACGGGTTGGGCTGGCTGTTGTTGAGGGCCATCTCCCGCGCAGAGAGCATGACCTCGGTGGGCTGGCCGTTGATGACGTAGCGATCGATGTTGACCGACGTGAAGGTGTAGTACTGGCGCACGGTCTGGAGCTGGTCGAGCGTTGCGCTCAGGGGACTGGCGTCCCACAGCCTGGCGTTGTCGAACGTGGCCTGGTCGTTGCTCACGTCGGCGACGGTCAGGCTCGACCGGACCGTGGCGGACGCGACGGACCACGTGTCGAGCGCGAAGGCGCGCCGGGTCAGGGCGAGGTTGTTCGCGATATACGGCGCCTCGGCCAAGTTCTGGCTGGGCGCCACGACAAGCTTCTGGTACGCCGTAGGGAGCACCGCCCCCGCGACGAGGAGCGCAAGGTACCAGGCCCCGCCCACGATGGCGGCGCGACGCGTGAGCCGGGCGCGGTTGGCCACCGCGAGCACCAGCAGCCCCACCGCGGCGATGGCCGTCGATGCCGCGGTGACCACAGCCATCGGGAGACGCACCGCCGCATCGGTGGCGGTGACCCCCGGGACGACGCCGTTTTGCGCGAACGAGAGGTCGTATCGACCGAGCCATTGCATGGCTGCGACGGCAGCCAGCAGCAGGCTGCCCAGCGCGGCGAGGTGCAGTACGGGACCGCGGCCTCTCACATCCGCTCCGCGCACCGCAGCCAGGCCGTAGGCGGCGCCGGTCAGGAGCAGACTCACCAGGAACAGCCCGCCGGCCACTGTGGCCACCACGTGCAGCAGCGGCAAACTGAACATCCACCAGCCCAGGTCGTGCCCGAAGATCGGGTCTGCGACCGCCGCCCCCGACGCCGAGTACGGCACGAGGTGCAGCCACAGCGCCACGGTCTGCCAGGCGCCCGGCAGGAGCAGGCCAAAGAGGAGCGCGAGCGCGAGGGCCAGGGCGACGAGGGCACGCCGAACAGACCGGCGCGGCAGGTTGGCCGCGGCGGCCAGCCAGGCCTCGCCTCGTGCGCTCATGGGGCGAGCGCGCACCTGGGTGGCCACCACCGCATCGCTCGGGTCGTGGCTCAGGCGCCAGGCCAGGTTGAGGTTCATCAGCAGGACGATCGCGCTCCCGACGAGGCCCGCGGAAAAGAGCGCCAGGGCGTACGTGAACTGGGCCGCCCAGACGTCGCCGAACGCCACGTTCCGGAACCACAGGTAGTTGGCCACGGGGCCCGACAGCGCGCTCAGGAGAACCCAGACTAGGGCGATCGGGACGAGCACGCGCACCAGGATCCGCCCGATCCGGCGGACGCCCAATCGGCCCGTACCCGCTCGCCGCGGGCCCTTTCCCGCGCCACGGGCGAGGGCGTCCTGGCCATGGCTCACCAGCCAATCGCCAAGACCCTCGAAGCGGGTGTCGTCAGGTGGTCGCTCTGCTCCCATATCGCGCTGCTACGTTCCTTTCTGGGGACGAAGGCGTCACAGTACTCCGATGCGGGGCAGGACGCCCCTCACCACCGAACCCCCGGGCGGTCGACCGGGCCGAGCGGACTGAGCCCGGCGCGCGTGCCCGAACTACCCATGCTACGGTTCCGGCTGCCAATGACAACTCCCGTCCGTGCGGCCCCCGATGCTCGCCCTGCTGCCGCCGAACGACCCCTCGGCTTCCGCCAGTTGTTCATGCGCCTCGGCTTCGTCCGCCTGGTCACACGCGGGTCCGTGGATCTCAAGACGCGCGGGCGCCTGCTTCAGCACCTGGTCGGGACCGACCTCAAGCGGACCCATGCGGACACCGTGGTCGGCCAGCTCTGGTGGCTGATCGACCCCTTCTTCTCGATGGCCATCTACTCGATCCTGGTCACGGTGGTCTTCCAGAAAAGCATGCCCGACGCGCCGCTCTTCCTCTTCGCGGCGATCCTGCCGTGGCAGTGGTTCTCGACCTCCTTGATGGATGCGACCACCTCGGTGACCGGACGGGGCAACCTGATTCGACAGATCCAGTTCCCGAAGCTCGTCCTGCCCGCCGCCACGACCGTCGCCGGGTCGATCACCTTCTGTTTCGGGCTGCTCTCGCTGGCGCTTCTTTACCTCCTGTATCCGAGCCATCTGAGTCCCTGGCTGTTGATGATCCCGATCATCGCGGCCGTGCAGTTCGTCTTCACCCTGGCGCTCGCGATCCTGTTCTCCGCCCTCAACACCTTCTACCGCGACGTGCAGAACCTGTTGCGCCACGCCACGCGCATCTGGTTCTACATGTCGCCGGCGATCTACTCGGTCAGCGATCTAAGCGGGAGCGGCTTTCGCTACGTCCTGGGGCTGAACCCATTCACCTACATCCTCACGTCATACCGCAACGTGGCGTACTACAAGAGCGCCCCGGATTGGGTCGCCCTTGCCATCGTTCTCGTGCTCTCCCTCTTCCTGCTGGCGTTCTCGATCTGGGTGTTCAAGCGGCTCGAAACAGGCTTCGCGAAGATCCTCTGATGCCAACTCCAGCCTACGCGGTCGACGTCCAGGACCTGGGCATCCGCTACAACCTCAACCTGACCCGGCGCACCACGCTCAAGGGGTCGCTGGCCGAATGGGTCGGCCGCAAGCAGCAGGTGGGTCGCCACTTCTGGGCCCTCCGCCACGTCGACTTCCAGATCGGACGCGGGGAGTCGCTGGGGATCCTCGGGTCGAACGGTGCCGGCAAGAGCACGCTCCTGCTGGCGCTGGCCGGAATCCTGGCGCCGGACGAGGGATCCGTGACGCTGAGCGGGCGCGTCTCGTCCCTGCTGACCCTGGGGGCCGGGTTCGAGATGGAGATCTCCGGTCGTGAGAACATCTTTCTCATCGGTGGCTTCATGGGCATCCGCCACCGGGCCATGCAGGGACTGACCCCGTCGATCATCGAGTTCGCGGACATCGGTGCGTTCATCGACGCGCCCGTGCGGACCTACTCCACGGGGATGCGTGCGCGCCTCGGTTTCGCCATCGCGACCGCCATCGCGCCCGACATCCTCCTGCTCGACGAGGTGCTCGGTACGGGCGACGAGGAATTCCGCGGCCGGAGTCGGCAGCGCATCCGGGAGATGGTCGCGCGTGCCAAGGCGATCGTCCTGGTGACGCACGATCTCACGACGGTCACCGAGTTCTGCAACCGCGCGCTGTTGATGGAATTCGGGCAGGTTGTCTACGCGGGCACCCCGCAAGACACCGTGGGGTTCTACAAGGAGCGAATCCAGGAGCGCAAGCGGAGGCTCGCGGAGGCGGGGCACGAGTCCGAGGCCGCGTTGCCTCCCCCGGTCGCGCTGCACCAGCCCGCGTCGTAGCGCGTCCCGGTTCGGTGCCGCCCCTCCCGACACCGCCGATCTTCCGTCCGGCCAACCGCCTGCAGCGAGGGTCGACCCGGCAGTTCCGGGACACGCGGCTCTCTGGATCTGCGGCTGAACCGCCATGGGTCTGATGGAGACTCAGGACCTTGGAAACACGGCGGACGCGGCGGGCAGCACGATCTTTGGGAACTGGATCTGGCGGATGAGGCCCTGGCGTCCAGCCACCGAGTTCATCGCGCTGTTAACGGTCGTGCTGAACCACTTCCAGGGCAGGATGGCCGCGAAGAGGAAGAGCAGGAAATCCGGGGTCTTGCGCTGGTAGATCACGGCGAAGAGGAAGTAGTAGACCAGCAGCCGGAGGATCGGGTCGAGGAGCCACCAGAGCTGGCCAAGCGCCGTGTCGGCGTGCGTGCGCTTGAGGTCGGCACCCACGAGGTAGCGGACCAGGCGCCAGCGGCCCGTCAGCTCGGCGAAGCCGTCGAGCGTCAGTAGAAGGAGGCCGCGCGCTGATGGCGGGGTGAGGTGCGTCCCCGCGGCGGGCTCGGTGAGGGTCGCCATATCGGCGCGTACGGTAGCATGATTGCTCGCGCGGCCGTATCCGGGCCCCCGGCGCGTGATCCGGCCCTGCCGATCGCGAGCCGAGGTGCGGAACCACCCATGACGTCGAGGTCCGTGATCGAAGCGACTCGCCCCCGGCTCGCCATCCTGTCGTACTCCAATGGGCGGTTCGACGCCCGAACGCGCCGTGTCGCGCACTCGGCCGGACAGGCCGGCTTCGATGTCGTGGCCTATGCCCGCTGGGAGCCCGGGCTCATGCTCGAGGAGACGCTGGGCGGGCTGCGGATCGTGCGAGCGCCCATCGACTGGCGTCTCGCGGTGCCCGGCCTGCGCGCCGTCGGCCGACGGAGGATCGCGGCCCTGCGGGCCTCCGCCGGGGACGTGGTCGCCGCGCAAGACGGCCAGTGGCTCAAGGCGCCGCCAGCGCCGGCGTCTCCCGCGGGCCCACGCCCGCTCCGGGTCAAGTTGAACGATGCACGTCGCGACCCCGGCGGTACCGCGCGGCGACTGGGAAGCCGCGTCGCGCGGCGACTGAGAAGCCGCGTCGCTCGACGCCTGCGACGCCTGTTCGGGGTCATCCGACACCCGCTCCAGCTCCTGCTGCTGTTCCCCATCCGGCCCATCGCATGGGCCGTGGCGCTGGAGGATGTCGCGGAGCCGGCGGACCTGTGGCACGGGATGTGGGCCGGCTCGCTGCCCGCCCTCGACCGGCTCCGCCTGAAGCACGGGGGGCGGACCGTCTACGACAGCCGCGACGTGTACCTCCATGCGCGCATCTTCGATCGCATCCACCCGCTGATGCGGCGCCCGTTCCTGTCGTGGGAGCGGCGCTGGGCCCGGTCCGCGGACGCGGTAGTGACCGTCAACGACGCCTACGCCGACATCCTTACCGGGCTCCTGGGGATCCCGCGCCCGGCGGTCGTCCGCAACTGCCCTGACCCCTACGACCCGCCGGACGGTCCGCCGGATCGATTCCGCGAGCGGCTCGGCATCCCGCCGGACACCGCGATCGTCCTCTACCAGGGTGGGCTCATGACGGACCGAGGGATCGAGCAGGGGATGGACGCCATCCTGCACGTACCGGACGCGGTCCTGGTCGTGATGGGCTTTGGGAGCTGCCGGGCGATCTACGCGGCCCGGGCCGGGGAGGCCACCTACCAAGGTCGCGTGCTGCTCGTGGACCCCGTCGCGCCCGAGGAGCTCCTGGAGTGGACCGCCTCCGCGGACCTGATGCTGATGGCGATCCAGCCGACGACCCTCAATCACCGGTACACGACGCCCCAGAAGCTCTGGGAGGCGATCGCCGCGGGGGTCCCGGTGGTGGCGAGTGACCTGCCCGGGATGGCGGAGGTGGTGCGCGAGGTCGGATGCGGGCTCCTCTGCGACCCGACGGACCCGATGTCGATCGCGGTCTCCATCCGCGACCTCCTTGGCCGGCCGCCGGAGGCGCGCGCCGCCGCCCGGGAGCGGGCGCTGGCGGCTGCCCGAGAGACGTACAACTGGGCCGCCCAGGCGAGCGTGCTCCTGGCCGTGTATGACCGGCTGCTGGCATCCTCGGCGGCCCGCCAGCCCGGCCGGTGAGACGATGACCAGGCTGGCCGCAGACCCCGTGGACGGGCTGCTCCTCCACGTCGTCGGGACGCGGCCGAACTTCGTGAAGGCGGCCCCCGTGATCCGCGCCCTGGCGGAGGCCGGCGTCGCGCAGCGCATCATCCACACGGGCCAGCACTACGACGAGGCCCTCTCCGGCATCTTCTTCGCGGAGCTGGAGCTGCCGGCGCCGGACCTCAACCTCGGCGTGGGCTCCGGGACCCATGCGCGCCAAACGGCCGCCCTCCTCGTGGCCCTCGAGGAGGCCTTCGAGGCCGTTCGACCGGCGCTCGTGATCGACTACGGCGACGTGAACTCGACCCTCGCGGCCGCGCTCGTCGCCGCCAAGCTCCATCTCCCGCAGGCGCACGTCGAAGCAGGCCTGCGCAGCTTCGACATGGAGATGCCGGAGGAGGTCAATCGACGGGTCGCCGACGCCCTGGCCGACCTGTGCTTCGCCACGAGCGCCGACGCCGTCGATAACCTGCGCCGCGAAGGCGTCCCGGCCGAGCGGATCCACCTGGTCGGCAACTCGATGATCGACTCGCTGGAGGCGGCGCGTCCGCGCCTGGACCCGGCCGGGGCGCGGACGGCGGCAGGCGTCGCGGGCGGCCCGTACGGGGTGGTCACCCTCCACCGGCCCGGCAACGTCGACGAGCCGCTCCGCACCCGTGCCCTGGTCGACGGCCTTGCCGCCGCGGCCGCCATGGTGCCACTCGTCTTCCCCGTCCATCCCCGCGGCAGGGTCGCGCTGGAAGCGGCAGGGCTCGGCGACGTGCCTGGTCTCCGGATGATCGAGCCGTTGGGCTACCTCACCTTCCTGTCCCTCGTGGCCGGCAGCGCTGTCGTCGTGACCGACTCCGGCGGCGTCCAGGAAGAGACCACGATCCTCGGCGTTCCCTGCCTCACGGTCCGCCCGAATACCGAGCGCCCGGTGACGATCACGCACGGGACGAACCGCCTCATCGGCCCCGCCGACCTGGCCGCGGCGGTGGCCGGTGTCCTGGCCACCGCGCGGCCCGTGCCGGCGCGCCCGCCGCTGTGGGACGGCCGGGCCGGCCAGCGGATCGCCGCCGTGCTCGTGGGCTGGCTCCGCGATCGCGTCGGACGGACCGCGCCATGACGGCCCCGCGCCGGCCGGTCGCGATGCTGGTCCACAGCTACTACGAGGAGGACCCGCGGGTCCGCCGCCAGGCCGAGACCCTCGTGGCCGCTGGCCGCCCCGTCGACGTCTTCTCGCTCCGCCGCCCCGGCGACGCGCCGGAGGGGACGCTGGAGGGGGTCCGGGTCACCCGCCTCGACGTGCAGCGGCACCAGGGATCGCCGATCGCGACCTATCTCGCCGAGTACACGGCCTTCCTGGTCCGTGCCGGGTTCGCCCTGGCCCGCGCACACCGGCGGCGCCGGTACGCCCTCGTCCAGGTCCATACGCCGCCCGACTTCCTCGCCTTCGCGGCGTTGCCGCTCCGCCTCGTGGGGATCCCGCTTCTCCTGGACCTCCACGAGGCGACCCCGGAGTTCTTCCGTTCGCGCTGGCCCCGTGCGTCGAACCCGCTCACCATCGGCGGCCTGACCGTGGTGGAGCGCCTCTCGACGGCGATCGCCGACCGCGTCCTCTCCGTGAACCAGGCGCGCCACGAGCGGCTCCTCGCGCTCGGTATCCCGGCCCGGAAGCTCGGAGTGGTCAGGAACGGGCCCGTGCTGGCCCGGTTCGACCCCGACGCTCACCCGCGGCGCGCCTTCATGGCCGACGGCACGCTGCGCCTGGCATATGCCGGAGCCCTGACCCCGCTCTACGGTCTCGTCGACGTGGTCGACGCCATCGCGATCCTGTCCGGTCAGCGCCCTGACCTCGCCGTCGAGTTGCACCTGTATGGCCGAGGCGACTCGGAGGACGAGCTCCGCCGGCGCGCGGCCGAGCGCGCGATCGCCGATCGCGTGGTGCTGCACGGCCGAATCCCGCTCGACAAGGTCGCCGCCTCGCTGGCGGCATGCGACATCGCGCTGTCCCCTATCCGGCGGAACCGCTTCTCGGAGATCAGCCTTTCCACGAAGGTCTTCGAGGGGGCGATCATGGAGAAGCCGGTGGTGGCCGCGGACCTCCCCGCCGCGCGCGCCGAGTTCGACGCGGACATGCTCGCGTGGTACGCCCCCGACGACGTGGCGGATCTCGCGCGGGCGATCCTGCGGGTCGTGGATGATCCCGCCTGGCGCGATGCGGTCGCGGGTCGCGCTGCGGCGCGCGCTCGCGAGCTCGCCTGGGACGGCGAGGCGCCGCGCTACGTCGCCTTCGTCGAGGAGCTGGCCCGGGACCGGGTATCCTCCTGACCGAAGGAACGGGGGTCACGCCACAGGAGGCGTCGTGGAACAGGATCGGTCCATCGCGGTCATCGGCCTCGGCTATGTCGGGCTCCCCCTCGGGCTCGGATTCGTGGAGTCGGGGGTCCGGGTCACGGGCATCGACATCAGCGAGAAGCGGGTGGCGGAACTCAACGAGGGCCACTCGCCCATCGAGGACATCTCCGACGAGCGCCTGGGCGCCGCCCTGGCCGCGGGGTTCCGGGCCGTGGCGCCCGACCCCGAGGTCGTCCGCGCCGCCGACGCCGTCTTCGTCTGCGTCCCGACGCCGGTCACGGCCACCCGCGATCCCGATCTCGGCTTCGTCCTCTCGGCCGCGGAGCTGGTGCGTTCCGGGCTGCGTGCCCGCCACCTCGTCGTCCTGCAGTCGACGACGTTCCCCGGCACGACAACGGGACCCTTTCGGGCGGTCCTGGAGCGGGAGACCGGCCTCCGGGCGGGTGCCGACTTCGACCTCGCCTTTGCCCCCGAGCGGGTCAACCCCGGCGACCCGGCGAGTTCCGGAAAGTTGGTCCCGCGGCTGGTCGGCGGATCGACGCCGGCCGCCACGGCCCGCGCCGCCGCGCTGCTCCGCCACATCAACGACAGCGTGGTGGAACTCTCGTCGCCCGACGCGGCCGAGATGGCAAAGCTCCTGGAGAACGTCTTCCGCAACATCAACATCGCGTTCGTCAACCAGCTGGCCCTCCTCTGCGAGCGGATGGGGCTCGACGTCTGGGAGGTCATCGATGCGGCGGCCACCAAGCCGTTCGGGTTCATGAAGTTCACGCCGGGGCCGGGCGTGGGCGGGCACTGCATCCCCGTCGACCCGTACTACCTCTCGTGGCGCGCCCGGGAGTTCGACTTCACGGACCGCTTCATCGAGGTCGCCGCGGACGTCAACGTGGGGATGCCCCGCCACGTCGTCGACCTCGCCGCGGAAGCCCTCAACGACCGCTCACGCTCGCTCAAAGGGGCCGCGGTGGGGGTCCTCGGGGTGGCGTTCAAGCCGAACGTCGCGGACGCCCGCGAGGCGCCGGCTGCCGAGGTGCTGGCGCTGCTCCGGGAGCGCGGGGCGGAGGTCCGCTTCCACGATCCGCACATTGCCCATTTCCGGGATGCCGCGGGACGGACGGACGACTCCGTCGCCCTCGAGGATCTCCTGGGCTGGGCCGACCTCGTGGTCATCGTCACGCCGCACCGGGCGATCGACTGGGCGGTGGTCTTCAGCGGGGCCGACCTGATCCTCGACACGGTCAACGCGTCGCGCCAGCGGACGCCGCGAGCGCGCCAGGTGCTCCGTCTCGGAGCGGGATGGAGCTGACGTCGGTCCCGCCCCGCTCGGCGTCCGGGGAGACGTGATGGACGACCGCGCACGCCATCTCGCAGGTTCCGAGGAAGAGCTGGCTGCGCAGGTCGAGGAGTTCCGTCGCCTCGTCGAGGTGCAGCGAGAGCTCGGGCGGGCGGAGGCCGTCAATGCCCGAGCGGCCCGGGCCCAGCTCCGCGAGTCGCAGGCCCAGCTCCGCGAGTCGCAGGCCGAGCTTGCCGCGCTTCGTCGCGAGTACGCGTCCTTCCGGCGCCGCCGGTCGGTGCGGGTCGGTATGGCACTCATGGCACTCGCCGATCGGATCAGGCGGCTGCGCTCGGCGATCCGTCGGCGGCGTTCGCCCCCGCCCGCGTCTCCCGCGAGGCGGCCGACCGCGACCGACCCCGCGGCGACGCAAGCCCGCCTCGCCGCGGCAGCGGAGGCGCCCGCCCGGACCACCGGCCCGCTCGTCTCCATCGTGATGCTCACCCGGGATGGCGCCGACCACCTTCGGCGGACGTTGCCCAGGCTGTCCCGGAGCGCGTACGCGAACGTCGAGCTGATCGTGGTGGACAACGCCTCCATGGACGACACGGGCGAGGTACTGGCCTCCTGCGCGCCGGGCTTCCCGGTGACCGTGATCCGCAACGACCGGAACGAGTCGTACTCGGAGGCGAACAATGCCGCTGTTCAAGCCTGCAAAGGAAGCCTCCTGCTTTTCCTCAACAACGACGTCCAGCCCGTCGGGCCGCACTGGCTGGGCCACCTCGTCGAGTCCCTGGATGCGCCCGACGTCGCGGCGGCGGGCGCGAGGCTGGTCTACCCCTCCGTTCAGCCGGGCCCACGTGCAGGGAGCCGCTTCACCGATCTCACGCTCCAGCACGGTGGCATCTGGTTCCGGACTGGTGACGGGGCTCCGCTCGCGAGCTCCATCGGGGCGGGCGGCGATCCCGACGGAACGGTGGCCGCGTTGGTTCGCGAGGTCCCGGCCCTGACGGCTGCGTGTCTGCTCGTTCGGCGTGACGCTTTCGAGAGCGTCGGAGGATTCGACGGGGGATACGTCTACGGCCAGGAGGATGTTGATCTCTGCCTCCGGCTGCGCGCCGCAGGCTGGCGCCTGGTCTACGACGGACGCGCCGTGCTCTGGCACCATGAGTCGGCGACGCGGGTCCTCGACCATCCAGCCGCCCGACGTCAGCGATCCGTCGCGAATCGCGAGCGTTTCGTCGGGATATGGGCGTGCCGGCTCTTCCGGACGACGCTGCTCGACGCCATCGCCGGCGGTGGGTTCTGGCGCGCTCCGCTCCACGTGGGGATCGTGTCCTCCCCGTCCGGCACCGCGGTCCGGGAGCGTGCCGACACGCTGCGGACATTCGGATGGACGGTCACCGAGCTCACCGCCGACGCCGTGATCGCAGACATGGAGCCCCCGCTGGACGCCCTGCTCGTGGCCGACCCCACGCGCGATCCCCGGTCCGGTCCGGGCGGGCTCATCCGGGCCGGGATCGTCGAGACGGCCGACGCCGAGGCCTGGCTTGCCGCGCCCTGGCTCCCGGACCTCGACCTCGTCGTGGCGGCGGACGCCGCGTCCGCCGAGCGCATCAGCGTCGCCACCGCGATGCCCGTGACGATGGCCCCGGATCCGCTCGCCCCGATCGTCGTCCGCGACGCGCTGGCGGCTTGGGTCGGCGCACGGCGCGTCGCCATCCGGAGCCCCGTGCCGTCCTGGGACGTGGCCGCCTCGTGGGGCGATCACCACTTCGCCCGGGATCTGCAGCGGGCCCTGCGTCGCCTGGGCCGGCCCACGAGGATCCAGCTCCGCGCCGAGTGGCGGGAGCCATGGGCGGCGCGCGACGACGTGGCGATCAACCTGCTCGGGGTCGGGGAGGTCCCGTGCGCGCCTGGCCAGGTCAACGTTCTCTGGCACATCAGCCATCCCGACATGGCATCGCCCGAGCTCTACGAGCGCCACGACATCGTGTTCGTGGCGTCGGACTCCTTCGCCCGCTGGATGCGGGACCGAGTGGCGGTGCCGGTGCGGCCCCTGCACCAGGCAGCGGATCCGGCGCGCTTCTCACCCGGGCGCGACGGTCCGTCGCACGAGCTCCTCTTCGTCGCCAACTCGCGTGGGGTCCACCGGCACCTCCTCGATGACCTGCTGCCGACGGATCGAGGACTGGCGGTATACGGGCGCGGATGGACGCCGGAGCGGCTGGACCCCCGGTATCTTGCCGGGGAGCTGGTCCCGAACGATGAGCTCGCCGGCTTCTACGCGGCAGCCGGGATCGTCCTCAACGATCACTGGGCGGACATGCAGCGCGAGGGCTTCCTCTCCAATCGGCTGTACGACGCATCGGCGGCCGGCGCCTTCGTGATCAGCGACGCGATCGACGGATTGCGCGAGAACTTCGACGACGGTGTCGTCGCGTATCACGGCCGGAGGGAGCTGCAGGCCCTCATCGACGCGTACCTCGCGGACCCCGAAGCCCGCGCGGCCCGAGCGGCGCGCGCCCGCGCCGCCGTGCTCGCCCGCCATACGTTCGACCACCGCGCGCAGGAGATCCTGGCAGCGATCGCGCAGCTCGAGGCCGCGCGCCCGCCGGCCATCGTGTCGTGACTCCGACGCGGCTGGTCTTCGTCGCGACCCCCCAGGACGCGTCCCCGCCGCGGAGCGACACGACGTACGTCGTCCTCGACACCGCGTGGACGCCGGTGCCCGACGATCGGGGCGACGTGATCCCCGTCCGGCCCCTCGCCGGCGAGGCCCTCCGCCGGGCAGACCTTTTCGAGGAGGCGCTGAGTCGGCTCGATGCGTGGGGGCGGGACGTGCGCATTGTCGATCGCCTGACGGTTCACGACGTCACGTATTGGTACCGGCTCCGCGAGATGGCGTGGCACTGGCTCCATGAGCGCCTCATCTGGGAGCGGGTCATCGCGGGCACGGCGGGGTCGACGACGCCGACGACGATCGTCGTGCCCGAGCAGGAGACCGCCCTCCTGGAGGTTGCAGCGGCGGTGGGGCGTGAACGCGGCATCGACATCGTCGTCCAACTCGCGGCGCCGGCCATGGACGCCGACTCGGCTCGGGTCGCCGGCGGGCCGGAGACTGCCCGCGTCGACCTCGCGCGGCTTCGGGACCGTCTGCGGCGCCTCGTCGGGGGCGCACCACACCGGGCGCCGCGATCAGGCCGCGCGGCAGCGCCGCACGCCGGCTCGGGCCGAGGAGATCCCGCGACTGTCGCCCAGCGGGCGGACTTCCTGGCGGATCGCGTTCGGACCCTCGGGGCCCAATCCCCTGACCCCATCCTGGTTCTCACCAATACCCGTTTGCAGCAACGGATCGGCGATCCCGAGGCGCGGCGGGTGGAGGATCCCAACCTCGGCACGGTTATCGCACGCCTGCGTCAAGTCGGCCTCGACCCGGTCGTGATGGGCCTCGGACTGGACCAGTCCCGGGACGCGGACTGGCAGATCATCGAGTCGCATCCTCGTCTCCTGCCCCAGTCGGTGCTGAGGAAGTGGCGGCGCCCGGAGGAATCGGACCCCACGGCCACCGACCTGATCCGCGACCGCGTCCGCTCAGCGGCGTCAGTTCCACTCGTCGTCCACGGCGTCGACCTGGCGCCGGCGCTGACCGCCTGGATGGGTGAGCAGGCCGCAATCGTTGTCGGCACGATCCTGCGCCAGGTCCCGCGTATCGGAGGTTTGGTCGATGAGCTCCGACCGCGGGCGATCGTCCTCACGTACGAGGGGATCCAGACCCAGTGGCTGAAGGTCGCTCGCGATCGATCCATCCCGACCTTCGCCGTGCAGCACGGGATGCTCTACGCGACGCACCCGGGGTATTGCCACCCCCGAGACCCCCGCCTGCTCCTTCCTGACGCGACGTTCGTCACGGGGCCGTTCGAGCGCGACGTGCTCCTGCAGCATGGCGGGTACGAACCGGACGAGGTGGTTGTCGTGGGCTCGCCGCGGCTCGAGATGGACGATCCGAAGGACGCTGACCCGCTCCCCGCACGCGAGCGGGAGGCCACCCGCCGCGAGCTGGGCGTCACGGGGAACTCCCGGATGCTCGTCATCTCCACCGGGTTCCTGCCCCTGCACCGCCGGTTCGTGCTGGCCGCGACCCTCGAGCGCTTGTTCGGACAGCCCGTCCCCGGTGTTCACGTCGTCTTCAAGCAGCATCCCGGCGAGGAGGACGAGGGACCATACCGCCAGCTACTGGGCGGGTTGGCACGGGCCGGTGGCTTCGCGCCACCGCCGATCAGCGTCGTCCGGGACGTGGACCTCTATCGCCTGCTGCGGGCTGCCGACGCGCACCTCGGGCTCCATTCCACGGTGCTGACCGACGCCGTCGCGGTGCGAACGCCCAACCTGATCGCCGTCGATCAGGCCCACGCGGATCTGCTCGGCTACGTCGCCGCAGGGGTCGCTCGCCCGGTCCGCGACGCCAACGACCTCCGCGCCGCACTCGAGGACCTGCGGCCCCCAGACCAGGCGGCGCGGCAGGCTTTCCTCGCGGCTCATGTCGAGGCGGGCCCAGCGAGTGAGCGCATCGTGGCGCACATCACCGCCGCGCTCGGAGCGTCGCGGTGACCCCGCCTCCGACAACGTGAG
>Ga0209226_10000706_pt1 | contig 17245 bp, 17 predicted proteins | sample BarGraNGADG00212_2_FD_184497 | JGI IMG/M metagenome (GOLD analysis project Ga0209226, IMG submission 184497) | Arctic peat soil microbial communities from Barrow, Alaska, USA - Barrow Graham LP Ref core NGADG0011-212 (SPAdes) (version 2) | ecosystem: Environmental > Terrestrial > Soil >...
CAGCTGCATTATATACGTGGTTCTGTGGGCATGGCCCGTGACGACGACGTCAATTCCAACGACAGCCAGTTTTTCATCTGCATCACGGATCAGCCGCACCTGGACGGGAAGTATACGCTTTTCGGCCAGGTGATCCGGGGCGAAGAGGTATTGGACAAGATCCGCCAGGGTGACAAGATCCTGAGTATGCGCATGATCAGGGAATAGGATGTTCGCTCCCCTGGCCGGCTGGCTGCGGCAGCAGCAGATCGCTTTCAGCGAGAACGCCGCCATCGGGCCCCATCTCTATTTCAAGATCGGCGGCACGGTCAGCCTCTTGGTCACTTGCACTTCCGCCACGCAGTTGGCCGCGGTCGTGAAAAAAGTCATTGCCGGCAAGCTGCCCTACCTGGTCATCGGCGGCGGGTCCAACCTCGCTTTCGGCGACGGCCTGACCCGGGTCGTGGTGCTGCTGGCCCAGGCGGCAACGGCCGGGTCCGCCATCCCCATCAGGCTCCTGGACGGCCGGGCGCTGGAGGTGGAAAGCGGCGTCCGCAACCAGCCATTCCTTTCCTGGTGCGCCTCCCGGGGGGTCGGCGGTCTGGAATTCCTTTCCGGCATCCCCGGCACGCTGGGTGGCGCCGCCGCGGTCAACGCCGGCGCTTTCGGCCGCTCCATGGCCGAGGTACTGCTGGGAGCCGACATGATCGACGCCAAGGGAAAAGTTCGCACGGTCGATTCCGGGCATTTCGGCTTTAGCTATCGCGATTCGCGTTTCAAATTCGGCAAGGATATCTTGCTGTCGCTGCGCCTGAAATTCGTCCCCGGAGAGGAGAGCGAGATCTCAAAAAAGATCAGGGAAAACCTTGAGTATCGGCTGAAGCGCCACCCGTCCTACCGCCTGGCCTCGGCCGGCTGTTTTTTTAAAAATCCGCTGCGGCAGGGCGTGAAGAGCTCGGCCGGAAAAATCATCGAAGAGTGCGGGTTGAAAAACATGACCGTTGGCGGCCTGTCCGTGGCCGCCGAGCACGCCAATTTTTTGCTCAATCGCGGCCATGCTTCCTTCGCCGACCTGCAGCGACTGGAAACGGAGATTCGCTCCATCGTGGCCGCGCGCACCGGAGTTGTCCTGGAAAGGGAAGTGATCTATGTGGCGGCGGACGGAAGCAAATACTGATCTTCTGCCCCGGTTTGGCATTCCGGGGAGAACTCAGGCGGCGGCTATTTTTTTTTGGCAGTCCATTTCCCAAAGGCTCCGGAAGTGATTTGGAAGCGGCCGCTCATGGTCGTCTTGCTGTCGAATGAGCCGATATATTGTTCGCTATTCCCATTGTCCTGGAACACGACGTCTTTTCCTTTGTCGACGGTGTAGTGGCCATTGGTAACCTTACCGTTGGCGTTTCTCGAGAACGTGCCCAGCGCCCGGTCATAGTCGTCGTAAGGGGTGAATGTCCAAGTGCTGTCATAATCGGCAAAACCCTCTGTGGTAAAGTCGTTATGGAATTCCCAAACCCCGGTGACATCGTTCTTGATCTTGGAAACCAGTATGACCAGGAGAAAGACCGCGGCACCCACGGCCAGTATCCCGAGGAGAATGGGCAGGGTGTTCCTGTGCGCGCTTTGGAAGCTGACTTGCTGTTCCTTTTCAACGAAAGTCGAAGTTTGTTCCGCGCTTTCTGAAGTATTTTTATCCTGGTTCAAGGATGGCGCGGCCGGCAAGGGCTGCGAAGCGATCGGCAGCAATGTCAGGAAAGCCATGGTCACACCCAGGGCGATCCATCTTTGGTATCTCTTCATCATGTTGGCAAGCCTCCTTGGTCCGCATCCCTTATAGAATTTTTTTCCGGAAAAGTCAACTCTGTTCCAGCCCGGCGGCCGGATATTTGTTTTTTTGATCTCGATAAAAAAAAGAGCTTTCCCCGGGGAAAGCCCTTTCCTTTGCTGGCGATTTTCCTGGCTTGCTATTTCCTGGCTTTCTTCTCCACTTTTGTCAGGGGCCTGGCAACGGCGAAAATTACCGATCCGTCCTCTTTTCGGACAGCGTTCCCGGCAGCGGTGCGGCGGTAGTTGTGCCGGTGCGCGTGGCGCTCCAGGTGCCGTTGTAGCTGTCGGTGCTGAACGTGCCGCTCATCTTGTCCTTGCCGTCGAATTTGCCCACGAAGGTGTCGGTGTAATCGTTGTATTTGAACCAAACATCCTTTATAAGAAAAGCATGAAAAATATCAATAGAAAAAATTTTTTTAAAAGCGGGATTGCGCCAAAGTGAGTGCCGTCACCTTGGCGCCGCCTTTTTTCAACACCGCCGCGCATTTTTTTATGGTGGTGCCGGTGGTAGTCACGTCGTCGATCAGCAGGATGTGCAATCCGGCCGGTTTCCTGCCGGCGGCCAGGGTGAAGGCGCCGTTCAGGTTGGTTTTCCGCTGCGCCTGTGACAGGCCGACCTGGGGTGGGGTGCTTTTTTTCTTCAACAGCAAGCGGGGCAGGAATTCAACATCCAGGCGGCCGGCCAGGACCCGGCCCATGGCTGCAACCGGCTGAAAACCATGCCGGCGCCTGCGGTCGGCCGGGATCGGGACCACGGCGTCGAAGCAAAGGGAGAGCTCTCTATCGATGATGTCCAGGTACAAATCGGACAAAAAATATTTCAGCGGTTCCACTTCCCCGTATTTGTAGAGGAGGATGACCTCGCGCAGGGTTTCTTCATATGCGGCATAGGCGAGATGGCGCAGGTACGGGGGAGGCCGCAGCAGGCAGGCGCCGCAGGTTTCCACCCCGGCGGGCAGGAATTTGCCGCAGGTCCGGCACTGGTTTTCCGCGGCCGGAACGATTTTCTCCCGGCAGTCTCGGCATAACACTTTTTCCTCGGGCCGGACCAGGTCCAACCCGCATATGCGGCAGCGCGGGGAAAAAAGACCGCTGCGGACCATTTGCAAAAAACCGGCGCCGCCCCGGATGATTTTTTCTTTGATTGTTAAGTTGCGATCAAGGTCGCCCATATCAAAAAACGGACGGATGATGTTTCATGTTTCCTCATTGGGGGCAAATCCCCCGACCGCCAGTCATTGTAAAGTGATCGCAGCGATATTGCAATAGCCGTCCTGGCAGCACTGGAGGACCGGGCTTATTTGTGGTAAAATTCGCTTGCCCGCCAATACGGGAGGAGACTTGCATGACAAAAAGCGCCTACGAACAGGCCGGGGTGAGCATCGACCGCGGCAATGAAGCGGTCGAAAAGATCAAATCCATGGTCAAGCGCCTGGGTGTGCAGGAGATCGGCAAATTCGGGGGGTTTTTCCCCCTGAAAGGCGGCATGAAAAATCCGATCCTGGTCTCTTCCGCCGACGGCGTGGGCACCAAGCTGAAGATCGCTTTCCTGACCGGCGTGCACAATACGGTCGGGCGCGACCTGGTCAACCACTGCGTCAACGATATCCTGGTATACGGGGCCCGGCCCCTGTTTTTCCTGGATTATCTGGCTTCGGGGCGGGTCGAGCCCAGGATCGTCGGCGAGGTCATCTCCGGCATACTCGACGGCTGCCTGGAAAACGAAATGGTCCTGCTGGGCGGAGAAACCGCGGAAATGCCCGGGTTCTACCAGGAGGGCGAATATGATATCGCCGGCTTCATCGTCGGCATCGTCGGCCGGGAAAATGTGGTGGACGGCAAGACCATCCGCAAGGGCGACCTGCTCGTGGGCCTGCCCTCGACCGGGTTGCACACCAACGGCTATTCCCTGGCCCGCCATATCGTCTTTGAAACGCTCAATCTGAAAGTCGGCAGCAAGGTAAGCGAATTGGCTGCGCCCATTGGCGAGGAATTGCTGCGCGTGCACCGCTCCTACCTGAAACCTGTCCAGGCCCTGCTCGAGGGGAAGCTGCTCAAGGGCATGGCCCACATCACCGGCGGCGGGTTGCTGGAAAACATCCCGCGCATCCTGCCGGAAGAGACCGCGGTGGTGATCGAAAAAACATGGCCCGTGCCGCCGCTATTTTCCTTCCTGGTCCAGGCCGGCAGCGTTTCGGAGGCCGAACGCTATCGGGTGTTCAACATGGGCATCGGCATGGTATTGGTCATCGAGCCCGGGAACCTCTCCCGCGTCGAGTCCGCCTTGAACAAGATGGACGAAAATTTTTACCTGATCGGCCAGGTGACCGAAAACAGGGGAAAGGAAAGGGTACGTATCAAATGAAAAAATTATCGTTTGTTTTCGCCGTGTTGTTTCTTGCCGGTATTGTTAACGGCTCGCTCCCGGCCAAAGAAACCTTGACCCTGGCCTCGACCACGTCGACGCTCGATTCGGGCCTCTTCGACGCCCTGATCCCGCCTTTTGAAAAAAAATTCGACTGCACGGTCAAGATCATCGCCGTGGGCACCGGCCAGGCCATGCGCCTGGCCCGCGACGGCAATGCCGACGTTTTGCTGGTCCATGACCGTGAGGCCGAGGAGAAATTCGTGGCCGACGGCTTCGGGGTCAAACGTCTCGATGTGATGCACAATGACTTCGTGCTGGTCGGGCCTGCCGCCGACCCGGCCAAGGTCAGCGGCCTGAAGGCGGCGGAGGCCTTGCAGAAGATCGCTGGGACTCGCGCCATCTTCGTCTCCCGTGGTGACGACTCGGGAACGCACAAGAAGGAGCTAAAGCTGTGGCAGGCGGCGGGCATCCAGCCTTCGGGCGACTGGTATCTGGAAAGTGGCTCTGGTATGGAGACCACCTTGCGCATCGCCAACGAGAAGATCGCTTACTGCCTAGTAGATCGCGCCACCTGGCTGGCCCACCAGAAAGAGACCGACGCGCTGGCCATCCTGGCCCAAGGCGATCCCAAGCTGTTCAACCCTTACTCGGTCATTGTGGTGGCCCTCGGCAAGTTTCCCTGGCTAAGCACCAAGCTGGCCACCCGCTTCGCCGAGTTCATCCGCTCGCCCGAAGGCCAAACCATCATTCGGGAGTTCGGCAAGGACAAATTCGGGAGCGCGCTCTTTTTCCCTGATGTCCTGCCCCTAAAGGGAACTCCAGGCGGCCGATGAATAAACCATATCACTTGCGCCCTGGCCATCGCAATCCACTGGCATGAATTACATACTGGAAGGATTGAAACAGGGCGCCGCGCTTTTGCTGCCGCCCAGCAGTGAGATCCTGCAGATCGTCGCCCTGTCGCTGGCCGTTTCGGGCGCGGCCACGCTGCTGGCCTCCCTGGCGGCGATCCCGGCCTCGTTGTTCCTGGTCCTGAAGGAATTCCGCGGCAAGCGCTTCGTGGTTGGGCTGGTCAACACGGCCATGGCGGTGCCGGCCGTGCTCATCGGACTGCTGGTCTACGGCATGGTCAACCGCCGCGGCCCGCTGGGGCCGCTGGGCCTCTTGTTCACCCCCGGCGCCATGATCATCGCCCAGGCGTTGCTGGCTTTTCCGCTCATCACCGCCCTGTCCCTGGCGGCGCTGAAAGGGGTAGCACGCGATGCCCGTGACTTGGCCCTGTCGCTGGGAGCCAACCGCCGCCAACTGGCCGCGGCCGTCATCCACCAGGGGCGCTTCGCTTTCCTAACCGCGATCATCGCCGGTTTTTCCCGGGTCATCGGCGAGACCGGCATGACCCTGATGGTCGGTGGCAACATCAAAGGCCAGACCCGGGTGCTGACCACGGCCATTTCCCTGGAGACCATGAAGGGTAATTTCGAGATCGGCATCGCCCTGGGCATCGTCCTGTTGCTTGCCGCCCTGGCGGTCAATGTAGCGTTGCAGGGACTGCAGGGGAAATAGTGCATATCCTCGTCGAAAATCTGGGACAAACAGACGGGAAAAAGAATATCCTGCAGGGCATTGACCTGGAATTCGCACCGGGGGTGGTCAACGTGATCCTTGGGCCCAACGGCGCGGGAAAATCGACGCTGCTGCGGCTGCTGGGGCTGCTGGACAAGCCCGGGCGTGGAGAAATCTATTATGATGGCCGCAGGCTGAGCGCCATGTCCCGCTCCGAGCGTACGAGCCTGCGCCGGCGCGCCGGTTTTGTTTTTCAGTCGCCGCTACTGCTGGCCGGGACCGTGGCGGCCAATCTACGCTTCGGCCCGCGGCTGCGCAACTTGCCTGTCAGCGAACAAGAAACCAGCCGGGTGCTGGAAAAGAATGGTTTGCGCGGCAGGGATGGACAGGAAGCGCGGCTGCTTTCCGGCGGTGAAAAGCAGCGGCTGCAGCTGGCCCGCGTGATGCTGCTCGATCCCGACTTGTATCTTCTGGACGAACCGACCACCAATCTCGACCCGCTGAGCGTGAAAAACATCGAGGCCGCGATCGCCAGGCTGGCGCACGAGGGCAAGACCGTCGTCCTGGCCACCCACAACCTCATCCAGGCCCGCTTGCTGGCGGGAAAGATCTTTTTTTTAAAAGAGGGGCGGCTGGTGCAGGCCGGGGCCGCAGCGGAGGTGCTCAACCGGCCGCTCTCCCTGGATATCGCAGAATTTTCCGCTGCCGAGAATATCATTCCCGGCACCCTGGCCCTGCGGGACGGGCGGACAGTGCTGGATAACGGCCGACTGGCCATCGAGGTCGTGAGCGCGCGGACTAGCGGCCGGGCGGCCGCCGTGATCCGTCCGGAGGATATCCTGGTTTCCGAAAAGCCGATCGCCTCATCGGCCCGCAACTCTTTTCGCGGCCCGGTCCTGGCCGTGGCCGACCTGGGTGCGGTCATGGCGCTCAGCGTGGATTGCGGCGGCTTTGTATTCACGGTTTTCATTACCCGCATCTCCTGCGTGCAAATGAACCTGGCGCCCGGCGTGGAGATTTTCCTGACCTTCAAGGCTACCTCGGTGCACCTGTTGCCCCTTGAATGAATTTTAAATTTGCTCCCGAAGTTGCCGGGGAGAGGTTTTCCCTGCACCCCATTCTTGCCACTTTTCGGCCTGGCGTGTATACTTACGCGGACGGTTCGAAAAGGAGGGCGCGCCATGGACAAGGTCGTATTGCAGGCCGCTGATCTGGACGGCTACCTGACCCGGGCCGACCAGGAAGCCATCTCCGGGGTAGGGGATCTCTATAACCGGGCCCAAGCCGATTTCATTGGACTGGAAAGCGGCAAAGTCCCGCTGCGGCGAAAAGCCGAAGAACGCTTGTTGGCCGTGTTCAACGAAATGGGCGAAAAGCTGCAGAGCGCGGTCGGCGGTGAAAAACGCATCCATGTCTATTCACTGGAAACCCCGGAATTCATCCACGGCGAAGCGTCGCGCCTGGTGGCCAAACTGCGCGACATGCGCACCGGCAACCCGGAGTTCATCTATTATATACAGCGCGCTTATGAAATGCTGTTCACCCTGGCCTTCGCCGGGCCGCACAGCGGCCAGCGCCACCCCATCTTCGTGCGCACGCCGGTCACGGTGCCCCAGGTCAACTACGCCGTGCACAAGATCCCGGACATCGATGCCATGACCGAGAACAGCGTTATGTGCGTCATGCTGCGGGCGGCCCTGCTGCCGTCGATGATCGTGGCCAAGGAAATACAGGAATATTCCTCACGGAATACCGTACCTCCTTTCGCCCTTTTTAAAATAAGCCGTGACGACAGCCGCAGCGAGAATGACATGGCTTATGTGCTGGACCTAAAAAAATCCTATTTCGATACCAATGGACTGCAGGGCCGCGATCTTTTTTTCGCCGACCCGATGAATGCCACCGGCGGCAGCCTGGTGACGGTGATCCAATACCTGCGCGGCCAGGGGATCCATCCGCGCTCCATCCGTTTCTTCAACGTGGTTTCCACCCTGAAAGGCGCACTGCGCATCGTTCGCGCTGTACCTGAAGCTGAAGTGTACACCTTATGGATGGATCCGGCCCTGAACGAGAAAGCCTATATCCTGCCCGGCCTGGGCGATGCCGGCGACCGCATCAACGGCTGCGACCGCCCGGAGAGCCCGCGCGACATCATCCAGCTGATCGCCGACTATGGCACGCACGTGACCTCGCTTTACCGCGACCAGATCCGCCAGATCGAAAAAGTTGTCCTGCACCGCTGAGACCCTTCCATGAAAGAACTCCTGCGCACGTTGGCGCGCTTGCTGCCGGACAAAGCATTCGTGCACTTGTTGTACCTGAAAACCCATGGACGTTTTCTCCGCTTGCGCCAGCCCCGGACCTTTGATGAGAAGCTGCAGTGGTACAAACTGTATTATCGGGATGTGCGGATGACCACACTGTCCGACAAATACGAAGTGAGGAATTATTTGCAGGGCAGGGGGCATGGCGGATTGTTGAATGAGCTGTACGGTGTGTATGACAGCCCCGATGAAATCGGCCTGTCCGCCCTGCCAGAGCAATTCGTTTTGAAGGCCACCCACGGCAGCGGCATGAACATCATCTGCAGAGACAGGAAAAGCCTCGACTGGGGAAAATGCTGCGCTCAGATGAACAAATGGCTCAGAACCGACTACTATTTTTCCGGGCGCCAGTGGGCATATAAAAACATCAAGCCGCGCCTGATCTGCGAAAAATATTTGGAAAATGAAGAATTCGGCGAACTGATCGATTACAAATTCTATTGCTATCATGGCAGCCCGGAGGTGCTGTTTGTCTGCACGGGCAGGTTTGCTGCCCAAGGGGTAAGATACAATGCCTATGATATGGAATGGAACAGGATCTATGCATACAAGGGCAAACCCGGCAGTGATCTGATCATTGAAAAGCCGGTCAACTTTGACGTCATGGTTGCCATAACCAAAGAATTGTGCGAGAATTTCCCTTTTGTCAGGGTGGATCTGTATTCCGTAAAAGAGAAAATAGTGTTCGGCGAGTTTACGTTTTATCCCGACAGCGGCGTGATCCCTTTTTCTCCGGACCGGTACAATTTGTTTTTCGGCGACTTTTTTTTGCTGCCCGGCAAAACGGCCCCTTAGCAAAAAAATGGAAGCGGCAGGGCGAGGCGGCAATTGTGGGCGGACGCATTTGGACTAAAAATGAGTCAGGAGATGAGCATAAAAAAACAAAATCGGGACGGCAGAGCGTTCCAAGCGAAACAGAGCGGCCCTATTGAAATTCTCGGATTGAAAGTGCAGTCACATAGCCGGGAAGAACTCAACGAAGCTATCGGCCGGATCGTCCAGGCTGAAGGTCATATTGTCATTCCCAATATCAACATCCAATTCGCCAACCTGGCCCAGCGCCTGCCTTGGCTGCGCGAATTTTTCAATTCCGCCCCCCTCAATTTCTGCGACGGTGTCGGTATCCAACTGGCGGCTCGCCTTCTCGGTTGCCGGGTCCCTGAGCGTTTCACTTTTCCCGACTGGTTCGACTCGCTGGCTGAATACTGCCGGGCCAGGGGCATCAGTTTTTATTTCCTGGGCGGACGCCCGGGAATCGCCGCTGCCGCTTCAAGCAAGCTTGTTAACTGCTATCCAGGCCTGGTCATCGCCGGCGTCCATCATGGTTATTTCGACAAAAAACAGCAAGGTCCCGAAAACGCCGAAGTTATCGCCGCTGTCAACCGCTGCCGCCCCGGCATCCTGCTCGTTGCCTTCGGCATGCCCCTGCAGGAGGAGTGGTTGGCGCAAAACTGGGATTACATCGATGCGCGCGTGGCCCTTACCGGCGGGGCGGTCTTCGATTATATCTCCGGGCGGGTTCGGCGTCCGCCCGCCTGGCTGCGCCGCTGCGGCTGTGAATGGCTGGGCCGGCTGTTAATCGAACCTCGTCGGCTCTGGAAAAGATACCTGGTCGGCAATCCGTTATTCCTCGCCCGCGTGCTGCGCCAGAGGCTGGAGCGGACGAAATGACGGCTGGCAGGGACACCCAGAACAAGGCAGCCGATCTTCCGGCCGTCGTGCTGATCTCTCAGAGCGAGTGGGGATTGGCCTGGGTCTTTGCCCACGACCTGGCCCGCCATTTTGCCGAGAACGGGCACCCCGTTGTCTTCCTCAATCCTTTTCCCAAGCGCTTTCCGCGTCCGGGAGAATGGCGCCGGCTGCTGGGAAGGCTGTTGGATAGACCGCGCCTGACCCACTTCGTCAATCATCCGCGACCGGCGGGATTGCGTATCCTCACACCCATAACGCTTCCCGACCGCAACGGTTTTTTCACCTGGATCAACCGCCGTTTTTTACTGCCCGGGTTGAAAAAAAAGATCCTCGCCTCTTGTGATGGTCGCGACCGGCGTTTTGTTTTTGTTTTTTTGCCTTTCGCCACGCCCGTGGCCCTGGCCGGCATGCTGGTTCCCTCTCGCCTGGTTTACGCCCGGCGCGACGGCTATGATGACGACCCCGGCTTGCGGAACCTGGATAGCCGGGAAGGTGAGCTGCTGCAAAGAGCCGACATGGTTATTACCGCTGGTCAGATTCTTGCCGCCAAGAGCCGCGGTCCGGGGCATCAGGTTTTAGATATACCTGGACTGGTCGATTTTTCGGCATTTTTCCGGCCCGTGACCGGGAATCAGGCAGGCGCTCCGCTTTGCTGCTATTTTGGTCACGTCAACGAGCGTGTCGATTTGCCGCTGCTGCTGAAAATAGGAGAACGCTACCGTTTGCGCATCATCGGCCGTATCAGCGTCAATTGGCCGGCGGGAACCAATGTTGAAATAACAGGGATGGTGCCCCATGACCGTGTTCCCGAGCTGTTGGCTGCTGTGGACATCGTGGTCATTCCCTACCGCCTGACCGGTTTCAGCCGCAGCATATTCCCTTATAAAATATTTCAGGCTTTCGCCCAGGGCAAGCCGGTCGTCGCCACTCGGTTGCCGGCCCTTGAGCCGTTGGCGCATCTTCTGTACCTGGCGTCGTCTGCCGGGGAATTTCTGGAACAGATCGCCCGGGCTGCGGTCGAAGGGGATGATGTGAAGCTCAGGCGCCAGGAAATGGCCCGGCAGCATGACCGGCACGCTGTGCTGGAATCCCTGCGCCAGCGGCTATTGAGCTGCGACGCCGAGCTGCAACAGCCATGAAGAGATCCCGGACCGGTAGTAATTCCGCCAGCTGGGCTGCTTCGCGATTCCTCTTGCGGTTGGCCGGAGGCAGTGCCCTCCGGGAGATGCCCTGGCAGCGGTATGCCTTTTTTTGAGCCCGGCATGGTCAGCGCGAAGCTCAAACGATTAAAAAACAGGCATGCGCCGCCAGGGTCATTCAAGGCCAATGTACTTACCCTGATGACGGGCACGGCGGTCGCCCAGATGCTCCTGGTGGTGATCTCTCCGGTTTTGACCCGGCTGTTCGCTCCGGAAGCTTTCGGCGCTTTCGGTGTTTATCTATCTCTCGTTTCCATCCTGGGCTCCTTGAGCACCCTGCGCTTCGACCAGGCCATGATGCTGCCGAACGATGTGGAAGTGGCTGCGGCTCTTTTTTGGGCTGCGCTGGCAGCGGCATGTTTGATCAGCGGGATCTCCCTGGTCGGCTGCATTCTCTTCTTTAGGCCGATCCTCGTCCTTTTAAAAGTGCGCGAACTGTCGGGCTGGATCTTCCTTTTGCCGTTTTCCCTGTTTTTTTTCGGAACTTATTCGGCGTTGAATACATGGTCGACGCGGCAAAAGAAATTTGCCCGCTCCTCCATTTCGCAAGTGGCGCGGTCACTGGCCATTTCGATGGTGCAGATACTTTCGGGCATCCTGAAGGCCGGCCCCGCCGGTTTGGTCGGTGGAGCGGCAGCTGGAGACGCTTTCGCCGCGATGACCTTGGGATGGCAAGTCGAACGCGATGACGGGCGCATACTCAAGCGGGCGTTTTGCTGGTCGAAGATCAAACAGGCGGCCCGTCAGTACCGCGAATTTCCGCTTTTCAGCAGCCCGCAGAATTTTTTAAACGCGGTTTCACAAAACGTGCCGTTGCTGCTCCTGGCAAAATTCTTCGGGCCGGCGGTCGCCGGGTTTTACGTTTTGGGAGTCCGCGGCATCCAGATTCCCATGAATTTCTTTTTGACCTCGCTGCGGCAGGCTTTTTTTCAGAAGGCCAGCGAAGTATACAACCAGGGCGGAGATACGCACGCTTTGTTCAGACGGACGACCCTCCACCTGCTGGCCATGGTGGCGATCCCGGCTTTGGTCGTCCTTTTGTTCGGGCCGGAAATATTTGTCTTTGCCCTCGGCAGGAAATGGCTGACCGCGGGCGTCTATGCTCGCTGGCTGATGCTGTGGCTGATGCTGATGTTCGCCAATGTTCCTGCAGTCTTGTTTGCCCAGATCTATCGCAAGCAGAAAACGGTCCTGCAGCAGGATGTCGGGCTGCTTGTTTTCCGGGTCCTGGCCATTGTCATAGGCGCCCTGCGCCACAGCCCGATCCTGGCGATCGTATTGTACAGCCTGGTAGGGGTTTTCATTAATCTGTACATAATTTTCTGGATCGACCGTTTGTTGCGGAGGGAGAAGGGGAAACCAGCATGGGATTACTGAATTTTTTCGGCGATGTGTACCTGGACAGGCCCATGCACGCGAATGTGCCTCTGTCCGGGGAATACATTTTTAACCTGGAATCTCCGCTCACGAATTCTTCACGGCCGGTGTTAGGCAAGATCAATTTGAAATCCCCGGGTGTTTTTTTTGCAGAAACATTCGGCAAAAATCCTGTCGCGGTTTGTTTGGCCAACAACCATATCATGGATTACGGCAAGGAAGGTTTTTGGGATACGGTCGCGAATCTGGAAAAGCGGGGGATTCCATACTTCGGTGCTGGATGTTTGGCCGACCGTTGCCGCAATCCGCTTGTATTGGACTTGGGAGATCAACGGATCGCCCTGCTGGGGTATGTCTGTCCGACCACGCATCCCATTTTCGCGGCCGCGGAGAATTTCGGCGTGTCGCCCATCAGCTTGGATTCGATCGCCAGGGATGTTTTGACGGCAAAGGAAAACGGAGCGGAGCGGACCATCGTTCAGCTGCACTGGGGGGAAGAAGACGTCAGATTGCCCAGGCCGGCGGATGTGGCCATGGCGCATAGTATTATCGATCTGGGCGTTGACTTGATCATCGGGCACCATGCGCATTGCATCCAGTCGTTTGAGATTTTCAGGGGCAAGTATATTTTCTATGGTCTGGGGAATGCTCTGTTTCCTGATACGGAAAGGGGTTCCTATTCCAAGGAAGGCCTGCGGGAAGGCAACCGGCAGATCAAATGGAAAAATTGGAACCGCAGGTCATTGGCGGTTCAATATGACATGCGGCCGGGATCGGTCAAAGTCAGCCTGTTGCTTTTTAAAAAAACGCTGGAAGTCGTTCCCGACGCTCCCATCGAAAAGCTCTTTGGTTTCAAGGGCAACGCTGGCGCTGCCTATCAAAAGGGATACGCCAGGGTATTGCGGTTGTCGATGCTGCGGCGGGTGCTGGCCAGCTTTGTTTCAAGACCCCGGATCCCGAAAAAGAAAAACTGGCGGTGGATCGTTGGGCTTTTCAAAACGGACAAAAGACCGTGACCGGGCTTAGGCTGGAAGCTGCCGCTTAGAATATCTTGCGGTAAACGTGGCAGTAAGGCTGTTGGCCGTTCTTTATAAAATATTCCTGGTGATATTCCTCGGCGGGCCAGAAGGGACCTGCCTGGGACAGGCGCGTCGCCACCTGGAACCCCTTGGCATTGAGTACGCCGATTAGTTTCTCCGCCGTCTGCTTCTGGGCCGGGTCGAGGTAGAAGATTTCACTGCGGTATTGCGTGCCGATGTCCGGGCCCTGGCGGTTGACCTGGGAGAAATCGTGGGTTTCAAAGAAGAGCTTGGCCAGTTCCTCGTAGGAAATAACGGCCGGGTCGAAAATCACTTGCACCGCTTCGGCATGGCCGGTCGCACCGCTGCCTACCTCTTCGTAGGTAGGGTGGTCCGTATGGCCGCCGGTGAAGCCCACGGTCGTGGTCAGCACGCCCTTGGCCTGCTGCAGGTAGAATTGGGTTCCCCAGAAGCAACCCGAGGCGAAAACAGCGGTCTCGGTTTTATTCTTGTCCGCCGGGATGAAATTCATGGAAATGGAATTGACGCAGTGACGGGTATTCTTGGCGGTGAAGCCCTCGCCCAGGAAGACATGCCCCAAATGGGCGCCGCAGCTGGCGCAGGAGATCTCCGTGCGCTGTCCGTCCGCAGCGGTGACCCGGGTGACCGCCCCGGGGATCTCGTCGTCAAAGCTCGGCCAGCCGCAGCCGGAATCGAATTTGGCCGAGGAAAGATATAGTGCGGCGCCGCAGCGCTTGCACACGTAGGTCCCTTTTTCAGCGAAAGAATAATATTTGCCGGAAAAGGGAAGCTCTGTACCTTTGTGCAAGATGACTTTTTCTTCTTCGGCAGTCAGTCTCTTGTCGGTCATGTTCACCTCGGGTCTGGCCAGAAGCATGTATAATGCGATCGCAACCACAAATGAGATAGTAATGGTTATATTTTTCATCTCTTTATTTATAACGGGGTTTCAAGCTCCTGTCAACAGGATCTTTTATTTTGCCGTGAACCTTTTCCGCTGGAGGATCGGCTGCTGGGGTAAGCGCCTGCTGGCGGCGGGATCGACTTATTTTACTCTTTTTTAGCGGTCAGCGCGTAGAGGGCGAAAAGGATAAGCACGCCGATATAAAGATAGGGAATGGCCCAGGGCCACAAAGGATGCGCCTTGAACATTGTTTTCAGCAGATAAAACAGCCCACCGCTCACTGCGGTGATCAGCAGCCAGCCCAGCAGAATTTTTTTAAAAGCCATTGTGTCCTCCGCTTTTCTTATTGTAGCGACAAGGGAAAGCAAAAGTCAATAAACCGATCGCCGCCCTGGAATTTCACCTGAGTTTTTTCTGGAGGAACGGTCATTGCTGTAACTTGGACAGATCCATCTTGGCCGCGAATTCTTTGAGCAGCTCCAGACCCTTGTCCGCTTTTGTTTTGAACTCGATCAGATAGCGGTCCTTGTAAATGATGCCGAAGCTCGCTTCCCTGTCCCGCTTGTCGAATCGTTCCGCCACCGGGATGCCATTGTAGGTGGACACCCGCTGAAACGCATCCTTGTCGTCGATGCTTACATTCATGGCAAATACCATCTTGAGCGGTGACAGCAATGCCGATGCTGTGCCGGCGTCGGTGATCTGGACTTGAACGGTTCTGCCGTCCGCTGCTGCATAGCCGGCTTGCAGGGACGCCGTTTCCAATTCCCCGAATGCTCCCCGCTTATAATTGGGATTTTGCATCTGCCAGCCGCCGACGGCGGGAAGGGTCGGCGTCAACATGCTCTCGGACGCGACCACGATCTTTTGCCCCTGACTCTTTTCCGATTCCGCCTTGATGCTGCCAAGCTTCTGCATTTGCCTGGCTATTTCTCCCAGATCGTTCACACTGGCCTGGCCCGGGCTGGTCAGGCGGTTGAAAGGATTATTGCTCTTTTTCGGAGTGAGCAGAACTACCAGCAAGACAATGATCGCCGCGGCCAGGACGATCCCTCCTACAATGATGGCTTTCATTTTTTTGTAGGCACTGACCTGCGATTCATCTTTCTGTCTATCCAGCCCGCCGATCAGCGCCTGCACTCCCTCCATCTCGGTTCGGGCGTTCTGTACTGCGGCCATTTCCTTGGCAATGTCCGGATTCATGTTCTGGACCGTCGCCAGCTTTTCTCCCAAACGTTTGAACTCAAGCTTCTGTTTGCTTTCGGCCTCCTTGGTCTTTTCACTGTTTTTTGTCAGATCCATGTTCAAGGTGGCAATGGTTTTGTCCATTTCAGCAAGCATCTTTTTTTGTTCGTTGCGCAGCCCTTCGAGTTGCTTCTGCCATTGGGCCGATTCTTCCTGGAGCGCGGCGATCAGAGTGGCGACCGGTTTGCCGGCTTCGGCTCTGGCGCTGATCCCGGCTTTCAATTCCTCTTCTTCCCTGGTCAGGAGGTCCAGCCCTTTCGCGATCTCAAGTTTTTCCGTTTCCGCTGTTTCCGGATTTGCGTTTTTGTTCTGCAGCTGGCCCCGCTCGTTGGCGCTTGCCGCCAGCCGGCTGGTCGCCCGCTGCGTTTCCCTTTGTCCGGCCAGCAGGGTGCTTTTCTGTTCATTCAGGCGCTTGTCCACCTCGCGCTTCTTTTCTTCCGTTTCCTTTTGGCCGGCGCCGAAGCGGTCGTTCTCCTGCTTTTTCTTTGCCTCGCTATCCAGCTTCTGCTTTTGGAGTTGTTTCGCCTGGGTTCGCAGGTCATCCAGGGTTTTTTGCGCGTCGGCGAGCGGGGCTTGCAGGTCGGAGAAGGCGGAAATGTCCGCCTTGGCTTCCCAGGCCTTTTGCCCGAGGGCGATCAACTGCCCGGCATGGACTCTTTCCTTGTCCTTGAATTCGTTGTTTACTTTGCTGAGCGATTTTTTCCTTTTCCGCTCCTTCATCCCTTCCTGAAATATTGATTTTATGCCCATAAGCGTACCTCCGAAAAAAGAATGTCACTGGTTGAATTGTATAGGAAATGCCAGTAAATTTCAATCACCTTTGCTGAACACGATTCCGTTGGACAAGGTCAATCCATGTCGGGCAAGGTCTTTTTGCGCGCCTGCTTGGCAACCCCGTGTTTTTTCTTTTCATCCAGCCGGCGCGCCTTGGCTGCAACGCCGGGGCGGGTAGGGCGCCGGGGTTTGGGTTTGGCGGCCGCCTGGCGGATCAAGTGCAGCAGGCGGTCAATGGCATCGCGGCGGTTGGCTTCCTGGGTGCGGAAGCGCCGGGCGTCGATGATCAGGACGCTTTCGCTGTTGACCCTTTTCCCGGCCAGTGAACGCAGCCGGCGCTTGATTTCCTCGGGCAATGACGGTGAGCGGCCGATGTCGAAATACAGTTTGACCGCCGTGGCCACCTTGTTGACGTTCTGCCCGCCGGGGCCGGACGCGCGGACGAATTCCAGAAAGATTTCGTTTTCCTGCAACCCGATTTGCGGGTTCACCGGGATAACCATGTTTTTCAGCTTGCGGCGCTGCGCCTTTTCGCGGTTGGCTTACTTTTTGGGAAAGGCAACCGATTGGGCCATGGTAATGATCTGCCCGGCCGGGAGTTTCATGGCTTTGGCCAGGGCGGGAGCGTCGAGCGAGGCCCGAACTCCGGTGGCCAGCCCGGCTGACGCGCAGAAAAGGTATATGTTCTGGCTGATGAAAGCACTGTCGGCCCAGGCAAAAATTTCCTGCTTTTCAGCAGGTGCCTTGCTCATTCGCGCCGGGTCGGCCACGAATACCAGGGTCAGCGGAGCGGTTTTGACGAATTCCTGTTTGCCGGCCAAGGCGCGGAAATCGCCGGCAGCGACGGGCTTCAGGGCATGGGCGGCAGCATCGTACAGGTATATCCCTTTTTCCATAACGGCGTACAGATCGATCTCCTGCCAGTTCATGGCCGAGGGCGCCGTGCGCTTTTTGCT
>Ga0209226_10000708_pt1 | contig 17231 bp, 17 predicted proteins | sample BarGraNGADG00212_2_FD_184497 | JGI IMG/M metagenome (GOLD analysis project Ga0209226, IMG submission 184497) | Arctic peat soil microbial communities from Barrow, Alaska, USA - Barrow Graham LP Ref core NGADG0011-212 (SPAdes) (version 2) | ecosystem: Environmental > Terrestrial > Soil >...
CGTTTGATCCGAGTGATTTTGTACACTTTCGTCACAGGATCGGCCCTGAAGGGATGAAGAAGATATTCAAGCAGAGCATTGATTTGTTTGGTGAAGACAAAGTACGCAGGGAGGTAAAAGAGGTACGTGTAGACACAACGGTACAGGAGAAGAACATTACCTTCCCGACCGACCGGAGGCTTACAGAGAAGGTAATAGAGCATTGCAAACGTATAGCGAAGAAGGAAGATATAAAACTTAAACGAACCTATACATTTGAAATCCGGAAGTTAAAGCAACAGTTACGATTTGCCAGGAAGCCGAAGAACCTGAAGAAACACATTAAGGCCCAGAAAAAGCTTCACAGGATAGCATTCAAGATCTATCATGACCTCGTAAAACAGCTTAATCCAATACCTAAGTTATACATGAAGGAATTTGATGTTTTATACAGGGTATTGACACAACAAAGAGATGACACAAACAAGATTTACAGCATACATGAACCGGAAGTACTTTGCATATCAAAAGGGAAAGAGCATAAACCGTATGAGTTTGGAAACAAAAGCTCTTTTGCATATACAAGAGAATCAGGTATTATTGTTGGAGCAATGGCAGTGGAAGGGAACGCATATGACGGACATACATTAAAACCACAGCTGGAACAAGTAAAAGAATTAACAGGAGGCAAGATCAAGAAAGCGATAGTTGACCGGGGCTATAAGGTAAAAGGAGGCATACCATCAGTAGACATAGTGATGCCAAAGGCGCTCAAGAGAGAGAGCTACTACCTGAAAAAGAAACGAGAAGAGCGATGCCGATCGAGAGCAGGAATAGAGGGACTTATATCACATCTGAAACATGATCACAGGATGATCAGGAATTACCTCAAAGGCACAGCAGGGGACCAAACCAATACATTATTGGCTGCTGCAGCATACAATATGATGAAGTGGATGAGATTAAAACGACAAGAAATATTGAATTTAATTTTTCGTTGGATTTACCAGACCCTTGTTTTATTCCCGGTAAATATCCAACGCTAGAAAACATACAAAAAATTGAATTGATAAGGATTAACTATTTAATGTATTTTATTGACATTCAGATATTTATATGTTAATAACTATTTTAACTTTCAACCCTTAATTCGCATTATTAACAAAAAGATATATTTGAACCATTTGGAAGTTATGACACGCTACTGTTTGGTAATCAGGATATAGAACTGAACAGTCGAATCATCAAGTGAGGAGGAAAAATATTTTTAATCCCCGAAACATATTGTACTTATTTTGAGCGAGAAACATTTCCTTAAATCATGCTTAACAACTTAGAATAAGGTATGTGGACTATACTGACAGTGTATTATACGAATACTTTTAGCTCTATATCGATTCGTCACTTTGTTGTAATAATTTTTGTGCTATCCTTGATAGTAACGTCATGCTGGCATTGATTAATCCTTTATATTTAATTTTGACTAAGATTTCGTTATTCATGTACTTTTTCTTACTTTTAGCGATAAGTTTATCTTTGAGTAAAAGGAAGAAATTGGATCTATTCTATCTTCTCATGGTTTTTATGCCGCTTCATATCTCCTGTGGTGTAGGGTCCTTGATTGGGTTTATTAAGGTGTTATTCACTTAAAAATAAATTGCATATTTAATATCTTCTTATATAATATATCAAATCAAAGTTTGAAGCTAAGTAACTATAATAGGACTATCCCTTTGCGGCGTTAATAAAAGAAAAAGAAATTTTTATGAAGTAAACCCTCAAATCTTAATATTCAACTCTGGTGGTTAAAGAAAGAGGAGTATTGAAGATCGTTATCGGCTAATTTGAAAAAACACAGAATATACAGATGTATTTATTAATTTTAAAAAAACAATAATGAGATGTTCAAAGTGTATTCTTTCAGATACTGTACCTGAAATTTCTTTCAATGATAAGAAGGTATGTAATTACTGTAGCGAAAATTTCCCTCCATATTTTCCAGAGGGAGACGAAAAACTTTCGAGATTTTTACAAGAAAATATCAGAGAAGGAACAAATGCTGATTGTCTAGTAGGTTTAAGTGGTGGGAAAGATAGTACATATGCTCTTGTTAAATTAAAAGAAGAGTTTAATATGCGGGTGGAAGCTTTTACTTATGTCCATGAAGGAAGTGCTTCGTTTTCAATTGAAAATGCAAAAAACACTTGCAAAAAGCTTAATATAAAACATCACATTGTTTCTTTAGACAAACAAACTCATCTGAAGACGTTTAATGGATTTTTTAAAGCATGGCTAAAAGCTCCTTCACCAACAACAGCTGCTATGACATGTGTAGCATGTAAGCATTTACATATTCTTGGTTTGGAAATTGCAGAAAAAAGAAATATACCGATGATTGTATGGTCTGCCACTCCATTTGAAGAACCTCCTTTCCTTGCAATAAAACGCTATACTGATGGTAAAAAATTGAAACAGGTCAGCAATACAAAATCAAGTATATTGTTACTAAAAGAGATGCTAAAAACGAAGGAGTTTCCAGCAACATTTATCAATAATTTTAACATCTGTATTAATGGCTGTTTGGCAGTAAATCCAGAGGCTACCTACCTAAAAAGAAAGTTTCCTAAGGTAATTCCTGTATTATTTTTTCATTATCATAATTGGGAGCCCAAACTTATTAAGGAATATATAAAAGCAAAGGTGGATTGGAAATTTCCTGACGATAAGGAAGATTGGCATTCAGATTGTTTGTTCCATTATTTTAAAGAATATATGTTTATAAGTATGTATGGAACATCTTATTTAGAGGCGTTTTTAAGCAATCAAATCAGATATGGTATTATATCTAAAGAAGAAGCTCTTTTAAAAATCGAAGAAAGTAAGTTAACTAATTCAACGGGAATCTTAAATGCATTAGAAACATTAAACTTAAAACATTTGAAGAGCGAGATAAATACTAGTATTTTTAACACATAACTATATTGGCAATGTATATTACCAAAAGTGCAATTTGTAGATTATTGCAATCAATATACATTCTTAAAGGCATCTTGAAAATTTAATAGCGGAGAAGATAATTGAAAAATAGCCCATAAAATACGCCTTATTCCATAAGGGTTTCAGAGGGTTAGCATCTGTTCGTTCAGCAGCAAGGTTTGACGCGTGGTATACAAACACGGTCCTGCAAACCCTTACGGCACATGGCGTCAAAGCAAGCCTTTAGGAAGGTCATCGGCCAAATAACAAACACAATACCATAAAAGTAAACAGAAATTATAGCTATTAAAAGATATGAATTGGCCATTTAATTAGGAATTTGCATTTACAATTATAGATGATTGATTATTCCGAACTAAACTGAGCCACCGTTCCTGCTCAAAGTGAGCCACCCCTTTTGACGGTGGATTTGATGTGTAAATTTATTCTTTTTTTTCTGACTTTTTCTTTCTTAGTGATTCTCCTTTTAATTCTATTCTGTGTGCATTTCCTGCCAATCTGTCCATTATTGCATCGGCCAGCGTGGGTTCGGCAATAAAATCATACCATTTAATAACCGGAAGCTGAGATGTAATGATGATTGCCTTCTTACCATACCTGTCTTCAAGTATCTGCAGAAGTGCCAGTCTTGATATATTGTCAAGTGGAGTTAACCCGAAGTCATCAAGTATCAGTAAATGTGTTTTTTCTATCTGATTGAGCATCTTAATAAAGGTTCCGTCAAGCTTGGATTGAGATACTTTCTCCAGGAAGCGGTTCATGCCAAAGTAAATGACCCGGTAACCCAACGAACATATCTGTCTTCCCAGCGCACAAGCCAGGTAACTCTTACCACACCCTGTAGCTCCGGTTATAAGTATGTTTTCGGCTCGGTCAATGAACAGTCCATCGGCAAGTTTCATGGGCTGATCCGATGTTATGTTACGCGCCGGATTGCAATAGACCTGCTCCAGGATGGCATTGTATCGAAGTTTACTTTGTTTAAGATAAAGCTGAGTCTTCTGATTGACCCTGTGTTGCAGTTCCGATTCTGCCAACCGCGCAACAAGAAGATCAGCAGAGATCTGCTCATGCACCGGAACCGTGAGTGCCGCCTCGTATGCTCTGACCATGCCATGCAGCTTTAATTTTCGTAATTGGTCGACTGTTGTCTGAACATTCATAATTATTGTGGTTTTATCGTTTTAATTATATGCTTCTGCACCCCTGATATTTTCATGCGCAGGAATAAAAAGGGTTAATTCATTTTCTTTTATCTGTATTTTATCAAGATTATTTTTAAGTATGTTATGGAGTATTTTATAGTTGACCCTGCTGCCTGTATTTGCACGTCTGCAGGAAGCTTCAAGCCTGTCATTGCCATATTTATCGGCAAGCCTGAGAACTCCGAGGCAGCCATCATAGGTCTGTTCGATAAATGCTTTTGCCCCCAGTAGCTTATTAATTGCGATTCTGGTTTGTTCTCCTATTCTTGAAGCCTTGATAATGAAGTCATCTTCTGTCCAGCCTTTCTGCTGTTTGTATTTAAGGTGCGATTCCGGCATATGTTCAGGGAGTGTTGTGTATCCGTTACGCCGGCAGTCTCTTATATGTACTGCTATGCGCTTCATATTATCAATAAACACCTCTACAACCTGTTCATCGTAAACAATAATAACTTCCTGCCCTATGTATTGATGCGGTACGCTGTACTGATGCCAGTCCTCTCCAAGGATAACATGGTAATTTGGTTTGACCTTTGCTTTGGTACGGGACTTAAGGATAAAGGGCTCAGCCGGCAACTCTCTGAGTAAATGCTTCTCTTCACTGGTAAACTTGTCTCTGCGGCTGATTGCCTGCTTAAACATTAAACGACTATTAAATTCTTCAAGAAGATCCCAAACTCTCTGTTTGAGCTCCTCAAGACTATAAAACGTCTCATTGCGCATTCGTGCATTTATTCGCTGATATGACAGGTGAACGCTTTTTTCAACAGATGGCTTGTCTTTTGGTTTTGCAGGCCTGGTGGCTTTCAGGCAGGTGTTGTAGTGAACGGACCACTGCTCGGCCAGTAGTGTAAACGACGGTTCATAACGGTTCGTTTGCGTCACTATCTGTCTCATGTTATCTGTAAGGGTCACCTTAGGAACGCCGCCAAAGTATTCAACTGCACGGTTCATGGCGGGTACCAGGTGATCCAGTTTCCCCGAAGCAAGCGGCTCTATATAACTAAAGGAACTATATGGTAAAGTACACACCAGTACCGGACATTCAACAACCTCGCCGGTTGAACGGTCAACGTAGCTCATCTTCTTGCCAGCAAAATCGATCTCAACCAGCTCTCCCGGAATATATGTATTATGGTATACAGGACTCTTTTTATAGCTATGTCTTGAAAGAAGATCGCAAAACTGGGAGTAGCTATAGCTCTCAGGTGCCGACTGACGATATTCATTCCACAACAGCTCCCTGGTTACGCCGGTTCTGCTTAATTCATTTAAAAAATAGTCAAGATGTTCATTGAGGTATTTTCGCCTTGGATCCGACTTTTTAACGGTCTCTTTTGTGTAAACAAGCGCAGCCAGGTCAGTGTCCGGCAGCTGCAGCAACTCATCATAGTTTTTGCCTGACCCTTGAAAACGCAACTCATAAGAATCGATGGTATTGCGGCTTATACCAGTCTGACGACTGGCCTCTCGCTTGCTGTGACCATCTGATAATAATTGTAATATCCGACGTACTTGTAACATACTCTTTGGTTTATTTGCCATGTTATTTGATTTTGCAACCAAATTAACACAGCTTCTTGTTACAAATCCGCCGTCAAGGGGTGGCTCAGTTTATGCCGGAATGTCAGTTGCGGTTTTCCTTTATAAAGTGGCTCACTTTCGTCCGGAACAGGTGGCTCACATTGCTCCGGAATGGGTGGCTCAGTATAGCCCGGATTATTCAAAATCGACACGTAACAAAAAAACTCTACAACCTCGATGTACTCAAGATTTCAAAGAACGATATTTAATTTTTAGTGGACACTAATGTTATAATATGAATATTTATGAATTGGCAATATTACAAGGGAGCATTACTGTCTAATTTGGAGATGCATCGTGATGTAATTATTTCTAAGAAAGAGGCAAATTCGTTATTGAAATCCTACAATGCATTTTTTTTACGTTACACTACTGATTTCGATCAAACCTTTTCTTCTCCGGCATATTATGTAATAAAGGATTCTTGGAAAGGGATGGATGAATTAAACACGAATACCAGAAATCAAGTTAGAAAAGCATTAAGAATGTGCGATGTAAAAAGAATAAATAAAGAAGTTTTGTTTTCGCATGGCTATGAGGTTTACCAAGAACATACAGTCAATTATAAAAATAGCAGTAATAACCTTTTAAATTATGACAGGTATGTGGCGATGATTCAAAACCTTTGCGATAGAGAATTATTTGGTTGTTTTGATCGTCAAACTAGTAAATTAATTGGTTACGCACAAAATATTGTAGGAGAAGGAGTCAATTATTCGCTTATAAAGGCTAATCCCAAGTTTTACAGAAGTCATTATCCTTTCTATGCACTTTTTTTTAAAATGGATGAGTATTATTTACATGAATGTAAAAAAAAGTATGTGTGTGATGGTTTCCGGACACTTGATAATCACTCTAAAATTCAAGATTTTCTAATCGAAAAGTTTAAGTTTAGGAAAGCATATTGCAAATTGCATATTCATTATACTTGGTGGCTAAAGCCTATTGTAGTCTTAATATATCCATTCAGAAAATTCATAAAAGCAAGTAAAATTAAAAGCTTACTGTTCCAGGAGGAAATATCTAGAAAAAGCAATAAATACAAGCATTAAATAAACTAAAGCTATCCTCTTTCAATATCTTTATGCCAATCTACCTTATTAACTGAAAAATTAGAAGATTTGCAAGGATTTTTGGATTATTAAATTCAGATTTTCTTAGTTATGAATATTTTGATAATAAATCATTATGCCGGTTCTCCGGAATTGGGCATGGAATTCAGGCCATATTTTCTTGCAAAAGAATGGATCAAGCTTGGCCATAAAGTGATTATCCTGGCTGCTGATTTTTCTCATTTAAGGTCAAAACAGCCGTTTGTAGACTCGGACTTACAATCTGAAAATATTGATGGAATTGTTTATGTTTGGTTAAAAACAACAAAATACACATCCTCAGGCCTTAAGCGTATTTTGAATATGCTCATGTTCACTATTAAATTATTGATCAATAATAAAAAAATAGCAGCTTTTACGAAATCTGAAATCGTAATTGCTTCCTCCACTTATACTTTGGATATTTACTCGGCTTATTTTATCGCAAAGAAAAACAAAGCAAAATTGGTTTTTGAATTACACGATTTGTGGCCGCTTTCACCTATGATAATAGGTAACTATTCAAAACATCATCCTTTCATCTGGTTAAGTCAAAGAGCTGAGAATTTTGCTTGCAGAAAAAGTAATTGTTGTATTTCATTACTGGGGAATGCAAAAGACTACCTCATTCAGCATGGATTGAAAAATGAAAAATTCTTTCATATACCTAATGGGTTCTCAAATAATGAAATGGAATCGGCGGAAATACTTATTCCTGAAGAATATGAAGCATTGCTGAAGAAAATAAAAGCCGGATCAAAATTAATTATAGGATATGCCGGTGGCCATGCACCATCCAATGCTTTGAAAAATTTTGTATCAGCTTCAAATTATTTTGCTTACAATCATGGTATTACTTTTGTATTGGTAGGAGATGGTTCACAAAAGCAGGAATTAATTGAGATGTCGAGAGCAAAAAATCAAAAAAATATTTATTTTCTCCCCCCATTGTCAAAATCTTTAATACCAATCTTACTTCGTCAATTTGATATCTTATATGCAGGGGGTGTCAGGAGCATTTTGCATAGTTATGGTACATCTTTTAATAAAATTACCGATTATATGCTTGCTGAAAAGCCCATTATTTTTGCGGTAGATGAACCAGATAGTTTAATAGAAAAAGTTGGGTGCGGCCTTCAAATCCCGGCAGAAAATGAAATAGAACTTATTAAAACAATTAAGTTTCTTTCAGAACTTTCAATCGAGGAAAGAACTGCTATGGGGAAAAAAGGTCGCGAATATGCTTTAAAGGAATTAAATTATTCTTCACTAGCAAAGAAATATTTGGATGCCATTGCACAATCATAGATATAAAAAACCTCTAATTAGACATTCAAAACTTTTTAGAATCATAATCATTTTAAAAAATGTTTATTAAGCGGTTGTTTGACATTTTAGTCTCATTTTTAGGATTGATAATTCTTTCTCCGCTATTACTTATCATAACCATTCTGATTAAGCTCCTCATGCCAGGACCAGTTCTTTTTCGCCAGGAGAGAATGGGAAGGCACGGCAAACCATTTATTATGACAAAATTTCGCACAATGACAACTGACCATAGCGGAAGTCCTATTTCTATAAAGGGAGAAAATCGCATTACTCCATTAGGAAGATTTTTACGTAATCACAAACTCGATGAATTGCATGAACTCTGGAATGTCCTTAAAGGAGACATGAGTTTTGTCGGTCCACGACCTGATGTGCCTGAATATTATGAAAAACTTGTTGGTGAAGAAAGACTTATCCTGGAACTTCGTCCGGGAATCACTAGTCCAGCATCACTAAAATACTCTAATGAAGAGGAACTTCTTGCTTCTATTCCAGATCCCCAAAAATACAACGATGAAATTCTATGGCCAGATAAGGTCAAACTCAATCTGGAATATTATTATAACCGAAGTTTCATTGGGGATATTTGTATCATTCTTAAGACAATTTTTGCCAGGAACAAAAATACACCTGCTTAACCATCTAACCTATTAGCGTTTTATCATACAGAATATGAAACAAAAAATCTGGCTCTCCTCACCTCATATTGGAGGAACAGAGCAAAAGTACGTTAAGGAAGCTTTTGATACTAATTGGATAGCCCCTCTTGGCCCGAACGTAGATGCCTTTGAAGAATCTCTTGCTAATTACTGTGGTGTTAAAAATGCTGCTGCCCTGAGTTCAGGGACAGCGGCCATTCACCTTGCACTTATTATTATTGGAGTTGAAAAGGGTGATGAAGTTATAACTTCATCTTTTACCTTCTCTGCGACAGTGAATCCGATAGTTTATCAGGGGGCCACTCCTGTTCTTATTGACAGTGAACCTGAAACCTGGAATATGGAACCTGAAATCCTTGAAACAGCAATAAAAGACCGATTATCTAAGGGAAAAAAGCCGAAAGCAATTATTCCGGTACATCTTTACGGTATGCCGGCCAGCATGGGAGAGATCATGGAGATAGCAAACCGATATGAAATTCCTGTAATTGAAGATGCTGCCGAAGCATTGGGAAGCCGCTATTTAGACAAACCCGTCGGTTCCTTTGGCAAAATGGCAATACTGTCATTTAACGGTAATAAGATCATTACAACTTCAGGTGGTGGCGCTCTTATCTCCAATGATGAAGAAATGGTTGAGAAGGCCCGGTTCCTATCCACTCAGTCTCGTGATAAGGCTCCTCATTATCAGCACAGCCAGATTGGTTATAATTACCGGATGAGCAATGTACTGGCCGGGATTGGTCGCGGACAGTTAGAGGTTATTGAAGACCGGATAAAGAGAAGGAGAGATAATTTTTTATTTTACAAAACAAATTTACTGGAATTTGAAGGTATAACCTTCCTGGAAGAACCTGATAAATCTTACTTTTCGAATCACTGGCTGACTGCAATACTGATTGATTCGAAAAAAACTGGGACTACTCGAGAGATACTGCAAAAAGAGCTGGAAAAAGAGAATATTGAGTCAAGACCTATGTGGAAGCCTATGCATCTGCAACCTGTTTTTTCATCTTGTCCTGCTTATTTGAATGGAACTTCTGAATCATTATTTATAAAAGGTTTATGCCTTCCTTCTGGTTCAAATATGTCAGATGAAGATCGCATTAGAGTTCTCAAAACTATTATTAATTGCCTTGCTAAATAGCATTCATGGAAATGTATGAAAAATATCCAAAATGGCTGGAATTCCTGCGAATTAAAGCCATAGAATTGTTTCAGAAGCATTCAATTCCCAGGTGGATGGTGTTTGTGATGGACAACATTGGGTGAAATCATCCGCACAGCGATGGACTTGGGTCTTGAAATTCTTGAAGCACCAGCGGTTGATAAATGGCTTAATGGTCAGCTGCAGATGCGTCAGATTCAAAAGGTAAAGCTCAACTACCTGCTTGGAAGAGATCCTATTAAGCTTGATATGGATTTAATAGGGAAAGGAGGCGAGATTTTCGTTTTTGATATGGGTAAGCCAATTAAAATTACCGACCTTGCTAACCAGATGATCCGCCTTTCGGGCTAATACCGGAAAAAGATATACAGATTGTGTTCACCGGTTTACGGCCGAGCGAAAAGTTGTATGAAGAATTGCTTACCGACAAAGAAAATACTCTTCCCACGCATCATCCGAAAATAAAGATAGCACAGGTTGAAAAGTTTGATTATTCGGTGCTCTTATCAAGGATTGATGTACTTGTAAAAAATGCATATATCCTTTCAAAACAAGAAGTAGTCGAATTATTCAAAGACATAGTCCCGGAGTACAAAAGCAGCAATGATCAGTATAATGGAAAACCTGTAAAAAAACCCTGAAAAATGGCTTAAAAGAACAAAACCGGTATTATTTTATTTGATAACTTGTTTAACCTACCCTAAACTCTAAACTCTGAACTCTCACAATACATCAGAATTTTTATGAAAAGAATCAGGATTATCTTGTTTCTTCTTCTTTTCTCTCTCCTGAACATTTACTCTCAGAAAAAGAATTTTTCTTTCGATTTAGGTTCTTCAGCTGGTTATGTTACATCAGGCCATGTGCCATTCTGGCTTAGATCAAACCAATTTGGCAGTATTCCTCTTGATAATGCCTCTTTGAGCTTAATCGGGGCAATTCACAAAGATTATGACACTACTAAAACCCGGATTTTCGATTGGGGAGCTTCTGTTGAAGGACGCGCAAATGTAGGAAATAAGTCAAACTTCACCATAATTGAAGGTTATGGTAAATTACGATTAAGTGTTTTTGAGATCAGAGCAGGTAGGTCCAAAGAAGTAATGGGCCTTTGTGATACAAGTCTATCTTCCGGAGCTTTTGCTGTTTCAGGAAATGCCCCTGGTATTCCAAAAGTACAAGTGAGTATACCCGAATTTTATAGTTTGCCAATATTTGGGAAATTATTCGCCTTTAAGGGTAATTATGCTCATGGCTGGATCGGAAAGACTTCTTTTATGAACCTGGATACTATTGTTCTTCAGTTAGAAACCTATTTGCATCAAAAATCGCTATACGGGAGATTTGGCAAACCTGAATGGAAATTTAAACTCTATGGAGGATTTAACCACCAGGTTTTATGGGGTAATGAAAAAGAAGCATATGGAGATAGATATACATTTTCACCCCTTAAGACCTACTTAAAGGTGATAACAGGTGGAAAATACCTTGATTATATAAGGATAGGGGATGCTTTAGGATCAATTGACCTCGGTTTTGAATATGAGTTTAAAAATATCAGATTATTAGCATATCGCCAGAATTTATATGATGCCGGAGCCCTGTATTATCTGGCCAACATCCGTGATGGGTTGAACGGTTTGAGCCTGGTAAACTTGCGTTACACGCGCAAAGGGTTTCAATGGCAAAAGATACTTTTTGAAGTTTTTTACACCAAAAGTCAGGGTGGGGAGACCTGGTCGGTGCCCAGGCCCTCCGGAGCTGAAAATTATTATAATAATTGGCAGTACATTCAGGGCTGGTCATATAAGGGTATTGGAATAGGTAATCCCTTCATTTGCCCGCGGACTTATACAAGGGAAGGTTTGGCAGCAGATCCGGGCGAATACTTCATAAATAACAGGGTAGTCGCTGTTCATTTTGGTTTTGAAGGATCTGTACAAAAATGGTCATTCATCTTAAAAACTTCTTATTCATTGAATTATGGGACTTATGGGACCAGTGGGTTATTCAGTGAAACAAAACAATTTTCGGCATATCTTGAAGCAAACAAAGAGTTAAAAAAAGGACTGAATTTTGGATTTACCGGTGCATTTGATATTGGTGATTTATATTATGATTCGTTTGGACTTCTTCTCAGACTTTCAAAATCTTTTTAGTTTAGGGTCAAAAGATGAGATTTGAGATATGAGATTTGAGATTTGAGAGAAATATTTGCTAAAAAGGTAGATAATGAGTAAAGTAGGAAGTTTCAAGGATTTGATTGTTCACCCTGTGAAATGCGACTTCTACTTTAGATGAGAGGTACTTTTTAAATCCGTATTATTTCACAGGGTAAATCAAAAGGCATATAAATTGGCCATGGAGATCTTTGAAATTTCCAAAAGTTTTCCAAAAGAGGAAAAATATTCTCTAACTGATCAGATACGTCGTTCATCGCGATCCGTGACATCTTGCCTGGCAGAGTCCTGGGCTAAGAGGAGATATGAAAAGTCATTTGTAAATAAGCTTACAGATTCGTTAGGTGAAGAAAATGAAACAGAAGTCTGGCTTGATTATTCAATGGACTGTAAATACATTCAAAAAGAAACACATGAGAGAGTTCTGAGCGATTATGATGAAGTTCGTAAGATGTTGATATCTATGATCAACCATACTGATAAGTGGTGCTTCTAAATACTCAGATATCTCTGCTCTACGCTCTGCGCTCACCTCTTTCTTAGCACAAATCTGCTTTCCAATTTTGCGCTGACTATTCGTTTATGTAATTTCACCTTTTCAATATTGTTTTAAGCCTTGTCAGACTTTTAATTGTAACAAAATTAATAAATTTTAATATGGACTTTAATGGTAAATGCTTATTAATTACCGGTGGTACCGGCTCTTTTGGAAATGCAGTTTTACGACGATTCTTAGACACCGATATTTCTGAAATAAGAATATTCAGCCGCGATGAGAAAAAACAGGATGACATGCGGCAATTTTATAAAAACCAGAAAATAAAATATTTCATTGGCGATGTCCGTGACCGACAGAGTGTTGATAATGCCATGCAGGGCGTCGACTACGTTTTTCAGGCGGCTGCTCTTAAGCAGGTGCCTTCATGCGAATTTTTTCCGACGGAAGCGGTAAGGACTAATGTTCTGGGTTGTGAGAACGTATTGAATTCAGCTCAGGAATTTAAAGTCAAAAAGGTAATTGTACTGAGCACCGATAAAGCAGTTTATCCGATTAATGCAATGGGAATGACCAAGGCATTAAGTGAAAAGGTTATGGTTGCAAAATCGAGGAACCTTAATGGCACAGGCACGGTTTTTTGCGGCACCAGGTATGGTAACGTTATGGCTTCCAGAGGATCGGTAATTCCCTTGTTCGTTAACCAAATGAAAAATAACCAGCCAATTACCGTCACTGATCCGAATATGACCAGGTTTATGATGACGCTTGAAGATGCCGTCGAACTGGTTTTGTTTGCTTTTAATAATGGTGATAATGGTGATATTTTTGTACAGAAATCACCAGCTTCAACCATTGCTGACCTGGCTCAGGCCCTTAAAGAACTATACAAATCATCGACTGAAATTAAAACAATCGGAACCAGACACGGTGAAAAACTTTATGAAACACTGGTTAATCGCGAAGAGATGATAAAAGCTATCGATGAAGGAAATTACTATCGTATACCTGCCGATACCAGGGATCTTAATTACACCAAGTTCTTTACTGAAGGTCAATCCAAAATCAACCTGGCAGAAGAGTATAACTCACATAATACAAAGAGGTTAAATATAGAAGATACAAAGGAACTGCTCTTAAAGCTTCATTCTATTCGCGAGGATGTCTTAAAAGAAAAGAGGGGAGAGGTTTATACGCCGTGAAGAGCGCAGGGCGCAGGGCACAGAGCACAGAGCACAGAGGTGAGTAGTGAGTAGTGAGTAATGAGTAGTGATTAGTGAGTAGTGAGTAGTGAGTGGTGAGTGGTGAGTGTGAAGGGTCTCAACATGCAACATGAAACAAATAAATCACCATAACTTCTTAATCAGTGTGACTCCGCGTAAAACTCTGCGGATCTCTGCGAGAAATATTTTTTAACAATATATGATCAAAATCGGCATAACCGGCCAGGCCGGATTTATCGGTACACATTTATTTAATTATCTCGGTATCAAGAAAGATGAGGTAATAAGAATTCCGTTTCAGGATGATTTTTTCTCCAATGAAGATAAATTAGACGAATTTGTCCGACAATGCGATGTGATTGTACATCTGGCAGCTCTTAACAGACATAATGATCCGCAGACTATATATGATACAAATATTAAGCTGGTCAGAAAACTGATAACAACATTTGAAAATACAGGATCAAAACCTCATATCTTATTTTCCTCTTCAACCCAGGAAGAGAAAGACAATATGTTTGGTAAGTCAAAACGTGAAGGGAGGGAAATACTTGCTGATTGGGCAGAAAAAAACGGTGCACTCTTCACTGGCCTGGTAATACCCAATGTTTTTGGGCCTTTTGGTAATCCATATTATAATTCGGTTGTGGCCACCTTTTCACACCAGATAACACATAATGAAGAACCAAAAATAGATTTAGATGCTCAGTTAAAGCTGATATACATCGGCGATCTGGTTAAAATAATTTATGATTTAATTAAGAATAAAGTATCTGGTAAAGAATTTAAAGTTCAGCATACCAAAGAAATAAAGGTTACTGAGATACTCTCATTGCTAAAAAGCTTTAAATCAGGCTATTTTGAAAATGGCATTTTCCCGGACCTGACTGATGCGTTTGAACTTAACCTTTTTAATACATTTGTCTGCTATATGCCCATTGAGAATCATTTTCCTGTAAAACTAAAGCAGAGTACCGATGAAAGAGGTTCTTTTGTTGAAACCATCAAGCTAAACAGTGGGGGACAGGTATCATTCTCTACAACAAAACCCGGCATTACCAGGGGAAATCATTTCCATACACGAAAAGCAGAGCGCTTTGCTGTGATAAAAGGCAAAGCATTAATTCAATTACGAAGAATAGGAACAGATAAAATCCTGAATTTCGAACTGGATGGGAGAGAACCGGCTTATGTAGATATGCCTATCTGGTATACACATAATATTACTAACATAGGGAATGATGAGCTGTATACGATATTCTGGATAAATGAGTTTTTTGATCCGGATGATCCTGATACTTTTTTTGAGGTAGTATAAAAAGCTTTCAGCCATCAGCTATCAGCTTTCAGTAGATATGAACATATATTCCTTTTAAAACTGACCGCTGACCGCTGACAGCTGACAGCTTCCTAACCATGAAAGACTTTCGAACTTTAAACGTCTGGCAAAAAAGTCATAACCTTTCGATTCTGATTTATCAGAAAACAAAAGAATTCCCCAAAGAGGAAGTTTATGGGATAACGTCTCAGCTTCGCAGAGCAATAGTCTCTATACCAACTAATATTGCAGAAGGATGTTGTAGAGGAAGTGATAAGGATTTTGCTAAATTTGTACAGATTGCTATTGGTTCTGCAAGTGAATCTGAGTATCTAATCCTACTTTCTAATGAGTTGGGCTATATCGAAAAAGATGTTTCGGAACAATTAATTGAAAAAGTCTGCGAAATAAAAATGATGTTAACATCATTAATTAAAAATTTACATAAATCAACTGACCACTGACAGCTGACCGCTGAAAGCTGACAGCTAACTACCACCCAAATGCAAAAATCACCTCTCAAAGTCCTCACTGTTGTAGGAACACGTCCCGAAATAATAAGACTCTCCAGAGTTATGTCCCTTTTGGACGAACATGTCAACCAAATCATCGTCCACACTGGTCAGAACTACGACTATGAATTAAATGAGATCTTTTTTAAAGACCTTGAGTTACGAAAACCTGATTACTTTCTCAATGTTGATACCTCTTCATTAGAGGCATCCGTGGGAGATATAATCCGAAAATCGGGTGAAGTTCTCAGAAAAGAAAAACCGGATGCCCTTTTAGTCCTGGGTGACACTAATTCGTGTCTTTCAGCTTATATGGCAAAACGGCTCCATATCCCCATTTTCCACATGGAAGCCGGCAACAGATGTTTCGATTTTAACGTTCCTGAAGAGGTAAACCGTCGCATTGTCGATCATATTTCCGATTTCAACCTTGTCTATACCGAGCACGCCCGACGCCATCTCTTATCCGAGGGCCTTCCTCACCGCCGTATTTATCTCACCGGCTCTCCCATGTACGAAGTTCTAAACTACTACAAACCCAAAATAGAATCCTCTACAATTCTTCATGATCTTTCACTTTCGCTATCAACTCTCACCACTCAACGGTCAACGCTCAACGCTCACCACTCACCACTCACTACTCACAACTATTTTCTGGTTTCAACCCACCGCGAAGAAAATGTCGATAATCCTCAGAATCTGGAAAACATCCTGAACATCTTGAATTTACTTGCAAAAAAATATAAGCTGCCAATTATAGTCTCGACTCATCCACGCACCAGGAAAAAAATTGAGCAGCTTACTGATAAACAGACTGACAAACTTATAAGTTTCCTGAAACCATTTGGATTTACTGATTATGTGCATCTTCAAACGGATGCTCTGTGTACTATTTCTGACAGCGGTACAATAAGCGAGGAATCAGCAATCCTTGATTTTCCTGCAATTTCACTTCGCAATTCAATGGAGAGGCCTGAAGCGCAAGATGCCGGTACCATAATTCTTACCGGATTCAACCCGAAAAATGTACTTGCCTCAATCGAACTTGCAATAAATGAGCACAATTCAGGGATTAAGAAGCTTATCCCAATCGATTACCAGGTACCAGACACCTCATGGAGGGTATTGAAACTTATTCAGGGACAGGCATCTTTATCTAACAAATGGCATGGAGTAGTGTAAGCTCAGGGCTCAGAGCTCAGAGCGTTGAGAGGTGAGTAGTGAGTTATGAGATAATAAACTTGAAACACTGACTGCTGAATGCTGATTGCTGACAGCTTCTAAACCTTTTTGATTTTCTTGCCGGTAGCACTGATAGTCAATTCTTCTTTAAGCTCATAAACCTGGGGGATCTTATATAATGCGAGATGCTTTGAACAATGCTCAATTATTGATTCTCTTGAAACAGGATTTTGTGAATCTCTCTTGATCACGACAGTCGCTTTCAGCATTTCGCCCTCAATCTCATCATCAATTCCCTCAATTGAACA
>Ga0209226_10000712_pt1 | contig 17145 bp, 14 predicted proteins | sample BarGraNGADG00212_2_FD_184497 | JGI IMG/M metagenome (GOLD analysis project Ga0209226, IMG submission 184497) | Arctic peat soil microbial communities from Barrow, Alaska, USA - Barrow Graham LP Ref core NGADG0011-212 (SPAdes) (version 2) | ecosystem: Environmental > Terrestrial > Soil >...
ATTGAGAATTGGAAGAGTGACGCGGCGCTGAGTCGCGAAGAGGAGGAACTGCTCAAGAAGAACAACCCATTGTGACCCGAGGGTTGTATTTTCTTCTGAGTTCTTATACTATCGTACGTGGGTGTTATGTCCGGGCAATGCTTGCCCAGACGAGACCCCAATTCCTGCAGTATTCTGAAAAAGCGAGGCGACGATGACGAAGAAGGCTTCAGTCGAGAAGAAGAGCAAGCGCACCTGTTACTCGGTCGTGATCGTTCCACAGTACGAAGGTTGCGCACATCAGTTCAAAGTCTCTCGTCTGGCCATCTACAGCGTCATCACTGTATTCATCCTCTTTGTCTCAGGCTTCGCCTACGCTATCGCGCAGAACACGCGGCTCAAGAATACCGTCGCCCAGTACGATGGCATGGGTCTTGATCAGGTCGTGCGCCTGCAGGCGACTCAGCTTGATGCCGCAAACGAGGCCATCAGCAACAGCTACACGGAACTGACGGCACTCAAGAAGTATGTCGACTATCTGGGTACCCTTGATGCCAAGGTCCGCAAGACGCTTGGCGTCGGCGGGAACAGCGTCTCCCTGGCGTCCATCCTCAAATCGACGGCCACGCCGACCCTTTCTGTCAGCCGTGGCCTGGGCGAAGCTGCAACACAGCTGTTGACGTCGACTGCTGTCGTGCAGAAAGAAGCCGAAGCTCGTGAGAAGAACCTTATCATCCTCCAGGACGCCGCATCCAGGTACAACAACATGCTCGCGGAGACCCCTTCCATCTGGCCGCTCTACGGGCTTATTACGTCAACGTATGGCTGGCGCTCCAACCCGTTCGGCGGCAGAGGTGGGGAGTATCACGATGGTGTCGACATTGCAGCTCCGTATGGCACAGCGATCCGCGCGACAGCTGACGGCAGGGTGGAGCTATCCGGCTGGAACGGGAGTTATGGTATCTCCGTGACTCTGTACCATCGCAACGGCATCGAGACCCTGTATGGCCACATGAGCCGCACGGCCGTGCTTGCAGGCCAGACCGTCAAGAAGGGCCAGGTCATCGGCTACGAGGGATCGACCGGTCGAGCTACTGGTGCGCATTGCCATTATCAAATCATCATCAACGGTAACGCGGTCAGCCCTATGACGTACCTTGAATAGGTGCGGAGGAGACAGCCATGGCATTTGGACCATCCAAGACTTCTACAGAGAGCAAGACGGCGTCTTTCTTTGCCCACGACCTCGTCGTGAAGGGTGACGTCGAGAATCAGGGAGACCTGCACATCGAAGGTCAACTGCACGGCAATGTTACCGGTCAGGGGACGATCACCATCGCCGAGCAGGGCGAGGTGCATGGCAACGTCGAAGGGCGTCTGGTTGTTGTGATAGGGCGTGTCGAGGGGAACGTCACGGGCGCGGAGAAGGTGGAGGTCCTGGAGAAGGCGACCATCAAGGGCGACGTCACGAGTGCGCGCATCTCTGTCGAGGAGGGTGCATCAGTGTCTGGCAAGTTCGACACGACTCCCCGAGAGGCTGGGATCCCAAGCGCGAAGAGCTAGTCTTCCACTACATATGAATGACGCAGCCGGCGCCCGATTCATGGTGCCGGTTTGCCATATGCCGGGACTAACTCTTGTACCGGATGTTCCGGTGCTATACTCTGAACCACAAGATGGTCTGGCTCGAGCGACGGGGACCTGAGAAGAGTCTGCTGGAGGAATACGATGGGCGAAGGCAAACTGGGCGAGTTTCCAGCTCGTACGATCGTCGAATTGCTGTTCACCAAGGATCCGAGCGCACTTCTGTCTGTCACGACGAGGGCCGCCCGGTACGACGTTGTCGTTGGCCGTAGTGGTATTCACTATGCGAGCCGGGGACAACTGGGCGGAGAAACTGCCCTGTTTCTGATGCTTACGGAGACCGAGGGTACGTTCGTGCTGGGCCCCGTCGCCTCAGACTACGTGTCCAACTGCGTCTTCCAGAGCCTGAGTGATGTTGATGCCAGGTTTGCAGAGTGGAAGAAACGCTTGACCGGTACCGATCTCCGATTTCTGGATCCCGGACGCCTCTACTGGTGGCGCAGCAAGCTCCGCAAGGATGTGCAACAGCTGGCCGTGCCGGAATATGAGATTGCGCAACTGACTAGAGATCGTGCGCAGACGATCGATTCGCTGGCGTCTGTACTCGGACAGGACGTGCTCGAGGTTTCCAGGGTGCTGACGCAGATGATGCGTCAGGAGTCCTTTGAGATCGTGCCATTTGTGCGTTCTCCACGTCAAACGACCTATCGCTGTGTCGTTGCCTCGCGCGACGCACTGATGGCCAATGCTTTCTGGCAGAACGTCTGCGGCGGGGAGATGCCGTTGCAGTGGGACAGCCGTGAACTGCTGTACTGGAGGACTGTCTCCCATCCTGCGTTCGACCTGTCGATGGTATTCATCATGCAGGCGCTGGATGTCACGATGAAGGACATGGTGCGGCTTGCTGACGTTCTCATCTTTCTCCTTTCGGACTTGCCCTCCGACGAAGAGAGCTATCTAGCGGACCTGCGTGCTCTCAACCCCGGCATGTCCGTGTTCTTCTGGGGTTCCAGAAGGCGCAAGTGGGCTAATCAGGTTCAGCAGGCCGTCCACTTCACGACTCCGCTGGAGCGCGAATCCGTCCTGCAGTCGCTGGACGCGTTTCTGTAGTTGGAACCGTCGGTTCGTTTTGGGGAAGTACGTGAAATGAGCGGAGGATACTGGAATCGCATCCTGGTTGTCGACCTGGAGCAAAGGGCGTCGCACGACGAGACGCTCGACACGGGCGCGCGGGACCTTCTGCTCGGTGGGTCAGGTCTGGGCGCATGGCTGTGGGAACATCATTCGGTGGCGGGCGCAGGCGCTCTCGAACCGGGGAACGCACTGGTCTTCGCTGCAGGACCGCTGACCGGGACATTCGTCCCGACCTCTGGCAGACACCAGGTGGTCACACGCTCTCCCGAGACTGGTGCCTATGGCGAAGGAGATGCAGGTGGCACGTTTGGAACAGCCATGAAGCGAGCGGGGTACGACGCGTTGGTCATCACGGGTTCGGCGGCGCGCGCGACCGTCCTTGTCGTCGATGGAGACCAGGTTCGGTTCGAGGACGCGGCAGACCTCTGGGGCGAGGATGTCATTGATGCCGACACGGCCCTGCGGGCACGTCTGGGAGGCGGTTTCTCCACTGCGCTTATCGGTCTCGCGGGGGAGAACCTTGTCCCCATGGCGAACATCGTGCACGACGGGGCGGATGCGCGTGTGGCAGGTCGCGGTGGGCTTGGCGCCGTCATGGGGTCGAAACTGCTCAAGGGCGTCGCAGTGCATGGCACGAAGCAGGTCCCCGTGCACGACCCCGACGCGCTGAAGCAGTTGATGCGAGAGACAGTCCCTGTCATGCGTGAGCAAACCATCGGCATGCACCTGTTTGGCACTTCCGGAAATGTGCAGCGTTCGGAGGAAGCTGGCGACCTGCCCATCAGGAATTGGCGCGACGGAAGCTTCCCACAGGCGGCCGCGCTGGGCGGCGAGGCTATCGCCAAGCGCCTTACCGGCCGGTACCACTGTGCCGGCTGTCCCATCGGGTGCGGCCGTACGGTGCGCCTGCATGTCGAGGGCCACGAGGGGCAGGACGGAGCCGGGCTCGAGTACGAGTCGGTTGGGGCACTTGGGTCACTGCTGATGCTCACAGATCTCGACGTCGTTGAGCAGGCCGCCTCCCTGTGCAATGTCCTCGGCCTGGACACGATCTCGACCGGTGGAACGCTGGCGACCGCCATGGAGGCTCGTGAACTGGGACTCATCACTGCTGCTGATACTGACGGCATCGACCTTGTGTGGGGCAACGGCGAGGCAGTCCTCGCCATGATTCCGCGCATCGCCCGGCGGCAGGGCTTCGGTACACGGCTGGCAGACGGCTCCCGCAGGTTTGCCGCGTCGGTCGGGCACCGCGAGCTGGCCATGGAAGTCAAGGGCATGGAGTTGCCGGCACACGACCCACGCGCCTACGTTTCGCTGGGTCTGGGCTACGCCACCGCGACGCGTGGCGCCTGCCACCTGCAGGGTTTCAGCTATGCGTTCGAGCGGGCGGCGACGATGCCGGAGATTGGGCTGACTGCGCCGATGGACCGTTTCGACCATACCGGCAAGGTTGCCATGGTCAAAGCCACACAGGACCTGATGGGTCTGTTCGACAGTCTCAAGTTCTGCAAGTTTGCCATCTACGGAGGCCTGAACCTTACGCTGATGGGCCAGTTCCTGACCGCCGTGACTGGGCGCCGGCTGGACACGGGCGAACTCATGGAGATCGGTGAGCGCATCTACACCTACAAACGCCTGCTTGCCACACGCATGGGCATCTCCAGAGCAGACGATACGCTGCCTGAGCGCTTGCTGAGCACCGACCGGGGCGGAAGTGTCGAAGGGCACCTTGCATGGCTTGACGCGGACGTGTTGAATGAGTACTATGGCCTCAGGGGCTGGGACCGCTCGGGCATTCCGACGGTCGCAACGGTGAAACGGCTGAGCATTGACCAGTTGAGCACCGTTGGCTTGGCGCCTGAAGGATGAGACCTGTGTTGAGACAACGGAAGCGTGGACATACACTGAACATGCAGAAGGTCGTGATGCTGGTAGCCTGCTTCGTTATCGGCTATCTCATCTGGAGCACGATCTCCGCGCTTGCCTATCTGGGCAAGGCGGACCGGGAGACGACACGCACGTTTGCCGAGTTGCAGCAGGTCAGCGCGCAGACGCTCGAACAGCAGAAGGCCATGGAATATCATGCGACCAAAGCCTACATCGAAAAGGCCGCGCGTGAGGACATGCTCATGAGCAAGAGGAACGACACTGTCATCCTCTTCCCCATGGATCGCACGGCCCCAGAGCCGGTTTCTCCTGAGCCGACAGGCATCCCTCGCGTGCTGAGTCAGCTGATCACATGGGTCAAGGGATGGTTTTAGGGTTGCATTTTGGCCTGGGCACGGTATATTGTTCTGTTGGAGCCTGCCACGTCGGCAGAGCTATCCCCCACAGAGGTGAGTGACTACTTTAATGGCCGAAGAGCACCGCATCAAGCTAACTGAAGGCATCGTCGTCAAGATCGTTCCATTCGGAGCGTTCGTCAAGACAGATACTAATGAGGTAGGTCTGGTTCACATCTCGGAGATCAGTGACACCTATGTCAAGGACGTCAACCAGTTCCTCAAGGAAGGGGACAAGGTCACCGTTCGCGTCATTGGCCGCAACAAGGATGGCAAGCTCAACCTGTCCATCAAGGCTGCCAAAGCTGCCGGTGGTGCCGAAGGAACGCCTGCCGCTCCCGTTGCGGAAGGTAGCTCCCCCGTTCAGGCTTCTGCGCCAGGCGCGCCATCTGCGCGTCCCTCCTACAGCGCCCGTCCCTTCCGCGAAAAGCCCGTGCTGAGCCCTTTCGACATGATGATGAAACGGTATCTGCAGGACTCACAGGAGTGGCAGGTCGACAAGAAGAAGCGGACAGAGCGCAAGCGCGGATAGCGTCTCGCTTTTCCTGACTTGACAGAGGCTGTCGCCTCTGCTACTATGTTCCAGTTTTCCAGCGCCCTGTGGCGGCGTAGCTCAGTTGGTTAGAGCATTCGGCTCATACCCGGAGTGTCGAGGGTTCGAATCCCCCCGCCGCCACCACCGTAGTCAACGCCATCTTCGAGAGCTTCTTCTCCCGTATACAAAGCGCAGTTGCGGAGGTTCTAAAACTGGACCCATGTGACGTGATTCCTTCAGGGAATAGGAACCTTTGGACTCCTTGCTTTGTCTCAAGTTGCGATTTCTGCCAGAATGCTCCCAAGTCATTGAGAACGGCAAGTCCCGTATTGATCACCTCCTCTGTTGTCAGGATAGAGGCACCGACGCCGCTCATCTGAGCATTAAGCTGCTCCATTTCGAGCTCGTTATCCGCCATCATCTGCTTTGCAAGCTTGTCTGGGATTATCCCCGCAACGTTCTTCTTGGCAATGCCACGCTGTTGTAAGCGAAGCGCATCTGTGCGTGTCTTAATCCTCCTCAGCTCTGTCTCGCCTGACTTCTTCTGAGAGTCTAGATTGGCATCGACTCCGATTTTCAGGAGTTGCGTCATCTTCGGGTCCAAACTTAGACCGTCCATCAAATGGATGAACTTCTTCTCCAGGACCTCTTTTCTGACCCCGCCCCCTTTGCACTTGGGACAGGCGTAGTACCCGTAGACGCCACCGTGGCCCTTAGAGTTGCTGGCTGTTAGCAGGTGTCCACACTTCGAGCACGTCACGAGCCCGCGCAGCGGGAAGTCCGGATTGTCTCTCCGATAGGTCACTTTGGGTGCGGCAGGGCTGCGATATTGGGAACCTCGCTCCAACCCATCGCCATGACATTCTTCTTGAGGAAGATGTCGTCCGCTTCTCCCCCTGGACCTGCATGTATTCCCCAAACAGTCTTCTCGTCTCTCATGGGCACCTCCATGCCTGTGAATCCGTCTACGTCGAGGCCTGTGCTTGCTCGTTCTGCAATCTCCTGTCCCACATCGACCACTTGTCCTGTCGCGATGTCGACAGGCTTGCCCAACCTCTCAGCCTTTAGCGCCAACTTCTCGATGTTCGGAATGGAAACGTCATCCGCGGTTGGTTCTCGCCAGTAGCCTCCCAAGTGGTTGGCCCAACTGTAGATGCTGTTGTACGGAGGATACATGCACCCGTCATACACCCGAACACCCAGATCTGTGGGCTTGCAAGGCAGCGTGACCTCCTTCGCACCCTTCCGATATGCATACACACCTGAGCGTCGCCGTCGATGATTGCCAGCCGTGCTCATCGGACATCGGACCTTTGAATCCGCAGTAGATGCACTCTCCGATCTCCTGCTTCTTGGAGCTCACGCCTACTCGAATGCGGCAGGGAAGCCGCCAGCTGTAGCAATAACACGGTCGATCTCGGCGTCGTAGATGTTCAGTGTCATGCTTCTCACGTCACCTGCGGTCAAGCACATTCTGCACATACTTCTGGTCACGGTTGAAGGCACTGCCAATTTCGCAGAGAAGCCCAAGAAGCAGGTCTCTCCGAACGCTTTCGTCCCGCAGCCGGTCGGCTCGCTCGACCCGGTCGCAGTCAATTGCGCGTTGGTAGGAAAACGAGTCTTTCGGCTGTTCCCATAATGGGACGCCGTGTGGATTCGGACGAAGCATGCAGAGTTCGTCGATGTTCCTGATGTTGACGTGCAGTTGGAGCAACCCGACGGGGTCAGTCTCAGCATAGAATCGGGCAGCGAGCTGCAGGAAGCAGCTCAACTGACTACTCACACCTACGAGATCCAGAACATGGACACGAGAAGGTCCGTTGAGCTCTTTGCCGCCGAACGTTTCTTGATACAGCAGCAAGCCGCAAACGTTGAATTCATAAGACCGGATTGCTTGGTCACCAAACTCACCAAACCCGATAACGCTGTCCTGAGTGGTTCTTGGCTGCATCAGGCGATATAGAGGAAACTCACTCCCGTCGAGCGCACTCTGAACGACCAGCTTGTGTTCCGTATCCTTCCTTGTGTCGACACACTTCTCGTAGAGTTCCTGCACTCCGGCGACGGGCCCCTGAGGATAGCGAGGAAGTGCCCAGAACAACCCTTGCCCCCTCGGGCGTTGGCTGAGGAAAGCGGGAAACAGCTTCCGCTCATAGTACATCTCGGTTCTGTCGAGAGCCTCGTGGACCAGCAGATCTCTCAACTGCTCGGACTCCTTGCGATGACTGAACAGCCATTCCAGTCGCTCCAGCGATGCTGGAACTTCCCATTCTTCCAGTTTGGTGGGTCTGCTTTCGTTGCCGATTCTCACGTATACGTATTGGTGTCCGCTGCCGTTGCGAGCGGCGTGAGGAGTCGCGTTACTCTGAGCCACCCTCATCACAACGACCACCCTCTCCGCATCATCAGGTAGCTGGACTATCTGCATTTCCGGAAGTGGTACGAGTGCTGGAGTGATGTTGTCCAAGAGCATGCTGTAAATCTGTTTCTCCAACTCACGATTGGCACGAATCCCCGAGATCTTCTCCGGTCGTCCACTCTTGTGGTCTTCATCAACTCCCAGGATGAGAGTTCCACCAAACGTGTTTGCCATAGCGCTTACGGTCTTCCCAAGGACTGTAGAGCTGGGCAAATCGCCTCCACCTTTGTACTCCAGCGTCTGGTTCTCCGGGAAGCCAGTCTGCGAATCACAGAATGACAGCACATCTTCTGAGGTGATCTCCCCCATAGGTTTCGTCAGCAGCGTACTCATCGCCATCCTCCATGTCTCACTTTGTCGTGCACCGCTGCGTCAAGCTTTTGAAACGCTTCTCCCACATTTGGTCAGGGTGCAGGTCAACGCGTTATGGTTACGGATCGGCAATTCCGGCAGTGTTCAGGTTGCCCAGCGTCACGGTGAACAACTGTCTCTTGGCATGGTCCTTCTCGTCCATCATCTCGGACATGAAGTGCACGTGCAGACTGTATATCTGCAACTTCCTGTCCTTAGCGCAGATTTCGCCAATCTTCAGGACGTCAACGTCCTTCCACTGTGTCGGCTGGTACAGTCTGCCATCCTTCGGGAACATGTCTGCGCCCTTGGCGGCCAACTCGGCATTGTAGTCTTTGAAGTCCGGCATACCTTCCAGGTCTTGGATGCCAATGGTGCCAAGGTTCTCCACGCCACCAGTGTTCCTCGTGAACCAGTCAAACGTGCTTTGGTCAATCAGGCACCTGTTCAGCTTGTCTCTCCCAAGAAGGCGACTGTTATTTATGATGGCAGGTCCATAGTAGTTATGGTCAGACGCAAAAACCTTGTCATACGTAATTGCGTATCTTACGGTGATGTCATCTTGGAATAGACGCCGCAGCCCTGGATAGAGTCTGAACGAGTTGAACAACCTGAGCATAGTCTCGAACATCAGGGCGAGAACCAACGCTTGAAGCGGGGTTTCAATCAATTGGAATCCTCCGTCTCCGGTGTCAATGAAGCGTTCTTTCAGTTCGTCATCGGAATCGTGGAATAAGTAGTTGCAGCCGTACTGCAAGTTCCGATGGACTTCGGAGTACAACAGTTGGAGAACGAACGGAACCACCGATTGTGGTAGCAGGTCTAACTGGCTGTATCGATAGACGTCTATGCCGAGCACGGCCTGGTTGCCGAAAGACTCCGGATCAACGCCCTTCGCCAACGCGTCTTTGACCTCCATACTCTCGGGAATGTATCCTGGACTGTCAAGTCTGTCCTTGGTGTCCCAGCGATCGAGGATCTCCAGAAATTCGCCGTACGAGAACTGCTTCGCCCTCTTCACCTTGCCTCTCCTCACATGGAATCTGCGACGACGGCCCTCGTTCGTCGACGTGACCGTCGTCAACAGTCTTTATTCAGTATCTCACGCCGGTGGTTTTTCGCAACCGTCAGTTGCCGAGTGGGTTGCAGCGCCTTCTGATCGCCAGTGGCTCACTTCACAGCCTCCGTCCAGTTGTATCGGGCCCAGCTTCGATGACAGGCGTCCTCCTGTCAGGACACCCAGCGGCAATGGCGAGTACAACTTCTAGAACCAGCTTGAACAGTAGGATTGTTGATGGCTCGCAGGACTGCCTATTCGCCCCTATCTCCACCACCCGGCCACCATCATGTTGCTTATTTGCCGCGGATTCGCCACCAGTCGGCCAACAGTACAGTTCTTTCCCGAGGACAGGCCAACGCTGCCCATCTCTCCCCTTGTTTGGCGCGGCGAGGTCCGGACGAGTCCCAACCAGCACAGTCGATAGTCTCACCTGTCTGCTCATGCTCTCATGGTGATGAAGACACGAGCTGATTGGGCGGGCGAGGATTCCAAGAACTCTTCTTCGAGAAGCATAGATTGAGTGCCGCAATGAGATGGCTGCAGAAACGGAGTATTGATCATACAGATTTGGGTAGTGAGCACGGGAAAGGCACCGCCAGGATGTGGAGCCACGTGTGACGCTGTTGCGACTGCCAGCCATTGCTCGAGTCTCTCGGCCCATTCATCCCCGGCATGGCGGCACTTGACCCGCCCAACGCCACGACTATCCTGAGAGCAGAATCGTACGGATTCCATATTTTGCGCGCGTATGGCAAGCAACCTGCCACTCGACGAAGTCAAGGAAAGTACAGGAGCTGCGCATCTAGAGAACATGCACAAGACGGTCGCTGGGCAGTTCGGGATGTCACTGGCATGGCCACACATAGCATGGGAACAGGCTGAAGGGGGAGACCATGACAGCAAGAGCTGGCAACAAAGCGAACACAGCAAGAGCGCCAGTCAAGGCCAAGGTTGTCAAGACGCAGAAGATCTCTGGAAAAGCAGCCGGGGCGCATGAGACGGCGAAAGAACTCTCTGCTGGATTCCCCATCGTTGGCATCGGCGCGTCTGCCGGGGGACTGGCAGCGTTCGAAGCCTTCTTCTCGGGTATGCCCGCCGACACTGATCCGGGCATGGCCTTTGTGCTCGTGCAGCATCTGGCTCCTGACCACGAGAGCATCCTCACGGATCTCATCCGGCGCTACACCCGCATGGAGGTCTCCCAGGTCGAGGATGGAATGGCAGTGCACCCCAATTGCGTCTACATCATCCCGCCGAGTCGCGACATGGCCTTCCTGAACGGCACGCTCCAGTTGCTGGAACCATCCGCGCCACGTGGCCAACGCCTGCCCATCGACTTTTTCTTCCACTCCCTGGCCCAGGACCAACACGAGCGGGCCATCTGCATTGTGCTTTCGGGCACCGGCAGCGACGGCACCCTGGGTGTGCGAGCCATCAAGAGCGAGGGAGGCATGGTCATGGCCCAGACCCCTGACTCCGCTGAGTACGACGGCATGCCGCGCAGCGCCATCAACACTGGCCTGGTGGACTACGAACTTCCGCCAGCCGAGATGCCCGTCCAGCTCATGGCCCATGTGGCCCAGGCCTTCGGCCATCTCCCCCGGACCACATCCGCCCCGGCGCCCAACGGCGAGAACGCGCTGAAAAAGATCTTCATCCTGCTGCGCGCCCAGACCGGCCACGACTTCTCCGAGTACAAGCCGAGCACCCTCCACCGGCGGATCGAACGGCGCATGGCCGCCCAGCACATCGAAGAGATCGACGAATACGTCAAGTATCTTCGGCAGACGCCGGCCGAGGTAGAGGCACTGTTTCGCGACCTGTTGATCGGCGTGACCAGCTTCTTCCGCAATCCGGAGGCCTTCAAGGCCCTCGATGAACAGGTCATCCCCAAGCTCTTTTCCGGAAAGAGCCCGAACGCTGTGGTCCGCGTCTGGTCGCCGGGATGCTCCACCGGCGAGGAGGCCTATTCCATCGCCATCCTCCTGCAGGAGCGCCTGGAGCTGCTGAAGCAGAATTACCGAGTGCAGGTGTTCGCCACCGACATCGACAGCCGGGCAATCGCCACAGCCCGCGTCGGCCTCTATCCGGTCAGCATCGCCGCGGACATCTCGCCGGAGCGGCTGGCACGGTTCTTTGCGGCCGAACCCGACGGCAGCGCCTACCGCATCCACAAAAGCCTCCGCGACATGCTGGTTTTTTCCGAGCAGGACGTGATCAAAGATCCGCCCTTTTCCAAAGTCGACCTCATCAGCTGCCGCAATCTGCTCATCTATATGGGCAGCGACTTGCAAAAGAAGCTCATGCCCTTGTTCCACTACGCGCTGAATCCGGGCGGTTTTCTCTTCCTGGGTACCTCGGAGACCGTGGGCGAGTTTGGCGATCTGTTTGCCCCACTGGACCACAAATCGAAGCTGTATCAGCGCAAAGAAGATTTTCGCGGCGCGTGGCGCGCAGCCATCGGGAGGTTTTTCCCGCACAAGGCGTCGATAGATAAGGCAGTCCCACAGCCCGCCGGAACAACGACCGGGCCCGTGAGACTGCCGTTGCGCGAGCTCACGGAACAGGCGCTCCTCACGCAGGTCGCCCCGGCTGCCGCCCTCGTGAATGGCCAAGGTGACATCCTGTACCTGCATGGCCACACCGGTTCGTACCTGGAACCGGCCCCAGGCGAGGCCGGCATCAACAACATCCTGAAGATGGCCCGCGAAGGGCTGCGGCGTGACCTGACCAGGGCCCTGCGCAAAGTGGTAGCAGAACAACAGATCGTGCGCCGCCCGGGACTGCGTGTCAAAACCAACGGCGACTTCACTCCAGTCAATTTGACCGTCCGCCCAGTGGTGGCGAGCCATGCCGCTGGGCCTGAGGTGCCTCTGTACCTGGTTATCCTGGAGGAAGCGCCACCGCCCTCCCTGTTGAGTAGTGATCAGTCGTCAGCGAGCAGTGATCGGCCATTGGATACCGACACGAGCATCGCGGCATTCAAGCGGGACTCGCGGGCCAAAGAAGAGTCCCTCCAGACTGCCAATGAGGAACTGGAGACCTCCAACGAAGAGCTCGAATCCTCGAACGAGGAACTGCAGTCAGTCAATGAGGAGCTGCAGTCCACCAACGAGGAGCTCGAGACCTCCAGGGAGGAACTGCAGTCAGTCAATGAGGAGCTGGCTACGGTCGACGCCGAACTGCAAACCAAGGTGGCTGACCTGTCGCGGGCCAATAACGACATGAACAACCTGCTGGCGGGCACCGGGATCGCCACCATCTTCGTGGATCGTGGGCTGCGCATCCTGCGCTTCACCCCCACCGCCACCGAGATCGTCAATCTGATCCTGAGCGACGTCGGGCGGCCCGTGAGCCATATCGTCTCCAACCTGGTCAGCTACGACCACCTGGTGTCGGACACGCAGGCCGTGCTGGACACGCTGATCCCCAAAGAGGTGGAAGTGCAGACAACGGCGGGCAACTGGTACACGATGCACATTATGCCCTACCGCACGATGGACAACGTGATCGAGGGCGCCGTAATCACCTTTGTCGACATTACCGAGATGAAGAAGACGCGGGAAGCATTGCAGAAAGCCAATGAGCTGCTCCGTCTGGCTGTGGTCGTACGCGATGCGCACGATGCCATCACCGTGCAGGACCTGGATGGCCATATCCTGGCCTGGAACCCGGGAGCGGTGAGGATGTATGGCTGGAGTGAAGCCGAGGCACTGACGATGAACATCCGGGACCGGATCCCGGAGGAGCTGCGAAAAGAAGCGTTGGCCAAGGTCCTTCAGCTGAGCCGGGCTAAAATTCTGAAGCCGTACCATACACAACGGGTCACCAACAACGGTACAGTCCTGGAGGTCTGGATGACCTCCACCGCTCTGGTGAATGAGGCCGGGCAAATGTATGCGATTTCGACAACGGAACGGGCAAGAGAATCGAACGGCGGAGGTGCACATTGAGCGGAACAACTAGCCGACCAGACCACGCCGCCGAACTGCGCCGGCAGGCCGAAGAGATTGCCCGGGACAACGCGGCCAAGTCGCCCAAACACGTAGAGGCTCTGTCGCCCGAAGAAACACAGCACATGCTCCACGAACTGCAGGTGCATCAGATCGAGCTGGAGATGCAGAACGAGGAATTGCGCAAAGCTCAGGTGGAACTAGACGCCGGGCGGGTGCGTTATTTCGACCTCTATGACCTGGCACCGGTGGGTTACGTCACCATCAGCGAGCAAGGGCTGCTCCTGGAGGCCAACCTCACCACCACCACCCTGCTGGACGTGACCCGCAACGACCTGATCAAGCAGCCCTTCTCACGGTTCGTCTTCAGGGAAGACCAGGACATCTGCTACTTTCTCAACAAACAGCTCTTTGAGACCGGCGAGCCGCATGGCTGCGAACTGCGGATGGTGAAGAAGGACGGCACGGCATTCTGGGTACGGTTGGAGGCCACCTCAGTACAGGATGCCGCTGGACCGGCCGTGTCGCGCGTTGTGATCAGCGACATCAACGAGCGCAAGCAGGCGGGGGAGAAGCTCCAAGAGAGCTATGAACGTTTCCATCTGGCCAATCTCGCCACTCATGACGTGATCTGGGACTGGAACCTCCAGACCGATGCCATCTGGTGGAGCGACAACTTTCAAACAGTCTTCAGCTACCCACCGGAGGAGATCGAGCCGACCATCGAGTCCTGGTCGAACCGGTTACACCCGGAAGACCTCGATCGCGTCGAGACAAGCGTCCACGCAGCCATCGACTCGGGCCGGCGATCCTGGTCCGACCACTATCGCTTCCGCCGCAAGGACGGTTCCTATGCGGAAATCGAGGATCGCGGCTTCATCGTCCGGGAAGCAAACGGTACCCCGTTGCGGATGATCGGCGCGATACAGGATGTCACCGACCGCAAGCAGGCAAAGGAGGCGCTGCTGCAGGCAAGAGACGACTGGGAAAGCACCTTCGACAGCCTGACAGATGCGGTGACCATTCATGACAAGAATTATGACATTATCCGTGCGAACAGCAGTGCGCGGCAGATGCTGGGGCTGCCTCTCCTGGGCAATCTCATCACGAACACGAAATGCTTCCTGTGTTACCACGGCACGGAAAAGCCGCCTGAAGGATGTCCCAGTTGCAGGAGTCTCGTGACCGAGCAACCGAGCTCCTATGAACTCTTTGAACCCCACCTGAACAAGTATCTGGAAATCCGGGCCATACCAAGGTTTGACACTCACCACCAGTGCATCGGGTTGGTACATGTCGTCAGGGACATCACGGACCGCAAGCGGGCAGAGGAAGAGACTCAGCGGGAACGAGCGTTTTTCGACCGACTGGTGGAGTCAGCCCCGGAAGGCATTGCGATCACCGATACTCAAGGCAGGGTCATGCGGGCGAACACCGAGTTCGTGCGCATGTTTGGCTATGGAGCTGATGAGGTCGTCGGACAATGTCTCGACGACCTGGTGGTCCCTCCTGCGCGCCAGGAAGAAGCCAGAGCGTTAACAGCATCTGTCACCCAAGGGAGTGAAATCTTTTTGGACACGGTTCGGCGCAGGAAGGACGGCACCCTCGTTGATGTGTCCCTCATCGTCGCACCTATTCTAGTCGCAGGGAAGCTGGAGGCGGGTTACGGCATCTACCGTGACATCACCGACCGCAAACAGGCGGAGGCCCAATTCCGTCAGTCCCAGAAGATGGAGGCCATCGGCCAGCTGGCAGGTGGCGTCGCCCACGACTTCAACAACCTGCTGACCGGCATCCTGGGCAACATCACCCTCATGCGCAGCAGCTTGCCCCCTGCAGACCCGTTGCTGGAGAACCTGAATGCGGCCGAGACCGCCGCCCGTCAGGCAGCCGATCTCACGAAAGGACTGCTGACCTTCAGCCGCAGTGCCATGATCCTGCCGGTTCCCATGAATATCGCGGCCGCGCTCGATGTGACCCTGGTGCTGCTGAAGCAGTCACTGCCCGCTACCATGGAGATCGTCCGTGACGACGAGCAGACAGTCTGGAACGTCCTGCTGGACCAGTCGCAGATGACGCAGATCCTGCTCAACTTGGCAGTGAACGCACGCGATGCCATGAAGGGCAAAGGAACACTGACGATACACACGAGCAACGAGGTTGTAGGAGAGAAGTACGTCCAGACCCATCCTTTTGCGCGGACAGGAGAATTTGTCCACCTGAGCGTCACAGACACGGGCCCCGGGATGTCTTCGGAGGTCATGCAGCATCTCTTTGAACCATTCTACACGACGAAGCCAATAGGTTCCGGCACGGGGCTGGGCCTCTCGATCGTCTACGGTGCCGTCAAGCAGGCTGGCGGCTGGATCACGGCAGCATCCACCGAAGGTGTCGGGGCGACTTTCGAGATCTACCTCCCACGTTGCCTGGAAGAGCCCACACAGTCCTTCACTCCCAGTCCCCTCCCTGTGAACGTAGGCTGTGGCACCATCCTGGTGGTCGAAGACGAGCCGGTCGTATGCGCGGTCGCACAGGCTCTCCTGAGCAGGAGCGGATATGCGGTCTTGACAGCACCGGACGGAGTATCTGCCCTGAACGTCCTGCGGGAGCACCCTCTGGGCATCGGGCTCATCCTGCTGGACATGACCATGCCGGGCATGACCAGCGGTGAAATCGTGCATGCCATCCGGGCCTTTGACCCCACGGTCCCCATCCTGCTGAACTCTGGATACACCTCCAACGGCGCCGTCAAGCAGATGCTCGAGGAGAACAGTGTCCAAGGGTTCCTGGGCAAGCCGTACGACCTGGACCAGCTGCTGGAAAATGTGCAACGGCTGCTCCACAGAAGTTGAGCAGCCTGCTGACGTGGAGACCACGACTCCGACCACAATTGGCCGCCGGCGCCAACGACAACGATGGATTTCCGCCTGCACGGGAATGACGGATTGCTATGTGCATCGTGGAAGAGGTCATCATGGACATTGCACCGGGCGAGGTGTTAGACAGCACCGTTGAACGAGAGCAAAAACCGAAGACGATCACTCACAACACCAGGCGAGAATCGATGGCGGGGCACCTGGACAACCGAGCGATTACCCCGATTGTCGCAAGGAACGCCAAGAAGACACAGTCCTGGAAGCTCCTGTGCAAGGCGATATCCGCATTGGTTGTGTCTTGGACAGGTAGCGGTCCGATCGAGGGTTGAATCGTAAGTCGCTCGCGCGGCGAGAGGCCCAGTCTTCTTCTTCGACAAACACTGATTACATATTGGACTCAGTAGATTAGACTAATAGAGTACTAAGTACAGGTTCTAGAGACTTAGGTAGTGAACACTGCGAAGGTACTCCCGGTACCGTGGATGGAACTACCTCTCCCTCTGTCCTGATGCTGCACTGCTTGAGGACTCGTGATTCCTGTTGTTTGCGGATTGCTCAACAATCTTGCTGAGTGTCGACAATTCCGCCAGCAAAAGGTTCCAAGTAGAATCCCCTTGGTCCACCACTGTGACTTTCTCGGGACGGTTCCATAACTGTAACACTCTCACAACAGGGCATACCGCCGGTTGCACTAGTTCCAATACCAGACCCCCCAATTGTCATTCCTTCCGGGAATAAGAACCTTTGGAACCGTTGTCTGGTGGTCAGGCTGGAAGCACATACAACCCAAGAAAAGCGCTTTCTTTACTACATGAAACAGCACAAAAATTCCTGTTGGAGGAAACTATTTTAGCATATCCATCACAATTGTTGTATGCATTTCAACACCGATAGGAAGTACATCTTCGTCAAAGTCAAAGTAAGCAGAATGATGTGGTTTGTCGAAACCCTTTTCTTTGTTCATCGACC
>Ga0209226_10000716_pt1 | contig 17127 bp, 11 predicted proteins | sample BarGraNGADG00212_2_FD_184497 | JGI IMG/M metagenome (GOLD analysis project Ga0209226, IMG submission 184497) | Arctic peat soil microbial communities from Barrow, Alaska, USA - Barrow Graham LP Ref core NGADG0011-212 (SPAdes) (version 2) | ecosystem: Environmental > Terrestrial > Soil >...
CTGCTGATAGCCCTGCTTTGTTACCAAATCTATCTGAGCTATAGCGCTCAATGTTTTATCTTGGGTAACAGCGCCGGAAATTGCGGTAAGATGTTTTTCGGATGGAACATCCAAATGAACTATTGTACGTTGCAGGCAACCACAAATCAACCCTGACAGTAATAATAAAAATATTAATTTACCAGACATAGGAGAAATCTTTATTGTTAAAATTATCGAACTGAATTTTTATTTGTTACTTTTTCTTTGTTGCATCTTCAATCTTTTTTGGAAGCGAACTGCTTTTAGGATCAATCTTGAACGCCCGTTTATACATTTCCTGTGCTTCTTTTGCTTTACCCATTTTTGCGTAAACGTCGCCAAGATGTTCAATCACATTGGCATCATCAGGTAGAAGTTCCATGGCTTTCTTTAAATTTACTAAGGCGCTGTCCAGTTTGTTCTGCTTGAAATGGACCCAACCGAGGCTATCAATCATATAACCGCTATCCGGCTTTATTTTTAGCGCCTTAACAATCATTTTTTCAGCTTCATCAAGATTTATGCCTCGATCAGCATAGCTATAACCGATAAAATTAAGCGCCTCAGCATTATCCGGATCAATGCTCAACACAATTTCCATTTCCTTAAGACTTTCCGGAAAACGGTTTGTCTTTTCATAAATCACACCAAGGGCGTAATGCAAATCAACACTTTTGGGCAAAATCGTGATCCCTTCACGCAAAATATTTTCCGCGGCAGCCATTTCTTTGTTTTCTTCGTAAAGGGAAGACAAATAAAGATAGAGCAGAGTTTGATCGTCTTTCTTTTTGACAGCCTCCTTTATTACTAAAATAGCCTCAGGGATTTTACCGTCTTTCTTGAAAATCATCGCCGCGTTAATTTGCGCGTTGGCATACAATTCAAATGAGGCCGGGATTCTCTGATATTCGGCGACAGCCAATTTTTTTTCACCTTTTTCCTCATAAGCATTAGCCAACAAATAACGAATCCTGCTATCAGTTTCGTCTTTTTTCAAAACTGCAGAAAATTCGGCTATGGCTAAATCAAACCGGCGTATTTCATAATATAAAATCCCCAGCGCGATTCTTACTTCGCGATTGTCGGGATCATATTTTAATATTTCCTGATATTCTTTTTGGGCTTGCTCAAATTTTTTGTCTTTAATCAGAATCTCTGCTATTTTTGCCCTCAGATTTATCCGCGCCGGATTTATCAGCAAGTAATCGTTATATACTTTAATCGCCTGGTCTATTTTTTTTTGCTTTTCATACAACGCTGCCAAATCATACACTGCTGATTCAAAATCAGGCCTCAGAGAAATAGTTTTTTTATACATCTTTTCCGCATCTTCGAATCTGTTCATTTCTGCCAATACTTTACCATAATAATAAATACCCATTATATTGTCGGGGTCAATTTGCAGCATTTTCTTGAAGGTCTCTTCAGATTTGCTGTAATTCTTTTCTTCGGCGTATATTGTTGCCAGATAAAGATAAGCCATCAGATTCTTCGGAGTAAGTTTGATTACCTTATTATATTCCTTGATTGCCTTCTTGTGTTCGCGCAGATGCAGATACAAACCACCCATAATCATGTGAAGTTCGCTATTGTTTACATTTTTAGCCAGCGTCTCTTCACCCAGGAGAATTGCTTTCTTGAAATCTTCTTTCTCCGCATACAGGGAGACAATTTCGGTGATAAGAAATAAAGAATCCGGATCAGCGGCAATTGCTTGCTCCATCTCGACAGCTGCATCCGCAAGGTTACCTTCCTGGCGTAAAAGTACAGCCAGAGAATAATGATAAGCCGCATCCCTCGAATATTTATCTTCTGACGGGACGGGGGATTGTAAAACAGGCGAAAACGAAGCACACCCGCTAATAGTTGTAAAAAGAAGAAACGCTGCAATAGTAAAATATATTTGTTTTCTTGTCATATTGAATAAACAGTTCCATTTTTTTAGATAATATTTAGGGATAAACTATCCAGCTATGAAGAACCGCCAAAAGATTTCCCCTTAATTAACTTCGATACCGGAACAATCAAAATTCCCTTCTCCCTTAATACCAGACTGGCATCCTTAATCGCCCGGATAGTTTCCGGATGTGGATGACCAATGATTATCACCGGGAATACGTCAGAACTATTTTGGGTGGCATCCAGCAATATTTTATAAATCTCATTATAATTGCGATTGTTATCGAGGAAGACTTTGCGCGAAGCCATCTGTATATTTACTTTTTCAGCAGCGGCAGAAGCTTTAGTGTTGGCGGTAGTCCGCGAATCGATAAAAAACATCTTCTTTTTTTTCAGGTTATTAAAAATAAGAATGAGCTTATCTTCATCAGCCATGAGTTTAGAGCCCATATGGTTGTTGACGCCGGAAATGTAAGGCACTGAGGCAAGATCTTTTTCCAGCTGAAATATTAACTCTTCACTATTCATATCGGTAAAAAGAGCTCCGTTGCCCGGTTTTTCTTTGGGATATGAATTAGGCTCCATCGGCAAATGCAAAAGCATTTCCTTGTGCGCTCTATGGAGCATTTCCGCCGCCTCCCGGCTATGGCTGCATAGAGGAAGAATTGCAAACGTTATATCAGCATCGACTTTCAGCAACTCTCTTACAGGGCCTAAATCATAGCCGATATCATCAATTATTATAGCTACTTGCTTTAGAGGCAGAGGAATCTTTTCAATTTTAGAAACAACTATCTTTTCTTTTTGTTTTACCGGCTCTGTTTTTTGGGTCGCCGGAGTTTCTTTTACGAGCTTTGCTTTTTCCGCTTTTGACAGTTCCCTCTGCTGCGCTTCGGTTTTCGGTGGCTTTACCTCCACCGGCTGAAATAGCACCGCCAAAATGATGGCCGCGACTGATATCACTATCAGCGATATAACCAACCAGGTGGAAAAGCGTTTTTTGGACTTCTTAGCCAATTTTTAAAATTGCCCCTTCCTTCACTTATAATTTAACGTGACTACTCACGTAGTCAGGCTGAAGCTATTTAGACTGAAGGCTGAAGGGGACTAAAGAGTCCGCTTCCACCTAACAGTCTTCAGCCTACCGCCTATCCACCTGAGTAGTTACAATTTAACTATTTAAATTCTTTTTCATTATATCCCAGCTTTTTAAGATATCAATTGCCGTCTTGAGTTGGTTATCATGCGCCACATCAGAGGGATCCTTGATATCTTTAACAACTTCTTCATCAAGTTTTGTCCCATCTTCTTTCGCCGGCTTGATATGCCCTTTGAGATCTTTTTCTCTGAGACGGTCTTCCCAATAATTGTCTTCCGTATCTTCCGAAGGTCTCACATATTTAACGAGAATATCCGGTTTGATGCCTTCTGCCTGTATCGAGCGCCCTTTGGGTGTGTAATAGCGCGCGGTGGTCAATTTAAGAGCAGAACCATCCTCCAGGGGAATAACTGTTTGCACTGATGCTTTACCAAAAGTCTTCGTACCTATAATCAATGCCCGGCCGTTATCCTGCAACGCTCCGGCAACAATTTCAGCGGCGCTGGCCGTGCCTTCATTAACCAGAACAACTATAGGACAGGTTATTTCATTGCCGTCATCCCTGGCCATCGCTTTTGTCTCCATATTTTTTGTGCGGCCGCGAGTCGAAACAATAACTCCCGCTTTAAGAAACATATCAGAAACTTCGATTGCTTGAGTGAGGAGTCCGCCCGGATCATTTCTCAAATCCAAAACCAACCCTTTCATTGGACGAACCTTCTTACCAATATCACGAAGGGCTTTACGTAAATCATCGGCTGTCTTCTCGTTGAAGGAAGCTATACGGATATAACCGATGTTATCGTCAAAGGTCTTGACTTTAACACTCTTGACCTGAATTATAGCCCGAGTCAGGACGAAATCCTTGGGTTTTGCCATATTTTCCCGCATAATCGTAATCGTGACCTTTGTATTCTCAGGCCCGCGCATTTTCTTTACTGCTTCCATGATGCTGATATCTTTTGTGGACTTGCCATCTATTTTTATAATCTGGTCGCCTGATTTCACACCGGCATTGAATGCCGGTGTATCTTCGATTGGCGAAACAACTGTCAAGACGTCTTTCAATATAGTGATTTCAATACCAATGCCGCCAAAACGGCCTTGTGTCTCCACTTCCAACTCTTTGTATACTTCCGGCGTCATAAACGTGCTGTGAGGGTCCAGTGATTTGATCATTCCATTGATTGCACCCTGAATTAACACCGATGAATCAACATCTTCAACGTAGTTTTTCTTGACCATATCGAATACTTCGTTGAATGTTTTAATGTCCTTGTATACTCCTTTATCCAGTGCGGAAACCCTGCTATCGTGATAAGGCCACACCAGGACAACAAATAACCCAAGGATAATAATAACCAAAAACGGCCACTTATTTGCTAATTTTTTCATAAAAATCCTCTCAATTCAGGAGATAACTTTATTATTATATCATTATTATTTATATTTTCCATATATTTCGGAAATATTGATAAAAACATGAAGAATTTAAATCAGATCAAATTATAAATTATACTGGCTTATACCATTTCGCTTTCAAGAGGTAACGAGGCGGCAAGAAGGAGGCGACGAAGCGTATTGTACCATACGTTGAGGAAGCCGACGACGCAGCCAACAAAGTTAGCCAAAGAAAGCGCAGTGGTATTAATTATTCGATGATCCAACTGGTCATATTTATGGTGTCTTTCAGGACAACATGAAGACCTGCCAACTCCTGTCTGATGGCATCTGCTTTAGTCCAATCTTTCGCCGCGCGGGCAGCCTGCCTTTCTCTAATTAAATTTTCAATTTCTCCAACATTCAAAGCTCTCTTGCGCACTTCCATTTCACGGTCAAAGTTGAAGAAATGATCAGGATCGTCCTGAAATACACCCAGCACTGCACCGAAATGGTCAAATGCTTTTTTTGCCTCATCAAGAATATTTGTTTGAATTGCAGCGGGCATGTTTTTCTCTATAGCCATAAAGTTATTGGTGAGCCTTACTGTCTCAAAAACAGAACCCAACGCTTGAGCGGTATTAAAATCATCATCCAGTGAACTGTCAAATTTTTCCTTCAGATCTTTCAATTTACTGATGTATTCTTGCTGCTTAGCCAAATTCTTCTCATTTGCTGCGGCAGCGGTGTTTGCCGGTTTGCCCAGAGTCTCTTTTAAAAGCTGCAATGTTGTATAACACCGGACAAGCCCCGATCGTGTTTCGGCTAAAGAACTTTCCGAATAATCAACAGGGCTTCGGTAATGACTCTGGAGCATAAATAAACGCAAAACCTCCGGATGGTAAATTTTCAGAATTTCACGAACGGGGAAGACATTACCCAGCGACTTGGACATTTTCTCCGAGTTAATCTTGACAAAACCGTTGTGCATCCAGTAATTGGCCAGTGGTTTCCCTGTGGCTGCCTGCGATTGAGCAATTTCATTTTCGTGGTGTGGAAAGATTAAATCTTCACCGCCACCGTGAATGTCAAAAGTTTCGCCAAGATATTTTCTGCTCATAGCGGAACATTCGATATGCCAGCCCGGCCTGCCCTTTCCCCAGGGACTTTCCCAGAAAGGTTCTCCTTCCTTGCTATTCTTCCAGAGAACAAAATCCAGCGGGTTTTTCTTTTTATCATTAATGTCCACGCGCGCACCGGCGATCATTTCTTCCAGATTACGTCCGGAAAGGCCGCCGTACTGGTGAAAATTATTTATCGCAAAATACACATCACCATCGACACAATAAGCATGACCCTTTTCCAAAAGAACGCTGATAAGGGCAATCATCTCCGCCATGTGTTCTGTTGCTTTCGGGGTCACGTCAGGAGTTACAACCCCCAGCGCGGCCATATCTTCATCGTGCAGCTTAATGTATTTCTGTGCAATTTCCTTGATGCTTACACCCTCTTTTTTCGCGCGTTCGATAATTTTATCATCTATATCAGTAAAATTCTTAACATACGTAACCCGATAGCCGCGTGCCCGCAGATGTCTTACAGCAACATCAAAAACTATTGCCGCGCGGGCATGCCCTACATGGCAGACATCATAAGCGGTAATCCCGCAGACATAAATTCCAATAGCGCCTTCTTTTATCGTTTGTAAAACTTCTTTTTTCCGGGTGGCTGTATTAAATATTTTTTGTGGCATGGCAAACTACTTTCATCAAGGATAAAGTGGTGCCGTCTTTAAGCCGGCATCTTCTTCAAAAGAACATATAACGTTCATGTTCTGCACAGCCTGACCGGCTGCGCCTTTTATTAAATTATCAATAGCCGCAATAATAATGATCCGTTTAGTCCGCTGATCATGAGCAAGCCCGATATCGCAGTAATTTGATCCGCAAACGGAAGAAATATTGGGATACGATCCGGCAGGACAAATCCGCACAAATTTTTCCGCGGCATAAAAAGAAGAATAAAGAGCATGTATCTCCGGCAATGTAATTTCTTTCTTCAGAGTTGCGTAAATTGTGCTCAGAATTCCCCGTTTTACAGGCAGCAAATGCGGTGTAAAAGTAATAGCAAATTTTTCGCCGGCTAAAGCATTCAGTTCCTGTTCAATTTCAGGTGTATGCCGGTGCTTTCCGATTTTGTATGCTTTGAAACCGCCATCAACTTCACAAAAAAGCGATCCGGTCTGAGGATCACGCCCCGCGCCGCTCACACCGGATGCCGAATCGGCAATAATCGTAGATACATCCACAAGTTTGTTTTTCAAAGCCGGCGCCAGGCCTAAGATAATGCTGGTCGGGTAACAACCCGGATTGGCTACAAGTTTAGCGTTTTTAATTTTGATCCGGTAAAGTTCAGGGATTCCATAGACAGCATCTTTTAAAATCTGAGCACTGCTGTGTTGGGCATACCACGCCTCATAAGTTGCCAGATCCCGCAACCGGTAATCAGCGCTTAAATCGATAACTTTTTTCCCCGCGGCAATAAAAACGGGGGCTACGGCCATGGAAATACCATGTGGCAGCGCCAGAAAAACTATGTCGCATAGACTGGCTATCTGTTCCGGTGTTGAGTTTTGATATTTTAAAAAAGTGAGACCGTACAGAGATGGGAATACATCTGCTATCGGTAAACCGGCAAACCGCCGGGACGTTGCAGCGACTAATTGCACGCCCGGATGTCCCAGCAAAATCCTAGTCAACTCCTGCCCAGTATAACCGCTGGCCCCAAATATAGCTACTTTTACCATAAAAAATCCTCCAAAAAAAAGGGAGGCCAGAAGCCTCCCTTGCTGATGAATTTAACGCTTGGAGAATTGGAATCTTTTCCTTGCTCCCGGTTGTCCGTATTTCTTTCTTTCTTTGATGCGGGCATCTCTGGTTAAAAATCCCGCTTTCTTAAGGATACCGCGTAATTCGGCATCATACTCCAGAAGAGCTTTAGAAATCCCATGTTTAACTGCTCCCGCCTGACCGGACACTCCACCACCGTTGACATTAATATACAAATCAAACTGGTCTATTTTACCAGTTATTTCAAATGGTTGCTTAATGATCATCTTTAAGCTGGGTCGGTCAAAATATTCATCATAGTTTCTCTTATTGACTACGATATTGCCACTACCCGCCTTCATATAAACGCGGGCGATAGCGCTTTTTCTCTTACCGGTTGCATAATAACGTTGTTGTGTCATGTGTTCTCCAAATATCAAAAATGATCAGATAATTTCCATTTTCAGGTAAATTAAACCGACAAAGCGTGCGGACATTGGGCTTCATGGGGATGAGCATTACCTGCATAAACTTTTAATTTTTTCAGCATTCTGCGTCCCAGATTATTTTTAGGCAGCATACCGGCAACAGCTATACGGATCAAGTTCTCCGGTTTTTCAGCAAGCATTTTACCGGCCGCTGTTTCTCTCAACCCGCCAGGATAACCGGAATAAGAATAATATATCTTATCAGTCAACTTTTTGCCCGTTAGTGAAATCTTCTCAGCGTTAACCACTATTATAAAATCACCTGTGTCAACATGCGGAGTATAAATAGCCTTATGTTTTCCCCGCAGACGGAGCGCTATTTGACTAGCCAACCTTCCTAATATTTTATTGGAAGCATCGACAATGTACCACTCTTGATTTGTCGCTCCCACCTTCGCCGAATATGTCTTCATAATAAAATCACCACTTGTTAAAAAATTTAAAGGTGTAAACTACGCAATTACCTTTCGTTTGTCAAGAAAAATGTTCAAAATATTTTAATATACCATTGCGGGAGATATATCTGATTCCCCCGAACTTTTCTCGTGGATTGGGTGACGCGAACCCATCCAAATACGGCTAAAAATTCGCCCCGATCAGTCCGGACAGTGCTAGTTTCAGCATAAACCTATTGTCGGTATCGGTCTTGGTATAATCGAATCCTACCGCCCAACACTGTGAGCGATAGATAACTCCCACAGTATTCTCTACGGTTCGGGAATTAAACTGATCACGCCTTGATATAATTATTCCTTCAATGTTTTTAGTGATCATTGCCTTCAGGCTAACATCTATTTCTTCAATAGATTCCTTGGTATAGCGATAGCTAACAGTAATTTTATCGCCCCGCCAATCGCTGATATTCAGATCATAGTTAGTTTCTTTCCAACCGTTATATATGCTGTAGTAATTACGCGCGGCAAATGATAAATACTTATAAGGGGCAAGATCAACCTCGATTCCAATATCGGATAAAGGCCTTCTTTCGGCAGTAAGCCCTTCCATCCCTTTTTTAGCTTCATTGATGTCATAAGTTTGGAAAAGTTTAAGCCTTAAAAATTCAAGGTAACTGTATGCGCCCTTTTCATCCTTCAGCTTAGCCGTAAAGGTATTGGTAAGCGACCAGGCCACCGCATTTTGTTCATTTGTGACATTCGTTCCCAACGTCATATTCGGGTATAAAGTTTGGTCTATAGCCGGCGTTAACGCGGTTATGTAATCGGGGATATTGTCCTGGTTAACATTAGGGATGTAAGAATATTTTATCTCCGGCTTAATTTCGTGTCGAATTTTTTCCCAGCCAAACATATTGAAGTCAAATATTCGGGAAAATTGGCTGCTCGCAGTTATTGAAGCGTTATATATGGTTTTGTCGCCACTTTTGTCGCCAACGCCTGTCTGATTATCATCACGACTCCAAAATATTTCTTTAAAAGCGATCTGGGGGATAATTTTAGCATAGCGCGATACATTAAATGGCAGAGACAAAGTGGGCGAGATATCAAAAGAGTGGCCTTTTTGTCCTTCACCCCGGTAAAAATAATCATAAGTTCCGGCAAATCCAAGATATACGGGTGTATTTAATAACGGCTGCTTGATGCCGGTAAAAATAATCTCCGGATATTTCTGCAATGTTTTGTCATTATTGGCTGCCGCAAAATCGTCAGTTGAACTTACCAACGCCGTTATATTGTAATTTGACCAGCTTTTAACCGCGCGGACAGTGGATTCCAGAGAACGCAGGGACTGATCACCATAAAAAGGCACTTTCTTAAATGGATCTTCTTCATTAGCGGCATAATGATCTATATAGTAATTGTGGGCGGAAAAATCCTTAAAATACCATTTATCGGAAACTTGGCGTAAATCAGTTCTTATATAAAATTGGGGATCGAAATTTGTCTGGTGATTCAGATAATAAGACCAGCGACTATGCGTTGAATTCCAATCGCGGCTGGTTGCAGGATCAGTTGTCTCTGTAACTTGCTTAACATCTTCCATGTAATCGCCGTACAAAGTGCCAAAAGACTTGTCTCCCAGATAATATCTAAATTCAACGCCTTCCTTAAATCCCCTCTTTTCTATCAGGCGTTGGTAAAAAGTTGCATCCATCTGAGGTGAAATCGCCCAGAAAAATGGAAGTTCCACGTCAATGCCATTTTCTGTCGAAGAGGATAGATAAGGCAAAAGGAATCCCGATTGACGTTTTGTTTTTGCGGGGAAAGGAATAAACGGTGAATAAAAGACCGGCAAACCTTTAGTAAGAAACCGAGCATCTTTCATCAAACCATATCCTTCAATGGTTACTTTCATCTCAGAACCGGCTACCTGCCAGTCCGGATTATCGCCATCACAAGTTGTGGCGGACGGTTTTTCGATATAATATGTGTTTTCCCCGGTTTTCTCAATTTTATCGCCTTTAATATAAAAATGATTTTTCGCGTAAAAAGCCCGGCTGTTATAAGCAGTTCCTGTTTTACTTTCAGTATTAAAAACGATCTTATCACCGGCCATATTATCCGCGCCCATGCTTAAAAAAGCGTGACCCTGGGCTGTAGCAGTATTATTCTTATTATCAAATTGAACATCATCGGCATTTAAAGTGCCGCCTTCATATGTTATGACAACTTTCCCCTGAGCATGGTAAACATCGTTAAAATTATCATATTCCATCATCTCAGATTCAATAACCACGGGATTGTCATTTTTTTTATTTTCAGCGGCAAACGCGTTCTCAAATGTTCTGCGTTCGCCGTATTTAGTGGTGGCTTCCGGCCTGATTAAGGGAACGTCAGTATTTTGTGAGGCTGAACCGCGCTGAGAAACTTCTTCTGTTTTTGGCTGAGGTTTTTCTTCATCATCAAACCAGACACGGATTTCCACGCGCCGGTTGGCAGCTTTCCCCTCATCGGTTGTATTATCGGCAATCGGATTGCTCTCCCCTTTACCGACAATCGAAATCTGCCGAGCTTCCAGATTTAGCTTACTTTTCAGATAATCGGCTACCGACAGAGCCCTTGCTTCGGACAGACGTGTATTTGTGCCAAAGCGGAGTAAGGTTTTGGAGCGGCCGATCCGGACGTTGTCGGTATGGCCGGTTATTTCAATACGAATATTGCGTTTGCCTTTAAGCTCACCTGTCAGTGCATCCAAACGCTGGCGCATCGCATCGGTTATTACAGCTCTACCTGATTCAAAAAGAGTTGTCTTCTTTTCGTCATGCAGCACCGACGCTATCTTGGGAGCTTTCACCGGAGCCTGCCCTTGCGCTTCGACGATATCCTCTTCAATAATCACGGGATTGTTAATTTTGTTATTTTCAGCGGCAAAAATAGCAGGACATAAAAATAAGAATATAGTTCCGGCGATAAAGGCTATTATTAAATTGTATTTAACAGCTCTAATCACGATGAATATGTCCTTTTTTTATCCAGTTTCATACCTCTTCGCTTTCTTTGGCTAACTTTGCTGGCAGAGCCTGCCCGACGCATGCCCGGGTCATTATCCTTTGAAATCGAAATGGTATCGGGTCTCTTATCACAAGAAATGGTTTGAGGAAATATTTGTTTTACTTCGCCGGCAAGATATAGTGAACCGGCCGCGCAAATCAAATCCTGTCTGTCGGCTAATGCCTGTGCCCGCTCAATTGCTTTGCCCACATCTTTGGTGACAATTACCGGATATCCCATTTTGTTTAACACTCTTGCCATATCGTCTACCGGCACTGCACGCCCGGCTTTTAATTGTGTTAAAATTATTTTTGGAGACAAAGACGCTATTATTCGCAACATTTTCCGATAGTCTTTATCGGCAAGTGCTCCAAAGATAAAAATCAACTGCCGGCAAGAAAAATCTCTTTTTAATGCCTGGCATAAAACCTTCATACCTGCGGGGTTATGCGCCCCATCAAGAAGAAAAAGAGGATTATTTTGTAAAATTTCCAGCCGTGCTTCCCAATGCGTCTTCGCAAGACCTCGGCTTATTGCCTCATCATCAACCTGGAAACCATTTTTACCGCAAAGCTCCACGGCGGCTAATGCCAAAGCGGTATTGGAATATTGATGACTTCCCTTCAGTGGGATTGGTAAATTTTTTAGATTACGTTGAAGGCCCCGATAAGTTAAAAGACCATCTTTTTGACTTTTGATCCTTATATCGCTGCCCAGACAGTAGAGTTTAGCGCGACGATCAAGGCAAACACTGTTCAATACTTCCAAAACTTGTTTTTGCTTTGCTGCCGTAATACAGACTCCATTGCGTTTGATGATACCTGCCTTTTCATGGGCAATTGCCGTAAGAGAGTTGCCTAAATATGCCGTATGATCTAACTCAATATTGGTGATGATCGAAACAATTGGCTTGCAAACATTGGTGGCATCGAGCCTGCCGCCCAAACCAACTTCCAGCACAGCGATATCAACCTGTTGGCGTTGAAAATAAAGGAAAGCCACAGCCGTTAAAAATTCAAAATATGTTACCGGCTGTTTAAGTTTGCTCTTTACATTCGCAACGGTCCGGCGAAATTCCTTCTTGTTTATTTTCCTCCCGCTTACGACAATTCTTTCCCGGACGTCAATTAAATGCGGCGATGTATAGAGGCCGACCTTATAACCAGCGTTATACAGAATCGAAGCTGTCATTGCCGCTGTCGACCCTTTGCCATTGGTACCCGCAATCAATATTGTCTTATATGACTTTTGCGGATTTCCCAACCTCATCAAAAGATTAGTGATTGCCTCCAAACCAAAACGCATGGAATCAATATTTAAACTGGACAGGTAAGCATAGGGATCTGTTTTATTCATTTAATTTGCCAGCAAATTAGCACACCTCATTCCTGCAGGCAATAATTTTATGCAGCAATAAGCATAAATTTTTTGAGCAAAATCAAGTTGAATTTAATAATGTTTCATGGGTATAAAGCAAGCATCTGACCAGCAAGGAGAAGATAAAATGGAACAAAAGAAAGCAATAATAATGGGGGCCAGCTCAGGAATGGGTAAAGAACTGGCAAAGATATTATCCGGCAATGACTATATTGTCGGTCTGGCGGCAAGAAGAATCGATTTACTCAATGAATTGCAAAAGGCATTACCCAATAAATCATTTATCAAACAAATTGATATAAGCAAACCGGAAAACGCCGAAATAAAATTTAAAGAAATGATAGGCGAGATGGGCGGCATTGATCTAGTCGTCATCAGTGCCGGATATGGGGACTTGAATTCCAAACTGAAATGGCCCATCGAAAAAGCAACCATAGATGTCAATGTCACCGGGTTTGCCCTGATTGCCGGCATCGCCTTGCAGCATTTTTTGGATCAAGGTTCGGGACATCTGGTAGGTATTTCATCAATTGCCGCCCTGCGAGGCCAAAGAAGCGCGCCTGCTTATTCCGCTTCCAAAGCTTTCGTCTGCAACTATCTGAAAGGATTGCGCCACATCGCGATTAAGTCCAGAAAACCGATCTTCGTCACGGATGTTCAGCCAGGATTTGTGAAGACTCCCCTGTCTCGCGGCAACAATTTATTTTGGATATCGACCGCCGAAAAGGCCGCAAGCCAAATTTACGATGCGATTGTCAAAAAGAAAAAACATGCCTATATCACCAAACGCTGGCGCATCGTCGCTTGGCTTTTGAAAATAGTGCCGGATTGGATTTATAATAAAACTTGAAAACACCGTTAATTTTGATCATATCATTCGCTTTCACTTATTTCCCTTTCAGGATTGCCTCTATATAACTTCTGCAGTAAATGCCTGCCGGTTTAAAGAGTTCCCCGATCAGAGCATTCATTTTGTCGATGCACTGCTGACCTTTTGCTTTCGTTACCGTATCCAATATCCTGTCCGTTCCGGGAAGGTCATTAAACTCAACCTTCGGATCACTGACATACTTTTGAGGCATGCATTCAACCAAAGCATCGTCGGTTTCTTTCGCGTGTTTTGCAGCCATTTTTGATACATTATCCCTTGGGACATTATCATTGTAAACCGGCACCTGCGCCGCAGTCTTCACCATGGTAGTCAAGACATTGCCCCTATCTTTTCTCGCGTATTCATTCCTGGTTGCATACTTCTGATATTTTTCCAGGGCACCATGCCTGTTGGAAACAAGCTGAACGGCGTCCTTCTTTGCCTGATCCATGCCGGCCATAGATTTTGTGTTTATCCATAGCATTTTGGCCGCACTTACACCGGGAAGAACTACCGCGTGATACGGCATGCTGATGTCTGAAAGATAGTGGATCCCCCAGCCCATGAAACGCCAACCCCAGTAGTCATGGCCTGTTTGGAACGCATACTCGGAGAGAACCTTGAATTGATGGATCCTGTACTCAGGATATGTTTCCTTTAAAAATCCTGCCAGCGCATATACTATGCTGGCCTCATGATAAAAACCCATGTGAAACGGTGCCTGGCTGCTGTATTCAAGATTGGGATTGCCGAATGGCTGTTTGCCGAAATTCAGTTTTTTACCCTGCTCGGTATTATTGTCTGCAAACAAGCCGATATCTATTCCCAGATCCGGCTCGTCCGAAGCCGTGCCCAATACATCCATTACACTGACATGTTCCCCGGGAAAGAGTCGAAGATATGCTTTATCGTCTATATCAGATAAATCTTTCAAATATGTAATCCCTGAACCTTTTACGATAGCCGCCCGGGTTGAGGGGGCTCCCGGCATCTGTCTTATATAAAGGGCATAATAATAGCGATCGCTTATTCTAACGGCATCACAAAACCGTTTTATCGCCTCTTTCGGGTCAACGGAGGCCTTAAATAAAAGGGCATCGGGCAAAGGTCGGTAATTTTTAAGATTTATTCTATTCCATTCCTCGTCAGACTTCAGAACTCTTTCCAGGCCTTTGCCCTCGGAAACAAGGAAGCTACCAAGTGTTTCAGCCTTTACAGGTTTTGCTTTTGCCACTTCAGGCATCGATTGATACATCGGCATAAGTATCAGTTCATGTTCTGACCAGGCAAATGCAGGGACTGCGTAAACAGATAACAGCAACAAACCAGTGAAAAGTATCGAAATAATCTTATTAAATCTCTTTATCATCATATCCTCCTGTCACTTTAATGGAATATTTTTAAAACATGCCACCATTCTTTAGTTGTTCAAACTCTTATACATGGGCTTGCTCTGTTTGTATATGATTAAAAATAACCCTCGCATGTAGATAAAATGCATCTTAAGCATTAACAGAAAACAGCGTCCAATTCATCACCTGGCAAATAATTGCCGGGACAATATCAGCTTTTCTCAGACATCAGACTCTGCCAGGAATGCCGCTCTAAAAAAGAGCCGGGAACATTTTGTTCCATTTCTTCAAAAAGCGCAAAGGGCGCGGCAAAGGTCATCAGATTTGGATTATTGAGCTGCTTGCGGATATAGACACGGGCCGAAAGATCGGTGAGACCTATCACAGCACGGGGTTTGGCTGATTTTGCCTCCCGGTAAGGATAGATGCCGATAGTCTGGCAACCTGCGGCATACGGGATAATCACATTTTCATTATCGCCGCGTCCGTAATTGGCCAGAACCGTCAGAGCGGAGAGTTGATCGGGATTAACAAACAAGATTACCACCTGCGGCTTTTCGCCAGCGGGATCAATTTTATCCAACGGCTGGAAAACAACATATTTTTCAGGAATATCTGTAATGGGCAAGGTCTTGACAAATTTTTCAACAAGAGCGGGCGACTTGATATAGCGCTCGCCATGCAGAAAATTATCATAGCTTTCTGTTGTCATGTAAGGCTTAATCTTCTCGGCCAGTTCCGGGCCACCAACCCTTGCGGCATTGCCGGTTGAAAGAAAATGACAAAAGCCTTCTTCGCCGCCGGGGAAATTTTTATACTGATTGCCGAAACCTAGACCAACGCCTCCACCGAAGCAACCAAATGTTTTTGCATCCGCAACGGCGCTCTTCCCTCTAGCCGCGGCTGCGGCAAGCCACATTACACAACCCCATTTCTTTTCCTGAAACTGCATCGCGCCCTGCGGCTTTTCGTTTGACCAGAACAGGGCCACTGGTTGGTATTGAAGTTTAATTGCTTTAGCTATTGTGCTTTCCATTTTCTATCCTCCAAGTTCTTTCCATATCTTTAATAATGGGCTCAAAAGAGCGAATTGAAGATTTTTTCGGGCACCATGCCCTCGCAGTTTTGCATCCGCAAGCGCAATTTCAATTTTGCGTTTGCAGCAAAATAAGAGGATTTATGGTCGAAAAAAGATTCTGAGCACGAATGAACCTATTATTAAAGCTCTTAATACTTTAAACTCTCCTTAAGCATTCGCGAGGTAGTAAATTATACTTTTTGTAATGGAAAAAATAAAGATACTTTTGTGCCGCGTCCTAACTGGCTTTCAATCTCAATTTTACCGCCTTGCGCGATCATCAGATGCTTAACAATTGATAGCCCCAGCCCGGTTCCGCCCAAATCGCGCGAACGCGACCGGTCCACCCGATAAAAGCGCTCACCCAAGCGCCGAATTTCTTCTTTTGGTATGCCGATGCCTGTGTCTGTTATTGTCAATACAGCATAGTTATCTTTTTGCTCAGCCTCAATAAAAACACTACCATCCTCCGGCGTGAACTTGACGGCATTGTCTAAAATATTTACCAGTATCTGAGTAATCCTGTCTCTGTCTGCCCAAAGCTGCGGCAGATTTTCTTGAACGTTGCTATGGATGTTTATCTTTTTTAATCCGGCCTTCGCCTCAACCAACGGGATAGCGCCTTCGAGAGCATCACGTATAGAAACTTCTTCAAAATGGAATTTAATTTCACCAAGCTCAATTTTTGATATGACGAGTAAATCTTCAACCAGACGGTTGAGTCGCCCGGCCTGCTTCAAACTTATATCAATAAATTTTTTCACGTCTTCATTGCTGCTTGTTGCCCCTGTTTGAATTGTTTCCAGATAACCGATAATTGCGGTAAGCGGTGTTCGAATTTCATGCGTGACATTGGCTACAAAATCAACCCGAATCTTTTCCAATTTCTTCAGTCTGGTGACATCGTGAAAGACCACCATGACTTTTTCTTCGCCTGGGTAATTATGCACAGAAGAGATACTGACGCTTAAAATGACCGGCTCGATGCTGCCAAGAGTAACTTCTTCAAAGACCGTGGCGTGTGTCTGCCTAAATTTAAGAAACGCTTTTTGCAAGTCCACATTGCGCAACGCTTCCATAAGCGTTTTACCGTTTATATCTCCGTATTGCTCGGCCAACATATTACTTAGCGCCGAATTGACAAATTCAATTTTGTCTTCCGCATCGAGAATCAGAACGCCTTCTGTCATGCTGGTAAACGCAGTCATCAGCTTGCTTTTCTCTTCATTGGCCAGCCGAATCTGGCTTTGCAGTTCATCCACAAGATAATTGATGTTGTCGGCCA
>Ga0209226_10000718_pt1 | contig 17105 bp, 10 predicted proteins | sample BarGraNGADG00212_2_FD_184497 | JGI IMG/M metagenome (GOLD analysis project Ga0209226, IMG submission 184497) | Arctic peat soil microbial communities from Barrow, Alaska, USA - Barrow Graham LP Ref core NGADG0011-212 (SPAdes) (version 2) | ecosystem: Environmental > Terrestrial > Soil >...
TTACTTCTGGGAGTGACGATGTGTTCGAAGTTACAACAGGGCATCCGCACGCCATCGCCTCCAACACGGGGAGCCCAAATCCCTCATAGAGAGACGGGTAGACGAAGACATCGACTTGGCGGAGCAACAATTTAAGCTCGTCATCCGGCAGAAATCCGAGCACTGTGACTTTTATTTCAGCGTACCGCACACGCAGGTCCTGAATAGCCAATTCGATTTGCCGGCAGGTCTGCTTGGATTGTGGGATATCTTCAAATGCAGCCCCTACGAGAATCAATTCTGCATCTTGGATCTGACGATGAACGATTTCAAATGCGTTTAAGAGCCTAAGATGGTTTTTTCTGGGCTCTATGTTGGCAATAATTAGTATCTTCTTACTTCCAAAGTTGTTGCGCGGTTCAAGGGGCGCAATAAAGGAGCCAAGGTGGACAACGTCGATTTTCCTGTCTGGTAGCCCCCAGAATTGTATCCCATCGTTCTTAGTAGATTGAGAGATCGCAACATAGTTCGCCGGAATATTGGTAAAGAACTTCCGATAGCTCTCGTATATGTTCGATTTGTGGATTCCTTCATAAAATGGCTGATATGGCGTAAAATCGTATAGTACTTGAATGACACGGGATCCAGGTAATATCCCTAACTTAACAAGCAACAGGAATGGGACTAGTTGACCCAGAGGAAATGAAAGGAATTCGCGGCCAATTGGAGAAGAGAAGAGGAGTAAGATGCCCCCTCGTCTATACGATTTAATTAGTCTCCACGTTAGTTTCATAAGATAGATAGGCCTGTGAGATCCCTTTAAAGGGCATAGACTAATTTTTTGGTGATTTAGTATTATTGGATCTATGTGGACAAGATTTTCAGGAGCTATGATTGAGAGCTCTTCGATGTCGGAAAGAGCGCAAAACTCTTTAAGCAGCTCGTACGTGACTCGTGCAATTCCGTGTTTTTTTGGGGGAAAAGCTCCAAACAACAGCAGCTTCATTAGTCATGAAGATAACGGCATTGGCAAAAAAATTTTCATTTAGGTTTGCTATTCAAGCGCTACAGAGCTTCAGATCGCGCTGCAGCATGTCGATCTTGACCTAGGTTACATCGTTAGGAAAACTATAGGCGCAGAAAAAAGTGACGTCTTGTGAACGAGGCCTATACAGGATTAATTAAGCACTTATACACCACATTTTTTGTTGTTCACCGGCATATTTTGACTGCGCAATTTGACCGCTATATGGGGCCTATGCGAACGCAACCCGTCTCGCAGAGAAGTGTTCAATTGATTGCTCACTCTAGGTAACATTTGGTTGGGTCGCGCAGAGAATGGAGCTACAAATTACGGCTTTCCGACAATCATCGCCCATTGATGTTTGTAAGTCCACATAATACAGGATGCATCTTCAGCGAGCATTCGAGAATTGAATTGATGCTTAGCTACCCTGACATAGAAAAAAAATGTAAGCAATCGAGATACTGGCTCTGTTGTCGCGAGTCATGTCGAACAAATCCAAGCACTCGAAATGCATATCCTATAAGGCAGGACATAGGCATTGTAGAAGGCGATTCTCATTGTGACTTTTAGATTTCTGGGAAAACCAGCTTTTCACGTGACAACGCACCGCCTTTGATCTGTAAGTTTGAACTCGAACTGGCCACTCAGAGCGAGACCAAAGAAGAATAAACTAAAAGATGCAGAATAATTGACAATGAAGGATAAGCAACTCGAATGACCAAGCTAACCCACGAAAGAGTTATTCTGGCGAAAACGAGAAAATGTATGATGCAACATGATATGCACTCGCGCCAGGAACTAGATCGGGGGACCGACCTGCGCAAATCTATTGCCTTTACGTTATGGATAGCTCTGCGTATGAATAGGGCAATGAGAGCTGCGCGAGGAAGGAGACCACTCAATGAATATTACAGTTTATGCACCGCTTCCCAGAGATAAGCACGGAGTCGGCCGAGTTGCCGAAGAGTTGCTCAAACACTTTGCAGATGCTGCTGAAGTGGAGCACATCGCAGTAATTGCACCGTATGGGCAGTCGTTCCTAAGCCCTGCGCTCGCAGCTAACCAGAAGATTTCGTTGCATGCTCTTACTGTGCTCTGCTGGCCACTCGGCTTACGTAAATGCATTCAGATAGCAAAAAACAATTTTTTCAAAGTATTCAAACTATACGCGATGAGTGATATCTTTCTCCTGCTCGCGATGCCGGGGAGTGAATTCTATTTCTTCCGGTTTTCGCGAAGAAGATCGGTGGGCATCCCGTGTGGTGGAATTTCTGCTATTTATTTGCTCATCAAATATGGTTTGTTGCATTCAAAGGTTGTGCAAGTCTTGTATGATTTTATACCTTGTTTCTGGCCAGAAGAAGACACCGGAGGTGCGGCAACTGCAAAACTGTATGACATATACAAAAACCACTTTTTACACGTTCCACGCAAATTTATCGCCATCTCGCAAGCGACAAAAGATGACGCAGTTAGGTTTTGGAACCTTGACGCAAATAAAGTTGACGTAGTATATCTTGGCACGTTTACTGACCACCTCACTAATCGAGTGACCTTTGGAAGCAACCAGGTGCTGACCGTGTCTGACATATCTCCGCGCAAGAACCACGTTAGACTCATACAAGCTTTTGAACAGGTATATTCTAAGTGTGAGCACGCTGAGCTGATAATAGTAGGCAATGTGCGAAGGCACGTACCGAATTTTAATACCACGTTAAAGGATATCCAACGGCGGCACCCAAACATAGACATCCAGCTACGCGGACATCTCTCGGATGAAGAAGTCTCTTTGCTCTATCAGAGGGTCGATCTCTTTATTTTTCCCTCCCTGTATGAGGGATTTGGGCTTCCCGTCCTGGAGGCGATGGCGTGCGGCTGCCCCGTTATCACTTCGAACGTCTCGTCGTTGCCTGAGGTGGCAGGTGAAGCGGCATTATTGGTTGATCCATATAACGTTGAGCAGATTGCTAACACACTCATCACATTACTGACCGACGATGAGCTAAAAAGAGAGCTCAGCAAACGGGGGATAGAGCAGGCACAACAGTTCTCGTGGGATAAAACGGCTGAACAGTTCTTACAAGAGTTTAAAGAAATACTAAACAACAAATAGATCTTGTGGTTCCTTGTTAGTGTCTGACAGCCGTTAGTAATCAACTAACCTTAGCTATTTGAGCGACATACGCGCAAACGCGAAAGTAGGTTGCAGTGCTAGTGAATGATAGAGATTTAAGCTCAGCTAAGACAGAATCCACTGCAGTACCCCGTTATGCGCCGTCTATCAAGTGCTACCTCAATGCGGCTCCAGCGGGAATTGATAGCGTTTAACAACAAAAGCATGAATTGATCTTTAATATCCCGCCCATAGGTGCAACGTTCTTGGCAATTTCCATTGGCCAATTGTGTTATTTTCTTATTAGCAAAACTGCGATTACCGCGTCACGCGACGATTGTGCAAGTCCTCCGTGATTTCACCCAGTATTGCTCATTTTATGTGGATGGAAGATATCACAAAGTACTGAGAGCTATCGAAAACTCTTTTGTCCATTCCGAAAAAATTCATTGCGCTCTCCCACTCGACAAAAGGATGATGCTGTTAAGTTTTGGAACGTTGACCCCGATAGAATTCACGTCGTGCATCTTGCACCATTCATCGAACCCGCTTCTTCACGATCGAACTTCGGGAAGCCGGAACATATTGATGCTAATATCGAGCCTCGAAAGAATCACATCTACTAAATGCGTACGAAAAAGTATATAGAAGGTCCAATGTGCGAACTAATAATTCGGACAGCTCTCGAGCACGCGAAATCCCTCACTACGTACTCACAGGAAGTTGCAGCATCTATACGAGAACTCCGGGCCCGATATCGTATAAAAATCACGCCGCTAGGATATGTATCTGATGAGGACATCACAAAGTTGTACCGTGAAGTGGATGCCTCCCCATACCCCACTACACGAGGGGTTCGGATTGCCCGTGCTAGAGGCAACGGCGACAGAAAGAGCCAAAAAGACTCAGAGATGCCGTTTTGAAGGATGAAAAACATGCCAGCAAAGATGCTTTTGTAGTGCTTCTGGGTGACGACATCCTAAGGTCGACCGTTCCTTGTTCAAGGTAGCTTGGAATGCTCTATGAACAGTGCAAGAACCCTACCACAACTGTAGAGCGAATCCATGGAGAAAAAACATCGAGCCACGGGATCATGAGAGGGGAACAGGCGCGTTGCCGCTTGAGCGATGTAATCGAGAGACCAATCCTATGACACGCCCAACATTTAAATATCGTCGGACGATGCTTGACGGCGGCGGTCCTTCCTTAATTGCCTCTAAGATATTAGTTTGTCAATGTAGACAATTGTGGCCCCCTTCGGGCTAATATGTGCATTATTTGTTGATGTCGTTGACACTGGTCACCAAGGCCCAAGTATGAACCAAGCAATTGTCATAACTGATTTGACTGAACTGAACCTCAATTTTGTAACAAGCATCGCGCGCCTAGTAATTTGCCGTCACAATCGATCACTTTGATATTTGCCCGACGTTTAATTGTCCGTCGTCAAAAACGACGTTAATGGCATCGAGATACGCTGTTTTGTTAACGTTTGATGAGTAAGGGATACTTGGATTAACCACGATATAATTGAATTTACTCACACTCGAAGCTGTGACCTCACCATAATATGGGTGTACGCCATAATAATATACGGCAGGAAACGTATCAAATTCATCACCAACGTATGCTTTTTTATCTACATGTTGATTTATCCACATTCCCGTGGTATTTTCCCTATTTAAGGAGCTTACGTCGTTCGAACTAAAATAAAAAGTATTTACGTCGGAATCCTTGAAAAAATAAGCAGGCACTTGAGAGCCAAGTATTCCAGTAACGATCGGTAAGCAGACAAGTGCGATCACGAATCCTGTTTTCCACGATTTATTAATAGAGGAGAACCACTGATCTTTAATGCTGTACACCGTAATAGCAACAAAAACAGCGCCGAATGCGGCGTAAAAACCCGCTGTGCGATCAAGTGGCAAGGCTCCCGCATAGTTGCCAATGAACCCGACTATGAGAAACGCCGCCGCTAAGACCGCACACCTCACTCTGGTCATACTTCGCGTTCTTACGGTCAAAACAAGCGACACCCCAGCAAGTAGCAACAATATGTATTTTGACGCATTAAAAAACGTAACCAAGGCCGGCACGGTCGGGCCTGCACTAAGCACTTGTACGTGAGAGCCAGCGCTCCCTGACAGGTCTATCAAACCGCTGGCGAAGTAAAAATACCCCAAGACGTGATACGCAAGAGCTGATATTCCTATTAGGAGCCAGATAATGTAGTCCCCTGAGAGTTGTTTCAGCAACTTTTTAAATTCGGAGGGGACACGCGGTGCGTGCATTAATGCGAAAGAAAGCAAAATTATACTGAAAGCAAATAACCCGATAAAAAGAGACGAGAAGGCGTGACTAAAGACAAGAGCAGCAAGAAATATGAGAAAAGTGCTAAACATTAGTCGATTTTTAGTCTCTCTAAATTTGAGAAAAACATATGCCGCAAAAACAAGATATATAAAGGCGAGCCCTTGTGGGTGGTATTCTGCTTGATAAAAAATGGCTTCTGATGCACTGAGCGCAATCAAAGCGGATAAAAGTGCCATCCCGTCATTTTTGAGAACGAGTTTTGCCAAGATGAACGCTGCAAGGACAAAGGTAATCCCTAAAAAAGGCTCTTGAAATCGCAAGAGCAACCCTATATCGATGCCAGATGTTAAAACTGTTGTCGCTGTCAGTAAATGCATTAAAGGCCAATAGAGCTGCTGAGAAACCTGACTGTACCACGAACTCAGTCCGGGGTTCGACACTCCAAAATCGAGGACATTAGTCACGGTCACGAAGTGATAGTACGAGTCCAGCTGCGTCGTATTAGATAGTCTAAGAAAGGGAACTGCCCGCACAACAAAAGCGACCATTAATGTTTGTGGAAGCAGCAAATATACGTCTAGCGACTTTTTTATTAAAAAACACCCGTAGACCAATAGAGCTACTAGACTCGACACGAGAGCTAAAAACAGCGCATTAGTTATTAACGAGTTGACGATCGTTGGAAAATATTTGAAATAGAGAACAAGCGGAATAACAAGCAGGTATACCACTACGGCAATTGCTTTGAGTCGTGTATTTCCGGTCATTTACTTCGTATGTCGGATAATTCTGTATTCGATGTCATTCGCAACGTCATCCTGCCTATGATATTGTAAACATGTCTTGCGTTACCTACGTTGTTCAAAATACTAACCTTTCTGTTTCTAGCATTTGCCCAATAATTGGTGATCGGAGTTCGCTCATAAGGTAAACGCAGTGATCAAGATGTGACTTTTAGGTTTATCTAGTGACGTTCGCGAATAGATGAGTCTCCCTGTACGGAATGGTGTTATTCCCGTGCTCGTAGAGTAAGAACTTAAATTCTACGTTAGTGCCTACTGCATCGGGCTTAAGTAGGATCGTTTTTTCCCATTGGCCGCTATCGTTGACGGTAAATTGCTCTGAACGGAGCGTTTTAATCTGAGAGCTTTCATTTTGTGTGATGACGAGATCGTAAGTTACTGTACGGCCTTCACGGTCTACAACCCCTACTATGATCGGAGTTGCATTCGCTAAATAAAATTGCGTCGGGTAATCCCCCGCTTTTCCATTTGCATTCAGTATGTAAAACTCAGTATACCTATCGCTCTGAGCCGGTGTAGTGACGGCGAAAACCACTGCCGACACCGACGAGAGCAGTGAAACTACCAAGAGGACGTTAATGATTCTATCACGCGGACGTTGCTTGTGTGGAAATAGTAGCGTAACGTAACGAAAACCGCTCCATTCTACGGAAAAACGGTCTTCCCTTGCTAGATTGCGTCTTCGCCGCAAGCCAATGATGCTGCAGGAGATAATAACGAGAGTTAAGACTCCCACTACGGATCCGAGTGCCATTGGACCGGAATAAGCTAAGATAAGAGCCAATAACGGTACAATTGCGATGCTCAGTCCGAAAGCGAGCGTTACTCGTTCGATATTGCTTAAGTCGTGCTTTCTAGGAAACAACGCCGCAGTAAGTGCATATCCAGGATTAAAGATCACGAGGATAATGCTCAATATTTGCCGGAAGACGCTAACATTGCTATAAGGAAGAAAAACCAAGACAATTACAACAAATGTCGATAGTAGAACAGCCGCGAGATCTACATTTGAGCTGAATATATCTGAGTTTTTGTTGTCTTGTGAATTATCGCTGCTTGATGTTTCTTTTCTCATAGGCGATTGACTCTTTATATGTGTCATATAAGCGCTACTGGGTCTACACTTGAGTGTTTATGACATAACAACTTTGTTGAAGGTTGATTTAAATTGTGAACATAGACCCGCGGCGTACAAGACAATTACGACTGCGACGTAACAAGCCTGTACACTTTTTCCGTGCCAAGTGCTGTCGTCTTCCAATCAAAACGGCGACGGACGTACATTGCATTGTACGCACCTATTGACTCTGAGAGCTCCTGGTTCTCAAGGTACTGACGTATAGCATTGGCTAGCGCAGAAATATCTCCAGGATCGACCAGAGATCCGTTCTGCTCAGTAACGAGTTCAGGTATGGAGCCGACGCTTGTAGCTACGATGGGTTTAGCGGCTGCCATTGCTTCTAAAAGAGGTAATCCGAAGCCTTCCAACCTCGATGGACACACGTAAACGGTGCACAGAGCATAACACGTGCGCAACACACTTTCCTCAACCTTCCCGGCAAAAAAAACGTTTTTAGCAATGTTGAGCGCTGCCGCAAGTCGTCGCGCTTCAGTTTGGCTTCCGCTGCCAACGACAAGCAAAGAAACCTCCTGATTCGTTAAGACATCCCTAAACGCGTATAAAAGTTGATCCAATCCTTTCCGTCTGTCGTCGACCCTCCCAACAAAGAGTACAAGCGGAACCTTCGGAACGCCCAGTTCTGATCTCACCTCAGCGAGCTGCTCTTCGCTGAATGCCGATTCGGGGATATCTGTCGCAAGGTGAATTGTGTGGATGTCTCTTGGTTGAATGGCATATGTTTCGATAATTCGTCTTCGCGTGTAATCGCTGATTGCAATTACTGCATCCGTAGATTTCATAGCACGTTTTTCGATGTGAGGCATAATGAGGCTAGTTTCGGCGCTAAGCCCCTTAATTCGTGAGATGAGGCGGGGATTAACGTGTTCAATTGCATCTCGAACTGGATGAAGAACGGTAATGACATGAGGAGCGTTCGATAGTCGTCGCGGCACGAACGAGTAACAGAGGCCGTTGAAGTGGATGATATCAAAAGGATTGTCTTTCTCTGCGCGCTTTATCATGTGCGGCAACTTCAGCCAAAATTGCACTGCAGGAAATCGTAGCGCGCTAGTCACACGCACTGGTGCAATTTGCACGATACTATTTTTCGGTGGCTCATCGTTATCGCGCGCTGCCCGTGGAGTAAAGACAACTGTCTCGTGCCCAAGTTTCGCTAGCTCGCTAACTACGTGTTCAGCGTAAACGCCCGACCCCGTACTACCCGCAAAGGGGGGGGAATCAAACGTGACGAACGCAATTCGCATAAGTCTCCTCGACTTGCCTTACAACGGTCTTCCACGTCAGGTGCTCCATTATGTATCGCTTGGCAAGGTCGACCATTCGCTTTGACTCTTCTGGACTCTCAACAACATGGAGTATAAGGTCCGTCAGCTCACTCACGGCTCCGTACTTAACGACGCAGCCCATGCCAGCGCTTTGTACGATTTCACCGCAGCCGCAATCATCACTCACAATAACCGGAGTGCCACATAGCAAAGCCTCAAAAGGTACTAACCCAAAAATTTCGTGGAACCCTGGGTATACTACGACCGTGGCATCAACATACGCCGCTCGGGGATCATCGACGAATCCAACAAAGAACACGCGCTCTTCCAGACTAAGCGCCCGAACCAGATCGCGCGCACCCTTTCCATACCCCCAGTCGGGACCGGCAATGACCAAAACTGAATCAGGTGCTCGTTTTGCCACGGCGCTAAAACTCTTGATTAAGAAGTCGATCCCCTTTCGTCGGTGGAGGCGACCCAAATAAAGGATGATTGTTTCGTTCTTGATACCGTACTTCTCGCGGAATTCACCGCGTGGGGGTAGCTTGACGAATCGCTCTACATCTACCCCATTAGGTATAAGGGTTATCTTGCTCTGCGGCACGCCCATTTTGCGATACTGATTCTCCTCTGCGTGTGAAACTGCGATGACTTTGGATGAGTCGGCCAGTAGCTTGTAACCCCAAACCCAATCGTACAGTAGTTTCAGCCGCTGGCTTTCGACTATGCGTCCCACTGAACCGTGCGCTTGTAAAATGTACGGGATGGCATATTTCACCGCGTAGCGGTATGCAATAGAGTTCTGGTACGATCGAAATTCGTGCATATGCATCACGTCAAAGCTAGCGGTGTTTGTCTTGAGCCAACCCTTCATCGATGGCGAAATGAAATACGACCTAATGACGTTGGGCCAGCGCGGAAAGGGGGTGACTTTCACTCCATACTCCTCGAGAGGCGCCACATAAGCGTCATCAAACTTAAAATCAGTTGTGATGACCTCTACGTCGTGCCCCCGTTTTGTGAGTTCTTTCGATAACTGATAAGCAACGGGTACCACACCTCCGCTGGTGGGGTCAAAAGACCGAGTAACCTGGAGAATCTTCACGTCGAACTCGCCTCGTGATTTTAATTGCCCGATAACGCAGCACACCATGGGGTATTGTCATGATTACAGACTTACGCGAGCGATCTTTTAATTTGGGCTTAATGAACAGATGCGTTGCTATCTACTCTACTTCTGAACTGAATGAACTCCAATCCGTTTTGAGTCTCCAGTGATACACTATCTTTTCATGGATTTGGTGCATACGTATGAGTACGTGCGTTTCACTCAAATCGAGTTAAAGTTCATATCGTTTTATATATAAACCAGCTGCGTTGCCTGTGTTGGTACCAACGTGTTCAACAGTGCCACAAATGCATCGGTAATGAACGGGTAGATTTCCTCCTAGCCTAAGAGGTACCCCCTAATTTTGCTTAGTGGCACAAGTTTAATATCAAAGCCCACGAGTTTTCAAGAAGGTGTGCGGAAGATGATTGGACAGGAAAGTAACTCACTAAGGTAGACATAATGAAAATACTGATAGTCGTAGCTTACTTTCCACCGGAGATTGGAAGTGCTGCGCATATTTACTATGACTTGGCTCGGGCCTTTATAAAAAAAGGCCATGAAGTCCATATATTAACTTCTTATCCCCGTGAATTTAATCTTGACAAGAGTGATATCGGGAAAGAATTCCCATACCACGAGAAAATGGATGAAATTGAGGTTCATCGTTCCAAACATTTTGTCTTGAGGGATTTTCCCCTTTTCAGGGGATTGGAACATTTTTTCCTGCCGTATCAGTACTTCAGTGAATACAAGAAGATGCAGATAAATTTTGATGTCTGCCTCTTTTACATTCCACCTCTTCCACTATTTCAATTAGCGAACAAAATAAAGAAATATGATGCTACGCCGTCTGTTCTCAATTACCAGGATTTCCACCCGCAGGAACTAATTGACGTAAATTATGGTGGGATAAAAAACAATTTCATAACGATAAAACTTCTGGAACGCATGGAAAAGAGGTCTTATATGAGTGCGGATTATATCACCGTTTTATCTGAGGGGGGAATAGATTATGTCGTTAATCGAGGGGCAGACCCTTTCAGAGTAACTCATATCTATAACGGAGTCCAGCCTTCCGATATCGAAAAATTTGAATCCCGACACGATTTCAAGAAGAGAGAGAAAATCAAAGATAAATTTCTTATATCATATGCAGGGATTTTGTCACCTTTTCAGGGTATAGATAATATTCTTAACGTGGCTTGTGAACTGAAAGACCAAGAAGACATTATATTTTATGTTGCAGGGGATGGGATGATAAAAAAAGATCTTGAAGACAGAATCAAAAATGAGGATATTTACAACCTCAAACTTCTGCCATTCCAGCCCCGCAATGAATATTTTAACGTCGTAAACTCTTCAGACATATCTATTGTTTCGTTAGATAAGAGAATGACGGCCCCCTGCCTACCTGGAAAATTAACTAACATTCTATCCTTGAAACAACCCATAATTGGCGTTGTTTCTCCCGAGTCTGAGACTGCTAATTTCATTAGAAGTGTTAAATGTGGAATTCTGGTTGAACCTGGAGACGTTAATGGTTTCAAAAATGCCATATTAAAATTGAAAGAGAATCCCGATCTGCGAAAAACTCTGGGAGAAAATGGCAGGAAATTTGTTGAAAACGAGATGAACTTGGAAAAGCAAGTAGAACGCTACCATGATATATTTGCCAGAATGGTCGAGGGAATTTGAGTGAAATACGTTATCAGCTTACAGTACGGTCCTATCTTTAGGTCGCACTGTTACGCAATGGAGAGCAGCTCCGTAACAATGCCTCGGGGTCTGTACATGCGCAGTAAGCCTCGTTAGCTATTTTGAGATCGCGCCTGGGAGACGAAGGGAGCCGTCACGAGATCCGAATTACTAATTAGCGTGAGCTTCAACTATGCAAAACGCACTGGCGATTGGCCCTGAGAATTGGTCGCAAATAACTTCTTAAGCAAGTATTTACGCCGACTGTCGGGGTGCAGTTGTCACAAGTTGTCAAGGTATTCTTAAGATGCTCTACAAATACGACTTCCACGCGACCTTTTTCATTCTTGGCAACATCGCTCTAACCATCTGGAATTCATTGAAGCTCCGCGCGCGCGCTCACCTCGCCCTATCCGACGGAACAAGCGCGCTCGGTTCTAATCTAGCGCGAGTTTGCTTCAAGCCGAAGATGGAACAGCCGCATGGATAGGGGTAGGCCATAGAATAAAAAACATATTTAAGACTGATTATTTTAGCTTCTACAGCTTATACAGGTTCTACAAGGATAAACACTATTACTAAGAAAAAACGACAAAAAAAGAATATTAGAACAAAAGAAGAACAAAATAAGGTTATTTAACTTACCTAAAAAACGTTAAACCTGTAGAAGCTAAAGCCGTTTTTGTAGAAGCTAAAAGGTGGTTCACCGGCAAAAACTAACGAATATCATCACGATAGTTAAACCCGCTGGGGCCCAGCGCGAACTGGAACCTGTCTGTAAAACCAGGGTTTGTAAAAAAAAGCAGACTTGTAAAACCAATATCTGACTCTCTTTACACACTATCGGGTTTAGATTAGTAGCAAACTACAAGCATATTAAAACAGCTCTAAATAAAATTTGTAGTCCTTCACAGCGTAAAGGATACACATATTAAAGACTTGCAGAGCGGAAAATAGCCTATCCGCTAATACCCATCGTTTTGATAACTAAAGCAAGCACAACACGGAGCGGAAAAATACTTCAATTATGATAAGCACCTTGGGATTTTTGGGAGTCCATAAAAAAGGAGTTTTTCTGGTTTTTCACCGTACTAGCCACTAGGTAATTTTGCAGTTTTGCACCCCATAAAAAAAGGGGTTGCCACTTATCATTATTTTTTGGGAAGTGACGAAGGCAACAGCGGCCTCGATTCCAGGGATCTGGGAAGATAACCAGAATATTAAAAAAAGTTGTGACTGCCTGGAACGAAGGCCGTCTTGAGCCGCATCATTAAAGACTTGTTCGTGTTAAGAAGTAGCTTGAGGAGCGAGGATATGAGGTATTCGAAAAGGCAGATCTAGACGCCGCATCGATCGGTGGGCTAAGATGGTCTATAAACTCGACGCAAATACTGAACATAACAAAGTTTTTTGTGCAATATCTGTCTATTGATATAATAAATAGGGGTTACTTCCACGCGAGTGTGGCACATAATGGATCCAAGCGACATCAAACTCTCGAATCACACAAATGGGGGAGCAGTCTCGAGGAGGAGGACCGCCTCAGTCATCGACTCGACCGCATCCTTGAGCGAATGCATATCTGTAGAAGCGTCGAAGATATCGACCTCGTTGATAAGGACATAGTAAACGTTTGCGGAGGGAGTGGTATCGAAGCGGAGATTTTGCTCAAACAAGATGCCAAATCGGTCGTACTTTGTGATATCGCTCAGAATCAACTTAGAGTCGCTCGTATGAGGGCGCAGAGAGCTCATCTGAATGGATTGGAATGCGTCAAAGGCGATGCCGAGAATCTGCCATTTTGCGACGGAACGTTTAATTTGAGTTATATTCACATGGCGCTGCACCATCTGCCAGACAATGCAAAAGGAATCACTGAGCTTTGTCGTGTCTCTGATGAAGTTGTGATTATAGACATAATGAACGCGCTTTTAACGCGGCTTCTTAATGTGTTAGGGCTTTTCACGGAGGAGTGGTGTGGAATAACGCCTAATCGCATGAATGGAAAAACTGTAGTTGATCTGTTGGAGGGGGCAGGTATGAAGCCGACTATAACTTATTTCTTTGAACCCCCTATTTACACATCCAACCGATACATCATCCGTTCTTATCTCCTCGCGTACAAGGCGATCAATTCGTTCGTGAACAGAAGTAAATTGCTTGGCCTTTTTTTTGGAAACATCGCCATAATAAGCGGCCTCAAACAATAGCAAAAAACACCGTGTTACAAAGTGGCAAGATTGCCACTATGTGTACCTTTTGGGAAATGACGAAGGCCACTTGGCCACCGTTACCAGCGTTTTGGAATATTGCTCACACAATAAGCAGTTCTATAGTAATATTCCCAAAGACTAAAAGAGAAGGCCGCAGTAGCCACCGTTACTATACAAAAAATATTTTTTGTATACTTCGATTAAGTGAAGCAAGCTTCACCGATTTCTATATAGGTATCTTAGACGTTCATTTTGGCCAAAGCTTAGTGCTATGGCCTTCTTTCACTTATTGAAGTTGTGAAGTACCGCAGGGTGCTAGTCTAAACATCATCGATTAAACGATTAACTATCGATTAGCTATAGGCTATATCCAATATTTGATAGGTTATATTCCGATTATAGTTAAACTAAAAAGTCATCGATTATAACTAAAAATATCGATTACATCCAAAGGCTTGGAATAAAAGCGGATATCTAAAATAATACTGATTTTAAGCTTCGTTCCATGCCGCAGCTTAACTTCTACATCGATAGCCTGGCAGCCCAACATTTTTCTTAACCCGCTAGCAACGCCGTTCCGGCGAGGGGGCTGTGCGCGCGATCCACTAGCCTCCCGATAACTCGCTAGACTTGACAACGCGCTGTGCTCGTAATATACAAACGAACTATGGAAAGCGAGTGACACGTAGACACCAACTCTACTAGCGGTGCTACCAGCAGCGCGCCGAGTCCTTGGGGCTGGCCTGAATACAGCAAGCGCTACATCTATCTCGCCCTTTTTTCCTGCGTTGTGCTTCGAAATGCGCGGAGACAATTAGCGTTTAGCCATTGCATGGATATCGCGTCGCATAGACCACTGCAAGAGCACTAGGAAGATAAAAAAAAGACCCGCCCCCACAAAAAAGAACATCCCCAAAGCATAGAGGGTGATAAAAGCCCTGGTGACATTGAACTCATCCAGCGCAAAAAGAAAAATTACCACTGCCGCACCGAGAAAGACGAGGCCTAGAATACCGAAGAACCAGAGCGGGTATTTCAGAGAGCTGATGCGAAGAATAGAAGTGATCACGTCGAGGCCGTGACGAATGGGGTCCTTACTGGGAGTGTGGGTCCCGTCGTACTTGACTAATATTCCCGTCTCTTCGATCTTAAGATTGTTGTTAGCCGCACTGATGAGTATCTCGGAGCCCACCCCCATGCCATTTTGCAGCATCGCTAACGACTTTATGGCGTTTCGCGAATAGGTACGGAACCCGCTTTGGGAATCAGTTAACTTCAAACCGGTGCCGAGCATTGTTGCACGATCAAGTAGTTTCATCCCAAATATTCGATAACGAGGAATCTTTTGGCCGGCAGCATGGCCTATAAATCGCGAGCCTATCACGATGTCAACCCCGGTCTTTTGCATAACGTTGAGCAGCCGAGGGATATCATCCGGATTGTGTTGTCCGTCACCGTCAAGTGTTACTAGCACGTCTGCGTCGCGCTGTTGAGCAATTTCAAAGCACTTACGTATGGCACTGCCGTATCCTTGGTTCGTTAAGAGTCGGATGACTTCCGCACCTACTGACTCGGCTACGTCTGCAGTGCAATCAGTAGAGCCATCATCCACAACAATGATGCTGTCAGCATACTTTCTTGCGCGGACAACGACGCTCCCAATCGTGACCTCTTCATTAAACGCCGGAATCGCTATAATGCATCTCTGTTTAGAGTTCAAAAGCGAAGATGTATCAAGAGCATCACTGTCTGCCTTCTGTGCGTTGTCGATTACGCTTTGGAACGGCATATCGCTGCTCACAAACCTTGAACACCTCAACTTCGTCGCTTCTATTAGCAACGGCCTGTTACCTATTAAAGGGGGTTCCTGTTTTGCATTACCCGCTCGACCGTTGTTTTTAAAATTCGGCGCTCTTGACGATATTCTCCCAGTTTTCTACAAACCACTCGTGAACGTGCTTCAGCCCTTCATTGAAAGTCGTTCGCGGTCGATAACCAAGCAGTCTTTTTGCTTTATCAATTGATGAGATGATACGCGTTTTTGCATCCCACTCCCGTCTCTGAATGTGCACGACCCCGAGCGCGTTGCCCGTGAGCCTGTTGACCTCGTGCGCCATGTCAATGACCCGCGTCTCGGTGCCTGCCCCAAGGTTAATCGCTTCGCCGACCGCCTCTTCTCTGACTCCTGCAGCCAATAAGCCGTTGACGATATCACCGACGTACGTCCAATCTCGCGTTTCCGTGCCATCGCCCGTAATCGGCAGGGTTTTTCCCGTCATCGCCCAGTAGAAGAAGTTAGGAATGACGTTTCTGTACTTCCCCGGCACTTCGCCTGGGCCGTAGCTGTTGAAAAACCGCGTATTGACAATGGAGAGGTCATAGAGGTTATGATAATAATTTGTGTACAACTCCCCAAGGAGCTTGGTCACCTGATACGGGGTATGCAGGCTTGTTGATGTATCATCCTCGCAATAGGGCGCGACCGCGTCCAATCCGTACACCCCGCAGCCTGATGAGGCATAGACAAAACGCGAAACGCGCGAAAGATGCGCAAATTCAAGCACTTTAAGAATGCCCATCCCGTTGACCATGAGGTCGGTTTCAGGATTATCGATCGAATTCTGGTTCGCAAAATGCGCAGCCAAATGAAAGACGATCTCTGGCCTGTCCTTGAACACAAACTTTAGCTTCTCGTCATCCAGGATATCGCCGTGAACGAACTGGATCTTAGGCCCGCGAGGGACGTTCCACTCATATGATGATGAAAGGTTATCGATGATTATGATCTTAGTGGTGCCAAGATCGTTGAGCCTCCTGACAAGATTTCCCCCGATCGCACCTGCGCCACCCGTGACGAGTACGATTTTTCCTTCGTAGCCTTCACCAACATCCGTCATTTACTCGCCTACCCGGTAGTACTGTCGCATCCAATCCACTGTCTTCATAATGCCCTCTTCCGGCGGCACCTTAGGGTCGTGTTTCAGATCGCGGATCGCTTTTGAAAAGTCCATATGCTTGACCTTCGTCGTAAACGGCTCAGCCTCGTGATACTTGACTAGAGCGTCATCTTTTCCGACCGCGTGCAGCACAAGATCGGAGTACTCTTTGATGTTCCGCTCCCAGTCTTGCCGCCCACCGACGTTGTAGACTTCTCCTGGTATGAAGTTATCACATATATTGGCAAACGTTCTGCATGAATCCTCAACGTAATCGATGATCCGACGGTGTCCCATAAACACCTCATATGGTTTGTCAAAGAGCGCGTGATAAATGAACTTCGGAATGAACCCCCTGTACGGAGAATAGTGCTCGTGCGGGCCATAGCAGTTTACCGGTCTGACGCGAACCGTTTCCGTGCCGAACATCGCAGCGGAGTTCATGCACATGAGCTCACCGGCCCACTTTGAGATCGCATAATCGTTCATCTGGTACGTGTCTGCCACGG
>Ga0209226_10000719_pt1 | contig 17082 bp, 14 predicted proteins | sample BarGraNGADG00212_2_FD_184497 | JGI IMG/M metagenome (GOLD analysis project Ga0209226, IMG submission 184497) | Arctic peat soil microbial communities from Barrow, Alaska, USA - Barrow Graham LP Ref core NGADG0011-212 (SPAdes) (version 2) | ecosystem: Environmental > Terrestrial > Soil >...
TTCTCCAACACTTCACCGACTTGCTCCCCGAGCCAGTCGAAGCCGCGCGACTCAACAGCCTCGGCCAGGCCGGGTCGAGCAACAAGTACATAGTCGAAACCACTTCCGCGCACTTTCATGGACCACACCTCTCGCAGCATGCGCTTGAGCCGGTTGCGCTTGACGGCCGAGCCGACTCCTCTGGGTATGGCCAGTCCGAGACGTGATTCGCTGTCTGCGTCTTCGCGCGGAAAGGCGTGTAGCGTAAAGAAGCGAGTCGAGGTTGAACGGCCATGGCGGTAAACAGTGTCGAAATCACGCGAGCGCGAGAGGCGGTGCCGGCGTTCCACCTTGCTTGCCTCGCTCAAACTACGCAGACAGCCGCTTGCGACCACGAGCTCGCCGGCGCTTCAGGACCACGCGACCGGCCCGCGTCTTCATGCGCGCACGGAAACCGTGCTTGCGCTTTCGGCGACGTACGTTTGGCTGGTATGTGCGCTTCATGGTCTTGTAGATCCTAGAGAGATCAGTGCCCCGTTCGCAGGGCGAGCGCCAGTATAGACGAGGGCCGCGAGATAGAAGTTATCCACAGTCTTTACGTCTTCTCCTTAATCGGCTTTTTGCCCGCATCGCGGTCAATATTGAGCCCCAATCTTGCCGGTTCTCCACACCTGTGGATTACTGTGTGGACGCACTAAAACGCCTGCATAAAGCTTACTTCTATGATCATCTGGCTGTGGATAAATGCCCGTTGTTAGGCCGCTCCGGCGCTGATATGCTCGCACTTCCGCCTTAGACGGCGGGTGAACGGACAACACGTGGAATCCTCACTCCTGGACAACGCCGAGAGTCTATGGGCCGCGGTCGCCGAGCGACTTCGTGAAGCCCTCAGCGAAGCCACCTTCCAGACCTGGTTCGGAGCCGCCGGGGGAAGTGAGCTGAACGACGATTTCTTCGTTGTTTCCGTACTTAACGAGTTCACGCGCGAATGGATCGAGGGTCACTTCCTTGACCTCCTTCGCGCCACGGTGAAAGATCTCGTCGGGCACGAGTGCGGCGTTTTGCTCTCAGTAATGGATCCTCTCGAAGCGTTGGTCGTCGAGCAGTCGGCGCCCGAACCTGTAAGCGACGAGGTTGAGCGGAGCGAAGTTCGCACCTCGCCAACAGGCGTCAATCCTAAGTACACCTTCGACCTCTTCATCATCGGTTCCTCAAACCGCTTCGCTCACGCGGCTGCTCTCGCCGTCGCCGAGCGCCCAGCCCGCGCGTACAACCCCCTGTTTATCTACGGAGGCACCGGGCTCGGCAAAACCCACCTCCTTCACGCGATCGCCCACTACGTCTCCGAGCACTCGCGCAACCTGAGCGTTTTCTACGTGACCAGCGAGAGCTTCATGAACGACTTTATCGACTCGCTCCGCGACAAGCGCATCGACAGCTTCAAACAGCGCTATCGCCACTACGACGTACTTCTCGTCGACGATCTGCAGTTCTTCGAGGGTAAGGAGCGGATTCAGGAGGAGTTCTTCCACACCTTTAATGCGCTCTTTGAAGCCGGCAGCCAGGTTGTACTCTCATCCGATCGTCCGCCTCGCGAACTGGCAACGCTCGAGCCCCGCCTTCGCTCCCGTTTCGAGTGGGGCTTGATCACCGATATCCAACCGCCCGATCTCGAAACGCGGATTGCGATCCTTCGCAAAAGGGTCCACACGGAGGGCATCCATGTCCCCGATCCCCAAGTTCTAACCTTTATCGCCAGCCTCATCTCGTCGAATATCCGCGAGCTTGAGGGTGCCTTGACGAGAGTAGTGGCCTTCTCCTCGTTGACTGGGCGGATGATGACGGTTGAGTTGGCCCAAGAGGTGCTCAAGGACGTATTTCCTCCCGAGGCGGCGGAGGTGAGCATTCACCACATTCAAGAAGAGGTTGCCGGCCGCTTCGGTCTTTCGCTCACAGAGCTTTGCAGCGATAGGCGCTCGCAGAACATCGTCTATCCCCGCCAGGTCGCCATGTATCTCTCGCGAGAGCTCACAGACTCTTCTCTTCCAAAGATTGGCAAGGAGTTCGGCGGTCGCGATCACACTACGGTTATTCATGCGACGTCAAAAATCGCTCGTTTGATCAAGGAAGACCGTTCGGTCTACAACCTCGTTCAAGAGCTCACGGCGCGTATTAAGCAGGTGCGCTAGCTGTGGACGGGCAGCGGACGAATGTGAACACTCTGGTTGTTCTTAGCGAGTTGTGTATGAAGTCTTCCTGTTCTGCTTTACTTCTCCCCAGCCGTTGTCCTCAGCGGAACCTCTCTTCCGACGCGGGATTGGCGGTGGTTTCCTCGCTCCTAACAGGCTCTACTACAACTACGAAGAAATACTTCTTATGATTGAAACAGATACAAGCCTCACTTCCGGAATAAAACTTCGTTGCTCTCGAGAGCGCTTAGTCGAAACCGCGTCAATGGTTGCGCGAGCTGTTTCATCGCGTAGCGCGGTTCAGGTCTTAGCTGGCGTACTAGTTATTGCCGAAAACGGCCGCGTACGCCTAGCTGCGACCGATATGGAGCTATCGATAAAATCGTCATTTGAGGCAGAGATTGAAGAAGAAGGCGCGAGCGTCGTTCCGGGGAGAGTGTTTGTAGATGCATGTCGGTCGCTTCCGGTCGGCGAGAGCGAGGTTCGGATTGAGCAGACAAGTGGCTCGAGAATGGTGAACGTCTCTTGTGGTAACGCGTCGTATCGGCTCAACGTCTCGGCTACCGATGATTTTCCTCGTCTCCCGGAGATGGTCAGCGAAGGAACCTTCAAGGTTGACCGAGAGGCATTTCTAGACGCCGCTGCTCGTGTCGCGCGCGCTGCGTCACGCGATGAATCGCGGCCGGTTCTGACGGGAATCCTTGTTCAGTTCGAGAAAGGTTCGGCTGCGTCAAAGCGTAAGTTGACAATGGCCGCGACCGACTCCTACCGGCTCGCGGTCAGGGAGACGGAACTCGACGGCGATACGCCCGAGCTGGAGGCCATCGTGCCGGCCCGTGCTATAGCCGAGCTTGCCCGCATTCCCACCCCCAGCGCCGAGCTCGAACTGGCGATCCAGGACAACCACGCCATCTTCTCGCTTGGAGATACGACGCTGAGCACGCGGCGGATAGATGGTCAATTCCCGAATCACCGTCAGCTTCTTCCTGAGGCCTTCGAGCACACGGTGAAGTTGGCGCGAGCAGAGTTTCTCGATGTCGTACGCCGCGTCGCTGTGATGGCGCAACGAACTAGCCCGATCAGGCTTCGCTTCGAAAAGGGTGTGTTAACCGTCTCGGCGCAGACGCAGGATGTCGGCGAGGCAAGCGAGACGCTCCCGATCGCGTTCAACGGTGAGCCGATCGAGATCGGATTCAACGCGGAGTTCCTGCGCGAGGGAATCGAGTCGGTGATCGGCGACGAGGTCGAGCTGAACCTGATCAACCCGATCCGCCCCGGACTCCTTCGCGCGGAGGGCGACAGCTTCTGGTACCTGATCATGCCGATCCGCCTCGCGGGCTGAACGTTCGCCAGATCACGCTACGCGACTTCCGCTCGTACGAGCGCCTCGAGCTACAGCTGGAGGACGGCCTTGTGCTGGTCGCCGGGCCGAACGGATCCGGCAAGACGAATCTGGTCGAAGCGGTGCACGTCGGCACTCAGGCCTTTTCGCCGCGGACGAGAGCTGATGCCCAGCTGATTCGCTTCGGCTGTAGTGGCGCCTGCGTTGCGCTTCAAGCCGACCGCGTAGGTGGTGCCGCTTCGGTCGAGGTGGCAATCGTGCGCGGAGAAGGTAAAAGGGTTCGCCTTAACGGAGCTTCGCTGTCGGCAACCGATCAATTGAGGAGCGAGCTTCCGACGCTCGTATTCACGCCCGACCGGCTTGTCGTGGTCAAAGGTGGGCCGGCCGTACGCCGGGCCTACGTCGATCGGACGCTGACGCGGCTTCTTCCCACCCGAGCGAGTCTCCCGCGCGCCTACGGCGAGGCTCTGGGCCAACGGAATGCCTGCCTAAGGAAGATCGGACTCGGCTACTCGAGCAAGGAGGCTCTAGCGCCGTGGAGCGAGCAGGTAGCGACATTCGGATCTGCGCTTCAGGAGGCGCGCCGGCGCTCGATCGAGATGCTCTCGCCGCGCTTCGCAGACGTCGGAGAGGCGCTCGGACTAAGCGATTGCAGGCTCGAGCACTCGGCGGAGGCGCCGACTACCGAGCTACTCGAGCGACGTCTGGCGCGCGATCTCGAGCGAGGAACGACGAGCGCCGGTCCACACCTGGATGAGATTGTCGTTCTGGGTAAGGGACGCGAGCTTCGCTCCTTCGGCTCACAGGGAGAACAGCGAACGGCAGTGTTAGCACTGTTGCTTGCCGAAGCCGAGCTGCTGACGGAACGAGACAGCGGCGCGCCGCTCCTCTTGCTAGACGACGTACTCTCGGAGCTTGACATGGGTAGGCGCGAGGCTTTGATCGAGCGCTTGCGGGGGTTGGGCCAAACGATCGTGACTGCGACCAGCGACAGCGCCCTTCCCGCGCATCCCGATCAAGTTGTATGGGTAAGCGAGGGGAGCGCTAGAACGGCGTAATGGACAGACTCGAGAGAGAGATCAAACGGGTTGCAAAGAGGGCCGGGTTACCTGCGGCGGGCGAGTTGGTGCGTATCTGGCCGGAGGTGGTCGGCGAGACGATCGCCGCCAACGCCTGGCCGGCGCGGATGAACCGCAAGGGAGTACTACAGGTCTACACGAGCTCCGCGACATGGGCCTTTGAGCTGAAGCACCTCGCGCCAAAAATCCTCTCCAAGCTGGAGCGGGCGCTGGTTGAGGATTGCCCTAAAGAGCTCAATTTCACGCCGGGTCCAATACCCGCGAAAGGACGAGAAACTGACCCGTTACCCATTCCGAAGGAGCTTGTGACCACGGAGCAAGAGCGTGAGCAGGGCGCAAAGCTGGCGTCGACTATCGATGACACGGAGCTACGAGCCCTGGTTGCTCGAGCTGCGGCGGCGAGCCTTGCTCAGAACAACCGAAAAGGCGCAGCTTAGGCGCACTTCCGACCGCTCTTTCTGATACACTTCTAGAAGCCCGCAAGCAGGCTATTTGCAGGGCTTTTTTCATGACGGAGACATCCTACACAGCGAAGGACATCACTGTCCTCGAAGGTCTTGAGCCGGTCCGGCTTCGGCCCGGCATGTACATCGGCTCGACCGGGGCGCGCGGCTTGCACCATCTCGTTTATGAGGTCGTGGATAACTCCGTCGACGAAGCCCTGGCGGGCCGAAATGATCGCATCGAGGTGACTCTCAACCCCGACAATTCGGTCATCGTTAAGGACTTCGGCTCGGGGATCCCTGTTGACCTGATGCCCGAGCAGGGTATGTCGGCGCTAACGGTGGTACTGACCAAACTGCACGCCGGAGGTAAGTTCGGCGGCGAGGGATACAAGGTTTCGGGTGGGCTGCATGGAGTTGGCGTCTCGGTTGTCAATGCGCTTTCGGAATGGTTTGTGGCCGAAGTTCGCCGCGACGGCAAGCTGTATCGACAGGAGTACGCGCGCGGCGTCCCCACAAGCGAGGTAGAGGTCGTCGGAAAGGCTTCGGACACCGGCACGACGATCACTTTCATGCCCGACTCCGAGATCTTCGAAGAGATCGAGTACTCGTCGCAGGCACTGGTTCAGCGCCTGCGCGAGACCGCCTTCCTGACTCGCGGGCTAAGGATTGTGCTGCACGATGAGCGGGCGGAAAAAGAGACGTTCGAGTTCCATTACGAAGGCGGCATCAAGGACTTTGTCGGTTACGTGAACCAGGCGAAAGAGCCGGTGCATAAGCACATCGTCTATTTCGAGGGCGGCACCGACAAGGGCACGGTCGAGGTGGCGATGCAGTGGAACAACTCCTACGTCGAGTCGGTCTTCTCGTTCGCCAACAACATCAACACGCACGAGGGCGGCTCGCACCTTACGGGCTTCAAATCGGCGCTGACCGCCAGCCTGAACAAGTACGCGCGCGAAAAGGGACTTATCAAGGAGAAGGAAGCGAATCTCGACGGCGATGATGTGCGCGAGGGCCTCGCTGCTGTCATATCGGTCAAGCTGCGCGACCCCCAGTTCGAAGGGCAAACGAAGACGAAGCTCGGGAACCCCTGGGTCGAAGGCTTGGTCAAGCAGGCCGTCAATTCCAAGCTGGCCGAATACCTCGAAGAGAATCCCGCCGATGCGCGCGGCATCGTGCTGAAGGCGATCTCGGCGTCGCGCGCCCGCCAAGCGGCGCGTAAGGCGCGCGAGCTGACGCGGCGCAAGAGCGCGCTCGAGAGCTCCTCGCTTCCAGGCAAGCTCGCCGACTGCACGATTCGCGATCCCGAGTCGGCAGAGGTCTACATCGTCGAGGGCGATTCGGCCGGCGGCTCGGCTAAGGCCGGCCGCGACCGCACCTACCAGGCGATTCTGCCGCTGCGCGGCAAGATCATCAACTCCGAGAAGAACCGCATCAACAAGGTTCTCTCAAACATTGAGATTCAGGCCATCATCACGGCGATCGGCACCGGTATCGGCGAGGAGTTCGACATCTCCAAGCTGCGCTACCACCGCGTGATCATCATGACCGACGCTGATGTGGACGGATCGCACATCCGAACACTAATCCTCACCTTCCTCTTTCGGCACATGCCGGAGTTGTTCGAGTACGGGCATATCTACATCGCGGTACCGCCGCTCTACCGGGTGAAACTCGAGGGGAAAGAGTTCTACTTCGAGAAGGACACTCAGCTAGAGGAGCTGCTCGTGCGCGAGCGCATCGGCGGCATCGAGGTACGCGATCGCGTCGGGCAGGAGTTGAAGTTGAGCGAAGCGCGCTGGAAGAGGCTGGCCGGCGGCCTGCGCGCGCTCGATGGGCAAATCGGGCGCTTGCGCGCGGACTTTGGCCCTCCAGCTGCTGACTTCGTCGTTGCGCACAGGCTGGTCGAGCTCAACGACGAGACCTCTAACGACATAACGAAGGCACTTAAGGCGGTCGGAGAAAACGGCTACAAGCTGAAGATCGAATCGACCGATGCGGAGGGCTCCTGGGTCAAGATCACCGAGAAGGAAACTGGCGCAGCACAGCGCGTCAACGTCCCGGCGCAGCTGCTTTTCTCGCAAGTTTTCCGTGAGGCGCGCAACGCCTATCGGAGGCTGAGCGAGCTCGGGCTGCCGCCCTTCGAGCTGACGCAGGGGCGCAAGAAGCGCACGGCCGAGACCTTCCACGCTCTACGCCACGAAGCCTTGGATATGGCCAAGGAAGGCCTTCAACTCTCGCGCTACAAGGGACTCGGCGAGATGAACCCCGAGCAACTCTGGGAGACGACGATGGATCCCGCCCGGCGCCTGCTCGTGCGCGTCGACGTGGAGGACGCCTCCGCCGCCGACGAACTCTTCTCGACCTTGATGGGCGACCAGGTCGAGCCCAGGCGAGAGTTCATACAGCAAAACGCGGCGGACGTGCGGTTCCTGGATGTCTGAGGTCGAGACAGGCGCGCTGGGCCCCGGGCGAATCGAGCCGCGCGAGCTCGAAGACGAGATGCGCACGAGCTACATGGATTACGCCATGAGCGTGATCGTGAGCCGCGCGCTCCCCGACGTTCGCGACGGCCTCAAGCCGGTTCATCGCCGCGTGCTTTACGGCATGCACGAAGCCGGCATGCAGCCGAACCGGCCGTACAGGAAGTCGGCACGCGTGGTCGGCGACGTGATGGGCTCCTTCCACCCCCATGGCGACTCCTCCATCTACGACACGGTTGTTCGTATGGCGCAGCCTTTCTCGCTGCGCTACCCGCTGGTCGACGGCCAGGGCAACTTCGGCTCGATCGACGACGACCCGGCCGCGGCGATGCGCTACACCGAGTGCCGGCTGGCGAAGATCGCCACCGAGATGCTGCGGGATATCGACGCCGACACGGTTGATTTTGTGCCCAACTACGATGAGTCGCGGCGTGAGCCGACGGTGTTGCCCAGCCGCTTCCCGAATCTGCTCGTCAACGGCTCGGCCGGGATTGCGGTCGGTATGGCTACCAATATGCCGCCGCATCGTCTGAGCGAGGTCGTCGACGCGATCTTGGCCTTGATCGACGAGCCCGAGATTTCGCTCGAAGAGTTGGCGAAGCACGTAAAGGGGCCGGACTTCCCGACCGGCGGGATCATCGTCGGCAGGCAAGGGATCAGGGAGGCCTACCGCTCCGGTCGCGGGCGCATAGTCATGCGAGCCCGCGCACACATCGAGGAGCTGCGCGGCGGTAAAACGGCGATCGTGGTGACGGAGCTTCCCTACGGCGTAAAAAAGGGCGGCGACGGTGGCGTGATCAAGAAGATCGCCGATCTAGTGCACGAGAAGGTGCTTTCGGAAGTCTCGGACCTTCAGGATCACTCTGATCGCACGGGCATGCGCATCCAGATCGAGTTGAAGCGCGACGCGATTCCGCAGGTGGCGCTCAACAAGCTTTTCAAGCACACAGCCCTGCAAACGACCTTCGGCTACAACGCGGTAGCCCTGGTCAAGGGAGTGCCGCGCACGCTTTCGCTGCTGGAGCTCGTCCGCGAGTACCTCGACTTCCAGCGCGAGGTCATCGTCAGGCGCTCGAAGTTTGAGCTACGCCAGGCCGAGCGCCGGGCCCACATCCTGACGGGCTATCTGATCGCGCTCGACAACCTCGACGCGGTGATCGAGCTGATTCGCGCCTCGAATGACGCTGAGGCGGCTCGCGCGGGGCTGATGAAGAAATTCAAGCTCTCGGAGGTGCAGGCTCAGGCGATCCTTGATCTCCGCCTGTCGCGGCTCACGCAGCTTGAGCGCCAGAAGATCGATGCCGAATACACCGATCTGCAGGAACTTATAGCCGAGCTAAGAGCAATCTTGGGCGACCAGACGAAGGTGGACGGCCTGATCCGCGACGAGCTGCAAGAGATCAGATCGATATTCGGAAAGCGCGACGATCGCCGGACGGAGATAGTCGCCGGCGAGACCGAACTCGAGCTCGAGGACCTGATCGCAGAAGAGGATATGGTGATCGCGATCACGCGTTCTGGCTACATCAAGCGCCTACCGGTTACCGCCTACCGTGAGCAGCGCCGCGGCGGCGTCGGCGTGATGGGCATGGATCTCAAGGAAGACGATTACATCGAGCATCTCTTCGTGGCTTCGACCCACGACTACATCCTCTTCTTCACCAACGTGGGCAAGGTCTACCGGCTGAAGGTGCATGAGCTTCCGCTCGGCTCGCGTCAATCGAAAGGGCGCGCGATCGTCAATCTCCTACCCTTCCGCCAGGAGGAAAAGGTGCGCGCAGTCATTCAGACGCGCGAGTTCAAGGAGGCCGAGTACCTCGTCTTCGCCACGCGAAACGGTCTCGTAAAGAAAACGCGCTTCGCCGACTACAACACGCCGCTGAAAGCCGACGGGATCATTGCTATCAAGCTCCGCGAGGACGACGAGCTGGTGGGCGTCAAGCACTCCACGGGTAGCGAGGACATCCTGCTCGTGTCGCGTAAAGGGCAGGCGATTCGCTTCCACGAGAAGAGTGCGCGCCCAATGGGCCGGCCAACCTCCGGCGTCCAGGGCATGCGCTTGCGCGCCGGCGACGAGGTGATCGCAATCGCAATCGCTCACGACGACATGGATCTGCTGGTCGTGACCGAGAACGGCTACGGAAAGCGCACTCGCATCGCCGACTATCCCGTTAAGGGGCGCGGGGGCCTTGGCGTAAGGACGATTAAGCTCACCGAAGCGCGCGGCCGGTTGGTCGGGGCCAAGGTTGTTCGAGACGGCTACCAGGTGATGCTGATCTCGACCGAAGGCACCGTGATCAAGATTCCGGTCGAAGACATCAGACGCATGGGCCGTTCGACCCAGGGCGTGACTGTGATGCGGTTGCGCGGTGACGAGGAGCACGTTTCAAGCTTGGCGCCGGTCGTCGAATCGGAAGAAGGCGCCGTCGTCGATGAGGACGTGGCGGGCGGGGAAGGCGAGCCAACCAGCGAAGGCTAGAGCGGAGCTTCGCGTAGCCGCGCGGCCGCTTCCCTGGGAAGTAGCGTGTTGATGAAGATGCCGCCGCCGAGCTCGATGCCAGCGTAGGTATTGAGTCGCGGCACCAACTCGAGGTGCCAGTGGCCGTCGGGCTGGAAGTTGTGCAGCCAGAGATTGAACGGCGAGGCGCCTTCTACCGCGCTTAGCCGTCGCACTCCCTCAGCGGCTAGCGCGAGCGCTAGAGCAAGCAGCTCGCTACTGCCAAAGGCGTCGGGCAGATGCTCATCGGGCGCGATCAGGAGCTCGTAGGGCGCCCTACCGGTTGGTGCGGTGAGGAGCGAAACAGTGCAGTCTCCGAGCTTCCGCTCGGCCAGCTTCAAGGCCGGATCGAGATTGCTCAGGAGAGTACAAAGCGCGCAGTCGTTCCGCTGTAACCGCGACGTCTCGGCCGCGACCTCCGGAGGTACTCGCTCGAGCCACACGAGCTGGGAGTGTGAGTGCGGCCGACTTGCCCCGGCCGACTTGCCCTCATTGATTACGGCCAAGAGATGATCGAAGCCCTCTGCCCAGGCGCGCTCGGCAGTCTCCGCCCAGGCCTCGGCGACAAGGGCGAGCTGCTCGTCGGAGAGATCGGCTAAAGAGCGAGCGTGAGTCGGCGCGTGCACAACTACTTGCTGCCTGTCGAAAGCGGGATAGAGGTTGGGCACGACGCGCACTTTCCAACCCGGTGTGTCAGGCTCGCGGCCCTTCTCGGCGCCGAGCGCGAAGAGCTCGGGCGGAGTCTCGCGCTCGTGCCCCGCGCAGAAGGGGCAAGCAGCTGCTTCTTCGGGTGCCGCCGGCTCCACGCGGGCTTCGTAGTTACCCGGACGCTTCGAACGGCCGGGCGCGAAGATCACTTCCCGCCCGGAAAGCGGGTCGCTCAGGATCTGTGTCTTCGCGTTGTGCTCGCCGGAGCTACCTGAGTCCATCATCGGCTTGAAGCAGCGTAGCGAAGCCGAGCGCGAGCGCAAGCAACGCCGAAGAGCGCGCTGCTCAGGCGGCAGTCTCCGCCAGCCAGAGCTCGTAGTGACGCTCGAGTTGCAGGAGGATGCAAACGAGCAGTTCGACTCGATCGACCGAATGCCCGAGCTCGAGGGCGACCGAACTGGCCGGGAAGATCGGGCGCTCGGGCAGCTCCCCGGCTTCTTGCTCGACGTTGACGCCGATTCCCAAAGCAACGCGTCCGGAGCTTGCCTCGGCGAGGATCCCGGCCACCTTCTTGCCAGCGAGCAAGACGTCGTTCGGGTGCTTGACCGTCGCCTGGCCGCCGAACGAGGTGATTGCCTCGACGATCGCCTGGGCGGCGACGGGCGTGAAAGAAGCAAGCCGGGCCGTTTCGACCTGGGGCCGTAGACAAAGCGAGAAGAGCAGGCCCTTCGCGGCCGTTCCCTGCCAGTCACGACCCCGGCTTCCTCTACCCCGCGTTTGCTCCTCGGTCAACGCCAGCGATCCCTCGGGCGCGCTCGGAGGAAGCAGATCCTGAGTTGATGAGCAACGCTCCGCGTACAGGTAAAGAGGCGCTCCGAAGCGACCTCGCAGGCGCGGCCTGACGGATAGAGGGGTGAGCGTAATAGCCACGATCTCTACACTAGTTCAGCCGTGAAACCCAAGAGAGCCGCTCACCGTCGAATCAGTAGCCCGCTCCGGGCCGACTCGGCAATCCGTTACGAAAGGCTTAGCGATCCCATCTTGATCAGGCGGGCGAAAGACGGCGACGAAAAGGCGCTAGAGACGCTCTGTGAGCGCTACGCGGAGAGAGTCGGGCGGATTGCCCGGCGCGAGCTTTCCGACCTTCGCGATGCCCAGGATGCGGCGCAGGACTCACTACTAAAGCTTTGCCAGCGGATTGGACAGTATCGAGGCGAAGCGCAGTTCGCGACCTGGCTCCACCGGTTGGTGGTCAATACCTGCCACGACACGGCAGCCCGCGAAGGCCTACGGCGAGCGGCGCCGCTGCCGGAAGAGTTCGAGTTGGAGCAGGCCAGGGACTGCGATCCAGTCGCCGAGACGCTGGGCGCAGAGTTGCGCTCCGAGCTCTCCAGCCATCTGAGCGAGCTTCCTCGCGAGCAGGCCCGCGTGGTCGTGCTCAAGGACGCTCTGGGCTTCTCCTTCGAGCAGATCGCCGACGTAGCCCGTATGCCGGTCGGCACAGCCAAGTGTTACGCACATCGCGCTCGCAAGCGGCTCCGCGAGCGGCTCGAAAAGGAGGTAGCCGCATGACGCTGAAGCTCCCGCTGCTAAAGGTGGATATCGAGGCGATACTCCCGCATCGCGACCCGTTTCTGCTTATCGACGAGGTGGTCGAGCTGGAGCCCGGAAAGCGAGCCGTAGCGCGCAAGACCGTGACGGGCGAGGAGTGGTTTCTCGCCGGTCACTTCCCGGGCAGGCCGATCATGCCCGGTGTGCTGATGGTCGAAGGCCTCGCTCAGACGGGCGCTATCGCCGTTATGACGGTCGAGGGCAATGAGGGCAAGATGGTGCTCTTCGGTGGTATCGACGACGTGCGTTTCAAGCGCCTCGTCGTGCCCGGCGACACGCTCGAGTATGTCTGCGAGATCGAAGCAGTGCGCGGTCCGGTCGGGAAAGGCAAGGTCAAGGCCACGGTCGACGGACAGCTTGCTGTCCGCGGAACGTTGACCTTTGCGGTGGAACAGTGAAAGGTGCCTGCTCAGGAAGGTCCGTCTCGATCACGGGACTCGGTTGCTACGCGCCCAAACGCGTGCTCACGAACGACGAGCTCGCGCGGATGGTCGATACGAGCGACGAGTGGATTCAAACGCGCACCGGCATCAAGGAGCGACGAATCGCGGCGCCGGAAGAGGCGACCTCCGACCTTTGTTTCCCCGCGGCCGAAGCGGCTCTCGCCGACGCGGCGGTCAAGGGCTCGCAGATCGACTTGGTTATCGTGGCCACGATCACGCCCGACATGCTCTTCCCCTCGACGTCGGCAATTCTCGCTAGTCGTCTCGGCGCTGACAGCGCGGCCGCCTACGACCTATCCGCGGGGTGCACGGGCTTTATCTACGCGCTCAGCCAGGGTTACGGAGCAATCGCGGCCGGCCTTGCGAGCCGAGTCCTTGTAGTCGGTGCGGACACGCTCTCGCGAGTAGTTGATTGGGGCGACCGCTCGACCTGCATTCTCTTCGGCGACGGCGCCGGCGCCGTGGTGCTCGAAGAGGTAGAAGAGGGCGGCTTCCATGCTTTCGAGCTGGGCGCCGACGGAGCCGGCGGTATGGAGCTGTATCTGCCGGCCGGCGGCTCGCGGCGACCGCCGAGCGCGGAAACGGTTGCCGCGCGCGAGCACTATTTGAAGATGAACGGGCGTGAGGTGTACAAGTTCGCTACAAGAATCCTCGTCAGCTCTGCCGAGACCGTACTCGAGACTGCTGGCAAGGATGTCGGCGACGTGGATCTCTACGTCCCGCACCAGGCGAACGTTCGTATCATCGAACATGCCGCCAAGAGACTGAAAATCGAGAAGGAGCGTGTTTTCGTCAACGCCGATCGCTATGGCAACACCTCGTCGGCCTCGATCCCGCTTGCGCTCAGAGACGCGCGAGCCGGCGGGCGCCTGAAGGACGGGGCGCTCGTGCTCATGACGGGAATGGGTGCGGGGCTGACGTGGGGGTCGAGCCTGATGACGTGGACGGAAGGGAGAGACTGATGAGCACTGACGCTGGAGAGGGTCGGACAGGGAAGGTCGCATTTTGCTTCCCCGGCCAGGGTGCGATCGAGGCCGGAATGGGTCGCGAGATCGCCGAAGCGGTACCGGAAGCGATGGCGGTGTACGAGCGCGGTAGTGAGAGCTGCGGTCTCGATCTGCGCGCGCTCTGTTTCTCGAGCCCAGTAGAAGATCTCGTCGACACGGCGGTTCAGCAGCCGGCGCTGCTGGCCACCAGCCTGGGCATTCTGGCTGCGATCGAGGCGCTTGGTTTCAAGCCGGACTTCGTAGTCGGCCACTCGGTTGGAGAGTTCGCTGCGCTGTCGGCCGGGAAGGCGCTGGCGGCGGCGGACGCGATCGCGCTCGTACGCGAGCGCGGACTGGCCATGGCCGAGACCGCCAAGGAGCACCCGGGCGCCATGGCTGCGATCCTCGGGCTCGAGGACGAGGTCGTGGAGGAGCTTTGCCGCGAGATTCACTGCGTTTGGCCGGCGAACTACAACTGCCCGGGCCAGGTCGTCATCTCCGGACAGACCGACGCGGTTGAGGAATGCTGTGAAGAGGCTCAGCGTGAGGGCGCCAGGCGAACGGTCAAGCTGCCGATCTCGGGCGCGTTCCACAGCCCGCTGGTCGCGCGTGCCGCCGAGCGCTTCCGCCCAGTAGTCGAGCGAGTGCGCTTCAGCGAGCTCCAGGTTGCCTTCATGTCGACGGTCACCGCGCAGCTCGAGAACCGCCAGAAGCTCACGGAGCTTCTCGTCGATCAACTCACCGCGCCGGTGCGCTGGACGCAGGCGACGAGAGGCTTGATCGCAGACGGCGTTCGCACCTTTGTCGAGATCGGCCCGGGCAACGTACTGTCGGGACTCGTCAAGCGCATCGATCGCAGCGTGGAGACGATCTCGGTCAACAGCCTGGCTACGCTCAAGAAGGTCGAGGAGGTGCTCTCGGTTGCCTGAGGCTTACGCTTCGCTGGATGGAAAGCGGGCGCTGATAACGGGCGCCGCGCGCGGTATCGGCCGGGCTATCGCCGGTCAGCTCAAGGGCGCCGGCGCCGAGGTGCTTTGCTGCGATCTCCCCGGCACGAGCGAGAACGAAGAGGTAGCACGAGAGGTCGGCGGGAAGGCGCTCTATGCAGACGTCACCAAGGCCGATGACGTTGCGAAGCTGATCGCAGAAGCCGGTGACATCGACATCCTGGTCAACAACGCCGGCATCACCCGCGACGGACTACTGGCGCGGATGTCGGAGGAAGACTGGCGCACGGTCATCGATGTCAACCTGACCAGCGTCTACCTGATGTGCCATGCGGCCCTCCGCGGCATGATGAAGCGCCGCTCGGGCGCGATCGTCAACCTCGCCAGCGTCGTAGGCATCCACGGCAACTTCGGCCAGACCAACTATGCGGCTTCGAAGGCCGGCATCATAGGCTTCACCAAGTCGCTTGCTCGCGAGGCCGGTACTCGGGGTATCCGAGTGAATGCCGTCGCGCCCGGCTACATCGAGACGCGGCTTACGGACGTTCTACCCGACGAGGTTAAGAAAAAAATGCTCGAAGCCACGTCGCTCGGTCGTTTTGGCCAGCCGGAGGACATCGCTCGCGCGGTGCATTTCCTCTGCTCGGACGAGGCGGCTTTCATCACCGGCGAGGTGCTCGTTGTAGACGGCGGGATGGCGATGTGATGATGGAAAACGAACGGAAAAGAGTCGTAATCACCGGACTGGGCCTGGTCAATTCCTTAGGCAACGACATGGAGACCGCCTGGCGCAACCTGCTCGCCGGTGAATCCGGCGCCGGCCCGATCACACTCTTCGATGCCACCGGTTACCCGGTCAATTTCGGCTGCGAGCTGAAGGACTTCGATCCCACCGTATGGATCGACCGTAAAAAAACGCGTCGAATGGATCGCTTCGCCCTGATGGCGATCGCTGCAGCCCGGCAGGCCGAGGCTGACTCCGGTCTCGACATCGCCAAGGAGGCCGAGCGGATCGGCGCGGCGCTCGCAACCGGCGTCGGCGGTCTTCAATCCTTCCAGGACTGCACACTGACGCTCTTCAATCGCGGCGTCGATCGCGTGAGTCCCTTCGCGATTCCGTCGATCATCCCGAACATGGGCGCGGCCTGGGTCTCGATGGAGCTCGGGACTCGAGGCCCGCTGCTGTCGGAATGTACCGCTTGCGCCGCTTCCAACATGGCCATCGGCGATGCCACCGACGCGATTCGGCTGGGACGCGCCGATGTGATGTTCGCCGGCGGCGCTGAGGCTGGGATCACTGCGGTTGGCATCGGCGGCTTCGCGGCCATGCGCGCAATCTCGGCTCGTAATGACGATCCGAAACGCGCAAGTCGACCCTTCGATCGCGATCGCGACGGGTTCGTGATGGGTGAGAGCGGCGCGGTGCTCGTGCTGGAGGAGTTGGAGCACGCCCGGGCGCGCGGCGCCAAGATCTACGGCGAAGTCGCGGGCTACGGCGTGTCGTCTGACGCACTGCACATCACCGAGCCCGACCCCGAGGGCGAGAATCCGGCCCGGGCGATGACGATGGCCTTCTCGGACGCGGGCATCGATCCATCGGAGATCGACTACATCAACGCGCATGGAACCTCGACGCCGCTAGGCGATACGAGCGAGACGAAAGTGATCAAGAAAGCCCTGGGCGAAGAGAACGCTTACCGGACGCCGGTGTCTTCGACCAAGGGGGCGACCGGACACTGTCTCGGCGGCGCCGGCGCGGTCGAGGCGATCTTCTCGATCCTGGCGATAAGGGACGGAATGCTTCCGCCCACGATCAATCAGGAAAACGCCGATCCATCCTGCGACCTCGATTACATTCCGAACGAGGCGCGCAAGGCTGATGTGCGCGTCGCCGTGTCCAACTCCTTCGGGTTCGGCGGCCACAACGCCTCGGTCGTGTTGCGGCGGTTCGAGGGTTGAGGTCCGCGCCCACCGTAGAAGCAAGAGAGGGCTAGACTTCTGAGGCTGAAACGCGCTTATGGCCAGTCGAATAGACGTCTCAATCGAGCACAAGAACTCGCCGCCCGAGCCCGGGGGCTCGAAGAAGCACCCCAACACTTGCCCCAAGTGCAACTCGCACTACCGCGACGACGAGCTGGCGGCAAACCTGCGCGTCTGCGCCCATTGCGATTACCACTTCCCGGTCGGGGCGCTGGAGCGGATCGAGCAGCTGCTTGACAAAGACAGTTTTATCGAGGAGGCTGCCGATCTTCGCTCGGCCGATCCACTGGGCTTCTTCGACCTTCGCTCTTATAAGGAGCGGATTGCCGAGGCCGAGCTGAAGACGGGCCTTGGCGACGCGATGCTGATGGGGCAAGGGAAGATCGAAGGCCTAAATGGTCAGTTCACCTTCATGGACTTCTCCTTCATGGCAGGCTCGATGGGAAGCGTCG
>Ga0209226_10000722_pt1 | contig 17011 bp, 7 predicted proteins | sample BarGraNGADG00212_2_FD_184497 | JGI IMG/M metagenome (GOLD analysis project Ga0209226, IMG submission 184497) | Arctic peat soil microbial communities from Barrow, Alaska, USA - Barrow Graham LP Ref core NGADG0011-212 (SPAdes) (version 2) | ecosystem: Environmental > Terrestrial > Soil > Wetlands...
CCCTGCCTTAAGAGCCTTTACAGCAGTGTCAATGTCTCCATATGCGGTTATCATAACAACCGATATCTCTGGCTTGCTCTCTTTGATTCTTTCAAGCCAGTAAATCCCTTCATTTCCGGTATTGACCCCTGCTTTGAAATTCATATCGAGGATTACCAGGTTGTAGTCTTTTTTAGAGAGCTCAGATAGTATCTGGTTTGGATTTGAAAGCAGTGTAACCTCGTGAAATTCAGGCATGAGCAATATCTCAAGAGCGCTTAGGATACTTTTGTTGTCGTCAATTACCAGAATTTTGCCTTTTTGGTTTTGCATTTTATTGGTATAAATCTTTTCCCCTTAAATTTTTTGCCCCCTTCCCTGATTTACCCCTCCCTAAATCCCCCGCTTCGCGGGGCAGGCTCTCCCCCAGAGGGAGGGACTTTTAACTTCTGACAAAATTAAAGCCCGCCTTGGGGGGTTTGGGAGTCAATCCCAACTACTAGAGGAATTGGAAGTCGAAAACAAAATTATCTTATTCCAAACCCAAAGTCAATAAACTGTAAAATATTTTTACGGTTTATCGTAAAATATATTTACGCCTACTTATCTATTTTTTATTTATATTATTGTGTATTAAATAAATACAATTGTGGCATCATTATAGTAATAATTAGCAGTTATAGACTACTAATTATTCAGAAAAGGATCCGATAAGATGATAAAAGTAACGTATTTAGTCAGGAATATTTTTAAAAATAAAGTCACCTCTTTAATCACAATTGCAGGATTCTCCATAAGCATATCAATGGCACTGGTACTTATTGCGTTCCTGATTAAGGAGTTTAGTATCGATAAGGAATATCCAAAAATAAACAACATTTACCGCGTTTTTGCCAACGGAAATACAGCATCTGTAAGGGAGGATTTTCGTGAGTACTTTTTAGCAAATTACCCGATAGAAGATGCGTGCCGTTACAATAATTATGATGCAATTGTGACTTCTGAAAATGTGCCTTTCAGTGGACAAATGATTGAGACTGATCAATCGTTTTTCAATATTTTTTCAACTCAATTTCTTTTGGGAGATTCCAAGACTTCGCTGGTGAATTTGAACGATGTTGTATTGACAGAGAGTTTTGCCCGGAAAATATTCGGCAAAGAAAATCCACTGGGAAAAACTCTTGTAGCAGAGTACAGGGATCCTTTGGTGGTTAGCGGTGTGATAAAAGATTTTACTGACAAATCAAGCATCAAAGGCGATTTTCTTACAAATTCCAAATTAAAGATCATCTATGAAGGAAGCAGTGACGGACAGGGGAACAGTGTTAATTATTTTAGACTATTCGTACTGATAAATAATAGCGGAAAAAGTGCAGGACTCGAAGAACTTTTAACTAAAAACATAAGCTCTCTTGAGTATAAGGTTGGTTATAAGATCGACAAAATCAATCTGGTTCCTTTTAAAGAATCCTACTTTTTACAGGGGATTGATAGAAGTCAAACTCTTCATGCAAATATGAAATTAATCAGAATACTATCTGTAATAAGTATCATTATTATACTCCTTGCCATTTTTAATTATATAAATCTTTCAACGGCAACACATTCAGACAGACTTAAGGAGATTGGCATAAGAAAGACTATTGGAGCTTACAGAATACAGATTTTTATGCAATTTATGGCTGAATCATTTCTGGTCTGTCTAATTTCTTTCCTGCTTGCAATTCAGTTCTCAGGCATTTGGGTTCCATTTTTTGAGAAATTTCTGGACTGCAAAATTGAAATGAAAGCCTTGTTCCAATCTTTCTGGCTGGGATGGATAGTCATAGGCGTCTTTGTAATATCATTCATATCAGGCATATACCCTGCATTATCAATTTCCAGACATAAGCCAATCGATATTTTGATCAGACACGATTCAGGAAAAAACAGCTCTTTTGGATTCAGAGCTATCCTGAATATAATTCAATATACAGTTTCCGTATCGCTTATTATCACTTTAATTATCCTATTAAAACAGATAGGGTTTGTAAGATCAAAAGATTTTGGATTTGACACAGACAGGTTACTAAGCGTTTATGTACACTGGCAGCTGTTTGATAAGGTAAAAACTATACGAGACAGACTCTTAACGGATCCATCGATTTCTGATGTCTGCTTCTCACACGGCACTCCCGGGAGCATATATTTAACATCTTCATGGAATGCATCTGGCAGCACAGACAGCAAAGACATAATAATTAATGAACTTAATGTTGATACTTCATTTCTCAAAGTCTTCAGGATACCAATAGTAATGGGAAGAGAGCTGCGTCCTTCTGATTTTAATAAAGTGTGTTACTTCAATGAAACAGCTTTTAAATTAACAGGATGGGAAACGTTTGAAGGGAAAAAATACCACGGTAAAGAGATTATAGGGATTTTAAAAGATTTCCATTTTGCAGATATGTATAACCACATAGGGCCACTTGCAATTCCAATCTCATCAGAAATGGGAATCTCACATATGACAATCAGGGCAAATCCCGAGAACCTTCAGAGGGTGATAAGTGCTTTAAAAGTAACATGGAAGGAAGTATGTCCGGGACATGAATTAAAATTCCAGTTTTATGACCAATGGCTCAACTCGATGTACAAGGGAGAAGATAGACTTGTCTCATCGATACGCCTTTCTGCTATCCTGGCGATTATAATATCCTGTCTTGGTATAGTAGGACTGGCGGAGTATACGATCAAAAAAAGAACAAAAGAGATTGGACTGAGGAAAGTAAACGGAGCAAGCATTTTAAATGTAATGATTCTGCTAAACAAGGACTTCTTCAGATGGGTTATGATAGGTTTCCTGATAGCTTGTCCTGTTACTTACTACATTATGTATAAATGGTTGCAAAATTTTGCTTACAAAACCGAACTAAGCTGGTGGATATTTGCTTTAACCGGAATTCTGACACTAGGAATTGCATTATTAACAGTGAGCTGGCAGAGCTGGAGGGCGGCGACAAGGAACCCGGTGGAGGCACTGAGATATGAATAACAAAACAACACGAAAGAGATGAAATATCTTTTTAAAACAATAATCCGGAATTTCAGACGGAAACCGGCGACCAATCTGATAAACCTTATTGGGCTGGCAATAAGTTTTACATTGGTGATCATTCTCTCTGTTTATTGCTATAGTGAACTCAATGTGGATAAATTTCATGTGAATGGAGGGAGAGTCTATCTGTTTGGAGAAAATCATGAATATACACCGGGTGTTCTGAGAGATGAGATTCTACAAAAAATTCCTGGAGTTGAATCAGCCATTAGGACTGGCGGCACATGGGAATCTCCTGTATTTCAGGCCGGGAATCAGGAACCAATAACATCAGATCTTATTTTTGCAGACGAAGGCTTTTTTAAACTCTTTACATACAGGTTCCTTGAAGGAAGTCCTGAAATGGCTCTTAAAGAACCACTGACAATTGTGATCACCAAACCACTGTCAAAAAAGCTATTTGGAGAAACGAAAGCTTTAGGGAAAACTATTAAACTCAATAATAACAAGACTCTTACTGTCAGTGCAGTTATAGAAGAACCAAAATCAAAGACATGCCTGTCATTCAGCGCAGTTACATCAATTGCAACCAGGAAAATTGTTCAGGAGGCTGGAGGTGAATATACTGATTGGGGATGGTACGACTTTCAGACATTTCTTCTTTTGAAAAAAGAAGTTAACCCCGTGGAAATCTGCAAGGCAGTTATTTCACTTTTTCCCGCCGGAGACCAGAAGAATTTTTCAAATACAAATCTTATCCTTCTAAAAAAGGTATATTTTTCAAAAATCTCCTTAATAGGAAGTGGTTATATAGTGACAGGAGAAAAAAAGAAAGTACTGATACTTGTACTTGTAGCATCCCTCGTTCTTTTAATAGCATTGATCAATTTTACAAATATCTCTGGATCTCAATGGCTTGAAAAAGTAAAACAAACAGGTGTTTTAAAAATTATCGGTGCAAAACAATCCTCAATTTTCCTTAACGTAATTGCTGAGTCATTTCTTTTCTTTTTTGCAGCATTTCTGATATCAATTGATATTGTCAATACAATAAATCCGTTTATCCATACTTATACCGGAATCCAGTATTACCCAAGCCTTACTCTTTCCTTCGGCTTTATTTTAGTCTCAATAACGGGAATTTTAGTCCTAAGTGTTATAGTTAGCATTTTCCCGGCACTCACGACTGCCAAATCACGGGCAATTGATAATCTGAATAAACGAATCACAGCTGATAACAGCAAATCTTCTTTCAGGGGATTGCTTGTAACAATTCAGTTTACTATCGCAATGGTATTAATTACATTTACAGTATTGGTTCAAAAGCAGGTAAGATTCGGAAGCTCCAACCTGGGTTTTAATCAGAACAATATTATAGGCATAAAACTAACAGAACAACTGAGTCAGAAAAAAGATGTCCTCAAAAATTCTCTTGAGCAAAATCCTGGAATAAGGAAGGTCGCATTCACTCAATATTATCCCGGTAGTACTATTTCTCAAAGATGGGGGTCCAGGCTTGTGCAGAGTGGTGAAAAAAAGGATGTCACTTTTGATACATTCAGTGCTGACGCAGGTCTTTTCGATATACTTGGACTAAAATTAGTTGCCGGAAGGTTATATGATGCGAATCTTACCACTGATAAGAAAAAGATTGTTGTAAACGAAACATTTCTTCATGAGAATAAGGTTTTGAATGCTGTAGGGGCAACAATTGAAATGGGCAACATGGGTGAGCAAGTATACAAAGCAGAAATAATTGGTGTTGTAAAGGATTTCCATTTTAAATCAATAGATCAACCTATTACTCCCCTGGCGATAAGGAATGAGACTTACGCTTCATACTGCTTTCTTTCTGTACAGACTACTGATTTCAAATCATTGAAAAGCCTCATAGAAAGAATTAAGAAAACAAGCGCAGAACTATCACCTTCTTTCCCTGTTGAAGTGAGTTTTTTCGATCAGGCAATACAGAATATGTACCAGTCTGAACTACAGTTTCGACACACTTTTTCCTTATTCGCTTTATGTGCAATCGTTTTATGCTGTATGGGCATCCTGGCAATGTCTCTGTTTTCCTGCCAGAGACGAATAAAGGAAATAGGCATACGTAAAGTAAACGGAGCAAGAATCAATGAGATTCTTGGAATGCTCAATAAAGATTTCATAAAATGGGTGGGTACCGCATTTATAATTGCCTGCCCGGTTTCATGGTATATCTGTCATAAATGGCTCGAAGGCTTCGCTTACAAAACTGAGCTCAGCTGGTGGATATTTTGTCTGGCCGGTATTATCGCATTGAGTTTTGCCGTACTAACAGTGAGTTGGCAGAGCTGGCGGGCAGCGTCGAGAAATCCTGTGGAGGCGTTGAGATATGAATAATCTACCCCTTAAATCACCCGGGTTTTTACCCCCATCCCCCCAAGGGGGGGTTAAAACCAAGGGGATTTCAAAGTCCCCCTTGGGGGATTTAGGGGTAAGAAAACAAAGGAAATTTGAAGTTATTGGAATGGAAATAAAAATTTTGATGAAAAACGTCTTAAAGCCCCCCATATGGGTTGGAGGGTGGTTTTCTGGCAAAGCTGGAGAGCAACTGCGAGAAATCCTGTGGAGGCGTTGAGGTATGAATGACATATTAAAAACTAAAACTTATTTGCATGTTATTGTATAATCTGAAAACCTCTTTAAGAAATTTAAGAAAAAACAAACTTTTTTCTATTCTAAACCTGACGGGATTTACAGTCGGCTTTACTGTTTGCATTGTATTATCATTATTCATTTTTAAGGAATTTACTGTTGACACAGGTTTTGATAACCATAAAAACATTTACAGGTTAATCGACTTAGTCAGTAATAGTTCCAAAATGGATTATGATATCGCGTCTGAATTAAAGGAAAAATTTCCGGATATCTCCCAGGCAGCACCTGTATATTATTCTGGTCTCAATATTCCAATGTACATCAGATCTGTCAACAATACTGATTATGTACTAATTAAAGAGATGATTTCCACTAAAAATGACTTCTTCCGGATTTTTACGTTACACGTTCTTGCTGGAGATAAGGATAAACCATTTTCAGATTTGAATTCAATAGTGATTACAAGATCAACTGCAAATAAGCTATTCGGGAAAACAGACGTGCTGGGTGAGATTGTACATTTTGATAATTCTCTCGAACTACGCGTCAGTGCTATTGTGGAAGACATGCCAGAAAACTCCAGTTTGAGAGCTGATATTTTTTTTAATAGTGAAAATGAAAAACTGCGGTTCTCACAAACTTGCCATGGCACTGAAAAAGGTAATATTTGCTATAATCCCGTAGATCTTTATGTCCTTATTAATGAAAAAAAAGATGCTTCATCAATTCAAAAGGAGGTAAATTCAGAATTCCCCACAAACAAATCAAATACAAAAGGAGTCCTTTTTCAGCCATTAGTTAATATTTACCTGACGCAAGGTATTAAAGAGAATGATAACAGATCAGGAAGCACAGGTCTTATATATATTTTCATTTCAACTGCTTTACTTATCCTGTTACTTTCAGTTATTAACTATATTATTTTTACATTGTCAAACTACTTCAGCACTCTGAAAATTATAGGAATTAGGATCACAAATGGTGCTAACAGTAATCAACTAAAACAGTATTTCTATATTGACATAACATTAACAGTACTTGTTTCTTTTCTAGCAGCTCTTTACCTCGCATCTGCTATTCTTCCATTAATTGAGAAATTACTTGACTCGAAACTGGAATTCGTGTGGTTTTTTTCGTGGCAGATATCAACTCTTTTCAGTGCAATAATACTCGTCGTAGTTATGGTATCTATGTTGGCCCCATCTTATATTATCAAACATTCCGATGTTCAGACTCTTTTCGGGAAAAAGGGATTAAAACACGGGAAAAGGTTAGGACAGAGGATACTTACTGTTTTTCAGATTACCGTTTCTGTGATTCTGCTGATATGCCTGGCATTTATCCAAAAACAGTTGATTTATGTAAAAACTACTGATTTGGGATTTGATAAAGAGTTATTATTGAGGTTGGATATCCCACATGATTTTCAGAATAAACCGGCCCTGAAACAGCAGATTGATAATCTTTCATTTGTAAAAAGTTCTTCTTTTAGCAATGGAGGACCAGGTCTGATAAGAAATCATATGTCCGTCCCTGAAACGGAAGGCCTAATGTTTAATTGTATTTATATTGACCGTCAATTCCTTGAAACTTATGACATTGAATTGGTTAAAGGCAGGAAGCTTTTGGATGGGGACTTTAATGAATCGTGCTACATTAATGAGAAAGCTCTTAAAATATTTGGTTGGGAAAATCTGGAAAACAGGAGATTTAACAATGGTAAAGAAAATGGATACAGTATTGTCGGTGTTGTGAGAGATTTTAACATTGCCTCTCTGCATAAAGAGATTGAACCTGTTTGCCTCATATTTTCAGATCAGTATTCAATATTAAATATAAGATTACTACCGGGAAATTTAGACGAACAAATGAAAGTAATTCATGGAATATGGAAATCGATTTTGCCAGGGACTCCATTCTCCTATACATTTTTAGATGAATATTTTAATTCTCTTTACCACAAAGAAGATCAGCAGGGAAAAGCCATAGCCATGTTTTCACTTATAGCATTTATAATTACTTGTCTGGGTATGTTCGGACAGATAATGCAGGTTACTATAAATAAAACAAAAGAAATAGGTATTCGCCGGATCAATGGGGCAAAGGTTTCAGAGATTATGAGAATGCTAAATAAAGAATTCATAATTAGTGTGCTATTGGCATTTCTGATTGCCGTTCCCGTTTCAGTATTTATTATGAATAAATGGATAGAGAATTTTGCTTACAAGACCAGAATGAGCTGGTGGATATTTGCGTTGGCAGGGTTAATGGCTTTGGTAATAGCCCTGGTTACTGTTAGCTGGCAGAGCTGGCGGGCAGCAACGAGGAATCCTGTGGAGGCATTAAGGTATGAATAGTCAGAATTCCCTAATTAATACTAAACAATATGATTTGGTATAATATTAAAATTGCAATTAGGAATTTTAACAGTCAGAAGAAAATTTCTTTACTTAATCTTTTGGGATTATCTATTGGAATGACGGTTGCCATTCTTATCTTCTACTTTGTCTGGTTTGAAAGAAGTTACGATAATTTCCACAAGGAAAGTAATCTCATTTACAGGATCATCTCAGTTGATAAAGGAACCGGCGGAACAGACTACTTCGCTTCTACTCCCTTTCCATTACCTGACGTAGTCAGAACGGATATCAAAGATGTCGTTATGTCTACAAGTCTGTCTGGTTTTTTGAGGGAGGATGAATCAGTACTGGTTGATAACCAGCCTTATTACAATCTGACAGGATATACCACTGACTCTTGTTTTCTGAAAATGTTCAATTTTCCTTTGCTAACCGGTGATCCAAAAACTGTCTTTGACAACCCTGAATTGGTTGTCATTAGCCAAAGTACCGCAAAGAAATTATTCGGGAATCTAAACCCTATGGGTAAAGAGCTTACAATTGATAAATCTAGTTTTACAGTGGCAGGCATTATGAAAGATTTGCCTGAGAATTCTATTTTTAAATTCGACCTTCTGGTTTCACACCTCATATTGAATAAGATGCATCCCGACCTTGATCGGTTATGGTACTGGGGAGGTCCGCTGACTTTTATAAAGATTCATCACAATCAGAATATTGCATCAATTAAAGCAAGTCTCGCATTGATTCCTGATAAATATTTTCCTGATTATCTCAAAGGCAGAGAATCTTATGATATTCAGCCTCTTGAAGACTGTCATCTTGACAATCGTGTTTTGCGTGACATCAAACCTACAGTCTCATCAAAATATCTTAATATATTAATGCTGATAGCAATCGCTGTTTTATTTATTGCCTGTGCCAATTTCGTCAATCTCTCTACAAGCCAATCGGAAAAAAGAGCAAGGGAAACAGCAATACGAAAACTTTCAGGTGGCGGAAGGTTTCAGATAACCTGTTTATTTATAGGTGAAGCTGTTACACTTTCATTGATTGCTCTGGTTGTGGCAGTTTATCTTTCAATATTGTTTTTGCCTTGGTTCAATGTTTTAGCACAGCGCAATTTATTTATCAATTTCTCCAATCCTGGTATAATTTTGTGTATTCTTCTTTTCGGAGTTCTTACCGGTGTTCTCTCTGGTCTCTATCCGGCACTCTTTTTCTCAAAATACCGACCCATTGAGATGCTTCAGTCACGGATTACAATTATCCGGAATAAAAGTGGATTAAGGAAGATGTTCATCATAATCCAGTTTCTGATAACCATTGTACTTATTTCATCCCAGCTGTTTATAACTAAGCAAGTATCATTCATGAAGAATCACGCTCTGGGGTTCAATGTAGAAAACCTTCTCTCTATTCCGCTTTATACTAATGATGAAAATAAACGTTTGGCATTTGCAAGATTATTATCCGAGAGCATTGAAAATGAAGCAACTACTTATGGGATCGAAGGGATCACTTTGTCTGAGAATGTTCCAGGAAATTTCTTCCCAAACAGGTTTGCGACAATTCCTGAAGGATCATCTCAGGAAGATTCGAAAGAAATGGTTGTAACATCGCTTGATGAGCACTTTACAGGAGTATTTGATATTCCGGTTGTTATTGGCAGGAACCTTTCAGATACAATAGTATCAGACAGGACCTCGCATGTTTTGATAAATGAAATGGCAGCTTTGAAATTTGGATGGGATAATCCTGTTGGTAAACAACTACGGTTTAAGCATGAAAAGGAATCGGTAACTGTCGTCGGTATGTTGAAGGATTTTAATTTCAAATCGCTACAAAGTCCAGTAGAACCAGTGGTTTATCGTTATGCAGGCGAAAATTGGCTCGCAGGTTATCTTACCATAAGGCTTAATTCTAACAATTATTTTCAGACTATTAAATTCTTAAGGACAACCTGGGAAAAGTTAGCTCCTGGTGTGCCTTTTCAATACTTTTTTGTCAAAGACAAGTATCTTGAAAAATACCTGGGAGAAGAGCGGCTGGCAAAAATTGTCGGAACTTTTGCCATGATAGCTGTATTCCTTTCCTGTCTGGGGTTATTTGCCATGATTGCCTATTTATCAGTCCGGCGTACTAAAGAGATTGGCATCCGTAAAATAAACGGGGCAAAAGTAATCCAGGTAATTTTCATGCTTGGTCTGGACTTTTTGAAATGGGTAACTATTGCTTTTATTATAGCCTGCCCCATTGTATGGTTGATCATGAACAGATGGCTCAAAGATTTTGCCTATAAGACTGAATTAAGCTGGTGGGTTTTTGGTCTGGCAGGTATAATTGCATTGGGAATAGCATTACTGACGGTAAGCTGGCAGAGCTGGCGGGCAGCAACGAGGAATCCTGTGGAGGCATTGAGATATGAATAGGTATGAGGTGTGGGGAGTGAAGTGTGAGACATGAGGGAAATGGTATAGTATAAGACAAAAGATAAAAAATAAAAGGCAAAACAGTTACGTACAACAAAAAACACAAAACAGGAAAAAGAATCGATAACCTGAAACGGAAAACCAGATACGCGAAATAAAATAATGAATATAAAACAGATCTTCAGGAGTCTTCTCAGAGACAGGTTAAACACTGCAGTAATACTTATAAGTCTTGCTATTGGAATGGCATGTATTAATCTGATATTGCTATTCATTTACAGGGAGGTTGAAACAGACAGTTTTCAAAAAAATGCAAACCGTATTTATCTTTTGAATTGTGACAATCCATTTGAAAAAGGCACCAAAATGTCTCAGTGCAGACTTGGTGGCGTTGAGTATATGTCACAGAATTATTCACAGGTAGAAGATTTTTGCCGCATCGGCACTATCAGTATTCATAAGATTGTTGTTAATGGTCAGACATATTATGACAAACCGGTTATTTATGAGGCTTCGTCAAATTTTTTTAATTTCTTCTCATTCACCCTGATTACAAATAATCCAAACACAGTACTGGAGACAGAATCGGACATAGCAATCTCAGAGGAACTGGCTGGAAAATACTTTGGAGACACCTCTCCCATAGGTAAGTTAATAACCATGACGAACGGTAAAACCACCCATGATTATTCAATAAAAGGAGTATTCCGAAAACCAGTTTCCAATTCAATGTTTAATTTCGATATGGTAAAATATCTGAAAGAATCCGAGAGATATGCGTTCGTTTTGTTAAGGGATAAAACTGATCCGGCTGACCTGGAAAAGATCTTTACAAAAGAAAAAGAAAAAATCCCGAATGTAAATGACGGAACTCCCGGGCAATACTATCTACAAAGCCTTAAACAGGCATATTTTGACAATCAATACTCACCATTAGGTAAAAGAAGAGATAAAAAGGATCTGTGGACAGCATTAGTAATAGGCATGCTGATTATTGGAGTAGCTTCATTTAATTATATGGGTCTGGTAAATAACAGGCTACTGAACAAGACTCCTGAATTCCGCATTCGCAGAATAAACGGAGCCTCAAAAACAAGTCTTATTTTTGACTTTATGACCGAAAATTTTTGCCTGCTTTTAATTGCACTTGCCATAAGCCTTGAACTGATGTCATGGATCATACCAATTTTTAATAGTTTAACCGGAACAGATATAAGTATTAATCATTTTTTCCTGAAAGAAGGATTGCTTATAATGACATCGGTTTCAGGTTTCCTGCTGATAATAACACTTTTCTTTTCTTCTGTAAAAATTTCCTATCAAACGATTTCATCAGATTTAACAAAAGGGAAAAACCTCCCAAAGAATATCATCAGGATACCGGCTTTTAATACTATTCAGGTAGCCATATCGATGGCACTCTTAATCTGCGCTCTCATTATTATAAAACAGATGAATTACATCAACGATAAGGATATCGGCCTTAATAAGGACGTAGTTGAAGTCAGACTACCAGAACAATATTCGGGTAAGGCAAATGTTTTTAAGGAAGAACTTTTAAATGATCCCGCAGTGGCTCTGGTTTCAATAACGAATGCGTCGCCCCTGCTTGAGTTCTGGATGGTTTTGTCGCATTATACAGAAGACGGAATTGAAAAGGAATATACGCCGGCATATTTCCCGGGTGATGAAAATTTCGTTAGCGCTCTGGGAATAAATATAACAGAAGGCAGAAATTTTTCAGGAAATATAACGTCAGATAAGAACAACTGTCTTATAAATGAGACGCTGGCAAAGAAATTTTCAAATCAGAACCTGATAGGTGCAAAACTTCCCGGAGACAAAAATCTTATAGTAATAGGTATTGTCAAAGATTTTAATTTCTCGAGCCTTAAAGATAAGATTGAACCCGGAGTTATCATATATTATATCTCCGGTTATCATCTTCTTGTAAAACCGACCCCCGGGATGCGACAGGCTACCATAAAAAAGATAAACTCTACATGGGTTAATATTATTCCGGATTATCCGGTGGATATTGAATCTGTTAAAGATAGATATGAATGGTATCACAGGGAAAACACTAATTATGTTAAGCTGATCGGAAGTTGCAGTCTGATCAGCATGTTTTTATCAATGATCGGGCTTTTTGCTGTATCTTATAATTCAAGTATAAAACGAACCAAAGAGATAGGTATACGCAAAATAAACGGAGCAAAGACCCGGGAAATAATGTCATTACTGAATAAAGACTTTATCAGATTGGTTGCAATAGCATTTATTGCTGCTGCTCCGGTTGCATGGTATGTAATGCACGGATGGCTTGAGAACTTTGCTTATAAAACAATATTCAGCTGGTGGATCTTCTTACTGGCTGGAATTGCTGCATTGGCAATAGCTTTACTTACCGTAAGCTGGCAAAGCTGGAGGGCAGCGACAAAGAATCCTGTGGAAGCATTGAGGTATGAATAGTTGTATAAAAATAATAAATTGAATCCTATGAGACTCAACTCATTGAAAATGTTTTTTAAATACCTGGCAAAAAACAGGCTATACACATTTGTAACTATTTCGGGCTTTGCCGTATCCTTAATGTTCGTTTTTTTATTAAGTGTCTATATCAAACAGGAACTTTCAGTCGATCAGTTTCATATAAACAAAGACAGGATTTACAGGCTTTACCGTGACAAGACAGCAATGTTCGCTCCACCAGTCGGAGACTTTATAAAGAACCAGTTTCCGGAAGTAGATACCTATACCCGTATTTTCAAGAATAAAGGGAATGCAATGTTCCAGGACAAGTCTTTAAAGAAAATCGATTACATGATGGCTGATTCTTCATTTTTCAGCATCTTTTCATTTAAACTGAAAGAAGGTGATCCCAGACAGGTCCTGGCAACAAAAAATTCAGCCGTACTTTCTTCTTCATTTTCCAGGAAAATATTCGGAGATGAAAGTCCGGTTGGGAAAACTTTTTCAATAGACAACCAGAGTTTTACTATTTCAGGTGTTTACGAAGAATTTCAATCTAATACCAGCTTTGTTAAAGTAGATGCGATACTCAATTTCAAAGTCCTTGCTGATTTATGGGGATGGAAAGAGCTTTTAACGGCATATGACAATAGCTCTTTCGGCATTTATTTTCTGGCTGGAAAAGGAACTGATCTTCCTTCTAAAGCACCGCTTATTCTTGAACAATTTAAAAAAGACTATTGGCTGTTTACAAACAAGTATTCTAAAACACTTAAGTTCGAGCCCTTAACCGAAGTGTATTTCAGTAAAGAACCCAGTCCTGCAATCAGACAAAACAGCCGTACTTCAGTAATCATTTTCGTTGCAATCGCTCTTCTGATACTAATCATTTCAATTATTAATTACATTAATCTTACTGTTGCGCAAGCCGGGTTCAGGAGCAAAGAAACTGCAATCAAAAAACTGATGGGAAGTTCCAGATGGTCACTGGTATCACAACACCTTACCGAATCTGTCATCCTAAGTTCATTAGCTGCTATTATAGCGCTCTATCTTGCCTTTTTAGCTGAGCCATATTTCAATACGCAGATGAATTGCACATTGAATCTGAACAAACAATTCAGTCTGCAATTCATAGTAATCATTATTGTTATAGTAGCGATAGCGGGTCTTATTTCAGGAATTGTTCCGGCCATTGTAGTCGACAGTTTTAGTCCTCTAGATATTGCAAAAGGCAACCTTGCCAGAAAAACAAAAACCACTTATTCCAAAGTATTGATTGCATTCCAGTACAGCATCGCAATAGTTTTACTGATTTGCACAGCTACAATAGCCAATCAGTCAAAATACATGCAGAATTACGATACTGGCTTCAATAAGGAAAGTCTGTTCTGGATGGAAAATACTGTTACTGCAAATCAAAAAAATGCATTTCGGAATTTACTTAAATCAATCCCCGGGGTAATTGATGTTTCATATTGCCGGGGAACGCCGCTGGATGGAGGAAATAACCAGTCATTTAATTATAATGATAAGCCCGTCAGTTTTCAGCAATTTGTTGTTGATTCTGGATATTTCAATTTAATGGGGATGAAGGTCGATAAAACAACTGCTGCATTCTCTAAAGATGGAGTTTGGATAAACAAGGCTGCTGTCAGGTTGCTTGACCTGGGGGAGAATCCTGTTTCATTCCGTTATTATAATAGCGATGTTCCTCTGTTGGGAATAATAAACGATTTCAATTTCAGGTCGCTACATACTAAAATCGGACCAATAATAATCAGTCAGCTAAGACCGGAGGATAGACCATGGAGCATAATGGTTAAACTGAATTCTGTTAATCTTGTTGAAACTGTCAGAAAAATAAAGGAGGAGCAATCCTCTTTTACCGGAGGTATACCTTGTGATTCAGGGTTCGTTGATGAAGCAATAAATCAATTATATGCCAGAGAAGTAAAACAATCAAAGCTTATTGGTGCGTTCTCGTTGCTTTCAATCATCATCGCATCAATGGGAATCTTTGCAATGGCTCTCTATTACATTCAACAAAAAGTAAAAGAGATTGGAATCCGCAAAATAAATGGCGCCAGGGTTATCGAAATAATGATTATGCTTAATAAAGATTTCATAAAATGGGTAGCCATTTCCTTTGTAATTGCATGTCCGGCTGCCATCTATATAATGCATAAATGGCTTCAGAATTTTGCATATAAGACAGGTTTAAGCTGGTGGATATTTGTTCTGTCAGGGCTTTTAGCTTTATTGATAGCATTGTTAACAGTCAGCCTGCAGAGCTGGAGAGCGGCAACAAGGAACCCGGTGGAGGCATTGAGGTATGAATAAACTACCTCCTAAATCACCCGGGTTTTTACCCCCCATCTCCCGCAAAGCGGGACTAAGAAAAGAGATGGAATTCTAAGTCCCCCCTTGGGGGGATTTAGGGGGTTGACACTGCAGGAGGTGTGGGTAAAAAACCAGGGGGTGGTGAAAAAATTAAAAAGCAAAACATGAAAAACGAAAACCAAAACAAGCAACAAGCAACAAGTAACTCTTAATTAAAAATATACCCTGAATTAAATGAACGGACAGTATCTTAAAATAGCGATCAGAAGAATTTCACGAAACTACAAATCAAACGTGTTGATTTTTGCAGGCCTGGTAATTGGATTGACAAGTTGCCTGGTCATATATACCAAAATAAACTATGAATTAAGCTTTGACAACTATCACACGCAAAGCAAACATATTTACAGGGTTGTTAGGGTTACATCAGGACTGGAGTACACGAACGGAGGATTGGAATATCGCACAGGTGTCCATTTCCCTCTTCCAGCTGCTTTTAAAAAATCAGTGCCGGAGTTGCAGGATGTAGTGGCCATGTTCTACCTGTACGGCCAGAAAATCAATATTCCCTCAAAGGACAGCACAGTTGAAAAGTCATTTGTACTTGATGATGGTATAGTTATGACCGAACCTTCTTTTTTTAATGTCTTTGATTTCGGGAAAACCGGGATTAAGTGGTTAAGAGGTGAAGGCAAACAGGTTTTGGATAAACCATTCACAGCAGTTATTACAGAGAAGACGGCTCATAAACTCTTTGCAGATGAGGATCCAGTTGGTCGCGACCTGATAATTATGAAGACAAAATTCACAATCGAAGGAGTAATTCAGGATCTTCCTGAAAATACTGATCTTCCTTTCAAAGTATTATTGTCTCTTAGAACATTTTCGGAAAAGCTTTACCCTCGCTCTACAGCCGACTGGGGCAGTTTATCAGACAACTTTCAATGTTATGTGGTCTTGAATAACAGAAGTGATGTTGTTTCTGTAGAAAAAAAATTCAAAGAAATTTACGCTTCAAATGCAGGAGCTGAAAGACTAGAAGGACGACAATTCAAACTACAGGCTCTTTCACGGGTACATAAAGAAAGCCAATATGGAAACTTTAACAACCGCACCGTAAGTGAGGGTCTTCTTTTAGCCCTGACTCTTATCGGTACTTTTATATTTTTAATAGCTTCTTTTAATTACAGTAATTTCTTTCTTGCCGAAACTTTTAAACAGAAAAAACAGATCGCATTAAAATTGATTCTGGGGAGTAAACCATTATCTGTTTTCTTTCAGTTTTTTACAGAGTCTATGCTGGTCAATTTCTTTGCTTTATTAGTCAGTCTGCAATTTACGGTACCAATTATCAGAAACTTCTATTCATTTATTGACATACCTCAGGGATATAAACCACCAATAGGACTATCCGAATTGCTTTTTCTTTTGCTTCTTCTCTTTACAGGAAGCTTTCTTTCAGTAATATTTTCCATTTTCAATTTAAAACTCAGTTCCTTATCCTTACTATTAAAAAGAGCTGATTCCGGCAATACTGGAAAAGGGAACAATTTTGGAAAAGTTAGTGTAATTCTGCAGTTTGTTGTGGCCCAGACAGTTATAATTGCAACTTTAATTATTATCAAACAGATATATTTTATCAATCATTCCAACCTGGGTTATAATACTGAAAATATCATATACGCCAGACTGCCGGAAAATGCTGCTCCGAAATTAAATGCACTGGCTGCCGAATTGGTGTCTGTTCCAGC
>Ga0209226_10000726_pt1 | contig 16913 bp, 18 predicted proteins | sample BarGraNGADG00212_2_FD_184497 | JGI IMG/M metagenome (GOLD analysis project Ga0209226, IMG submission 184497) | Arctic peat soil microbial communities from Barrow, Alaska, USA - Barrow Graham LP Ref core NGADG0011-212 (SPAdes) (version 2) | ecosystem: Environmental > Terrestrial > Soil >...
GGTCAAATAATCGTATACGGAAACCATTACGCGATGGATAGCCAAAGGGGTTGTCGGTGGACACATCGAACGTAGCTGAGCGCGACATAATCCACGCTGATCCTCGTGGTTTTCGGCGACGGCTGGAAGCACGAGTTCTAGCCTTATTGCAAATGTTACACTGCGGGCGTTGTATAGCAGCAGGAAGCAGCGCTACGAAACAAATCAAAGAGGATATTTACTCGAAGCACATGCAAACGCAGCGAGCGTGCGATGAGAATACCTTTGTGAGTAATGGAAAATGACGATTACTGACTTAATTTACATCGCCATTCTTATTTCTGATCTCGCTTTTGCTATTAGTATCGTTTTTTTTGAGAGGAAAAATCCGGCTGACGTGTGGGCCTGGCTTTTAGTTCTTTTTTTCTTGCCTGTTCTAGGATTTATCCTATACTTGTTCCTGGGCCAAAACTATCGCAAAAAAAAGATGTTTCAGTTGAAACAAGATGAGGATACAGCTTTTAGAAAGCTCGTTGAGCTGAATAAAAGCGAGTTGAAAGCACGTACCGTACCAGCTATGAAGCATCTTTCGGATGCATTCCGCCGCATGGTATTGATGCTCATCGAAGACAATAATGCAATATTCACGGCAAATAACGAAATAAAAGTATATGCGGACGGCCGTGAGAAATTCGCCGATCTAATTGCTGCGATTAAAGGCGCGCACGATCATATCCATCTCGAGTACTACTTATGGCGAAATGACGGCCTTAGCGCTGAGATAGGGGCAGCGCTCACTGAGCGCGCCCGAGCAGGAGTCGAAGTCAAACTCTTATGCGACGGTCTTGGCTGCGCGCGGCTACCGAGACGATTTTTTGATGAGCTGAAGGCTGCGGGGGGTCAGGTAGCGTTCTTTTTTCCCTCCCCGATACGCTTCTTAAATCTGCGCTCCAATTTCAGGAATCACCGCAAAATTGCAGTTATTGACGGAAAGACTAGTTTTGTTGGAGGATTCAACATCGGCGACGAGTATCTAGGGAAAGTGAAGAGATGGGGGTACTGGCGCGACGCCGCAGTTCGAATCGAAGGTATAGCAACTCTGCTGTGCCAGCTCCGCTTCTTCTTCGATTGGAATTACGCCACACGAGGTGAGCAGCTGGTCTATAAGCACCGGTACTTTCCTGATATCACCTCGTCCTCTGGAGCGGCCGTGCAAATAGTCTCAGGAGGGCCAGATACGTTTTGGAATCCGATAAAAGAGGCGTACCTGAAGTTGATCAACTCTGCTACCAAGACGATCTATCTTCAGACGCCCTACTTCATTCCTGATGACAGCATCCGCGACGCTCTTCGGATCGCGGCATTGTCTGGAGTTGACGTACGGATCATGATTCCGAATCGACCTGATCATCCCTTCGTCTATTGGGCAGGGCTTTCGTTTGTGGGGCAGTTGCTCGAATCGGGCGTTCGCGCGTACACTTACGAAAACGGGTTCCTCCACGCCAAGACGATCGTTGTCGACGAGGTGGCCTCCTCAGTCGGGAGTGCAAACTGGGATTTGCGGAGCTTCAGTCTCAACTTTGAGACAAATGCGATTATGTATGATGCCACTGTGGCGAGACAGCTAAAGGAGGCATTCTATAAAGACCTCGACGTTTCTGTGGAGCTTACCACAGAACGCTATGCGAACCGCGGTGTGACAATCAAGCTGAGAGAGTCAATCTCGCGCCTGTTTTCAGGGTTGCTTTAGCGCCTTTTTTGGCGAGGTGTTCCATTTTTACTCATACGAGATAGGGCTAACCAATTTTTTTTTAAATTAAGCGCGGCGTTAACTGTAAACTATATATGTCTTATAATACAATACGATTCTGTATCGATATTCATATATGAATGGTAACTACGTGTTTAAATCGAAGACGATCAAAACGGAGCACCAATACGATGAGTGTTGAAGAATCCAAACCTCAACGTCCTGTTGGCCGTCCGAGAAGCAATGAGGTGCAATCAGCCATTCTCAAAGCAACTATTGAGCTATTTGCCGAGGTGGGATTCGATGGCATGAGCATTGAAGCGGTAGCGAATCGGGCGGGAGTCGGCAAAACGGCGATCTACCGACGGTGGTCGTCCAAGGAGATGCTTGTTCTTGACGCGCTGAAAGTGCTGAGCGTGGAGGTTCCGGTGGTCGACACGGGGAACTTCCGCGAGGATGCAACGGCGTTTTTGCACGACACCGTTCGTGAGTACTCGCGGACGGCCAACCGGCTACACATAAAACTATGGCTGAGGATTATCGGTGAGCTTTACGAACATCCTAAATTGTTCAGCACGCTCTTTGACCAGCTCTTTGAAGAGCGTAATCAGCAGCTCGAGCTCCTGGTTAGGCGGGCGCAAGACCGGGGAGAGTTACGGCATGACCTTGAGGCAACGTTGATACAGGACCTGGTAGCCGGGCCGGTCATTATTCACGCGCTTCTCTCTACAGTTCGACCAACACCATACACGCTCGGTGACTTGGCCACAATGATTGTTGACATCGTATTATCTGGAATCGAACCCCATTCTCAGCATTCTCAGTCTACTGAGTCGTAGGGCTCCCTACGAGACGATTGATGTTGCAAAACCTAATGCACTCATTTAGGCGCGTGTTTTTAAATAGTCAAGCGGAGAGAGGCAGGATACAAGATATTAGAAACGGACTGAGGGTTTCAGAAGACACCGCTAAGCTCTATCGTCAACCTAGATTCCTGCGAATGCCCTACTTTTGCCCAACGTTTCGTGATTACGTGGAACCGGTAAGGCTTCCGTGGCTCATAGCTCTCTATACAGCAAGCGCTACGCGCTTTGTAGATGCGGGTCCCCTCCTACTATGAGCGAAAATGGAGGGGTATTAATGTCTGTGCTTTATAAGACGTTGTGCTGCTATGTTCAAACTTCAGATGCTGCACCTTTGATCAGTTGCTCAAAGGGCTAGACCTGCATAAAACGTTGAGGGAAAACTTTATTACTAACAATATATAATACGATACCGTATCGATATTAAATAAATATCGATAGTAAGTGAAGGTGGAGGCTGGTGCTGACAATTACAGAACGCACTGGCTGCTGCACCCCATACGGAGAAAGAGAGAGAAAAAATCCAACCAATAAGAAACGAGAGATGAATAATATGGCAGACAAAAAAAAGATTGTTAAATCTCCCGCAAGCGCAAAGCGTGCTATCGCAACGCGGTGGGACAGTGACAGAGAGCGGTTAAACAGAAAGCGGTCGGAACTCAAGCGAGGGTTTGATGATTGGATGGAGACGCGTGAGCCTTTGGCCGATGTCACCGACAAAGGCACCCAGTATGTAATCCACGTCGAACTACCCGGCTTTGACAAGGACGACGTCGACGTTGAGTTAAACAAGGACGTTTTGACGCTGAATGCAGAAAGGAACGCTGAAAGCGAGGAGCAATCCACGACCTACCTGTGGCAAGAGCGAGCGTACGCTTCATTCAGCCGGACGATCTTCTTCCCTGAAGAAGTCGAACCTTCGAAGGCTGAAGCAACCATGGATAAGGGAATCCTCACGCTTACTGTGCCAAAGTTGACGCAACGCCCTGAAGAGAGAATGACGAAGCTGAAGTTGAAATAGCGTCATCTCTCTCCCTTCTTTTTGCAAAATCTAAAAGCGACTACCTATCTCGCTATTCTGACAACCGAGAGATTATGCTGCTCAATTACAGCACCCGGGCAGTGGCAACGTGAATAAACCGACAGGGAGCACCAATACGATGAATGTCGAAGCGTCCAAACCTCGACGGCCTGTTGGCCGTCCGAAAAGCGCTGAGGTGCACTCAGCCATTCTCAAGGCTACGCTTGAGCTCTTAGCCGAAGAGGGATTCGATGGCATGAGCCTCGAAGCTGTGGCGCGCCGGGCTGGCGTCGGCAAAACGGCGATCTACCGACGGTGGTCGTCTAAGGAGATGCTTGTTCTTGACGCGCTGAAAGTGCTGGATGCGGAGGTTCTGGTCGTAGATACTGGAAACGTCCGCGAGGACGCAGCGGCTTTTTTACTCGAAACAGTTGGTGCGTACCTACGTATCACCAACCAGCAGCACGTGGAGTTATCGCTAAAGATTATCGGTGAGCTTTACGCACGCCCAGAACTGTTCAGCACGCTCCATGCCCAGCTCTTTGAGCCGCGAAATCGGCAGCTCGAGTGCTTGATTAAGCACGCGCAAGACCGGGGCGAGCTAAGGCAAGACCTTGACGCGACGTTGATAATGGACCTCATCGCCGGGCAGATCATTATTCACGCGCTTCTCTCCACCGTTCGGCCCACACATTACACGCTTGATGAAGTGATCACGCTGACCGTCGATGCCGTATCATCTGGAATCGGACGCAATCCATCCCCTAATTTATCGTAACGCCCTTAGGAAATGATTGAAGTTGCAAGATCAGGCGCAATCTGATGGCTGACTCAAAAGACCCTGAAAAGAAGTACAAGACTTATACGCACCAGTGCATAGACGCTTGCTCTAAGAAGCTTGAGGACATCGATGACAAGCTGGACGCATTGCAGGACACGGTTATCGACAGACCCGACAAGGACACGCTCAAGGAACTCCACGAAATAAAGAACCGTCTGCTGCTGATACGCAAGAAACTGTGGCCGATGCGGGAGGAGATATTCTTGCAGCTGTCGGATGCAAAGGCATCAGCCCTCAGTCAGACTGAACTCAAGCAACTGCACGAAGAACTGACCTACCTCATCGACACCTGCGAAGTTGAACGAGACACGGCCACATCACTGATGGACGTGTACTTATCGGGCGTGAACCTCAAGCTCTCGAAGAATGTGCAGGTGCTTACGGTTATCACAGCGGTCTTGGCTTCAATGACCTTCTTGGCCGGAGTGTACGGGATGAACTTTGACGTGCTGCCTGAGCTGCACTATCAGTTCGGGTATGCGGCGTTCTGGGTCGTGTGCATCGGGATGGCGGTAGCCATGCTGGCAGTGTTCAAAAGGCAGGGGTGGATCTGATGAGGACGATGGAAGACCTGATAGCTTGCTTCAAGAAGCGAATAGACCAGCTGAATAAGGACATCAAAGCCGTTTTTGCAATCACTTATGACTGACTGTTGGGCCTGTGTCCACTTCGCCAAAAGCAAACAACGTGGCGACTTGCTCAAAGTCCCGTTTTACAGCAAGGATTATTACCACAGTATAAACTAAAGTAGGTTTTGTGTAATATTTGCTCAACAGCTTGACCTAAAATTATTCAAGCACGATCTTGAAGGGAGGCACCGGGGGCACACCGAATTGCATAAAGATTTAGCGGAGGAGCGGGAAACAGGTGAGATGCGCGGGGCGGTGTCCGATGCTCATGTCATGCTCGGGGTACGGTATGGCGGTACCCCAATTGATGGCAGCGATGCGAAAGAACCGCAACAAGAACTGGTTGTTCCCACCAGTCGAACTGAACATCTCACCGATGGCATATTTGCTATCGCTATGACGCTGCTCGTTCTGGGCATTGAGGTTCCCACGTTTCCGGCTACCGTAACTGCCGTCGAGTTCAGCGCGTTCGTCACAAGCATTCTGCCGCAGATAGCCACGTGGATAATTAGTTTCATTCTTTTAGCGGTCTTTTGGCTGGATCATCACATATTCTTTAAAATAAAACACACCAACGCGACTCTCACATGGTTAAACGTACTCTGGCTTATGGCAATCACTTTTGTGCCTTTTTCCACCTCACTTGTCGGCAGATATGGCCAGTTCCAGCTCGCACAACTCATCTTTGACGTCAACATGCTCGCTATTGGTGTGTTATGGTACATCAACTGGCATTATGCGTCCAACAACGGGCTGGTCGACGAAAAGGTGATGCCCTATGCAGAGCACATCAGACGATCGAACCTCGCATTGCCAGTGCTATCCATAATTGCCATTTTGGCTTCTTTTGTAACCCCAAGGGCGATTTTCGTATTTCTGGCTGCCCCTGTCATATTCATTCTTTATACGGTCTCCAAAAGGATAGTCCCCGCGGAAAAATCAGCCTGAAAAATGAAAAAGGCAGCAGCACTAATTGCAAAAGAAAAGGAGGTGACAAACAAAATGCCAAGCTACGTTATGCTTCTTAAATGGACTGAAGAGGAGATCAAGATGGTGAAGGATGCACCCAAACGAGTAGAATTCGCCCGGAACACCGTATTTCAGCGACGAATACATACTCTATCAAGGCGGCACATCACAAAACGCGATTTTCTTTGAGTTTGTCCAAGACGGGGCGTAGGGCCACTTTTTAACAAACTTATAATATGAGCGACATAAACGATTTGTGGAGTGAAAAATGACGGAAGAAGACATACCGACCAGTTTCAACAGTCTATTAGATGGCGTAATGGATGCAGTAAAAGAAGCTCGTGAAAAAGGCCTTTCTGATTATGAAGGGATTTTTGGGGCTACGGTTAGAATTGCGATAGAGATCGAGTGGCATACTTTGCTTATTACAAACCTAATGGATCTCCTGGAGAAAAAAGCGGTTGTGACTCCAGAAGAGAGGGCAGAACTGAGAGCAAAAACCGACAAGACACTACATGATACCGCAAAGGAATTGGGCCAAGAGGACACAGAAAAGTAGCATCCCTGCGCTAAAACACGTAATAACGCTACCAATTTCGCTAGATGAAAGCATATACCGGAGCTTATCGAGAGGGTGATTTAGGATACATACACGATTTTGAGAAGTGATTATGACCGTCACGGACTCGGAGTTTTTCGAGGCGTTTTTAGTGGTCAAAGGATCACCTCGTGTGAAAAAACGACTCCTTAGCCTGACATAAATGTTTCTGCAATCAGGATGTAGTTTCGCTCAGTATTTTCCCATATTTTCCTTACAATTTCATTTGTGTATTAAAAATATCGTCTCCTCTATTCCACTCTATAGTTTCACGGCGGTAGAGTAATGTAGTTACATGTGTAATGACTTAACGTTAACAACTCCACTTGGTGCGCGCTACACACGTACTTGAGATCTCCCTTTTTCTTCGTTGTGTGGTAGCCGCACCTACTGGTACCAGTACCAAGGTGTTCAGCAAGCAGCTTGTCCTTCAAAAAAGACGTCACTCCGGAGTGCTCTGTAGTGTATGAGGGATGTGTTGACGTAGGTCGTGTGCCGGCATTGACTATGGAGGGAGCGAAGAAGATGCACGCAAAAGAAGAACCCGAGACGCCCAAGTGCAGTGTGGTTCGATCGGGGCGCAGTTGCGTTAACTGTTTGTTCTGCCGAACGAATCGTGCACGTGGGATTTCATTCTCAAGCAGTATCGTTGGGGGATGCTTAGGGGGAAGGCACTCCCGAAAGGGCCCCAATAAACTGCGAACGGATCTCTTCTTTGACGGTCATTCTATCTCACCTCCGGAAATTGGATGGTTGGTATAAACAAGAGGCTAGACGTCGTCACCGCAGAGGGCGAAGCTAATATCGTTAAGGGCGCGTTCTAGACAGTAGACGCACGCTTCGTCTGTCACCCTCAGGCGCCCTTTCGCGCACTCTCCGTACAAGTGGTAGTAGCAATTCACCACTTTTTCCATCTGATCTGTGTTTATCACGATTTACCTCCTTGAGCCAGGCTTGGGTCAGACCGCCGATATACGTTTCCTCTGTGCTCTCCGAAGTCACATTTCCTCTCCTGAGTTGTTACAGCGCATTGTCACGCAGACCGCCGGGTGAAGACAGAACGAATAGTATAAAAAAACCGTTTGTCAGTGGTGAGCGCGGTTTGAGGTGAAAAATGGTCAGCGGCACAGGCGGGATAACCCTCGTCGACAACGGCAAGATAGTCGCCTACGCGACGACGACGTGGACGAATCCATAATCGTCACGCCGACCTAGAAAAACACGGGGCGATCTGTGAGGTGAGTTAGATGGCAGTATGCAAATCCTGCGGGAGACATCTTGGGCTACTCGAGCACACAGTCGATGGCGTGTGTATGGGCTGCGCCGAGAAAGCGCGGAACGAGAGGGAAGCGCTACAAGTGAAACAGCTTCTTTTTTTCTTCGATTCGACTCCCCCCCAAAGCGGCGTGATGGAAGAGTTCACTCGTTAAACTCAACAAGAGTCGGCTGCGAACCTTTATGCTGAACTGGAAAACCACCAAACGACAAGGATCTTTGCCTTAGACGACGCATTTGTGAATATGGAACTGTTTGCATTAACCCAGTTTATAGCTAACATTAGCGTGGCGGTCGACGCCGGCTACGATAGAAACGTTGCCGAGACACGCGCCCACATCGAACGCGGCGATATCATATCATTTTTGACAGATATGTGCTGCGCCGATCCCATTCTAATGGCAAAGCTCGTGCGTGAGCACTGGGCAACAGAGACTGAGAATGAGCTTAATGAGCTACTTCGTGATGAGTCAGGAGACGAAAAACTTGCGGGGAGCTTCAATCGAAGCGGCTTGTGCTACCTCATCGGGCTTACGACGCGACTGATTGAGCGGCGCTCTTTCAGGGCTTAAACGCAAGAGACGTTGTCATGCTCGTCGGTGAAATAGTGGATTTCCGCGCGCGCCTATGCCGCAGTTACTTGGCATCTTCTGGGAAAAGTTTCTTTCCTTTTTCTGTGATTTTGATAGCATCTATTTGTTTGAACATATCTATGTTGTCAGTGACGTTCCAGTATTCTGCAAGTTTGCCATTAACTATGCGATAGATGTCAACACCCCTAGTTGTTATCTTGTTGCTAGTAGGCGCTAATCCAAAAAATTCGCTTTTATGGGTTCCCGTGTAAGCAAGCCGAACCCACACCTTATCCCCTTCAGCAATTATGTCTTCAATCGTTTCATGCCAATCGGGGAAGGCTTTGAGACCCACGGCAAATAGTTGTTTGAGTCCTTCGCGGTCTACTTTGTTGGTGTGGTCAACATAATCTGGTGCTATAAAATCGTCAAAATCCAAGTTTCGCCTATTGTAAGCTTCAATCCACCTACGAACAATTGCCTTATTCTCTTCCAATGACATGTTAACATCACATCTCCTTTATTCTCTTTTTCAGAATTAACGGTTGTTGTCTTCGTGTTAAGAATAGAATATTAAGAATTAATGTGCGAGTCTAACTTCTTTTGTAGAGCTGCCAACGCGGATCTTCAAACAGTGCATGACGGAGCCTCGCATTCCTAGTTGTTGTCTCCAACGGCGTGGACATAGAAAATTGCGACGAGCCAGTGGAAAACGCCACTCTAAGCGCCGAATCCTCGTCTTCACACGTCGAAATTAGTCTTAGTTGACTACGAAACCTTGCCTGATCAACGGTGTTTGTCTATATCAGGCGGAGGCCAAATTAAGTTGTTGCTATGAAGCTCTGCATTAGGGCCTGTGCGCCTCGCTAACATTTGCGATGGTGACGTCGTTTTTCGTTCTTCACGGAAATTTGAGATTCATATTTTCATCAAACTCCCAGAAGGGAACATAGGCTACTTCAACGATATGGCCATCGTGATCCTTAAAATAACCATAATAACCGCCCCAGAACGCTTTTTGGGCAGGACGCAGGATCGTTGCCCCTAGCTGCTCAACTCTTTTCAGCACCTCATCGACCTCCGTTTCAGATAGGGCGTTGTACGATAATGTGATGCCAGAGAAGCCTGTTTCGATATCTTCCACCAATGCATCTTCAGCTAGCAAATGTCGGGGATAGAGCGCTAGAACAATGCCTCCCAGCGGAAATAAAACAAGGTCCTCCAGGCTTGCGGAAGATCGTTTCCAGCCAAGGCCTTTTTCATAGAAATCCAGAGCCCTTTTCATATCCGAAACGCCGAGGGTCACCATGTTCAGTTTTTGTCTCATGGGGATTCGTGTGTCTGTGTCGTATTAAAAGGCTCATATAACACGGATTCGATCATCGATTATGACATGTTTAAACTGAGTTGTTGTCCTTTGAAACGTCGGTGTAAACGTGAACGTGATTGTTCATAGGTGCTCGTTACGGCCCGTCCTGAAAAAACTTTTGCTTTGCACGCACATTAGACGTCATGCAATCGCAACGAAATCAAAAGAGTGCAGGAAAAGTGAGCCTATCACCTGCGCTACTGCGTTTAAGCGATCTAGGGTCTACGCCAAACAGCGCCAGTGCGGTAATTTTTGGATAGGACATATCAGCCAGTGACGCATACGGCAATGGGCCGCCCTTTCCTGTTGCTATACACTGAGCGATGCCGTACTCTGTCCAGGGCAACGGCCTTAAATCGACAAAGCTAATTAATAATATACGGTGACACCGAGCAACGCTTCAGATACCGCTGTCTCTCATCGCAACGCACGCGCTCCACGCAGCCTTCTTTACGAAACGATTCTCGTTCTGCTGATTACATTCGTGCCTCTCGCGCTTGTGCCGCTTGTACCCGCGCTCTCGGGCCTTGCTACACTTATCGTGCTCGTATTTCCTATCATATACCTGTTTGCTGAGAAGTGGGCACGACATCGTCCATGGAAGGACTTGGGGATCAAGCGACACGGTTTTTATGAAGACTTCAGGGCAAACTGGCGTCTGTTCCTTTTGGTCGTCATCGTGCTGCAAGTCATACCGGTTGCGCTCTTTTTTGCGCTCCCTGGCGCGCTCAGTCACGTCTTGGGACGTATCCCAGCCGTTAACACCCTCACAGTCGCTATCGTGCTCATTGTCGTGCTCGCCTTGCGAGAAGAGCTCGTTTTTCGTAGCCTCTTTCAGCAACGGCTCAGCTGGTTTATTGGGAACGTGTCGGCTATCGTGTTCGTATCCCTCATCTTTGCCCTGTCACACCTCACGATCGGCGCCTTGCTCGTCGTTGCAGTCGACCTGCTGTTTGTGTTTTTCGATAGCGTGGTCTATGGTCTCATCTTCGCACGTTCACACAACGTGCTGCTAGCGTGGCTTGCACACCTCTCAGCAGACATCGTAGGGCTCGCACTGCTTCTCGCAGCCTCATTCGCCATTACGTAGCTTGCGTGCCAAAGAGTAAAAAAATGATTCAAAAGGCGGCTGGCAGCCTACTACATGGGCCTCAGATTGAAGGGAAGTGCAACCCACAAAAGTGGCCTCCATCAACCAAACAAAGCGAGGGAGCGAAGCGACTGAGTGATACAGGACCTAGTTAAGTCAGTCGGGGCATGGCTTTGTTGTCTGCAAGCGGCAGGGGGGCGTATAGGGGGTTTTTTATTTTCAAAGTCAAATGGAAATCCCACATGCGGATGCAGCGTAGAGCAAAATGAAACAGAGGCGTAAAAATGTAGCAAGGCAGAAAATGACGTATCATCTTTCTTTGGGTTACAGCAGCGACGCTGTGCCTTGAGTGCAGTCAAAGCTTCTAAGTAGAGCTCTACAAATTCGGCTCAAAAGATGATTACCGCGGTGCAGATATCCTTGTCCAGTTCACTATTCCCATCGAGCTTCGCTGCACTCGTATTCAGCTTCGTGTTTATCCTCTGGATTCTTAGTGAAGTCATTGGTGCAGGAGTTCAGCCGCTCATACGGGGAGGCCGGAGAGCCAGAAGGAGAAGGCAAGACAGGGGCTCGTTCCTGTTAATATACGCTGGCGTTGTCGTTTACTTTATTATTGCTTTCTCCTTTGCTGGTTCCGGTGTTGGCGAGTTGCCGAGCTCGGTGTTCTACCTTGGGATCTTCATCATGGTGCTCGGCATCGTGATCAGGCAATGGGCTATCGCCGTGTTGGGCCGCTTCTTTTCGCGGACAGTCGCGGTACAAGAGAAGCAAACAGTCGTCGAGGCTGGGCCGTATCGTTACGTTCGGCGCCCCTCGTACACAGGGGCGCTCGTCTTCTTCGTGGGATTCGGACTTGCCCTACAGTCGTGGGGAGCCGTACTTGCGCTGGTGCCGATATTCGCGGTCGTCTATGGGTACCGAATGTACATTGAGGAGAAGCTCTTAATTGCAGAACTCGGCGAAGCCTACATCTCATACTCGCACAGGACGAAACGGCTTATCCCTTATGTGTTTTGAAGAAGTCTGGGCAATGAAATACTCGTGAAAGTTACATCCCTGCAGTATCGCAGGTAGCCATCAAACACCTACTCAGGCAGCGGATGCTTGCAATGCCCCCACGCCACTCGCGCTTCGCACGGCTCAGCAGCAAGGGAAAGTCAGGGGCCGAGTTAGACAGCGAAGTTCACGATTCTCCAGTACTTCATGTAGGTGTCATATACTGTCTCTGGTAATGGATTTCGATAATGGCGCCACGAAATCGATGATATCTCCTTTAGTATAGACACATATCAAACCATTTTTTATGCCTCGCAAAACTTTAAAAACTATCACCGTTCGACGTGTCGTAACTTACAGCCCGAAAATACGTCACTACGGAGAGCTATAGAGTTTATGAGGGGCGAATTGACGGTCTCCATTGACTATACTTTTTTATATGGGTGAAACAGCGAAACTCAGCACGATAGGACTGCATGTACTGGCGGGGATTTTCGTGTTCTTGCCGACCGCTATAATGCTGCTCATTATTAAGGGTACAGATTTGATTATGAAGGGGTTAGTAATCGCGGTGGCGGTGGTGGTGATGACGATTGAATATCGGCGAGGAGGCCGAAAAACTCAAAAAACTCCTTTTTAGTGCCTCGCAAAACTCGCTAAACTCCCTTTTTTATACCTCCAAAAACTCCTTTTCTATATGCACGCGGTCTTTCAGATATCGATAAGCCTCCCAGTTGGTGGAGCACTTCCGTAAACGTGTTTCGGCGGCCCATCTGCGGTTATCGTTTGTAGTCAGCCAACTGGAATAAGAGCTCATCAACCTGGAGATAATCGTCGCGCATACATTAGAGTAGTAAGGCCGCTATGGGCAAACGCTTGGCAAATGGTTTGTTAAGGTTAAAGTGGTCAAGGAAAATGGCGCCCCGATCAGCTATGGCGACGCTGCGGTAAGGACAATCCTCCGCTTATAGATAGACTCTTCGACTATCTTGTCGGTGCCATATTGATATGGACGTCAGATAAAAAAACAGTGTTTGGGAGATAGACTAGCTCACACAGTTGTTGTTCAACTTTGTGACTAGAAAAGCTTACGGCAGATGATGATGCAGGAAAAGAACCTGCATCTTTCTTTTTTTTAGGTGACCAAAGACGTCGGTCCTCACTCGATTGGTGCAGGGCGATAATCTGTCAGCGCTCTGGTAAGCCGTCACGAAGAAACTTCGTGTAGCGTATATTTCGTAGACGAAATTCACCGTTTTGCGCCCGGTCGTCGTCCGAAATCTCTATGCTGCTCCCACCGCGGCATCATAAATTGCATTGCTTCTGATATCACTCCCAGCGGAGACCGCACGCAATGGATGACATACCATTGCGCAAGAGACCCCTAAGGCATATCTTAGCTCCCCCATCGTCCCCGCGCTACCGCGTTGTAACCTGAGAGAATTCCGAGCAGCAGGCCCAGCATGAGTCCGACGGCGACACTGGTCGATGAGGTGAGGTAAGTGAAGAAGTACGTGTCGAATATCGCCGTCCCCACCGCTGAGCCGATGGCGCTAAGGATCATGCCCATGTTCCTCCTTCCTGCAAGTGCCCCGGCGACGAGACCAGCGATGATCTCGACGACTGCGCCGATGTATGCGCCGTCAACGATCCCTAACGTGCCGCCGAAAGTGACGCCGTAGCGAGTAAATGCGATCCACGCTGCGACCGCTCCGAGGACGCTAAAAATGCCGTGTGAAATGCCGCGGGCCAGTTCCGAAGGTGTGTTATCAGGCCGATAAACGCGCCCAGAACCCCGCCGATGATCCCGCCGAGGTAAAGCCCTGCCACGGATCGTATCGCAGACGCCCTGTGAAGACACAGGCCGCGCGGTGAAAACGCAAAAACAAGACTGCAGGAAGTGAAAGCTGGCGATACGTGGTCTGAATCCACGCCTTTAGACGAACCGGGTCAGTGAACAGAGCTACTTGAAGTAGCGCCGCACTTTCTCGCAAGCCCACTGTTGCTAGATGCCAAATACGAGCTGATCCTCCAGCTGTTCTACTTGTGACTGTGTGGAGTGCGGTCGCCATAATCATGTCCACTCACATAGTGATGCTCTTCGCCGGATGCAGTAAGCGGATCGACGTGAATCAACGCGTTCGAAAGGTACGTGAGGTGGTGCAAGAGATGATGGCGTGCTTCTGTTGCAATCGCATGACCGGCTTCAACCGACAGGTCGGGATACACGGCGATGTTCACCTCAGCATAAAGCCGGTGGCCAATCCACCGCACGCGCACCTGGGTAACGTCTTTGACACCTTTGGTGTGCAACGCAGCATCTCGGACCTCGTCAGGAATGGTAGGATCGATGCCGTCTATGACGCGGGTAAACACCTCTTTGCCGGAACTCCACACAACACGCAGAATGGCAACGGTGATGATGAGGCCGACAACTGGGTCAGCAAGCGGGAAGCCCAAATATACACCGACGGCACCGAAAAACACGGCGAGGCTCGTGAAACCATCCACGCGCGCGTGGTGACCGTCGGCAATAAGTGCGGCGCTTCCTATCTCTTTGCCGACGTTAATGCGAAAGACCGCAACGATCTCGTTTCCTACAAACCCGATCAGTGACGCTGCCACCACCGCCCACAGAAACTGCACCACTTGCGGATGAAAGAGGCGGTTAATAGATTCATAGCCGGCAAGGATAGCGCTAAAAAGAATGGTGAGCACAATGGCGATGCCCGCCAGATCCTCCACCCGTCCAAACCCATAGGTAAAACGCTTCGTCGGCTTCCACGTGCTCATACGAAAGGCGAGCCAGAGTGGGATCGCCGTCAAGGCGTCGCCCACGTTGTGGATGGTGTCGGCCAGCAGCGCAACGCTTCCAGAGTAATAAACGATAACAGCTTGCAGGATGGCGGTCGCCATCAGTCCTACCAACGACCACTTGAGTGCCTGAATCCCTCGCTTCGAGGTGAGGATAGACGGGTCAATCACACCGTGCGTATGATTATGTGAATGCTCATGCAAAGGTGAATCGGACTGTGTATTACCATGCCGACGAAAGCTCTCAAGATTCATCGTTGACCCGCTGATTTTATTCAAAAAAGCTCTAGGCCCTCCCTACAGAAGTAACGTCCCGACTGTCTTGTTACCCAACAAATTAAGCGGCTTTTTCGAGGAGGAAGTAATGCCCGCCGTTTATTTCGCCATCGTCAATGCATTTGAAATTAGCATCCTTGAAGAATTGGTTCCACTCTTTGTGTGAGGTCAGTTTCAGAACACTGATGACATTGAAAATCATGAAGGTGAAGAAGTTTGGGAGCATTATCATCATAAGGAACTTCCCATCCTTTTTTAGGACACGGTTTACCTCTTTCAGGCCTTTTAGCTGGTCGTCCTTGCTCATGTGGTCTAGTACATACGTACTGACGGCGGCATTAAAGACGTCGTTTTCGAATGTCAGGTTCGTTATATCGTGGGTCTGTACGTCTGCCTTATTCTGAATGTTAGCGACCTTCAAGTTCTGCTCAAGCAGTCTTTTCCCGCCTTCACCGATATAAGGTGCATCAAACTTGTCGACGGCGATTATTTTCCCATTCTTCAAAATTTTGCTAACAGCGATAGATGTTCTTCCGCTTCCGCATCCTGCATCGAGAACCAGATCCTCGTCAGACGTTAACCAATTCACATAGGGTAGGATGAGCTCTGCGTCGATTTTGTGGATATGCCGCAGCGCAAGATCCCCCATGAAGAGCTGAAGTGCTACAAGAAAGAGGAGGCCCGAGAGGATGTACAAGCTCTTGTTTGTTATGAAAATCCCAATCGATAGCGCTAAAAATAGAATCCCGCCGATAAGAAACCCCCATCTCCACGTGAATCCCCAGCCAAAATCGTAATCTTGATCGGTCGTTTTTCTTCGAAGCAAACCTCCCCATTTCGTGTGTTTTTTGCCGTCTCTCATATGTTCCATGCTACCACTTTGACCCTCCAATCACTATTATGAATCCAATTTTTTTAAGGATTGATTTATGGCCTCGATCTTTTTTGTGGCCTCGTGCACCACTTTTTTCGCGTCACTGATGGCATTTTTTGACAACTTATGATTCATTGCCGTATTGAAGTCGCTGAACGCCGATATCAGCCCCATCATCGATTTATGCAGTTCCCAAGCCATTTCATCATGACCGTTGAACCACAGAATATCCATGAGACACGGTGCGACGGCCCTTTCTTCTTTCTCCAGTTTCGCCGAGAGCATCTTCCCTTCCTCCAGGAATTGTCTGCCCGCTTCTGTGAGAGTATACCGCTTAATCCGATTTTTTTCGACTGGCTGCTTAATGGTATAGCCGTTTTTTTGTAGCCACGCGAGAAGTGGGTATATTGAGCCTGGTCCCGGCCTCCATTGTCCGGCCGTCCTTCTCTCGATCTCGTCTGCGATCTCAGAACCGGACATTGGTTTCTCTCGAAGGAGTTCTAGCGTTTTATGCCGAAGAAAGCCTTTGGGTACCTGCGTTGTATGCTGCACAAGGTGATGTAGGTGCGAATGGAACCTTTCGATGTGAGAATCCATTTGTTATCAATTATCCTATCAATATCAACGTTGATATTGACATTGATATCAACGTTGATGTTATTATTTAAATGCTGTGGCAGAAGCAGTTCGCCAGCTTTTCTACCTGATTAGTGTTGATTACGCTTCACCTCCTTGACCGGGACTTCATCAGATCACCGATATACATTTCCGCTGTGCTCTCGCAAGTTGTATTTCCTCTCTTCAGTTGATTCGATGTATTGACGCGGAGAAAGGTGGGCGGGCCAGAAGAAGCGGCCATCAAAAGACGTCTGTCAATGGTGAGCGCGGTGAAAAATGGTCAGTGCACAAAGACGAGGTAGTCGATATGCCACGCGCGCTCACCGTATTGGAGGTGAATTCAACAGTCGCTTTAGAAATGCGCGCTCGGTCTTAATTG
>Ga0209226_10000728_pt1 | contig 16901 bp, 12 predicted proteins | sample BarGraNGADG00212_2_FD_184497 | JGI IMG/M metagenome (GOLD analysis project Ga0209226, IMG submission 184497) | Arctic peat soil microbial communities from Barrow, Alaska, USA - Barrow Graham LP Ref core NGADG0011-212 (SPAdes) (version 2) | ecosystem: Environmental > Terrestrial > Soil >...
TGACGGCGAGCACGACCTACCATTACCGCGTGAAGAGCAAGGATGGCGCCAACAACCTGGCGACATCCGGCGACTACACCTTCACGACCGGCGCGAATGACACCGTCGCGGATATCATTATTGACAATCCGCAGGCTACACTGGTTGGATCATGGTTTACCAGCACTGGGTCTGCCGATAAGTATGGGGCAGACTACGCTTACTGCACGACCGCTGCCACTGAGACTAAGACGGCAACCTGGACGCCCAGCATCATCGTCGCAGGCAACTACGACGTGTATGTGTGGTATCCTCAGGGCGCCAACCGCTCTATCAAGGCCCCGTACGTCGTCAACTACAACGGCGGTTCGGTAACCGTACCTGTGAATCAGCAGGCGAACGGCGGCAAGTGGAACTTGATAGCCAATGCAAAGCCGTTCCTGGCAGGAACTGCCGGCTATGTGAAGGTGGGCAATGGCACTGGCGAGACTTCGATGAGCGTGATGGCGGATGCGATCAAGTTCGTATACGCCGACATGACTCCGCCGAGTGTTCCGACCAACCTCGCAGCGACTGCTGCCTCGGAAACCCAGGCAGACCTGACCTGGACGGCTTCCACCGACAATCTCGGAGTCACCGGATACAAGATCTTCCGGGACGGCGTACAGATCGCTACAAGCACGACTGCTTCCTACTCCGACACAACTTGCCTCAAGGCAATTCATTACGTCTTTGAAGTAACGGCGTATGATGCCGCGGGCAACGAATCGGACAAGAGCGTTGCTGCTGAGATACTGATGCCCGGGGGAGACACCGAGGCGCCGAGCGTGCCTGAGATCGCCGCCGCCGATGGAATGTCCACAACGGAGATAGATCTGGCTTGGACCGATTCCACTGATAATATAGGGGTCACGGGCTATAAGATCTACCGCAATGGCGTACAGGTGGGAACGAGCACGACGACTTCCTACTCTGACACCGGCCTGGCGGAGATGACTACCTACAACTACCAGTTGACGGCTTACGATGCTGCCGGCAATGAGTCTGCGAAGAGCACGGCTCATCCGGGAACCACTCTGGACGGTACTCCGCCCAGTGTTCCTGGCGGCCTAACTGCTGTTGCCGTATCTGAAACAAGGGTTAACCTGAACTGGATCGTCTCCACGGACAACGTGGCGGTGACCGACTACAGGGTATACCGCGATGGGACAGAGATCGCGGTTGCGACAACCAACTCGTTCGCAGACCTGACTTGCGCTCCATCAACGACCTACAGCTACCAGGTAGCGTCCGAGGATGCATCTCACAACATGTCTGCGCTGTGTACGGCGGTTCAGGTCACCACGACTCAGGACGTGACTCCTCCGACCGTGCCAACCGGCCTCACGGCGACCGCTGCATCGAGATCACAGGTGAACCTGTCGTGGACTGGTTCCACTGATGCAGTGGGCGTAGTCGGGTATAAGGTCTACCGCAATGGCGCCAACATCGGCACCAGCGCCACGACCTCTTACTCCGACACTACGTGCTGGGGCAACACCCAGTATACTTACAAGGTAAGCGCCTTTGACCTGAAGGGCAATGAGTCGGCGCAGAGCGGCCAAGCGGTCGTGACCACCCCGTCCGTGACGACGATCATCATGGACAATAATCAAGCGACATACATCGGCGCGTGGAGTTCCGGAACATCGGCTCCCGACAAGTATGGAGCGGATTATTTCTATGGCAGCACCGTCGCCACAGAGACGAGGAGTGCTACCTGGACTCCGCCGATCGACGTGTCCGGTTACTATGACGTTTACGTCTGGTATCCGGTTGGAAGCAACAGAGCTACCAACTCACCGTTCACCGTTACATGGAACGGTAGTCAGCAGACCATCAACGTCAATCAGCAGGCGACCGGCGGCCAGTGGGTGCCTCTTGTCACACGCAAGGTCTTCTTGCAGGGCACCGCAGGCTCGGTGAAGTTGGGTAACGGCACCGGAGCAACGGGTTCGATCGTTGTTGCTGATGCTGTCAAGTTCGTGCTGTTCTCATCGGACATGACGGCTCCAAGCACGCCTGCTAACTTGACCGCGACCGCGGCATCGCCCACTCAGATCAACCTGAGCTGGACCGCTTCCACTGACAACGTCGGCGTCACCGGTTACAAGATCTACCGGAATGGCGTCTACCTGACTTCTGTCACTGGAACGACCTATAACAACACTGGGCTGTCTGCGCAGACAACCTACAACTACAAGGTGTCGGCTTACGACGCCGCGGCCAATGAGTCTGCTCAGAGTAACCAGGCATCCGCGACCACTTGGGAGACCCAGGTGATCGTAGACAACTCCGATGCGGGTTTCACCGCCTCGGCCAACTGGGCTACGGGCACGTCGGCCCCCGACAAGTATGGGGCGAACTATCGCTCCAGACCGACCGCTGCAGTTAGCGATCCGGCGCAGTGGAGCTTCAACCTGCTCGGTGCGGGCACTTTCCAGGTTTGGGCCTGGTGGTCCGCAGGGACGAACCGCTCGTTGACTGCACCATACGTGATCTACCGCAGCGGCGGAACGACTACTGTCAACGTGAACCAGTCGATCAACGGTGGCAAGTGGAACCTGGTGGGTACCTACAGCTTCCTTGCAGGAAGCAATAGGGTTCAGTTGTCCTGCTGGACAACCGTAGGCAAGACCGTCATCGCTGATGCTGTCAAGCTGGTCCGACAGTGATCAGGACGACTGCAGACTAGATAGTAGAATAGCGTAACAACGCAGAGGGCAGCCCATTCATCCGGGCTGCCCTTTTCTCATTGGCTGCCAGCCGCCCAAAGTAGGGTTGTAGATCAGGGTCAGGAGCAGATTCGATTCTGCCAGAGCCCAGCCGGCTTCCCCTGCCAGAACGGCCCATCGGGCAAAGGCCCGCGGATCATCCTGCCCCGTAACAGTGGCGTATGCCCGGGCAAAATCTTCCGGAGTTTTGCCGTGAGAGTTCCAAGTGTATTCAGCCATTGCCGCCACGTTGTATCCCTCCGGGAATCTTTCCTGGAGGGGTGGATACGCCTATGGCTGCTGTATGTCGCCGAGCGCTTGGGTTGTCGCTTCCACATCTGTCTCAGCCGCCGCCTTGAGGTTCTCCGCGCGGATCTGTTCGAAGAGCTCCTTGCGATGGACCGGGATTGACCTGGGCGCTTCTATGCCAAGCCTAACCTGGTCGCCGCGAACCTCGATAATGAGGATTTCCACATTATCGTTTACGACTATCGACTGCCCGACTTTTCTTGCCAGAACCAGCATTTCGAGTGCATCCTTTCACTCTCGCGAGAAGGTTCGTTATGCTCTCGCCATCATCAGGCGACCTTTGTCGCGATGTTCTTCGCGGCGCGTGTTCGGATGAGCGCGTGCTGCGTGGTGTAGCGCTCATCACTTAAGACGATTTGCGCGCCCATAAGGTTCTTCGAGTTGACGATGACCGGAGCGGCCAGGTTTGCCGATATGTCCTGCCCGTTGTCGCGGATCGTCAGTATTGTCAGGACCAGGGCGTCTTTTTCGTCTTCGAGCTGCAGCTTTGCCGCGTCCGCGTCGCTTATCTCGATCTCATAGTCGGCGAAATACTCCGAGGTGTCCACGACCACGAACGCCAGAGATGGCTTCTCGATGGACTGAAGCCAACGGAAGCTCGCCGCGGCGTCATGCTGGATCAGGCAGAACCGCGTATAGCCCTCAAATCCAAGCGGTCCGCTCGGCATCGTTATGAGCGTGCCGTCGTCAACCTCCAGGACTCCGAATCGGGTTGTCTCCACATTCATCTGCTTTCCATCCTTTGCCCGCAGTCCGCCAACGAATCATGCACCGCTGCACGGCTATGGTCGGCACCGACGTTATCGCCTTGCGGACATCGTCCATCTGTGCCAATTACACTATTATCGGCGAGTTGGCCCATGGTACTTATGCCCCATCTCAGAGACATTGCGTGTCCGCGGCAGCAACTCCAGTTTGACAGGCCGAGTGCGTTTGTGGTAGACTTCCCTAGACTACAGAGATTTGAGCGGCTTTTGGAGGTGCGAACACTTGGCGCTCGTTACAGAGAAGAAGACAGAGATAATCGAAGAGCATAAGCAGCACGAGGGCGATACCGGATCGCCCGAAGTCCAGATAGCGTTGCTGAGCGCCCGTATCAACCAGCTTACGGAGCATCTTAAGGAACATAAGAAAGATCACCACTCAAGACGGGGTCTTCTTATGATGGTAGGTCAGCGGAGACGCTTACTCAACTATCTGAGCAACAAGGAAATCAATCGGTATCGTGAGATCGTTGCGAGGCTGGGCCTCAGAAGATAGGAGAAAGCGTATCTAGATGACAATCCAAAAAACCGAACTGGAGCTTGATGGCAAAACCATCATCCTCGAACAAGGGCGAGTCGCCAACCAGGCGAGTGGCTCTGTGCTTGTTACCTGCGGCGATACCGTCGTAATGGGCACCGCATGCATGAGCGCCACACCGAGGGAAGGAATGAGTTTCTTCCCTCTTACGTGTGATTATGAGGAGAGAAAATACGCCGTCGGCAAGATTCCCGGCGGATTCGTTAAGAGGGGCGGACGCCCATCTGAACAGGCAATCCTCACATCCCGTCTTATCGACAGGCCGATCAGGCCACTGTTCCCCCATGGTATGCGCAATGACGTGCAGATTATCGCGATGCCTCTGTCGATGGAGCCTGACGTCCCGGCAGATATGATCGCGACACTCGCCGCATCCGCCGCTCTGGCTATCTCAGAGATCCCCTGGAACGGTCCAATCGGCTGCGTCCGCGTGTGCCGGGTAGCTGGCGAGTTCGTCGTCAACCCGTCGCTCGACCAGATCAAAGAGTCCGATATGGAACTCACCGTTGCCGGAGTGAAGGGCAAGGTCCTGGAGATCGAGCTCGAAGCTAGCGAGGTCGGCGAGGATGTCCTGATGGCGGCGGTCGATGTCGCGCTTGACGCGATCGGCAAGCTGATCGATCTGCAGCTCGAAATGATCAAGCTGGTCGGCAAGCCCAAGGTCGAGGTTGCGCTTGTGGCTCCCGATCCTGCGTTTGTCGAGGAGATCGGCGCGAAGCTTGATGCCGAGATTGCACAAGCCCTTCGCAACCCGGACCTCAGCGCTAGCGAAAAGGCGATCTTCGATCTAAAGGATGAGCTGGTGCTCAGGATGTCAGGGGATTACCCTGAGCGAGTTGCCGAACTGGACGATGTTCTGGAGAAGCTGCTCAAGAAACAGGTGCGCAAGATGATGCTTGAGGACAATACTCGGGCGGACGGTAGAGCGCTGGACGAGATCAGGCCGCTGAGTATTGATGTTGGGTTGCTGCCGCGAGTTCACGGCTCCGGGCTATTCGCCAGAGGCGAGACTCAGGTTCTGACGGCACTGGTGCTGGGATCGCTTGACGATGCCCAGAAAGTGGATAACCTCGAGGAAGACAGCGAGAAGCGCTTCATGCACTTCTACAACTTCCCGCCCTACGCGGCTGGCGAGGTGCGCCCGATCAGAGGCGCGGGTCGTCGTGAGGTCGGGCATGGAGTTCTGGCAGAGAAAGCCTTGCGGGCGGTGATCCCGGCAACGGAGGACTTCCCTTACTCGATACTGCTTACATCCGAGTGCCTCGCGTCCAACGGATCTACCTCTATGGCAAGCACGTGCGGATGCACGCTCGCCCTGATGGACGCCGGTGTTCAGATCAAGGCCCCGGTTGCGGGAATCTCCATCGGTCTGGTGCAAGATGACTCCAAGAAGGTCCTGTTTACTGACATTCAGGCGCTTGAGGACTTCTATGGAGATATGGATTTCAAGGTTACTGGGACTCGCGAAGGCGTGACGGCCATCCAGGTTGACACCAAGCTACTGGGCTTGGACCGCGATGTGGTCTCGGGCGCGCTCGATATGGCTAAGACCGCCAGGATGAAGATTCTGGACGCCTTTGCGGAGGTTATCCCCGAGCCGAGAGAGTCGCTGAGCCAGTATGCTCCGAGAGTGTTCGTGGTGGAGATTCCCCCGGACAGAATCGGAGACATCATCGGACCCGGCGGCAAGATTATCAAGAAGATCGAGGCCGAGACCGGCGCGAAGCTCGACATCGAGCAGGACGGCCACGTCTACATCACCTCGGTTGACGCCGCGGGCGGCGAGCGAGCCAAGAAGATCATAGAGGACATCACTCGCGAAGTGAAAGTCGGCGAGGTCTACACTGGTCGCGTGAACCGCATCGAAGCGTTCGGCGCGTTCGTCGAGATACTTCCGAACAGGGACGGGCTGGTTCATATCTCCCAGCTTTCGAGGGAACGCGTGAACCGCACCGAAGACGTCTGCAACATCGGCGATGAGCTTGAGGTCAAGGTCCTTGAGATCGGTGACGACGGCAAGATTCGCCTCACCAGGCGTGGACTTATCGAAGGCGACGAGGACTACGTTGCTCCTCCGGCCGCTCCCAGGCGTGATTCTGGTGGCCGCAGCGGCGGTGGTGGTTATGGCGGCGGAAGGCCGCCCCAGCGCGGTGGCGGCGGAGGCGGATTCAGCGGAGGGCCGAGAGGCCCGAGGCCGAGTGAAGGCGGCGGAGGCGGCGACGATGGCCCGAGCGCAAGGTTCCGCCCGAAGCGATAGACACTAAGAATGCGCAACTAAGTATAGCCACCGTGAAGTCGCTGGGCGCCACGGTGGCTTCTTGATACATAAGGGGATACGCAAAGTGGCGAGCCAATCGTCCATCAACAAGACAATACTGCCCAACGGCATCCGGATTCTTAGCGAATCGGTTCCATACGTGGACTCGGTGTCAGTGGGCATCTGGGCGGTGGCCGGAGCGCGAGATGAGGACCAGTCTCGCCACGGGATGAGCCACTTCGTCGAGCACATGCTTTTCAAGGGCACCAAGACACGGAGCGCACGGCAGATAGCCGACGAAATGGACTCGCTGGGGGGGCACCTGAACGCTTTCACGGATAAAGAATTCACGTGCTACTACGCGAAGGTCCTCGGCGACCACCTGCCTAAGGCGCTGGATGTCATCTCCGACATGGTGCTCAACTCGGTTTACGATCCGACGGAGATCTCGCGGGAGAAGAACGTCGTTTTAGAGGAGATCAAGCGGCATGAGGACACCCCCGAGGACGAAGTGCACGACCTGCTCGCACAGACCATCTGGAAACACCATCACCTTGGCAACTCGGTGATCGGAAGCCGGTCGGTCGTCAATAGTGTGACGAGGGAGGCCCTGGTCGCCTACGTGGAGGAGTTCTACCTGCCCAACGGGCTGGTGATCACCGGAGCGGGGAACATCGACCACGCCAAGTTTGTCGATATTGTAGGCGGGCAGTTTGGGTCATTGGTCGGCAAGCGCTCACCCAGAGAGTCTTCCGAGGTTACGCCGCATTTGGAGATCAAGCTGATCGACAAGGCGACCGAGCAGGTTCACTTCTGCCTGGGGACCGTCGGATTCCCGCAGCACAGCAAAGAAAAGTATGCTCTCGCGGCGATAGACTCGGCGTTGGGTGGAGGAATGAGCTCGCGGCTGTTCCAGGAAATACGGGAGAGCCGGGGCCTCGCGTATGCGATCGGGACATATTCCGCCTCCTATCAGGAAGCGGGGCTGTTCGCGATCTACGGCGGCACGAGCGTCGATAACGTCAGGACAGTGATCGAGCTGACCCGCAAGGAGTGCGAGAGCATGGGGCGCGACGGCGTGACGGACGCGGAGCTTGAGCGCGGAAAAAACCAGATACGCGGCGCGCTGGTGCTCGGTCAGGAGAGCATGTCCAACCGTATGAGCAGGCTGGCGAAAAGCGAGCTCTACTACGGCAGGATTATCCGAATGGAGGAGATCATCTCCGCGATCGTGGAGGTCACGAGAGACGATGTCGCGGATGTCGCCTCGCGGCTTTTCAAGGACATGACGTTCGCCGTAGCAGCGATTGGGCCGTTCAAGAAGCACGCCGATGCGCTGAAGGGCGCATTTGCGGGCTGATCCTCTTGATCGTTTGATCGTCCAGACATAGGAAAGGTGTTCGCTATGATCAGAGTAGCTGTTCTCGGCGCTTGCGGCAAGATGGGGCGGGAAGCTATGAGAGCCGTCGCCGCCGCTGGCGATATGGAGTTAGTCGGCGCGTGTGACATCGCAGGCTCTGCCGATCTGGGCATTCCCGTCGAGACCGACTTTGAGTCGATGTTGAACCGCTCCAAGCCGGACGTAGTAGTGGATTTTGCGAAGCCTTTCGTTTTGGATAACGCCCGGATGGCGCTCAAGCGCGGGGTTGTCCCGATCATTGGCACGACGGGGCTTGCCGCCGATGAATTGGACGAGATTGAGAAGCTTGCCGAGCAGGCAGGCGTCGCCGCGATGGTGATACCGAACTTCGCTATCGGCGCGGTGCTGATGATGAAGTTTGCGGCCCAAGCGGCGAAGTATATGCCGAACGCGGAGATTATCGAGCTTCACCACGATAAGAAGACCGACGCGCCCTCTGGCACGGCGATCAAGACGGCTGAAATGATCGACGCCGCGCGGAAAGCTGCCGGTGTCGAGCCGAATATGCCCGCCGGCGGTGACGATCCCGCGCGGGGCGAGAAGCGCGATGGCGTGCACGTGCACAGCGTAAGGCTGCCGGGGTTGGTGGCTCATCAGGAAGTGCTGTTTGGTGGGACCGGTCAAATCCTGACCATCCGGCACGATAGCCTGGACCGAACCAGTTTTATGCCGGGCGTGCTGCTTGCCGTGCGAAAGGCGAGCGAGGTTCGTGGGCTTGTGTACGGCCTGGACAAACTGATTTAGGGGGAGTTCTCGGTAATGTCGAAGTTTCGAGTTGCTGTTGTTGGCGCCGGCGCGGTCGGCGAGGAGATGGTCAGGGTCCTCAAGCAGAGGGCTTTCCCGGCATCGGAGCTGACCATACTCGCCCGGTCCGCGCGTAGCCAGGAGATCGACGGCGCGGCATACGACGTGAGGCAGACCACGCCGGAGGCGTTTGATGGCCTGGACATCGCGTTTTTCGCGGGAACCGAGGGCGTTAAGGGCGCCAGCCAGGTGTTCGGCTGGGAGGCCGTTGCGCGGGGAGTGTTCGTCGTGGACAACGGCGATGACTTCCGCATGGACGACCGCGTGCCGCTGGTCGTTCCCGAGGTCAACGGCGATGCGCTGGCGAACCACCAGGGCTTGGTTGCGAACCCCAACTGCAGCACTATTCAGATGGTCCACGCGCTCGCGCCGCTGCACAAGCTGGCGGGCCTGAAGCGCGTTGTTGTCTCGACCTATCAGTCCGTTTCCGGCACGGGCAGCGCGGCGATCAAGGAGCTCGAAGCGCAGCTCCGGGACTACGTCGCGGGCAATGAGGTCAAGCACGAGCAGTATCCGTATCAGATTTTGCTAAATCTCATCCCGCAGATCAGCAGCCTCAAGAACGACTATGAGGGCTACTACGGCGAGGAGATCAAGATGATCGAGGAAACGCGGAAGATATTCGGCCTGCCGAACCTCGCCGTGTCGGCCACTTGCGTGCGGGTGCCCGTATTCCGGGCGCACTCGGAGACGGTGAACGTCGAGTTCGACAAGCCGGTCTCCGCTGACCAGGCTCGCGCCGCGCTCGCGGCCTGGCCGGGCATCAAGGTGATCGACGATCCCGCCAACGGCAAGTATCCGATGCCGCTGTTCGCCGAGGGCAAGGACCCGACCTACGTTGGCCGGATCAGGCAGGATACGTGCAACCCGAACACGCTCGATATGTGGGTCGTAGCTGACAACATTCGCAAAGGCGCGGCGCTTAACGCCGTCCAGATCGCCGAACTCGCCATCGAGCGAGGGTACATCAAAGGTAAGGGTTAGATCAAGTTTGCTAGTCTGCACTTGACGCGAAAGCCGGGTCGGCTAACGGATAAATGGTATGGCATTGAAGAGAACCTCAAAAAAACTGCAAGTGATCCCGCTCGGCGGAGTGCTCGAGATCGGGAAGAACATGACGGCCTTCAGATACAAAGACCAGATCGTGGTCGTTGACGCGGGCCTGATGTTCCCCGAGGAAGAGATGCTCGGCGTTGATATAGTCATCCCGGACATCACCTACCTCGAGGACAACGCCGACAAGGTTCTGGGCATCGTGTTGACGCACGGGCACGAGGACCACATCGGCGCGCTTCCCTACGTTCTCAAGCGGATCGACGTGCCGGTCTATGGGACGCCGTTGACACTCGGATTTGTCACGAACAAGCTCACGGAGCACAAGCTCATCGATTACGTGCGCCTGAATACGGTCGAGTGCGGTTCGGTGGTCCAGTTCGGTGACTTTACGGTAGAGTGGGTGCGCGTGTCCCACAGCATTCCCGACGCATCTTGCCTGATCATCAAGACCCCGGTCGGCACGGTCGTCCACACCGCCGATTTCAAGTTCGACCAGTCTCCGATTGACGGCAACTTTGTGGATGTCAGCCGTCTGGCTCAGGTTGGCGACAAGGGCGTAATGCTGATGCTTTGCGACACCACAAACGTGGAGAAGCGCGGGTTCACGCTGAGCGAGAGCATCGTGGGTGAAACATTCGACAAGATTTTTGCATCCGCCGAGGGCCGAATCATCGTCGCCGCATTTGCCTCCAATATACATCGCGTGCAGCAGATATATGATGTTGCCGCCAGGCATGGACGGCGGGTCGCTGTGATTGGGCGCAGTATGGAAGGCAACAGCCGGATCGCCGAGGACCTGGGCTACCTGAAGGTCCCCGAAGGCGCTCGCTTGAAGACCGACGAGCTTGCGCGTGTGGAACGCCGCGAGACTGTGATCATCACCACCGGCAGCCAGGGCGAGCCACTGTCAGCTCTCTCGCGCATGGCGATGGACGAGCACAAACACATCAAGATCGAAGACGGGGACACGGTTATCATCAGCGCAACGCCGATCCCGGGCAACGAGGACCTTGTCATGCGCACCATCAACCGCCTCTTCAAGCAGGGCGCCAAAGTGGTCTACGAACCTGACATGCCGGTTCATGCCTCGGGACATGGGAATCAAGAGGACATCAAGATGATGCTCAATCTCCTGAAGCCCAAGTTCATGATCCCCGTGCATGGCGAGGAGAGGCACTACTGCAAGTTTGTGGACATGGTGGTGTCGCTGGGCTACCCGCGCGAGAATGTTTTTCATATGAGCATCGGCGACGTGCTTGAGACCAACGGCAAGGTGGCCTCGATCGTTGACAGGGTCCCCGCGGGAAGCGTAATGGTTGATGGTTTGGGGGTAGGGGACGTTGAAGACATTGTTCTGCGCGACCGGCGGCACCTCGCGGAAGACGGGTTCATAATCGCCGTCGTCGGGGTTGATCCTGCTTCCAAGCAGGTCGTCTCGGGACCGGACATATTCTCAAGGGGATTCGTGGAGCAGGAGAAAGCGGAGGAGCTTCTCGATGAGGCTCGAACCCTGGTCACTGATGTGCTCCAGAGGTTCGCCGAAAGCGATGCGCTTGGAGAGTTCGACGAGGTCAAGGCCGCCTGCAGGAAGGCTCTCGCCAAGTTCATCTACGAACGCACTCACTGTCGCCCGATGGTAGTGCCAATCATCATGGAAGTCTGAGAATGCTCCAAACGCCTTTCTCTCGTGTCAGATGATCCTCACCTGCTTGACCCACGGCAGATCGCCCGAGTCGCCGAACCAGCCATCCCCTCCACGCCGCAGCTCAAGCGTGAACTCATACCCGCCGGGCTTAGTGGGAGCCGCCGGCTTCGCCTCGACCACGACAGCTTCTCCTGGCTCGACATCCTTTGGCAGCGCGCAGGCAATGGCGCTCGGTCTGTCGCCAAAGCGAGCCGTCAGAACCACCGTGTCGCGCTCCCACGTATCCCATCCGTCGTTGCGAATGCCGACCTGGATGGCGATCACCTTGCCGCTATGGATCTCATCAGGCATCGTATCGAATGTATAGGTCGCTCGCTTGTCGTTTGTTCCGCCAAGCGAGTGGCGCAGCAGATAGAAGTAGGTGTAGGGATCGACCGGCTCGAACCGGCACTCGGGCCGTGCTTTGCAAATAGCCTCATTTACGGCCTTGATCCAATCGGGGCTCTGCAGGATCGAACGGAACCCCATAAACGTGGTCTCGCCCGGCTTGCCGTGCGCAACAATCGCCTGCGCGGCCTGTTCGGGGGAGCCGACGATGTCCCGCTCCATATGCGCGACGGGCATATTGTCCAGCAGGTGATCCTGCTTCTTGCCCTTTGGCATCCAGGCCTGAGTCATCACGCCATCACCCGAAAACGATGTGTACATCCTGTTGCTCTCATCCGTCAACTCGCCGCAGAAGGCGTTGATGAGAAACCCGGTGATGGAATAGTTGAGCCTGCGGAAGTAGGGGATGTTATGTTCGATCCACGCGTCCGCGCCCGATGGCAGCCCCGAAATATCTCTTGGCGGCAGCAGCGCGGTCGGGTTCACGTAGCCCGCGCCCGAATCGCCCGCCACGAAGTAGTCCGCCGCCGTCTTGGTCTCATAGACCCAATCGAAGAGCACCGGCAGTCGCTCGATCAGGTTCGGGTTAAACGCCCATCCTGACGGAACCTCGCCGCGCGCGGGGCTGTTCCACAGTTTCGGCATCGCGTTGTAGAGCCACGCAGCCGAATCGTAATCGCCGAGGTAGTGATACACGAAGTTGAGCGGCGCGATCTTGCCGCGCTCGTCGATATAGCCCTTGCTTTGGAGTTCCTGCCGGGTCGGCGGGCGGTTCTGCACGAGTCGGTCGGGTAGGGGATAGTGCTGGTAGACCGAGGCGTTCGCCATCCCGACATAACCGATCGCATCAGCGTCCACGTAGACATTGTACGAGCTTGTGATGCGGGTCATCTCCCATTCCGTGGGCACGCCGCCGTGCTTGCCGCCGGCGCTGCCGTGGTCCGTATACTTGATCGCCCACGGAGTGAAACCGGACATGTGAATGATCCCGCCTCTGTTTGCCTTGTAGCAGGAGAGCAGGATTTCGCAAAACGTTTCGCGGTCGAGGCCGAGGCGCTGTTTTGGATCGTCGCGCGGGGCCTCGTCCGGCCAGACGTGGAGATCGCAGAGGAACCCTTTGCGCGCGACGACGAAATCGTGGTTCGTAAGCCCGACGTTATCCAGCGACATTTCCTTTGGCGCCTGCAGCCAGAACGCGTCGCACCAGTAACCGATCACAGCCGGGTTGCACTTCCCGGTATCGAGGTAGCGCATCTTTGCCCACAGATACGAATCGCATTTCGCGCTGCCGGTAGACTCTCTGTCGCAGTCGGGAATCTTGCCGCTGCCGCTAAACTTGCCCGCCAAATCCTGAACAACCTTTAACTTTGGGCCATGGATTAGCAGCATGTCGTATAGTGAACCGGGGGTCGGATCGTGCCTGACGGGTACCAAATTCTCAACCCCACAGATCGTCGATGCCACGTTGTTTGTGCTCGGCACGTTCGGGTCCCAGACAACTACGCCCTTGATCTGCTTGGCAAATGCTGAGATCGCGGCTTCTATCGAACCGAGCGGCTTCAGATCAACGCGCTCCAGATACGCGCCCTTCGCTCGCATCTTTTCCAGCCAGAACGCATCCGCGTCCGTGTAGTCGATGTAGAGCTGGGGCCGCTCGCGGTTCACAATGCCCTGCAGGCAGGCGGCAAGGTGCAGCGTGTCGAACGCGGCCGCCGCCTCTGGAGGGTTTTCAACGTTGACCCGGCGCAGGTGCTTCAGGTCGAGTGTGTATAACATATCGCCGGAAAGCTGTGCAGAGTTGTACACATAGAATGTTACCGAGGCCGATTGGGTCTGGTCGATCATGACCGTGAGCGAGTGTACTCCCTGCGCCAGCCCACGAGCAACGAAGGATCGCTGATCGGCAGGTATGTCCGTATACTCCGCGCCATCGAGGCTGATCTGCTGCAGCGCCGCGTGCTGGGCGTTCCAGGTTACTGTCACGTCCGGCCCTCTTGCCCGACCTGCATGCTCGGGGTAAATTATCTTCACCATGCGTCACCTCCCACTGAGTCAAGACTTACCCGCCGCCCGCCGCGACTCCTGCGCTGTTCTAACGCGCTTGCGGAATGTGTTACAATACTCTGTCATAGACGAGCGGAAGGTGAGTGGGATGAAGGTAGGAATCGTAGGGCTGCCGGGTTCAGGCAAGACCTCTTTGTTTCGTGCTCTTACTAGGGGCACGGTTAAGACAGATGACTTCGGCGAGGCGCACGTGGGTGTGGTCCAGGTGCCGGATTCACGGATCGATTACTTTGTGGCGGAGTACAACCCCAAAAAAGTGACCTATGCGAGCATAGAGTTCATCGACGGGGCCGCGCGGGTGGTGCGGGAAGACACCAAGACCAGGTTCGGCTCGGATTTCTTCGCGGATGTGCGGCAGGTGGAAGCCTTGGTTCACGTCGTGCGGGGTTTCACCAGCCCATCGGGCGACGCGCCGAACACCGTGTCCGATGCGCAAGCCCTCAGCGATGAGCTGGTGTTGGCGGACCTTCAGCTCGTCGAAAATCGCATGGAGCGGGTCGAGAAGCAGCTCCACGGCGTCAAGAAAGGGACCACTACCCCGGCGACCATCGAAACCGCGCTGCTGGAACGGTTGAAGGCGCTTCTGGAGGAGGGCAACTCGCTCAAGCAGATGGAGTTTACCCCCGACGAAGAAAAGTCCATCCGTGGCTACGACTTCCTCACCCTCAAGCCGATGATCCTTGTTCTCAACATCCCCGAGCAGGAGATCGGATCAAGGAGCGAGGCCACAAAGCAGTTCCACACGTATTCCGAGGGGTCCGGACTGCCCAGCTTCGATCTGTGCGCGAAGGTCGAGATGGAAGTGGCGGAGCTTTCGGACGAGGAGGAAGCCGAGTTCCTGAGCTCGATGGGAATTGAAGAACCCGCGCGCAACGTTGTGATCCACGCATGCTATGAGGCTTTGGGGCTGATCTCGTTTATCACGGCGGGTGAGCCGGAGGTGCGCGCGTGGACGCTCAAGGCGGGGTCGAGGGCGGTTGAAGCCGCCGGGGCGATCCATTCGGACATCGCCCGTGGATTTATCCGCGTGGAGGTAGCGAACTTCCCCGAGGTTCAGGCAGTGGGTGGGTGGGAAGCCGCCAGGCACAAGAACATTGTCCAGCTTCAGGGCAAGGATCATATCATAAGGGACGGCGATGTGATCTACATCCGGTTCAAAGTGTGACCGTGTCGCTTAGGGTTGCTTACTGCCGGAGGGCATGTCTTTTTTCTTAAAAGTCTGAAATATACTATTGACACGGAGGCCAAAACCCAGTAATATTACCAGTGTATCTTTTTCTCCTTCACTACCTCTACTCGACTTGGCCGACTCGCCCTGCGGCCAGGTCCCTTTTTTTGCCTGGCAGATTGTAACAACTCACGGTTGGTGAGCAGTATGTAGTGGCCGGGCCTCTGTCCCGGCCTGCTCCGAGACGGAGATCGGACGCTACGGATTGCTGCCTCTGGTCAGCAGCTTGCTGAGCCAGCCGCGCTTGAGCTGCACCGCCGAGAAGTTGCAGACCTCCGCGCAGCAGTAGCACCGGATGCATTTCTCAAGGTCGATTGTGGCTGGCCGACCGGGCGATATTGCGCCCACCGGACATGCCGCCGCGCAATCGCCACATCCAGTGCATTCTCCCTCGCGGACCACCGGCACGGCGACGAGCTTTCTTCGCAGCAGTTGGCGGATAGGGGCGGGGATGCGCGCCCAGTCGTTCTTGCCCGATGACGGCACGAAATCGCTCACGAGCGCGTCCTCGATTTGCACGCCTCTGATCTCAATCGAGCCCAGATCACCGCAGCCCAGGCCTTGCTCGGCTGCGAGGCGCGTGGTGTCGATACTCAGCGACCTGATGCCCACCACGGCGCAGGCGACGGCATCGAGCGCGACGGGGTCGGATGACGCGAGTATCAGGCCGATCTGCTTCGGCTTCCCGGAATTCGGCCCCTCGCCCTCCATACCGACAACCGCGTCCATGACGTTCACGCCTGGCCTGACCGCGCCCAACAGATCGACGAGCATCTGCGCGAAGACTTCTCTGTTTTCGGCGGCCTGGACGTGAAAGAGGCCCTTGCGCACTCCGGGGATGCACCCGAACACGTTCTTGACGGCGCCGGTGAACGCCGTCAGACCGTGCGTTTTGAGCTTGGATATGATCACGACCACATCAGCGTCGAGGACGGCCTCGGCGATCTCAAAGCTCTTGTAAAACCGCCCCGATGGGTGGGCGAGGGTGCGCGAGTGTTCCTCGAAACGCACGATTGGTATGCCGATCTCGCGCGCGACCTCGGCGATCCCGGTAACCTCGCACAGCCGCGCGTATTTCTCGGGGTTCTGACCGGCGAACGGAGGGCTGTCGCCGACGGAAACCGAACAGCCGGACGCGAGCGCGATCTTGCCCAGCGCTCTCACGATCTCGGGGTGGGTGGTTACGGCATCTTCGGGCTTTCGGGCGGAAAGGAGATTCGGCTTCAACAGCACTCTCTGCCGTTGCAGCGCGCCGTCGATCTCCGCCAGCCGTAGCGCTTCGGCAACAGCCGCATCAACCTTCCCCGGCGAATAATCAGGGCATCTGACGATCGAAACAATGCTCATAGGGGACATGCTACGGCAAGTCTGCGCCCAGATCAAGCTGTAGGGGTGATCTCATATACACCCGCCGCCAAGTCACAACCCTGGTTCTGGCGTGTCCCATAGCTGTCGCGGTGCGTCGTCTTCGCCATCTTTGAAAAGCCAAAAACTAGAGATGTGAGGTGGCGGCGGGTGTGCTTGGCGCCCCTTGACTTCCAAGCGTTGAGTGGGAACTCCCTGGATCGGACATACCACAGAGGACAGGGTGCGTCGCAAGTTTATGACAGGTCCATATTTTTGCAGTTTTCTGGTCTCGGAGTAATGTATTTTGGCTGTTGGCGTCGAACTCTGCTGTAGTTGAACAGTTGGAAGGA
>Ga0209226_10000729_pt1 | contig 16896 bp, 12 predicted proteins | sample BarGraNGADG00212_2_FD_184497 | JGI IMG/M metagenome (GOLD analysis project Ga0209226, IMG submission 184497) | Arctic peat soil microbial communities from Barrow, Alaska, USA - Barrow Graham LP Ref core NGADG0011-212 (SPAdes) (version 2) | ecosystem: Environmental > Terrestrial > Soil >...
GATCTTCTATTCCTTGCAGAGCTTCTTAAGTCAGGCAAGATTAAGTCAATTATAGATAAGCGTTTTCCGCTTGCCGACACTGCCAAAGCTCTTCAATACTTTGAAGAAGGCCACACGCGTGGCAAAATCGTAATAACAGTTCAATAAATTAATATACTCCTTTTTACTTTTGACTTTACGGACTTTGGACTTTACTTCACTTTTATCTTGTGACTTTTGTCTTTTGTCTTGATCTGCCTTTCGCCTTTTGCTTTTACCTGACTCGTCCTGATTTCAGAGATCTGGTAAAACAACTTGATGCTGAGCTTGCGATCAGGGATGGTAAAGACCACGTTTTTTATTCACAGTTCAATAGTCTTGACAAAATCCAACATGTGGTACTGGCTTATGATGACGGTAAACCGTCAGGTTGTGGAGCGATAAAGAAGTATTCAGCAGATAGGATGGAAATCAAGAGGATGTTTGTTTTGTCTGATCACAGGAGAAAGGGGATTGCCGCATCGGTACTGGCTGAACTTGAACAATGGGCAGCAGAATTATCTTATACGAAATGTATCCTGGAAACCGGCAAAAAGCAGCCTGAAGCCATCGGACTGTACAAGAAAAATGGATATCAGCCAATCCCAAATTACGGACAATATATTGGTGTTGAGAATAGTGTTTGTTTCGAAAAAAAGTTATTATCGCTCTCCTGATATAATTAACAACCCGGAATTTTAGATTTTATGTGAATTGCGGATAAATTTTTCTGGATTTTCCCGGATATATTTCCTGATGCGGTATAATTCGATTCTGGTGCGGATAATATGATCGTAATATCTGGGTTGCCACGCAAAATCGAATCCCCGGGTTTTGATGGTAATCGTGCAGATCCGTTTAAATTGATTAATAATCGATCCGATCGAATTTGATTTCCAGAATGGATTTCGTGATTCGATATTTTCGATAGAGGCGCCCAATTTGGGCGCCTGTACGGGTGGATTTGAGGCGCCCAATTTGGGCGCCTGTACGAAATAATCCCCATTTATAATTAAGATTCCGTGGATATGATCAGGCATAATTATAAATTCATCCAATTTAATATTCGGGAAATGCCCTGGGATTTCGCGCCAGAATTTTTCGGCAATTATCCCCAATTCCGATAAAATCATTTTCCGGTTTTCGATTTTCCCGAAATAGCGGATTTTGTTTTTTGTGCATATCGTAATAAAATATTTCCCGGGCGATGAATAATCATATCCCCGGTATCGGGTCGATTCGATCCTGTATTTATTCCTGAACAGGGAGCACATAAAAAATCAATGCAGCGATGATGCAAGATAGGAAAAACAATATTATTTCAGATGGTGCTGATTGTAAAAGGGATATAAGAATGAGCGATATTTTAATCGAAACCTTTAAGTTAATGCCCCTTCTTGGGAGGTTTTTCTTATTCCATCTTCTCCCTCAAATTCTTTTATGTTTGGCTCAGGATCAATGATCTGCGGGATCTTTTGTTTCAAAGAATAGTCAAAGCGATAATTAATCCTCACCAAAAAATCAAATTTTATGTTTTTTGTTCAGTTTTATAACGAAATTAGAGTGCTTAAAATTTCTTCTGCAATCTATGAAACAATCAAAAATAACACTCTCTCAACTCGAATCATTTCTATTAAAAGGATGCGATATTCTGCGTGGTAAAGTCGATGCGTCTGAGTTCAAGGAATTTATATTCGGAATGCTTTTCATCAAAAGGTTGAGTGATGAATTCGATTTGAAAAGAGCAAAAATCCGAAAAAGTTACTCACATCTTTCTGCTGAACAATTAAAGATAATTCTCGAAGATAAAACTTCTTATGGTGAAACATTTTTCATTCCTCAGCGTGCAAGATGGAATGAGGATTGGCACGATGAACATAACAATCTTCAGCCTTCCATTCGGGTAATGAAGCACGATGTAGGAGCAATGCTGAACAAGGCTATTGAAGCAATAGAACTGGAAAATGATATCCTTGAAGGTGTACTGAAAGATAACATCAACTTCAATAAAAAAGTTGGACAGAATAAGATCCCTGACCAGCGGTTTATAGATCTCATTAACCACTTTAACAAGTTTCCAGTCCTCATCAATGACAACTTTGAGTTTCCCGACCTGTTAGGTGCGGCGTATGAATACCTTATTAAATATTTTGCCGATAGCGCCGGAAAGAAAGGAGGAGAATTCTATACTCCTAACCAGGTCGTAAGATTGCTCGTTACTCTCCTTAAACCAGAGCAGGGAATGGAGGTATATGACCCCACCGTAGGTTCAGGGGGTATGTTAATTCAGTCTATTCAATATGTTGAGGAGCATGGGGGTAATCCCAAAGACATACAAGTCTATGGACAGGAAGACAATGGTACTACCTGGGCAATTTGTAAAATGAATATGATCCTGCATAATGTGCCAGATGCACAGATAGAAAATGGGGACACAATTGAGAATCCCAAAATACTTGATGGTGGTACCTGGAAAAAGTTCGACATTGTGATTGCCAATCCTCCTTTCTCTCAAAACTATTCAAGGACTACTATGCAGATGCCGACTCGTTTCCAATTTGGCTTTGCACCGGAAACTGGAAAGAAAGCGGATCTTATGTTTGTTCAGCATATGATAGCAAGTCTTCAATCTACTGGACGCATGGCTACAATTATGCCACATGGTGTTCTGTTTCGAGGCGGTACAGAAAAACTGATCAGACAAGGAATGGTTGATGCCAACATTATTGAAGCTATTATCAGTCTGCCACCTGCATTGTTCTATGGGACAGGTATTCCAGCATGTGTAATAGTTGTGAATAAAAACAAACCCGATACTTTAAAAGATAAAATATTTTTCATTAATGCCGATGCAGAATATGGTGAGGGGAAGGTGCAGAATTTCCTCCGCCCGGAAGATATTGAGAAGATAAATTTCGTCTTTACTCAAAAAATGGAAATACTGAAGTATTCCCGGCTTATTGATAAAGATGAGATTGCAAAAACTCACGACTACAACCTGAACATAAGAAGATACGTTGATAACACACCTGACCCTGAACCAGAAGATGTTAAAGCTCATCTTTTGGGAGGTATCCCACAAACAGAAATTGAGAATCAAAAGGCGCAGTTTGATAAATTCAGTTTCGCTGCCGATTCAATTTTTGAAGGCGATGGAGTTTACAGAAGTTATAATAAAGATATAAATGAAAAGTCACTGATTAAAACTAGTGTAGAAAACCATCCTGAAATTCTCAAGACCTTCTCAGACATACAGGAAAAACTCGACAAATGGTGGACCACTGGAAAGGATGACTTTGCGAAACTTTCTCCAAGCCAACTGTCTGATATGGAAGAAGGTATTATCGATGGCAATGAAGCTGTAAAAAGTATGCTGGATTATACTGTCAGCGGACTAAAAATTTCTTCTGTTAGAGATCACTTACTACAATCTTTTAAAGCAAGTTTGGCATCATTCAAAACACTCGATGAGTTCCAGGTTGCTGGAGTATTTGTGAACTGGTGGACCAACATAAAGTATGATTTGAAAACTATAAGTTCAATAGGATGGAGTCCCTCCCTGATCCCAGATGAATACTTTATAGAAACCTATTTCCAAAAGGAACAGGATAGCATTCTGAAGTATGAAAGTAAAATAAGCGAAAAAGATTCTGAATTACAGGAATTGATTGATAGTATTGAATTTGAGCAGGATGACGAGGATGAGGGAGATGAAGAAGAGAACAATAGTGATGAAAATCGTACTACCAAGACCATTAAGGATTATTTGAAAGCACAGATTACAGAATTGAAGAACAGGGATAATGCTGGAGAGGAACTTAAGATACTGCAGGAACAATTGAAGAAAATAACTGAATTGGAAAATGATTTGAAAGCTCTTCGCAGGGATAAGAAAAATGCAGAAAAGGAGTTGGATTTTAAGATTGATCTGAAACGTTATGGAAACCATGAATATAAAAAAGACTACACTGATGCCTTGGAAAAAGCAAAACAAGAATTGACTGAACTCCTGACCAAATCAATTCCCGAAGACAAAAAAGAAAAATCAGTGTATAACAAAAGGATTAAAAACCTCCAAGCTGATATTAAGATATTGGAATTCAAGCTGAAGCATTTCGTCCAATGGTTAAAAGATGTAGGTGGACAAATTAAACCTTCAGAATGTAGAACATTAATACTTCAAAAGCATAACAACCTAGTAAAGCAGGAATTATTAAAATATTTGAATTCTGAAAAACATGCACTTATTGCTGGATTAGAAAAATTATGGGACAAGTACGCTGTGTCTTCTACAACATTAGAATACCAAAGGCAAATGAGTCTCGCTAAACTAAATATATTTTTAACTGATTTGAATTATTCATAATGATGAGGAATTGGGTAAGAAAAAAAATAAAGGATTTTGCTTTTACCACATCAGGTGGAACCCCTAATACAAGTATTAAGGAATACTGGGAGAATGGCGTAATACCTTGGATTAATTCAGGTGAGTTAAGTCGAAATAATTTTATACGAATTCCTACAACTTATATTAGTGAGAAAGCTTTAAAGAACAGTTCCGCTAAATTAATGCCTATTGGAACGGTTGTTATTGCATTAACCGGGGCAACAACAGGAATGACAGCCTTGCTTGAGATTGAAACATCAGGCAATCAATCTATAACTGGTATTTTCCCCTCAGAAAACCATGATTCCCTGTATCTTCTATATTTGTTGCAATTGAATAGAAATAGTATTCTAAGTTTTAATACTGGAAGTGCCCAACCACATATCAATAAGCAAATAGTCGATGATCTAGAATTTATAATTCCAGAGGAAAAATATGAACAAGCCCGCATATCCAAAATCATTAGATCAGCTGATGAAGCTATTTACCACACCGAAGCTCTAATAGCAAAATACAATCGCATCAAAACTGGACTAATGCAGGATTTGCTTACCCTGGGAATAGATGAGAGAGGTAATATCCGCAGCAAAGCCACTCATAAGTTCGTGGTTAAGAATGGGATTGAGGTGCCTGAGGAATGGGAGGTGAAAACTGTCGGGGTAATGACTAAAGAAAAAATAATCGATGATATCCAAGACGGGAATCATGGTGAAAAACATCCTAAAGCTTCAGATTTTGTTGAAGAAGGAGTTCCATTTATTATGGCGACAGATATTTCAAGTGGAATAATTGATTTTAAGGGTTGTAAAAAAATCACGACATCACAATATAAGTCCCTTAGAATAGGGTTTGCAAAGTCAAATGATATTTTGCTAAGCCATAAGGCTAGTCTTGGTTTTGTTGCAATAGTACCAACTTCCGTTAATGAATTAATGCTTACGCCACAAGTTACTTACTATAGAGTAATAAACGAAAAACGACTCTCGTATAAATATCTTTCCTTTTATATGAAGGGAGACGCATTTCAGTCATCGCTTTCAAACTTTGCAAAGCAATCAACACGGGATTATATTGGAATAACTATGCAAAAGGATATGAAAATTGCTTATCCTAAGAGTATTGTTGAACAATTAAAAATTTCAGAAGTACTAGATGAAAGCGAAAAGGAAATTTTATCTAAAAAAATAATTGTCGCTAAACTTCACGCATTAAAAGCCGGCTTAATGAGTGATTTGCTTAGTGGGAAGGTGAGGGTGCCTGAAGGAATGATATAATAGTCTAATGAACAATGATGCAGAAATATATCAGATTGGAAATACCTGGCAAAAGAAGGTTTATAGGCACATGGCTGCATTTCTGGATTTAAAAGGCATAGTGAATTACGGTATTACCAGAGATGGTAATTATTATAAACACTTGCTTACAGGTGAAGATGCTCAACATAATTTCATAACACCTGTAATATTTCAGCTAACAAAGGATCGTTTTAAACACCACAAAGCTGGTGATATTAAACGGGCACTCACAAATACAGCTGCATCACAACCTTTCTGTTTTAACCTATTTGTTTATCTCAATGGAAAAATATCCCTTGCAAAGTCATTGTTCTCAATTCTTTTGAAAAAACCCATTGACATTCAACATATTGAGATTGAGTTCACTCCCAATAAATGTAATCATATCGAAGGATTTGGCCGAAAAGGGAATGAAAGTCTTGGAGATCAAGATGTTAAACAGGGAACTGATGCGGATGTTGCAATATTCTACCATTATGGTAACAGGGAAAAAGGATTACTGCTGATTGAATTCAAGTTCATAGAAGCAGAATTTTCAGTCTGTAATTCCTACCGAAAAAAGCAAGCAATAAGGCATTACGGTGATTCCACCCAGTTTTATAAAGTTTTGGTTGAGGATAAAAAGACAAATAAGAACAACCAATTCCTTTGTGGGTACAACAAATACTTTAATTGGAACTTAACTAATGCATCTGCAGTGATTGATTCTGAAAAGGTAACGTCTTCATCAGGTTGTCCTTTCAGATTCGGAAACAATCAGTTATGGCGCAATATACTTTTGGCAGAACGGATAGCTATTTCAAGAGGATGCGATGAGGTTGCCTTTTGGGTATTCTCCTCAAAAGAAAACGATGCTTTTTTATGGAAGAAAAATAGGGTTGATGTTGAAGAAAACTTCAGGAGTATCTTGACCCCAAAAGGAAATACGCAATTTAGGAAAGTTCATTTAGAGGAGGTTTTTAAACTACTCGATGAAATTGTTATTGATCCTGATGATAATGAATGGTTGGTCAGTATGAAGGAAAAATATTTAATTACATAATCCTGCGAATATGCATTTAACTGTCAGAATGGCTTGGCACGATAACAATTGGGATGGAAAAGTCTGTAATAATCCTGAGGGAAATACATATTGTACAGGTAGTCATTCCTTGTTGTCAGGCAGAATGGAAAAACGAAAGGATGTAAACACTGAACAAAAGTTTAAAGGCCAATATGTTGATGGAAATTTTCAACCTGAAAACGTTCCTCCCTGCTACTGGAGTATTAATGCATTCGGGAGTCGTTCTATTGAGATAAAACATCATCATGCCTTTAAACAGTTGAAGGCAGTTATTGATGATACTGTTGAACCCTATTCAGTTTTTACATGGCCTTTCAAGCTTTCTTTTGTACATACTGAAAATAGCTTCAGACGTCATGGTAACTACTGGCCGGACCTTCCCCAAAGGATTAACGATTTTTCAAATAAGTTCAAAAAGGATGAATCAGTAGTATTTTTTTATGCTAATTATGATAATCCGGTTTCTGCCGATGATATGAAATATCTTCTGCTTGGCTGTTCGGTAATAGATAAAGTTAAAGCTGTAAAGGATTTTGAAATACCAAAGAGAGAGCTTGATTTTATTGGAAAAGGGAAGTCAGGAAACCCAATGAAAAATTTCCCATTGATGAATTGGGCAATCCAAATTACACATCAAAATGATAAATCTGTTTTACTACCCTATCGTGAGTACATAAAATATATAGAAGAGTTCCCTGAAGAGTATGAATTGCTTAGTGACATAAAGGTTGTAATTGATGAGCCTTCTCTAGTTCGTGGTTTTAAATATGTAGCTATGGATATTGAGGATGATAAATGTCTCATACTATTATATAAAATACGTAAAGCAATTTTTAAGATCAGGGAGCATAATCGTCGGGTTATACATCATAATCTTGATGAAGAAGAAAGTAGGATTAATAATCTTATTAAAATGGTCTGGGAGAAGCGTGGTATTTATCCATCTTTGTCCAAACTGCTAAAGTACTTTCTACGACACGATTCCAGTAAATTATCAGATTCTATCAAAATCCTTCTATCGCCGAAATTTGACCTGATAATGCTTTTCGAGCAATTACTAAAAGGAGAAAATATCCCTGAATTAGAAGATTTTATGGATGATATTGATGATCTACTAGCAAATCCAAAATTCAAGCGAAAATTTAAGGAATATCTCAAACTTTCACTTTTTAACCTTACTGATTATCAGATAAAGCGGATTATTGAAGAGTGTGATGAAACCATAATTATAGGACTGGAGAATAATCCATATCTCATTTATGAAAATTATATCCCTCAACTGTCAGTAGATCATTTGGATATTCCAGATCTAGTGGAGGAATCTATTGACGTTTATAAAATTGATATTGGAATGATCCCTGATGCCGGATTTGTAAAGAGGCACAGGAAGATTCAGAATCTCCATGAATCAAGTCCAGAACGCATCCGAAGCATTATCATTGAGTATTTATGGGGTTTGGAGGGACCTGGGCATTGTTATGATAACCTCAGACATATTATTAAAACAATAAGTGAGTATCCTTTGATATTTCATACAGAATCTTTAATAGACGAAAATGGAATTCTTAATCTTGAGGAAGAATACAAAAGTCATTTTCAGGAACGGTTACACATTGAAACAATTGGAGACGAAAAATATGTATATCTGAAAGAGATATTAAGAGCAGAATTAAGGATCGGCGACACTATTAAAAAGTTTTTACTAAGGGATTCTCATCCAGATCCAGGAATTGATTATAATAAACATATTGAAAAGAGTATTGCATTCCTTAAGAAAAAAATAAAGGATTTTGACATAAATCAATTCAAAATCGAAAGGGAACGACTTTATGAAAATGTTTTTAAAAATTCATTTTTTCTTTTAACAGGTAAACCAGGCTCGGGAAAGACCTTTGAAACAAGTCATGTAATAAAACACCTTAATGACTTAAAAGAAGGCCTCACAATTCTGGCGCCTACCGGGAAGGCTGCTCTACGTGTTTCTGAGAATATCAAGAGAAACACAGGTCTTGATATAAAAGCAATAACAATTGACAGGTTCATCTTTGAAAATGGATTTTACTGGGCCTACGAAGATTGGGATAGGTTATATAATCTACCCGAAAATGAAAAGGTTACAGTTATGAATCTAATAATTGATGAAAGCTCAATGGTTGACTTGCAGAAACTATATATACTCTTTTCTATAATTAAGTTAGATGAAAATTATCCTAAACGTGTAATTTTTGTTGGAGATGAGAACCAGCTGCCTCCAATAGGGTTTGGAAAACCATTTCATGATATTATAAATTCTGTAGCAACAAATGAATCTCTTTTCAAAAAACACTATATCCATCTAACAACAAACTGCCGGCAGGAAAACGATCTTAACATATTGAAGCTTGCGGAAGCATTTTCTGATAAGTCGAGATATTATGAAGAATCATTTGAGTTACTTCATAAAAAAGGTAAAGTAAGTAAAGGATTATATGTATATACGTGGAAATTCAAATCTGATTTGGAAGGATTATTAAAAGAAAGTGTCAATAATCTTCTTGACGATGAGCTTAATGAAGAAAATCTGAATATTGAGCAAAACATTGATGAAGCTGAATCAGGAGATCTTAAATATAAGCTTTCATTAAGAAAAGACGCCTTAGTTAAAGCTATTAAAGAGAATGATAAGATCAAGAAATTCAATCTGCTCCTTGGCTTATATGATAATGGTTATGTCCCCATAATTGATAATGACTTCAGGAAGCTAATGAATCTTGAGAGGTTGCAACTATTGACTCCATATCGCTCTGGATATTTTGGAGTTTTAGGTTTGAACAATCTTATTCAATCAGAATTCAGGGATACCTCTTTTAAAGATCCTCAAAAACAGTTTTACCATGCTGATAAGATAATAAGGATTAATAATTATTATTTAGGATATGGAAGAAGAAAACAGCTTATTCTATCAAACGGCTCCATTGGAATCCTGAACAATCATAAATCAGAACCGCGATATTATTTCAGAGATGCTGACTCCATTTTATACAGAATAGATGATGAAGAGAATTTTGACCTTGCTTATTCCATTACAATTCACAAATCACAAGGAAGTGATTTTACAATTGTGTTATTGATTATTCCTAACAGATTCAATCTTTTGACCCGTGAACTGATTTACACTGCACTTACAAGGTCAAAACAAAAGCTGATTTTATTTCTGTATGATGCTCCGGAAAACATTTTAGTTAAGTGCAATGCACTATCTGATTTGTTAACAAGGCAAACATCACTATTCGAAAAACCGGAAGATAAAAGACTTAAATATTACCCTCGAAAGGGAGAAAAACCAGTTCGCTCAAAAGCTGAATATATAATTCATAAAGCACTTCAGAGAAGTAATTTACCCTTTGAATATGAGCATGAATTAAAATTTAAAGATTTTAAATATCCTATTCATCCTGATTTTACAATAAAATTAGAAGATAATCGGGTAATTTATTGGGAACATTTAGGAATGCTAGATACGCGTAAATATTTCAATGATTGGGCTAAACGTAAGGAAGATTATAAAAGAAGTGATCTTATTGATGTTTTAGTAACTACCGATGACATGAATGGAATTGCTGATGAGTATGTGGAGAAGGTAATTGATGATATCAGAAATAATAGATTAATTAATACTGTCGACAATAAGTTTTCGATCCATCATTATCCACTTTATCCGAAATGAGAAACGATACAAATATACCCACCACCCTTGAGAAACAATTTGTTGAGGCACCATTCCTTCAACATTTGGAAAGCATGGCTCCAGTAAAATGGGAAGTGTTACGGCTTGATCGATGGGGGCAAACAGAAGCTGAAACAGGCAGAACTTCCTGGATTCAACCGGTAATGATGAAAGAGCTGGAAGATTCAATCATCAGGCTTAATCCTTGGCTTGAGCAAAATCAGTTATATGATGCAGTCCATGATATAACGACATTTCAAAGTGACAACCTAATCACTTCCAACAAGAACATTCTTAACCAGTTATTTGAAGGTACATCAGCTGACGATAAAATCACAGGAGAAAGAGGTAAAATAGTCCGCTATATTGATTTCAAAAATCCGCATAAGAATTCATTTATAGCAGTTAGTGAGATGAGATTCCGGATTCTTGGTTCGGATAAGTCGTTTTTCCCTGATATTATATTATTTGTCAATGGATTACCTTTAGTAATAGTAGAGTGCAAATCACCCAAAGAGAATGATGCCATTGGTACTGCAATTGACCAACTTATGCGTTATAGTGAACAACGCGGTTACAATAAGGAAGGTAATCAGGATTTGTTTTTCTATAATCAGTTTCTCATTGTCACCTGTCGTGATACTGCAAAATTTGGTACTATAACTACTCATCTTGAGAAACACTTCTACAAATGGAGTGATCCATATCCATTCGAACTAAATGAAATTCCTCATGGAGAAACCTCTCCAAACGATCAACAACGCCTTGTACAGGGGATGCTCTTTCCGGAGAATCTATTGAGTATAATTCAGTCTTTCACGGTCTTTTCTGAGGATGATGATGGACACATAATTAAAGTTGTTGGCAGGTATCAGCAATTCCGAGCTGTAAAAAAGACCATTAAAAAGCTGTTGCAGGGCAAAAACAAGAGGGAAAGAGGAGGGATCATCTGGCATACTCAGGGATCTGGGAAATCTCTTACCATGGTATTCCTCATACGGGAAATGTACAACTATGCCAAACTGCAATCTTGGAAAGTAGTTTTACTTACAGACCGGAAACAATTGGACTGTCAACTCAAAGAGACAGCGAGAAATGTCGGATATAGTATAAACGACCCTTCTAACGCAGCCGAATTAAAAGCAGAATTAAGAACATCTAATGCGGAGATTGTTTCAGCCATGATTCATAAGTTCCAGGAACGTGAATTGCACGAAATTTTTCCGGAACTGAATATAGATGAGAAGATACTAATTCTAACTGACGAAGCACATCGTAGTCAATATAGTTTATTGGGTTCAAATCTGGATAAGGCAGTTCCAAACGCAACACGTATAGCATTTACCGGCACACCAATAGAACGTACAAAAGATACATTTGGAGGATATATAGATAAATACACAATGCGTCAATCTGTTGAGGATGGCGTTACTTTAAAGATTATCTATGAAGGCAGGGTTCATGATTCAACAGTAAAGGACCAGCAAGGACTGGATGCATTGTTCGATGATGTCTTTGGCGAATGTACTCTTGATGAAAGACTTCAGGTGATTGGTTACGGAACACGTCAGTCATATATGGAAGCATGGTCTACAATCAGGGCAAAAGCTGCAGATATGTTGTGCCATTATCTGAAACAAATTTTTCCAAATTCCTTCAAAGCGCAGATTGTAACCTGCAGCAAAGAGGCTGCACATAGGTATAATGTTTCAATAAGGGAAGAGCTGAAATCAATTATTGATCATTTCACTCAAACACCTGATCGGCCATATATCAGTAAATATTTGGAAGAACATATTACAAATCTTCAATTGCCTGCTAATCTTAAGGGAAACACTATTGAAGAAAAATCGATTCGCTTTTCACAGATAAACATGAAAAATCTGATTGAGCTAGAATCGGCTGTAATACTTTCTGCGGGTCACAATGATCCCCCTTATATACAGGAATATTCTGTTTACGCTACACAGGAGAAACAAATATTGAGTTTTAAAACACCATTCGGAAAAGAAAAAGACGGAACAAAGGGGAATATCGGAATTCTAATAGTTGTTGAAATGCTTCTGACAGGTTTTGATGCTCCGATTGAACAGGTAATGTATTTGGACAGAATGATAGTTGCTCATAATTTGCTTCAGGCAATTGCAAGAGTTAACAGGACAGGAGGGGAAAATAAAGATCACGGTTTCATTGTGGACTATGTTGGAGTAGGTAGTCATCTCAGGGAAGCACTGAACAAATATTTCAAGGAGGAGGAAGCAAATGAGGCATATTCATTAATTGATGAGACTGAAATATTCAAATCATTGGATTCATCACATAAAGCTTTATGGGAGGTATTAAATAATTCAGGTATCAACGACCTCAATGATCTAGATGCTTTCTATGATATATTCTATGACGAAGAAACAAGATTCAGATATATTGAAGCATATCGTAGATTCATGAAATCGATGAATGATGTATTCCCTCGTAAAGAAGCATTAGAATATGTAAAAGACATGCTTCGTTTCTCTGAAATCAATGTTCAGGCCGGAAGACATTTGCGTGACAGCCGGATGAGCATGAAGGGAGTACCTGCGAAGCTAAGAATGATTGCAGATAAACATCTCGAGTCTTTAGGAATTGAAGAAAAAGTCAAACCAATTTCAATACTTGATGAAAGTTTTTTTGAAAATGTGAATAAACGGACCAGGATCAAAACAAAGGCAGCAGAAATAGAACATGCTATACGGGAACATATCACTTTACACATAGATGAAGACCCTGAATTATATGCTTCTTTTTCAGAAGCTTTAATGGAGATTCTCCGGTCGTTCAGAGATAACTGGAATGAAATTTATATAAAGCTTGAGGAATTAAGAAAGAAGATTAAGACCTATCAAAATGAGAACACATACGGACTGAATCGCAAGACCCAAATGCCTTTTTACAGGATCTTCAAGAAAGAGATCTTTGGAGATAGAGAGCTGAGTGAAGATGAAATATCAACAGTTGTAGGTCTTACTAAAGAGATTTTTGAAGAGGCCAAAAGAGAAATTTCATTAACAGGTTTCTGGCAAAGGCAAGCAATGCAGAATAATCTTAAAAGTAAGTTACAGAAAATATTAATTGGGCAGGAATTCGGTACGCTACCAGACATATTTTCCAAATACAATCAGATTATTACCAGGGTAATGGAAGTGGCCAAGAAAAATAATGATACTATTATTTATTCAGAGTAAAATGGAGATCAAATATGAAATAAAATACTCTGACAGAAAAACCCTAAGTATCACCGTCGAACGTGATCGGTCTGTTATTGTTCATGCCCCTTATAATACTTCTTCTGAAAAAATCAATTCCATCATTGAAAAAAAGAAATTCCTTCTTCATAAAAAAATCAATAGCTCAAATAAGTTTCCTGTTCCAAAACCCTACAAGGAATTCGTTTCAGGTGAATCTATTATGTATCTAGGACATTTATATAAGCTAGAAATTTCACAAGATAATTTTAGCGGTGTGAGGTTTGAAAATAGATTTTCAATAAGTAGCAACAATAGGAGTAGCGCAAATCAACTCCTGAAAGATTTTTACTATGAGCAGGCGAACGAAATTATTATTCCCCGTATAAAAAGATTTGCTGATAGTTTGGGAGTAGTTCAAAAAAATATATCCGTTGCCGACTCAAAATATCGCTGGGGCTCTTGTACACCTAAAGGAAATATAAGCTTTAACTGGAGAATCATTAAAGCTCCAATAAATGTAATTGATTACATCATTGTTCATGAGCTAACTCACCTTCTTGAGGCAAATCACACTCCGGATTTTTGGAATATTGTTTCAATTCAACTACCTAATTATAAAAAGGCAAAGGATTGGTTAAAAGAAAACGGGACTCTGCTTGAAATCAACTTTTTGTGATATTGAATATCAAGTACTAATTTAATTACGTATTAAAATTTAAAGGTATTTAGTACTTAATAAATAAATTCGTTTGTGGTTTCACCGATTTCCTTCAGCATTGTTTTAAAATCTGATATATTTACCAGCGGTAGAAAGTAATTTGCATAATCAGTCCCTGATGTTTGATCTGCCAGTATGCCCCGGGTTGTAGAATAGCTGACACTTAAGAGGGTAATAAGTAAATCATCAGGAATGTCAACCTGTCCTTTTTCATTCTTTTTTAGTATCTCTTCAAATCCCATCAATTTAAAGTCACTTTGAACAGCAGCTCCAAATAATTTTAGTGGTTCCGGATTCTCTGGCCGACAAATGAAATCAATAATAACTGTGATAGTTAAAATCCCAGTCGAATAATTAAATCCGATTTTGAAACTTTTACGAACAGCAATCTTCTCCACTTCAAGGCTTTTTATCTGTAGCGACTCTAATGAGTTTAGATAAGCTGTAAGTTTTTTTACTGAATTTAGTCCATACTGAAATCCTGGCTGGTCCATTTCAGGCTATTTTTAGTTTATTATCAAATCTGCTTTCATAATCTGTTTCAAACCGACCGATGGCCGCAGTCGGATTCATTTTAAATATCCCTGAATTATTTCCGGGAATGTAATTCTGAAGCTCATTAAATGTAACTTTATTTTCATCCGACCTGAATACGATTGAGTCAGGTGATAGTTTTTCTCTTTCAATAAAATCATTTTTATCTATAAGCTGAAAATCAGGTATACGGTCAATTGCCAGACATAGTTTAACCAATGTATCAATCCTGAAATTCAGATTCTCCCCGCTGAGTATCTGGGAAACCCTTCCTTTCGACAGACCGAGACGCTCAGCAATGATCTTGTTCGATACGTTATTCTTCTCTATGTACTCCGACACATCACTAAAGACCTTGTTCTGAATTGTCTCAATCCAGTATTCACTGCTTTTAAGAAGTTCTTCTCTCGTTATCATAATTCTTTGCTTTTCATATATTCAATTTTTATAGCTCTGAATCTATTAATATCTTTTTTCTGATTTCCTTTAATTGATCCGAAAACAACAATATTACCTTCACTGTCTTTAAACAGATATACTCTGTAAGGCTTTTTCTTTATCTCATATTCTTTTATTTTGTCGTCTGGTGAACGACCCTCCAGTTCCCTGAATTTAATCTTCGGCAACCTGTTTAGATTTGAAACGGAGTCCATAATAGCGAAAATCGCCCTTAATTTTGACTCTTCCTTTTTACCTTCAAGCAAATTACAGAATTCATCAAATTCACATTTTTTATCCCTCTCAAGCTTGTAGAATTTGATCTTCCCTTTGACTTGCTCAATCAATTTCAATGCAAATATAGACATATTAGTTTAGATATAACTAAACTTTAATATTATTTTCTCACATATTAGACTAGCACATAATCTGCTAAAATCAGATTTTAATGGAAATGCTTATCAAATATACAGAAAGAATTGCATGTTAGACCTGATCCTGATAGCTGTAAATATAAATTTAATGAAAATTGATTCTGTATTTTAGGTGTTAGGGGATGAGCCGGAGAAAAGTTCCTTTCAACACAGTTCCCGGAACGCCGTCCTGAATTCCAAAGACGGGAAGGAAGAAGGGGGGAATGGGAGAGGGCGAGAGTGGGAGACAAGGAACGAAGTGACAGGGCCGAGCGTTAAAAATTTGCCTTGCAGGCAAATTTAGCGATGGAGCCAGATTTTGGCGAGAGCTAAGCAGAATGTCTGGCTTGCTTGGCTCGCTTGTCTTTACGGTCTTCGGCCTGTCTTGCTCCCGTTGCTCGCTGTCTTTATGCCCTTCGGACTGTTTGAACCGATCCCGCAGATCATTGATTTTGCAGGATTTGCAGTTTAAAGAAGTGGCGCCACCGGCCCCACGTTAGTGTTAAGTATGTTTTCTGATTGCAAAAATTAATGAGCGTTTGCGTATTTGTCCAAAATAGCCATGAAATACTCAACTTATCTGCATTATTGTAAATCTATTGAACTTGTAAGTGATTGAAATAAAGCATATAAGAGATAATTGATGAAAAGAAAAAATGTGTCATCAAAAACGCCAACAAGCAGGTTGAGTTCAGTTAATAATTACTATATCGTCTGAGTTTATTAAATTTGCGATAAGAAAACAATGATTCCTTTGATTTCAAAAGGCTATGGTTTAATGAGTTGATATAAATATATAATGATATTTTAGATGAAAAAGATTTTATTTTTTTTCGTAATTTCAATTGTTCCGCACTATGTTTTGGCTCAAAATGCAACAATACAGGTTGATGCTTTAATTAATCAACAAGAAGTTTCAACGTATATATATGGACGAAACTCTGAATTCTCTGATAGTCCCAATTCGCCGACATCGGCGGCAACTTTTAATCTCTACCGCGATGCTGGAGTAACTTTTGACAGGCAAAATGCCGGTAACAACTGCACAAAATATAATTGGCGAAGAAAAATGACCAGTCACCCTGACTGGTATAACA
>Ga0209226_10000730_pt1 | contig 16885 bp, 14 predicted proteins | sample BarGraNGADG00212_2_FD_184497 | JGI IMG/M metagenome (GOLD analysis project Ga0209226, IMG submission 184497) | Arctic peat soil microbial communities from Barrow, Alaska, USA - Barrow Graham LP Ref core NGADG0011-212 (SPAdes) (version 2) | ecosystem: Environmental > Terrestrial > Soil >...
GGCCAGGCCGTGGGGCAGCCGATCTACCAGCTGCTCGGTGGAGCCAGTCGCGACCGGATCCGCATCTACAACACCTGCGCCGGCTACAACTACGGGCGCGTGAACACCGGTGCCCTCACAGCGGCCGACCGCGCGACGCCGGAGCAGTGGGGATTGACGCAGAAGACGCCTGGGGGACCCTACGAAGACCTCGAGGCGTTCATCCACCGCGCCGACGAGCTCGCCGAGAGTCTCCTCGAGCAGCACATCACGGGGATGAAGATCTGGCCGTTCGATCCGTACGCCGTAGCCAGCGGCGGCCACTACATCTCGGCCGACGAGATCAAGAAGGGCCTCGAGCCATTCGAGAAGATCCGGGCGGCGGTCGGCTCGCGGATGGACATCATGCTCGAGATGCACGCGGTCTGGCAGCTGCCGGCGGCGTGCCGGATCGCCGCCGCCGTCGAGCCCTTCGACCCCTTCTGGTTCGAGGATCCGATGAAGGCGGACGACCTGGACTCGATAGCGGAGTTCGCGCGCTCGACACGCGTACCGACCACCCTCGGCGAGACGCTGTCCACGCGGTGGGCCTTCAAGGACGTCCTGGACAAGCACGCCGCGCGCGTCGTCATGTTCGACATCGGCTGGGTCGGTGGGATCTCGGAGGCTCGGAAGATCGCGGCGATGGCCGAGGCGCACAACCTGCCGGTGGCACCCCACGACTGCACCGGGCCGGTCGTCCTCACCGCCTCCTCCCACCTCGCGATCAACGCGCCAAACGCGCTCGTCCAGGAAACGGTGCGGGCCTTCTACACGGGCTGGTACCGGGACGTGGTGACCACGCTCCCCACGATCGCCGACGGGTTCATCGCCCCGCCCCCGGGCCCGGGGCTCGGCACGGCGCTCCAGCCCGGCTTCGAGCGTCGCGAGGGCGCAATGGTCCGCTCCTCCAAGCTCCGGGACAGGTGACCTCGCTGCTCATGAGCCTGCTCGCGACGTTCGTGGTCGGGCAGAGTCCTGCGGCGGCGCCCAATTCGCGTAAGGAAGGGCGACCATGAGCAACTACCGTGACCTGCAGCAGCAGTTGGCCTGGGGATGGAATACCTGGAACGTTCGCAGCGTGCTGTCGCACGTCCTGCTTCCCGAGGGGTTCGCGCTGAACCTGGCGCTCCGCGAGTACCAGTCCGGCCGCTATCTCAAGGAAGCCCTGATCGGGAGATACCAGGGCGACCAGGGCTTCGCGTATCGGGGCGGCGAGCTGGTGGAAGTCATCACGCCGGGTCCGCATGCCTACGACGGCAGCTACACGGAGCTCCACCTGGCCTGGCGCGGCATCGAACTGACCGTCCAGACCGCCACCGAGGACGAGGACCTGGTCATCCTGGTCACGCCGCTGAAGAACCAGAAGTACCCGGCGACCCTGGTGGTCGAGAGCGGCATCCTGTGGAACGGCCCCGGCAGCATCGAACGAGACGGGGAGTCCCTGGCGGCGCATCTGTCGGGCCGCGAGCTGCGCGTCCACACGACCAAAGCCTGGCTCACCGATCCCTATGTCGCCGCGCAGACCCCGTACGCCGCGATGCGCCTGGACGAGGTCATTGGCGTCTCCACCGGCCGCCCGCGAAGCCTGGTCGAGATTCGCACGGTGATCGACCGCCGGCAGGCCGAGCATGCCGCCCGAAAGGCGCGCTATGGCGATCTCGCCGACGTGTACGACGCGCTCCAGAGCTGCCTCGCCTGGGCCTCCCTGTATGAGCCCAGCAAGGAGCGGGTGATCGCCACCATCAGCCGGACCTGGGACGTGGACCGCAACTTCGGCGGATACCTCGTGGCCCAGGACCTCTTCTACCACGCCTACATCGCCTCGCTCGACAACCGGGAGCTGGCCTACGCCTGCGCTGTCGAGATGGTCAAGGAAAAGACCGCGGCGGGCTTCGTCCCGTTTGCGGCCACCGGCGCCGGCTTTGTCAGCCTGGACAAGACCTCGCCGCCATTGGCCGGCATCATCATCTGGGAGCTCTACCGGCGCTACGGTGACCAGTGGCTGGTCGCGGAGGTCTTCGACGACCTGCTGGCCTGGAATCGCTGGTGCGCCGCGCACCGCCAGGTGGATGCAGGCCTCATGGGCTGGGGTTCCAATGCCTACGAGCCGGTCTTCGACAACTTCTTCGAGCTGGAGGGCGTGAACCAGATCTTCGCCGCCAAGCTCGAATCGGGGTACGACAACTCCACCGCCTGGGACGACGTCGGCTTCGACCAGGCAAGGGGCGTGATGTCGTACGCCGACGTCGCCTTCACCAGCCTGCACATCGCCGACTGCGACGCCCTGGTCAGCATGGCCGATCTCCTTGGCCGGCCGGCCGAAGCCGCGGAGCTCCGGGCGCGATCGGCCCGCTGTGCGGCGGGGCTCCAGGGCCTCTGGGACGAGCCGACCGGCATGTTCCTGAACCGGCACACCGACACGGGCGAGTCCAGCCACAGGCTCACCCCGGGCAACTTCTATCCCCTGCTCACCGGCGCCGTCACCCCGGCGCAGGCGGAGCGGATGGTCAACGAGCACTTCTACAACCCGGAGGAGTTCCGAGGCGAGTGGATGCTGCCCTGTGCGGCCCGCAACGACCCGGGCTACCAGGATCAGTCCTACTGGCGAGGCCGCATCTGGGGGCCGACAAACCTCTGGACCTATCTCGGTCTCCGCCGCTACGGGTTCGCCGAGGCGGCCAGGGAGCTGGCCGACAAGTCGGGCCGGCTCCTGCTGAAGGAATGGCTGGAGCACGGCCACGTCCACGAGAACTACCATGCCGAGCTCGGCATCGGGTGCGATGACTCGAAAGAGAGCGAGAAGCTCTACACGTGGAGCGGCCTGTTCGGGACGATCGCCCTCCTGGAGGCGGGCTTCATGGGGCCGATCCCGGAAGTCGTCCGGCAGCCGTCGGCCCGCTGATGAAGCCGATCGACGTCCGGGCGATCACGGTCGGCGGAGAGATCGGCCGGCGCATCGACCTCACGACCTACGCCAACTTCCTGGCGCTGGACCTGGACACCGACTTCCTGGGGCCGTTCCGCGAGCGCGTGCTGCACGGCCCCCAATTTGGTGAGGGCGCGGAGTTCTACGTGGGCCTCGGCAAACTGATCGACAGCGCCGCCCGCCTGGCCGCCTATACGGACGATTCCCGGGTCGTGGCCCGCAAGCAATACCTGGTCGACGAAGTGCTCAAGACCCAGGATGCCGACGGCTACATCGGGACCATGCCACCGGACCAGCGGATCACCCTCCTGTGGGACCTGCACGAGATGGGCTACCTGATCCTCGGGCTGGTCAGCGACTACCGCTTCTGCGGCCAGGAGGCCTCCCTCGCGGCGGCGCAGCGGCTGGCCGACTACTACATCCGCCACTGGCCCGCCGGGCACGTATGGCTGGCCAACGGGCACGACATTGCGGACCTGCCCGCGATAGGCATCGACGAGGCGCTCATGGCCCTCCATGCGGCCACCGGCGAGCCTGCGTACCTGGACTTCGTGCGCCACGTGCGCCGCCTGGCCGAGCGTGATTGGCCGCTCCGGATCGGGCGCTGCGGCAAGGTCGAGGGCCATGCCTATGCCTACCTCGCGATATGCGTCGCCCAGCTGCGCCTCCACGGCGTGCAGGCGGACCCCGGATGCCTGCCCCAAACGCAGCGCGTCCTGGATCTCATTGCCCGGGGCGACGGCATGGTGATCTCGGGCGCCGTGAGCGATTTCGAGTGCTGGCACGACAGCCAGGAGGGCACGGCCCACCTGGGTGAAACCTGCGCCACCGCCTACCTGGTGCGCTGGCTGGACGAATTGCTGCGGGCCCGCGACGATGCGCTTTATGGCGACCTGATGGAGCGGATCATCTACAACACGCTCTTTGCCGCCCAATCGCCCGATGGACGGCGGCTCCGCTACTACGTCCCGTTCCAGGGCCAGCGCGAGTACTTCCCCACGGACGTGTATTGCTGCCCAAACAACTTTCGGCGGGCCATCGCCGAGTTGCCCGGCCGGGTCTTCTATCGCGGGTCCGGCGGCGGATTGGTCGTCAATCTCTACACCGAGGGGTCGGCCCGAATGGACGTGGCGGATGGAGTGCCGCTCGACGTGCGCCAGGAGACCGGCTACCCGCGGTCTGGCCGCGTCCTCCTGCACGTGGACCCGGCGCGGCCGGCACACTTCCCGCTCAACCTGCGCATTCCGCGCTGGTGCGTGGGGGCCAGCGTCGCCGTCAACGGGCACCTACTGGCAAGGACGGCGGCGCCGGGCACGTTCGTCGCGATCGACCGGGTATGGCAAGCCGGCGACCAAGTGACGCTTGAGCTGCCCATGCCCCCGCGCCTGGTCAAGGGGCGGCAAGCGCAGGCCGGGCGGGTGGCCGTCATGCGCGGCCCACTCGTGTTTGGCCTGAACCCCGCCCGCCACCCGCAGCCAGGACAGCTGGACCTGCGGAACCTGGCGCTTGATCCGGACTCACTGGAGGTGGCCGTCACCAACGAGCCAATGATCCGGGCACGCGGCTGGAGCTTTGGCCGCGACTATGCCATTCAACCGCCCGATCTGGACCTTGAGTTGACCGAGTACCCTGACCCGGGCATCGAAGCGGTGTATTTCAAGGTGCCGGATCCAAAGGCTGTTGCCTTCGTCGACGATGAGTTGACGACGCCGGGGAGTTGGCCAACCGCGTCAGCGACGTCGCCTGCCTTCCGATGATCGGATGCGCCGATGCCTGATTCGCTCGACGCCGAGCCTTTTGCCGAGGTGCGCCTGGCGCTCGAACCTGAACCGCTCATCGGCTATCGCTCGGCGCTGACGGTCTACGAGGAATCGCTGATCGGGGGGCGGTTCGTGGGCCGGAGCTGGAACGGCGCGGGCTTCCTCAACGATTGGGACAGCCCGCGCCTCGACCCGGCCAAGCACCCGACGCCGCAGGCCTTCTGGCTCGAAATCGACGGCCAACTCCTGGCGTCCCACTGGCGGTGGGAGGGGCTCCAAAAGCGCCAGGAGAGCAAGGGACTCCATGTCGTCGTCACGCTGCGCCATGCCGTGCGGCCTGTCGCAGTGGAAGTTCATACCCTGCTGGATGGCACGCCGATCCTGACGCGTTGGCTTGCGATCACGAACACCGGCCAGCAGCCCGCCGCGCTGGCGGCTGCCTCTCCCTGGAGCGGCGTGCTGAAGGTCACGCCCCGCTGGCGCGCCCACCTGCGCGACCGCCAGGCGGCGCTCTATTCGCTCGGCGCCATGGCCGACACCCGCTGGGGCGATGAGGGCAATTTCCAATGGCAGCCCCTGCCCAACGCGACCCTGCGGATCGATGGGCGATATCGCCGCGACCGCTACCGCCATCCCATGTTCGTCCTGCGGAGCAACGCGACCGGCGAGCACTTCATCGGCCAGCTCGCCTGGTCGGGCGGCTTTGCCTTCGAGTTCGACCTGAACGCCGACCTGGGGGCAGCCGACAACACGGCGTCCCTGTGCTTCCGGGCGGGTCCTGATGCGCCAGCGCCCCAGCGCATCCTGGCGCCTGACGAGACGGTCGCGACACCGGAGATGCACCTGGGGTTGGTGTTCGGCGACCTGGACACGGCGGTGCAGGCGATGCACACCCACCTGCGGCGTTCCGTCTTTCGGCCGCAGGCCCGGGGCCGCGGTGGCTGGCTCGAATCAGGGATCGGCCCCGAGGTCGAAATCAGCGCGCCGCGCGTGTTCGACGCCATCGAGCAAGCGGCTCAGTTGGGGGCCGAGATCTTCTTCATCGATGCCTCGTGGTACACGCCGCCGGGCGGCGATTGGTATGCGACGGTGGGCGATTGGCAGGTTGACCTGGCACGCTTCCCCGCCGGGCTGCAACCCTTCCGCGACCGCGTGCACGAGCTGGGAATGCTCTGGGGCCTGTGGATGGATGCCGAGCGCATGGGGGCGGAGAGCCGGATTGCCCGCCAGCACCCGGAGTGGTGGGGCCAGGGCTACGACGGCACGAATCGTCTTGGCAACCTGCTCGACATCGCCCAGCCGGCCGCAGCCCAGTGGATGGAAGCGGAGATCGCCCGGCTGATCACCGACCAGGCGCTGGACTTCTTCCGGCTGGATTACAACGTCGGCGGTCTGGGCGCGGGCTCACAGAACCACCGCGACGGATTTGTCGAAAATGGCTACTGGCGCTACTACCAGGCGTTGTACGGCATCTACGACCGCCTGCGCGAGCGTTTCCCGGATGTGGTGTTCGAGAACTGCGCCGGCGGCGGCGGCCGAACGGATGTCGGGCTCGTCGGGCGCTTCAGCCACACCTGGGTCACCGACTGGCAGGTCGCGCCGCGCTCCTTCTCGATCACGAACGGGATGACGATGGCCCTGCCGCCGGAGTACGTCGACCGGCTGGTGGGCGGGCAGGATGGCCACACGGCCGGTGACGTTGACTTCCAGGCGCGCCTGTTGCTGTTCGTCCGCCCGACGTTCGGCTACCTTGCGCCTGTCGGCGAACCCGTGAACCCGGTGCAGCTGGCCAGGATCGGACACATGCTGGACCTGTACAGGAGCTTCGTCCGGCCCTTCATGGCCGAGGGGCGCATGTATCACCACACACCCGCCTTCGATGGGCCGGAACCCAAGGGCTGGGGCGTGCTGGAGCTGGCGGCCGCCGACCGCACGCACGGCATCGCCGGGGTCTTCCAGCTTTCGGACCCGGACGGGGGCGACTACCTGCTGCGACTTCGCGGCCTGGATGTGGGCAAACGCTATCGGGTGACCTGGGACAACGCGGGGCAGACATGCGAGGTGGACGGCTTCACGCTCATGAAGCAGGGCTTGGCGATCAGGCTGGAAGGCGCCCTGACCTCCGAGCTGCTGCTCTTCGAGGCCGTCTGATCGCCCCGACGGTCCAGGTGGCAGATGTGAATGGCACCGGCGAAGCTGGTGGACTCGACATCGCGAGCGGCCATCGTCGCAACTAGTTCTTCCAGGTCATCAGCGAAGACTCACATCAACTCAACCTCCTGCAGCACCAGCCCGTAGTGGCTTCCAGGAGGATTCTCACTGATGACAATCCCATTCCAGTCAGGGGCGAAATTTCCCGAGTAACACAGCCAAAGCCTTCTGCCATCACCAGAAATGAACTTGCTCGGGAAGTTCAAAAAGTAGCCCTGCTCCCCGAAGTTCCTCATGTAGGTGACCAGCTTCCACGGGCCTGTCACACTGTTGCTCTCGAGAATGTATGAATGCATCTTCGAGCAGGTGTTGACGCCATCTGTCACCGCCATGAGGTACTTCTTGAGCGGAGCATTGTATGTCACGGTGACGCAGCCCATCCTATCCTGCCATTCCAGCATGGGCTGCATGTCGCTGAACTTCGTTGTCCAAAGGGCGGTGCCGTCAGCTTCGTAGCCTGCGAAGAACTCGTAGGCATTTGGGTCGTTGATCGTTTCGATACCGGGCGTGACCCTGATGAGGTAGATCTGGTCGCCGGTAATCCAACTCAAGTGCTCGAATCGTCTGGGCGGGTAGAACTTGAGGTCTGAACCATGCGCTACCAGATATGCCTTTCCGTCAGGAGAATGCTCAAGGTTCTTTCCGAAGTCAACAAAGTGAGGAGAGCCGATTCGAATTGGGTATCCGCCAAGTCCGCATTCACCGAAGATTGGCTTGTGCGGTTTGTGCCGGCAATCCATCCACGTCTTGCCCAGATCGGTGGATACCCGAAAGCCTACAAATGGTCCAAGCTGAGGCCAGTTGTACAGGAAGTCGCCGTAAGGTGTGCCTCCATAGGGCCCAAGGCAATAGGTGCCGTAGTACCAGACGCCGTCGTGAACAAGGCTACCGGACGGATACCTTCCTCCATAGGGATAGGGATCTGCCTGGCAAAGTCCCAATACCTCCACGTCGAGATGGAGCGGGTCATCGCCCCTAAGGACCAGGTTCCCCGTGGTCGCCTTTCTGGCAACTTCCGCGTCATGTTCTTCCCAACTCTTGGGCGCGTCGTCCCAATCCTTGTAGACGATTCCATGAGATGCGAAACCACTTGAGCTGGAGTTCACGCCCAGAGTGTCCCCGTCTGTCCAGGGAGAGTACAGGTTGCCGTCATCCGCCCAGGTAGGGTAGATCGTGTCGCCAATCCTGTAGTCACTGCACCTTCCGAGGAACTTCAACCCCTTGAGCTGCCGTGACTGCTCGAATGGCATGTCCTGCGGCGGTTCGGATATCCAAACAAACGGTTCAAATGTGATCATGTGATTCGGCCTTCGTTCGGCATCCACGTCATGCTTCGTTCATCCTTGGTAGGTCCCGTAGTCGCGCACGGTCTCCCACATGGCCATGAAGTTCTCCGGTGACACGTCGGACTGCACGCTGTGGACGGCGGTGATGTCAGAGGCTCGGCGGGCCGAGGCCATCGGCGCCGCAATCGGATATGCAGAATATCATATGCTACCGTCAGATCAGTGTCCCGCGAGAGGGGGGGCGCCATGGATCACCACACCCCGGACCCAGCTCGGTGTCACGTGGTCACACACGGGCGGTGTCATCGAACGCCTGCGCTACGCCGCTGAACGGGGGATCCTCGGGGCGCACGTCGGGCATCCCATCTTCATGCCCATGACCCAGGCATCGCTGGCGCAGTTCTGGGACGACGTGGCGGCCGCCGTCCCCGAATGGTTCGGCCTCGTCCACTCACAACACGGCTCGCTGCCCGAACTACCTCGGGGCCGCCGACTACCGGGTCCTTGCCGACCGGATGCCGAACCTCGTCGGCGTCAAGCAGACCACGCGCGACGTCGTTGAGTTCGGCGATCTGGTCGAGACCGTGCCGGAGCTTGCCCACTTCACCGGCGAACACGCGCTGACCCCGTTTGCCACCTGCGGCGCAGTCGGCGTCTACTCCTGGTTCGCCAATGTGAACGCCCGGGATGACGCCGGCCGCTGGGCACGGGCTCGCCGATCCGGCGCAGAGTCAGTCGCCCTCTCAGATGCCGTATGGAATATCATATCCTGAGCATGTACGGCCCCATGGGGCGCGCACCCTGGCGAAGCCCGAAGCAGCCGTCGGCGGTGGGACGAGCACCACGAGCAACACGAGCAACACGAGCAACAAGGAAGGGACCCCCGATGACCCGACCTGCTGACCCCCCGCGGAGCGACCAGAGCCTGACCGTTGGATTCCCCGCCCTCCGGGGCTTCTGCACGGAAGCGCTGCTGCGTACGGGGCTCTCGCAGTCCGACGCCGCCACCGGCGCGGAGGTGCTGGCCACCACGGACGCGTGGGGCGTCGTCACCCACGGTTCAAAGCTGCTGCGCGGTTACCTGCGGCGGCTCCGGGCGGGCGGCCTGCACGTCCAGGGGCAGCCGCACGTGTCGGCGGAAGGCGGCGCCTGGGCGGTCGTAGACGGCGACTCGGCCCTGGGCCTCGTGACGTCCACCTACGCGATGCAGATCGCCATCGCCAAGGCCCGTCTCCAGGGCATCGCCTACGTGGGGGTCCGGAACAGCTGCCATTTCGGAGCCGCGGGCTACTACGCCTGGCTGGCGTCGCGAGAGGGCCTGATCGGGTTGAGCATGGCCAACGACATCCCGTCCGTTGCCGCACCCGGCTCCCGGGGAGCTGTCACGGGCAGCAACCCCATTGCCTACTCCGTGCCGGTCGCGGGCCGTCGGCCGTTGCTGCTCGACATGTCGATCGCCACCGTCGCGGGCGGCAAGGTCTATGCCGCCAGGGAACGAGGAGATCCGATCCCGGAGAACTGGATCGTTGGCCCGGATGGGCGCCCGACGACCGACCCGAGCATGTATCCAGCCTTCGGGGCGCTCATGCCGGCGGCTGGCCACAAGGGATACGGGCTTGCGCTCCTCATCGAGACGCTCGCAGGGATGCTCACCGGGGCTGGATTCACGTGGCAGATCCACAGCTGGATGACCGATGATCTCGCCGAGCCGACGGGGCACGGCGCGGCGTTCGTCGCGATCGACGCCGACGCGATGATGCCGGCGGGGGCATTCGGCCGGCGCATGGAGACCCTGGTCGACGAGATCCACGCGGCACCCAGGGCCGACGGGAGCGAGCGGATCTACGTTCCAGGCGAGATGGAGTGGGAGCGTTACGACCGCGCGATGCAGGACGGGATTCGTCTGCCGCCCGACGTCGTGGCCAGCGTCCGAGAGGCGGCGGCGCTCGTCGGGATGGACGTGGATCGTGACCTCGGGTGACCGGGCGACGGCCGCCCCGCAGGGCAACGGCCTCCATGCGTGCCATCTGTGTCCCGGAGCCACGCGCCCGGACCGATCGTGCGAGCAAGACCCGGATGGCTCGCGGTACTTGCTTCCGGTAACCACGACCAGAGCAGAGAGGTAACCATCCATGCGTGTCATCCGGTTCGAGGACGAAGCGGGGGTCGCCCGATACGGGGCGCTGCAGGCCGATGGGAGCGCCGTCCGGATCTCCGGCGACATCTTCGGAGCATTTGAGGTCACGACCGAAGCAGCCACCGTCGCCAAGCTGTTGGCGCCCGTTGTTCCCACAAACGTCCTGTGTATCGGCCGCAACTATCGGCGCCATGCGGAGGAAGGCGGCGCTCCGGTGCCGGAGCACCCGATAGTCTTCATGAAGGCGACGACGGCCGTGCAGGACCCCGGCGCACCCATCGTGCTCCCGCGACATCTGCGCAGTGACGAGGTCGACTTCGAATGCGAGCTCGCCGTGGTGATCGGCAAGCGCTGCACGAACGTCGCGCCTGAGACCGCGCTCGACTACGTGCTCGGATACACCTGTGCGAACGATGTCAGCGCACGTGACTGGCAGGACCGCTGGGGCGGAGGCCAGTGGTGGCGCGGCAAGTCATTCGACACCTTTGCCCCGCTCGGACCGTGCCTGGTCCTGACCGACGAGATCCCTGACCCGTCGACGCTGCAGGTCCGGCTTGTCCTGAATGGCGAAGTCATGCAGGACGGTCGCACCGCGGACATGATCTTCGACGTTCCCACGCTGATCGCGTTCCTGAGCGGCGACACGACCCTCCTGCCGGGCACGGTCATCCTGACGGGCACCCCGCACGGCATCGGCGCCGCCCGCTCCCCGAAGGTGTTCCTCAAGCCGGGCGACATCGTGACCGTGGACATCGACCGGATCGGGAGCCTGACGAACCCCGTCATCGGGGAGCCCTGAGCGCCAGTACCACCAGCCATCGTCTCGGATCATCGGGCGGCCAGGGCGGCCAGGGCGGCATGAAGCGCATCGCCGGTCACGTCGACCCACTGTGAGGAGCGCTGTGTCTCGTTCTGTTCTGCGCCGCTTGACGCGCTGGACAGCCCGCCGCGTCAAGGCTTCGGCTGCGAAACCTCGCACTGGAGTCGACAGATACCAAATACGATACGCTGCTCGAGTCCGGCCGATCGTCGTCGGTTCCCGGGACGCGCGTGACGGGGACACGTACCCGAGGTCGCCGAGGGTCGGTCACGCTGGGGATTTCGCGCCGCGGGCGAGTCTCCGGCGAGCGTACTGTGGTGAGCGATGCCACTACCCCATCCCACCAGATGGCGGGCCTTCGCCTCGGGCCGCTACCGGCCGTTCCAGGCGATCGCCGTCGGCCAGGCCTTCACGGCGTCGTATGCCTCGGATGCGCTCTTCGTCCCGCTCCTGCTCGTGCTCGGCGCGCCCCCGGCCCTCGTGGTCGTGGTCGGCGCCGTCCCGGTCGGAGGGGCGGCGCTCCAGGCCCTGGCCCCGCAGATCCTGCGCCGGCTCCACGGCAACCTGCGCGGACTCACCCTGGTCCTGACCCTCGCCGAGGTCCGCGGCTTCGTCCTCGCCGCCATCGTGGCCGGCGTGGCCGCCGGCGTCGTGGGCCAGGTCCCGGGGATCGCGCTCATCTCAGTGACCGTCGCGATCGGCCAGACCGCGGGCGTACTGTCGGGCGCGAACATCACTCTCTGGACGGCCGTCGTCCTGCCCGATGCCGAGCGCCGGCTGGTCGGACCACGGATGGGCGCGCTCACCATGGCGCTCTCGACCGTCCTGCTCCTGCCCGCCGGCTTCGTCCTGGACGCAGGGACACAGGCGATCGGCCTGTGGGCGTTCGCGGCCTTCTTCCTCGTCGGCGGCGCGGCGTCGATGCTCACTCCGCTGGCCGTGGCCCGGCTTCCCCGCCCCCGGACGGGTGCTGGTCGCCCGCGAGACGCCCGCCGGGACCGGGGTTCCGCCCGAGTTCCGCCGCTTTCATGGGCGCAAGCGTGGTCGCCGCGTTTGGACAGGGCCTCCTGCCCGCGCTCTCGCTGTATGCCCTGAGGGTGCTCGGGATGTCGGCCGGCTTCGCCGTCGCGCTGGCGGGCGTCGGGGCGGCGGGCGCGCTGGCCGGTTCGCTCGCCGCGGGCTCGTTCCTGTTCACCGGTTCATCGAGCCGCCTGCTGCGCGCCAGCTTCCTGGTTCGGGCCGTCGCGGCCGGGTGCTGTGCCGCGGCGATCCCGGCGAACCCGTTCGCACCCGCCTTCCTCCTGGTCGGCGCGGCGCTCTTCAGCGGCGCAGGAAACGCCGGGGCCCTCGCCACCAATGAGCGGCTCTACCGTCTCGTTCCGGCGCAGCTTCGCGTCCACAGCCAGAGCCGGTTCGTCGGAGCGGCGGCGGCGGCCGCCGGCGGTGGGGCTCTCATCTGCGCCACGGTGCTCAGCCTTGTGCCGCCGGTCGCGTGGGCCGCGTACAGCGCCCTCTACGCGTCCTCGGCGATCAGCCGGACGATCGCCACCGTCCGAACCGAGGTCTCGGCATCCTGGAGGAGCCCGTCCGCCCCTCTCACCGAGACCCCGATCGGCGCGGCAGGACCGTAGCGAGCAAGCGCCCGGATCTCCGCCCGCGGCGATTCCTGAGTCGCAGCGCGACATCACGCGTCGAGGCGCGCAAGCATCCCTCCATCGACGACGAAGGCGGAGCCATTCACGAAGGAGGCGTCCGGGCTGGCCAGGAACCTGATCGCACCGGCCACCTCTTCCGGTTCCGCCATGCGACCGAGCCGCCGGGCTGCTGTGTCGTAGGGTCCCTCAAACCAGACGCCGGTGATGCTCGCACCGTGCGCCCGGCTCATGTCCGTGGCAACCGAGCCGACAACAATCGCGTTCACCCGGATCCCGTCGGCGGCCAGGTCGTGGGCCATCTGCCGCGAGAGCGCCACCACGCCACCCTTGGCGGCTGCGTAGGCGGCAAACCGTTCGACCGTCGCGACGGCATGCACGGAGGCGACGTTGACGATGGTCCCACCGCCCGCAGCCCGCAGGTGAGGGATCGCCTCGCGCGACACGCGGAACACGCTCGTGAGGTTCGTGCGCAGCATGAGATCCCAGGTCTCGTCCGACGTCTCCTCGACGGACCCGGCCACGAGAATCGCCGCGTTGTTGACGAGCATGTCGAGTCGGCCGAGCCGCTCCGCGGCAACCTGCACGATCCGCCGGCAATCCTCCGCGTCCCCGACGTCGGCGCGAGTGAAGCTGACCTCCAGACCGGAGGCGCGAAGCTGCGCCTCGGCCGCCTCACCGCGTGCCTGATTGCGACCGACGATGACGACGGAGGCGCCCTCCGTTGCGAGGCGCTCGGCGACTGCACGGCCGATCCCGGCGGTTCCACCCGTGATCAGCGCGCCCTGACCAGTGAACGGTCGCTTGCTGTCCAGTGGATCGGAGAATTCTCGCACCTGCCATCCTCGCTTTCGTTTGAGGTCAGTGGGCCCGGAGGGCACTGCGCACCTCGTGGATGATCACCAGCGTAGTCCGTTGGATGTTGTCGTCTTGCCCGGCCGTCGCCCCTCAGCTCGTGACCCCGGAGGAGGTGGAGGGCCCACGAACTGAGGGGAGAGGCAGGGTGCCCGACAGCTTCTATGCCCGGATGGGGTAGCGCCCCGCGATCCGCGCCTCGTCGAACATCGCCAGCACGTTGTCGATCGGCACGTCCGACTGGATGCAGTGCACCGACGACAGGATGTAGCCGCCGCCGGGTCCAAGGTCCGCAATGCGCTGACGGACCTCGCGGCGGACGTCCTCGGTGGTCCCGCGCGGCAGGACCCTGCCGGTGTCGATGGCCCCGTTGAACGACAGGCGGTCGCCGAACCGGCGCTTCAGGCGCGCGGTATCGCCCATGTCTCCGGCTGAGACCTGGGTCGGGTTGAGGATGTCCACGCCCACCTCGACGAAATCGTCGATGAGGTCGAACACATTGCCATCGGAGTGCAGGAACACCTTCGCCGCAGAGTGCCGCTTGATGGCCTCGATCAGCCGGGCGTGCCACGGCTTGAGGAGGGCTCGATACATCGTGGGCGAGATCATCAGGCCTTCCTGCGTGCCCAGGTCGTCGGCCATGACGACGACGTCGATCAGCGGTCCCGCCTCCGCCATCAGGGCCTCGATGAGTCCGAGGTACAGGTGGCCGACCAGGCTGAACAGCTCTTCGGCGAAGTCGCGGTCGACGGCCATGTCCATGAGGAACGCATCCATGCCGCGCAGCAGGAGGATCTGCTCGAACAGCGAAACCCCGGGCAGTGCAACGACGCCGCACCGCGATTCGTCCCGGATCCGGGTGGCCTCGGCCGCGAGGCCCGTGAAGCGCGCCGGGTCATCGAGGACGGGCCACGAGTAGGCCCGCAGGTCATCCACGGTGGCCTCACGCAGCGGGGACCGCGCGAGATCGGAATACTGGCTGCTGGTCGACTGCCGCCATTCGATGCCCCATTCGTCAACGAACTCCGTTGCCGAGAGATCGCGCCGGTGTGGGGACGGGGCTGCGCCGAGGAGCAGCGGGCGGCCATCCGAGCCCATCCGCTCCATCACGACGTCGTCGATACGGGCGTACTGGAAGGTCCGCGAGATCAGGCGTGGCGGCAGATCGATGCCGAGACGGCGCTTGAGAGCCTCGTAGGCGGGCGCCAGCATCGAAGTCACGCCCGACGTCCCGAAGAAGACCGGGACCCGATCCGGCTCCTCGTGGTTCAACGCGGTCAGGAGCCGCTCCCGAGATGTAAGCACGTTCGCCACCCTTTCGAACTACCCGGCATTGATCGATTCCATCGCGGCCACGAATCCCTGGACCACGTCGTCGGCGACGCGAGCCAGGTTGCCGGGCGCGGGGAACTCGCCGGTCTGGACGTCGGCCACGAAGGCCTCGAAGGCGCGCACCGCAGCCGCGTGCAGATCCGCGTACTGCCTGGCGTGGCGCGGGTATGGTCCCTCGTAGGGCCGGGCGAGCCCGGGATACCGATTCTCGAAGGTCCCGAGCAGGTCGCTGCTGTAGAGGAACTGGCCATCGCAATCCGGGCCGCTCCCAAGCGACATGACGAGCAGGCTGGTCCGACGCGTGATCTCGGCTGCGATCGCGGCCGGAACGCACTCCATCTCGACGGCCACAGCGCCGATCGCCTGGAAGGCGAGGGTCTGGCGGTACACGTCGACGGCCTCGTCGAGGGTCTTGCCCACGGCGCGAAGACCGCCCAGCCAGGTCGCCCGGATCGGCACGAGACCGACGTGACCCGCGACCGGGATCCCGAGCTCGGCGATGGCGCCCAGCCTGGCCGGCGTATTCCCTGATGAGTAGATCAGGTCGGCGCCGTGGTCCCGGGCCAGCATCGCGCAGCGGATCGCCTCGGCATCGCTGACATACGCGACGGTCGGCGGGAGGTTGCACGCCACGATCGTGTTGGGGGCGCCTGCTCGCACCTGGTCAAGACCCACGCACATCTGGCGCTCGTCCCAGAGGCCGCGGGCGGAGATGATGTCCATGCCGGCCGCTTCGGCCGCCCTCGCCGTGTTGTAGTCCGAGGCGTTGGTCATCGCGAGCTTGCGTTGACCCTTTGACGCCAGCAGGTCCCGCATTGTCAGCTTCGGCTTCACGTCGTGGCCTCGTCTCTGAAGTGGGATCCCACCGTCGGATCAGAACAGGACCGGCAGGGTCCGCAGCAGGCGCGAGTTGCGCTTGCTAGTGTCCCAGTCAGGGTCCGGGCTGACCAGGCGGATTGCCGGAACGCGGGCGAGGAGCGCCGTGAACGCGATCTGCCCCTCGAGGCGCGCGAGCGGAGCGCCAAGACAGAAGTGGATGCCGTTCCCGAACGCGAGATGCCGGTTGCCCTGGCGCCGGATGTCGAAGGTCTCGGGCTCGGTGAAGTGCTCAGGATCCCGGTTCGCGGCATTGAGCATCTGGTACACCATCTGGCCTTGCCGGAGTCGCTGCCCACCCAGTTCGGCGTCTGTCCTCATCAGCCGCGGCTGGCGCGGCACGGGGCTCTCGAAGCGGAGCATCTCCTCGATCGCCGGTTTGACGAGTGCGGGCTCGTCGAGGAGCAGCTGCCAGCGAGTCCTGTCGCTGAGGAGCAGGTACAGCCCGTTCCCGATCAGGGACCGCGTGGTCTCGTGCCCCGCGACGAGCAGCGTCACCGACGTGTTGATGAGCTCTTCCTCGGTGAGACGGTCCCCGACCTCCTCGGCGGCCACGAGCGCGCCCAGCAGATCATCTCGCGGCGCGCGCCTTCGCTCCTGGATCATCTCGGTCAGATAGGCTCGGAGCAGGAGGAGGGTCGCCTGTGCTTCCTCGAGAATCCCCACCGAGGGGCTTGTTCACGCCCTGGAAGGCGAGGATGGCGTCGGACCAGCCGACGAACCGCGAGCGGTCGGCCTCCGGGACGCCGAAGACTTCCGAGATGACGATTGCCGGGAGCGCGGCAGCGAGTTCCGAGATGGCGTCCATGCCCCCGGCGCGCTCCGCGCGATCGACGAGCTCGTCGGTGATCGCCTTGATGCGTGGCTCCATCGCGGCAACTGCGCGGGGCGTGAACGTGTCGCGTACGAGGCCGCGCAGCCGGGTGTGGGCCGGTGGATCGGAGTGCAGGAGGCTCGGGGTTCGGTAGTGATCCTCGAAGGCCGCGAACCGCGACCGAGTGTCGGGCGG
>Ga0209226_10000731_pt1 | contig 16879 bp, 13 predicted proteins | sample BarGraNGADG00212_2_FD_184497 | JGI IMG/M metagenome (GOLD analysis project Ga0209226, IMG submission 184497) | Arctic peat soil microbial communities from Barrow, Alaska, USA - Barrow Graham LP Ref core NGADG0011-212 (SPAdes) (version 2) | ecosystem: Environmental > Terrestrial > Soil >...
TCGTGTTTTCCCACCATCCATTGGAGAAACATGTTCTTTCGGATAATTAAGGTAGCATGCTAATCAAAATTTATTAATTCATCTTGCTGCAAAGCAAAGGATTGCCCAATTTTTAAATGACCTCATAACTGAAAGTGTTTCTGGTTAACTGCCATCATGTTGCACCATTTTTGCATTTCTTATGCAAAGTTTAGTCATCGAAATCCTGAAATCAAGTTCCAATAAGATTATGCATAACTTTATTCATTATAGTTATTAACATTTATTATTAACTATCAACCATACAACACGTTAGGTTAATATTTAATTGATTGAATCAAAGGGAGAACCAGATTATCAATAGATTTTTCATTCTCAGGCTGTAATTGGTCTTTAGCTGAGACAATAAGCCAATGTTCAGTATGTTCAACCGAACTCCCGGGAGTCAGCCTGGTAACAGGTCCCAATGTTTCAATTTCAAGAAAATTTCCATTTACATATACTTCATTATTGCAGCCAAAATCTTCATACCTGACGGAGGAGTCAAATTCAAAGCACTTGATCATCAGTGTGCCGTTAAGATGAAAAGCCGCCCATCCCTGTCTGTTAAGTATGCCTATTTTTTGTTCCGAAATCAGTGCTTTATCATGCTTCAGTAGAATATACTTATTTCCCCAAACCCAGCGCGGATCTTTCATTTGAGTGTAATTCCAAAGGACAACCGGACGTGCTGGTAAAAGGTTTTTTTCTGGATCCACATATGGCTCCTGTGGTAAAATTGCTATACCGTCTGCGGCATGAGCTGTTATGGCCCATGGTGAAGTTTCAATAGTCCAGAAGTTGTTATTTTTAATACGATGCAAAACTTTAACATGATCAGATTCGGAGTCCAGAGTTATTTCCAACTCTTTAATAATTCCGGTAGTGCTTTCCACGGCCTGACTAAGTTTCAATGTTCTCCCGTCCCAGGAATACTCAACACTATTATTATCAGGAAAATAAGTCCTGGGCATTACTTCCGGTGCATGCCAAAGACGATGACCACCATATATGTGCCAGTCGTTTCCGCCTGATTGACCTTTTTCCTGATCGGAAACATAAAGCAGATTCTGTTTATCAATAAAACCACATCGTATAATACGGGGGCCGACATCAGTAGTTACAATTAATTCAATATTCTTGTTAAACAACCGGATACAGTTTGGCCAGCCTTCGAAGTTTACTTTTTCCATTGTATAAATTTACAATTAAAGGTAACCGTGATTATATGAATTCAAATTTATGACTAAACCCGGTAAGAATCCTGCAACCCGTTTGAGTCACAACAACAAGATGTTCGAGGCGGATGCCATATCCATCATGATATACAGCTGGTTCAAGGGCAACAACCATACCCGGCAGCAACTCTGTTTCATTATAAGGAACAATTCGTGGTTCTTCATGATACATTGTTCCAACCCCATGGCCACCATGATGAGGAAAGCTGCCAATATGTCTGCGCATCAGGCGGTCTATTTCAAATGCTTTAACACCCGGGTGTATTGAGTTCACAGCTATATCAAGCGCCTCTTTGACTAAAGTAAAAGTTTTTCTTTGTAAAATAGTTGGTTCGCCTGCAACAATTGTATTGCACGAATCGCCCCAATATCCATTTAAACATGGGGTAAGATCGGAAAGAATAAGTTCTCCATGCATAATCTTTTTATCTGAGGGATTTCCTCCCCCTTCTGCTGTTCGTGAACCGCACACCACATCTGCCATCACAGGAATACGTTTTCCTGCAGCTGTTTCCATCTCGTTCCTTACAAGTGAAAACAGTTCAAGTTCTGTCATCCCTTCCCTGGCATGCTTTAAAACTGCTGCCTGCCCGATATCACATAAACGTGCTGCCTGAGAGATCGCATAAATTTCATCAGGGTCTTTGACCATTCGAAGCTTCGATATTTCCAGGGTAACATCTACAAATTCAATTTTTGGATACCTGGATGTAAATGATTGAGCAATGCTAAATGGTAATGAATCTTTCTCAATGCCTATGCGCGAACATGTAAGATGGTTTTGTACTATCTCCTCATTCAATGTTGAAAGAAACTGATTTGAAAAGTCAAGTGGTTTTTCATAAACATAACTTGCATAAGGTCTTACAGAAATCTCATAAACACTTACAGGTTCTGTCAATACCTCATTATCAGCAATTACCAAACAAAGTGGATGTTCCGGAACAACCAGTAATCCTGCCGGTAAAAGATGAAAAGGAGAAGGACCAATTTCAAAATTATAGAAGTACCCGCTAAGCCATTTTATTACAGGTGCAGATGTGAAAAGAAAAGCATCAATACTGCATGCTTCCCGGATTGACTGAAGTCGTTCAAATCTTGATGGATGATCTTTGGTGCTCAATTTATTCAAATTAAGTAGTTATCCCATATTTTTTAATTACTTCCGGTGCGTGCCATAGACGGTGACCTCCATAGATATGCCATTCGCTTCCGCCTGTTGTTCCCTTTTCAGTACCGGCAATATAAAGCAGATTCTGGCCGTTTATATAGCCACACCTTATAATCCGGGGACCGACATCCGTGGTTATTATGAGTTCAATTTCACGGTTTGACATTCTTATGCAATTGGGCCAGCCTTCAAAGTATACGATTTCCATCATTTCACCATTATTTCACCAAATTTGTACCATCCCGGTTCTGTTTCACGTTCTTTATTAACTGCCAGCTCAATAATCCTGTTTCTATGAAATTCACATTCATCGCGCATGCCAATCAATATATCGTATTTACCTCTGACCATGTTTTTATCAGGATTAATTGCGCACTGTTCAGCAACTATCTCATTGGGCAGCCATGAACGGTTGTCAGATTCTGTTAATTGCTGATTAAAGCTTTTGCCGTTGATCTTGTTCACAAGCTTTATATAAAGATTATATTTATGATATGCGGGAGCGACGCCGTGGTTTTCCCAGGTCAGCCGAATGTAATTCTCATCTGATCCGGTGCGGATTGTATCGGGCATCATGGCAAATTTCGGAAAATACCAATAACCACTAAGGTTAGCCAACCGGCCAGCTAACATATAATTATCTTTAAGCCATTCACGCGGATAGTAGTGAAAACCAATGAAGGTTGCATGGGTTTCGTGAATGGCCTTCTCAAGTCCGGCACCTCCGTTCCACAATGCTTTTTTCACAACAGCACCGTAGTGATCTGACTCCAGAACCACAGGTAAATCTCTATACACTTTACTGTATAATTCAGGAGTACGTACGCATGAGGGACCGAATCCAAGGTATTTGTACCATGCCACATTAGCACTGTCATCCCTGTATCCTATCCCATTTTTAAGACAGTAATGGTATATTTCATAATCGGCACCGTCATCTGTATTACGCTGACCTATAAAATCATCGCTGATTATCAGTACCGAATGCTTATAACAGCGCTTATAGATATCAATATGCTTCTTTACCACTTCAACAGGAATATCGTCCCAGCCTGAAAAAGCAGTATGTCCTTCGCCCCATTCACCTATGCTACCCAGGTCAATATACTCTACCCATTCTTTTCCATCGTAGCGGGCTGCGAATGCTTTGTGAAAATTTTCGAGCTTCTCAAGGAAGACAGGATCATTATAATCTGGGGCCCAGGCTTTGATATCAAGATCAGGGTGTTCGATGAATTTTCCCCGGGCACCTGCTTTTCTGACCCACTCCGGCGTGGCATAGACAATCTCAGTTTCCTTGCAGGTAATGCGAAATGATATTGTATGCCCCCATCCGACCCATCGGTTTATTATAGAATCGATTACGATCCAGTTATAACGACCTTCTTCCGGTTCCAGGTAGCTCCAGGCAAGTCTTAAGTAGATCTCATTCAGACACGGGAAATCTGGAAGTGAATCTCCTTTAGCCATTCTGCTGCCATAGTTTTTGGTTGTATTGGAATAATAATGAAAAGTCCATCCTTTATGCGGGTTAATGCAAACTTTAGTACTATCCCAGTACCGTTCAAGATTGAAGAATGTACGGTTTTTGTATGTTCCACGACCCTCCTCAGGATTGGTACCAGGTGCCTGTCCAGATGATTTATGACTTATTAAACATAAGGTAAAACTAAAAAGAAAGAATATTCTGTTCATTAGATTATTAATTTCTGAGAAAGTGATTTTCAATACAATGCCTTGATTATGGTTTTACATAGTTACACCATATTTTCTGATCACCTCCGGATTTAATTCAATACCTAACCCGGGGGCAGTTGGTACCTCAACAAACCCATCTTTCTGTACGAATGGTGTAACAAGCAATTCTCTTCTTATAGCTGATTCCGTAACGGAAAATTCCAGGAATGGCACATCAGGAGTAGCAGCTATCAGGTGGATACATGCTGCAACCAGGATACCGGTTTTAAAAGCATGTGGTACCATAGTAATATTATTGTCAGCCGCCATTGCAGCAATTTTCTTTGCTTCGGTAAGGCCGCCGCAACGAGAAATATCCGGTTGAATTACATCAACGTGGGATTCATTTATCAATCTGGCAAAAGCCAGTCTGCCGCTTTCTTCTTCTCCGGTAGCTATTCTCATTGTCGTAGATTTCGTGAGTCTTCTGTAACCTGTATAATCCTCAGCCGGGAGTGGTTCTTCCAGCCAGTAGATATTCATTTGTTCCAATGCCTGTGCGACATACATTGCCTGTTTAAGCTTGTAGCGCTTACCAATATCTATCATAACTTCCATTTGGTCGCCGGCTGTTTTCTTCGCCATTTCTATGAGCTTCAGGTCAGAACGTACATCATATCCCAGTGGTCCCCATCCGAATTTTATTGCAGTGTAGCCAATAGAAGAATATTTCTCCACCATTTTTTTGACCTCTTCCTTGCTTTCAGGCATAAGGGCACTGGCATAAGGACGTACCTTATCCACATAACTTCCACCTAATAGCTTATGTACCGGCTTCCCTGCAGCCTTTCCCATAATGTCCCATATGGCCATGTCAATACCGCTCATTACATGCATAACAGGGCCGCTGCGTCCGTAGTAGTAAGTTTTTGCCCACATCTCGTTCCATATCTGTTCGTAGTCAAAAGGATCCGATCCAACAACAACCTCTCTTAAACCGTAGCATGTTCCATGCGACATATATGCATCAACAATTGCTTTTCCAACGTAAGGAGCAGTATCTACCTCACCGTAACCGGTTATACCTTCATCCGTCTCTACTTTAATTATTAAATCGTCCTGAGTGCCATCGGCTGCCGAAGAAATTTCCGGCAGCTTAAGAACGATTGCTTTAACATCTGTGATCTTCATTGCTCTGGTTAAATTTTAAAAATGATACTTTATATTTTATTTATTCTTATTCGTGAACTTTCTGGAAAATTCCACTAATTTGTTTTCGTAAACAGTTACCATCAGAGTGCTTATAAAAATAATACTTCCTCCGATAATCATTAAAAAGGAAATTTTTTCGTTTAAGAGAACTATACCCATCAAAGCTATAAAAAAGGGCAACAAATAGGTACCCAGGATTGCCTGTGTTATATCCAGTCTCTTCAAAACATAAAAGAAAAGTAATGCGGGAACGCCATATACAAAAACACTTAGTTCAAGGATTCCGGTAACGGCTATAGTTCCTGAATGAATAAATTCTGCAAAATGAAAAGGTTCGACCCATATAATCAGGGGGATGCTTGCAATACTTCCAATTATTGAGCTGTAAACAAGTATTTCCAGTTCTGTAAATTTTTTATCTACAAGGAGTTTGCAGTAAGTATTGTAAAAAGCACAACAAAAGCAGGCAAACAGGAAAATCATATTTCCGAGGAAATATTCGCCCTGAAAAATATTCGCACCTGAGATATCTGACACTGAGGTCATCAGAACTCCGCCAATAGCAAGAACAAAACTTATTAAACGAATAATATTTAATTTCTCTTTAAGCATAAAAGAAGCCAATACAGCAACAAAAACTGGGATTGTTAATGTTATGATCCCTGCATTTGCAGCTATTGTTAATTTAGAACCAAGTGTATAAGCGTATTGCATTACAAAAATCCCGATCAATCCGGATAACATAAAGTATTTCAGTTCGCTCCATCTCCAACGGAATTTAACATTACGTCTTTTATTTTCGGCCCATAGAAAGGGAAGAAAAATCAATGTGCTGGTGATCATCGGTATAAATGCAACAGTTATGGGACCTAAACGATCGCCAATAAACCGTATCACAGGAACCTGTGTTGCCCACATGAAATTGATGATGATTATTAATCCCCAGTCAATTGTTTTTTGAGATTTTAATATGCTCATGATTTACAAAATGATAAAAGAAATTTGACACTGTTAAAAGATTGCGGATTTCGGATTTTCGATTGCGGATTAAGACAATCCGAAATCCACAATCCGCAATCCGAAATAATCTTCATTGCAATACAATACGTTTGACCTGACACTATTTAGGAGGCAATCCTGAGCCAAAACCGCCATCGACAACAACGGATGCTCCGGTTATAAAGGATGCATCATCGCTGGCCAGGAAAACAGCAACACGTGCAACCTCTTCGGGTTTGCCGATCCTCCACAGTGCATGAAGCTTGCCTGCCTCTTCGCGGGCCTTTGCCGGATCAGCCTGGCTTTGAAAATATCCTTCAGCCAGTCCGGCATCTATGTATCCAGGGCAGATGCAATTTACCCTGATACCTTCATTCCCATGGTCAATTGCCATTGCCTTGGTCAATCCGATTATAGCAGCTTTGGTGGTACAGTAGCCTGCACACATAGGCTCTACAAAGAAGCCGTTTACCGACGACATGCTGACAATATTGCCTTTTGTCTGTCGTAAGTATGGAAGAAAGTATTTTGAACATAAAAATATGCCGCCTACATTGATTGACATCTGAAGGTTCCATTCTTCAAAGGTTATATCCTCAACTGTTTTATTAACCTGAATGGCTGCATTATTAATCAGAGCATCAACTTTTGCATATGTTTTCAAAGTAAAGGCAACCAGTTGTTTAACAGATTCGGGATTTGAAACGTCTGTTTTAAAGGCGATTGCAGTTCCACTGTCCGACTTTATCTGGTCAACGGTCTCTTCAGCGCCCTTCAGATTAATATCGACCACAATTACTTTTGCTCCTTCTTTGGCAAATTCAATTGCACAAGCTCTTCCAATTCCTGAACCTGCGCCGGTCACAACAACAATACGGTTTTTTAGTTTCATATTATATCTGATTATTAAAGTGCTTTATATTTATCATAGACTTCCCGTAATGATTTTCCGCTGAGCAGTTCATTGCGTGATAAATTTTCACTATTTACTTTTTCCTTAGCTTTTTGAAAGACATCCTGTTCGACAGCTTTGGGAACAACAACAATTCCATCGAAGTCGGCATAGACGATATCACCAGGGTTAACCAAAACGTCACCGCAACGTACCGGGACATCATAAGCCTGAACAATGGCACGACCTTTTGAATCCAGGGGTCTTATACCAGTATAATAGACCGGAAATTTCATCTTCATAATTTTTACGCAATCACGGATCTGGCTGTCGCAAACGCATCCGGCAACTCCATTGCGCATTGCAATGGTGCTCATAAGTTCACCCCATGGGGCATTGGTACCGCTGTAATCCGTAGAATGAACTGCCACATCTCCGGCTTTCAGAGAATCCATTGCCTCAATCTCCAGTCCATAAGGATTTTCTTCAACAATATAATCCGTTTCCATCCAGCGAAATGTTCTTGCACGACCTATAAAACCGCAATTTTCAGGATCAGGAAGAAGCGGACGTAAACGATGATGCATTGCCTGATTTCTGAAACCGATTTCATCAAGTATATCGCATACGGCAGCAACATAAAGGTTAGTCCTGATAAAATCAAAAAGTTCCAAATCGTTCTTAAATGTTGTCATAAATTTCATAATGATAATTAGTTAATTTTTTATCTGTAAAAGGCAGAAATTTCATATGTCTTGCCAGGGGATATAGTTATAAAGGCATATTCATATCCTTTAATAATATTTTTCGTAAGTTTTATGGTACGACCATCCACTTTGATACTACTGATCTTTGAACCATCATGATTTTCAGGCAGTAAAAATGTAAGTCCATCCCGATTATCTATTGCTGACGAAAGCAGGAAAGTTAAGGTATTTCCCGACCATTTCAGGTTTGAAAAAGAAGCTTCGTCTTTCATTTTCAGAAATTCATAAACTCTTTCGGCAGTCCAAATGGGAACTCCCCTGCTTTTGCAATAGTCAAGAACCCTTAGACCAGGCTCTCTGCACTCTGGCCAATACCATGTATGGTAGTTTGCATTTATATATGTGTAGTTTTCTTCATCCAGACTTCTGTCAATAAGTATTTTACTTTTGCTTTCAATATTCATTTCTAACCAGGTTTCATCAGGAAGCTGAGTATTCGACTGGTAAATATCAAGTATCCTGCCTGTGACATCTGCGAACTTCATCGGAATACCGCTGCCGGTAAAATGGCCGACATCACCAACCCAATTAGGATAAACTTTGTTTCCTCCAAACTGATAATAATTGCAGTCCAGTCCAAGTCCATATTTTTCCTCGATAGCTGCCTGCTCCGCAAATTGCTTTCGTTGCGCCGAATCCTTACTGCACCATACAACCCAATGGTTTCGCACCGTTTTTGGTGATATTCCATAAGCATTGCGAAAGTTGGCTGTCATGGCATCGAAAACAGTATTCATATTTGAGTATGTCGGGTTAGCATAATTAGGAACATCGTTATAATGTATTGCAACTTCATTGCCATCTGCCCTCCATTCTTTTACTGTTGAAGGGTTTATATAAGTGCCTATTTCATAAAGGGTAGCATTTCCTCCTTTGCCTTGAACATCAGCAATTTCGTTGTCAATATCTGTCTCCCGGCTATCCTCACCATCGATTGTAAAAATAAATATGCATTTGTACTGTTCAGGAAAGTACCAGAAGCGGGGAATCGGTTTCTTATAGCCGGCGAATTTTTCAATTATATGCGAAAGCAGCCTCATTTGCTCATCGGCCTGAGGAATGGCAATTTTTACAGGATTATTCCACTGTGCTTCTCCATTCAGAGGATAAAACAGATCGGTTGCCGTTGGACCATCCACTTTGTCTCTCTCCTCTCCTGCCCAATCGGGGTTGCCCTGACGGGTATAGATAATGCTTTTGGGAAGATTGTAAGTAAATGCAGCAGCATGACCGCTGCCATAATTATTTGCCACTACAGACGGAAAACCGGTTGAATAAGCGGCATTCAGAAAAAGTGCAGCAACTTCCTCTCCTCCGTTTAATTTATATATGTCGGAGGATCCGTGAAACTGCATAGTTTCACCAACTAATCCACTGCCGGTATCTTTAAGGGTATCAATTTTAATATAGCCGTCATTGATTGAAGTATTTGTCTGAATCAATCCGAATAAATCGCTGAGCTGTTTATCGGGCCTGAAGGCAATTAGATTTCCACCATTCTTTACAAAATCCGACAGCAAAGCATTTTGCTCTTTTGTAACTGGTGTTTCGCTCAATATAACTAAGTCAAACCGGGTCAGATAGGCAGGTGTAATCTTATTATCTGTCAATGAATCAATGATGAATTCATTAAACCCTTCGGCTTTGAGTATTTCTCCGGTATAGGCGCCAAAATTTGCATTGGTAGCCAGGACAAGAATCGGAGCAGAAGAGCCACCTCCTGAAGGAGCACAGGAATTGTATATATAAATACAAAACACTATTGACCAAACAGTTATTTTATTCACCATAATTGACAACCATAGAATAGTTTTCTCCGGGCTTAACAGTCAGTAAGGCGTAGGCTGAACCTTTTATCTCTCTGACAATAAATGTGGCATCAATCCCATTTTTTGAAATTCCTTTAATTTTCTTATTGCCAGAATTATGTGGTATCATGATTGCCAGGCCGTTACTATTTGTTATCGATGAGTTTAAGGTAAAAGATAAGCTGTTATTTGACCAGTTAGTGTTGGTAAATAAGGCTTCCTCACGCATCTTAATAAAATCAAGCAGCTTTAATGCCGTCCAGACAGGAATGCCATTACTATTGGCATATTCCAACATTTTCATTAAAGGAGTTTTTGAAAAATAATACTCGTCATTATGCGATTTAACACTGATAAAAGAATAAACCTCATTATGCAAACTCCTGTCCATCAAACCTTTAAAACAAGCATAAAATCCATCAGGGTCATGACTTTCATTATATTGCTGGTCGTATACAGCATTTAAATGCTGATATACATTTATAAGCCTTCCATTAGCATCTGCAAATTTCATTGGAAGACCACTTCCTGTAAAGTTGCCCTGGTTTGTTCCCAGGGGGCCAAGAAAATGGTCTCCCTGGTTTGATTTTATATCATAATGGGCATAGTTTATATCGAGTTCAATACCGTTAATTTCTTCAAGCTTTGCCTGGGCGGCAAAATCAGGATTTCCGTATTGATCTTTTCCACACCAGACAAACCAGTGGTTTACAACAGTTCTGGTTGGTAATCCATATTTGCCAGCAATTTCGCTCTTTTTTGCTTTAATAACACTGTCCATGTTATTCCAGTCAGGGTTGCCGGCTTCCTTCGTATCATCAGGATGTCCCGCAATTTCAAATCCTTTAGCGGTCCATTTATCAGCCCATTCTCTGGAAACATCATCAACTACAATTATATAAATTGACATTTTTGCTCCCATGGAATCAACATCCTGAAACTGAGGCTCAAAATCTGTTTCACTTTTATCTTCACCATCGTTGGTTAATGTTACAAGGCATTTTAGAGTATCGGGGAAATACCATAAACGCGGCAGAGGTTTGGTATAACTGTTCATTTCTTCGATACAATGGGACAATAACACCATTTGCTCATCTGCCTGATTGATGGTACTGTTAGAATTATCCAGCCACCCATCGGTAAATAAATCCATACCCCTGAGTCCGGGGATACTATCTTTCTCAATACCTGCAAACAATGGATTTCCCTGCCGGGTAAGGACAATGCTTTTCGGAAGGTTGTATAAAAATGCCGTGCTATGACCCTTACCATAATTATTGCTTACTACGGCCGGGAAAAGGTCTGTGGATTGTTTGACGGGAATTAAGGCTGCCATAGTTTTCCCTCCGGTAACAGTATAAATATCAGCTGTTCCATGAAACTGAATTGGCTTGCTGGTTAAACTCTTACCTATGCCACTGGATGTATCAATAGTAATATAACCATCAGCAACATTCCCACTGGCAGGAGTAATACCAAACAGTTCGGCAGTTGACGGGTCCGGACGAAAAGCGATAAGATTACCTCCTTTTTTCACATATTCAGAAAGGATTTCTTTTGCAGCCTGACTGACTTTTGATTCAGCAAGTATAATAAGGTCGAATTGTTTCAGGTAAGATGCATTAACTTTCCGGCTGGTAAGTGAATCGATAATGAATTCACTAAACCCTTCTGCTTTAAGCAACTCTCCCGTATAGGTTCCAAATTCATTTTCGGTTGCTAATACCAGTATTGGAGCGACGGAAGTTTGCTGTGAACAACTCAGTGCTGCCAAGAGGAAAATTATGCCCGTCAGAAGCTCAATACTCCGATTTATGTACTTACTATAGTTCATGTCAGTATATACTTGTTTTGTTTATGATAATGTCTGCCTTCTGCTTCTCCCTTTTATTGCATGAACTCACCCCCGGCCCCTCTCTACTTCGTAAAGAGGGGTGCCTATGGAAATGCTTAACTTACTGTCCGGATAAATGTAGCAGTTCCACTAGGCATTTTAGGCAATGATTAGTTACATAACTCAAGTTGCTAGTTATTGTTTGTTGCAAATTATTTTAAAGTATTGTAAATCAGTCAAATATGTTGATAAATAACGTTAATATGTTGATAATCAAATATATATAAATTAGTTATAACGAAAAAAATCCTCCAGGTTTAAGTCGCCAAACCATATAACCTGAAGGATATGATAGAAAAATTTATTGCAATTTACGTTTTTATTGATGATATCATGATAGAAATTGGTCATAAAGAACCGGTTAACCGTAATTCTTCTGATTCCGAGTTGATTGCAGTGGCTCTGATTGCTGCAAAATATTTTCATGGGAATATCGATCATGCCATTAGTTTTGTTAAGAGCACCAACCTTCTTCCCGGAATGCTCAGCAAGAGTCGCTTTAACAGACGAATACACTCAATCTTCGAGTTAATTGTAGACCTATTTTTAAATACTGCTGACATAATCAAAAGATTAAACATATCATCAGAATATATTATTGACAGTTTCCCTGTGGCTACCTGTGAAAACATTCGCATCTGCCGATCCAGGCTTATTAAGGGGAAGCAATACAGGGGCTATAAACCTTCTATGAGAAAATACTTCTATGGGTTCACCGTTCAGGTAATTACAACAGTGGATGGAATACCAGTTGAATTTGCGATGCTTCCTGGGTGCTATCACGATATTGATGGGATGAAAAACATGTTCTTTAATCTGCCGGAAGATAGCACTGTATATGGCGATAGTGCGTATACGGATTACTACTATGAGCAAGTATGCAGCGAGGCAGAAAGTATAAAATTGATGATTGCCAGAAAAAGTAACACTAAACAGCCTCATGAACCCTGGCAGAACTTTTTGATCTCTGATTCCAGAAAAAGAATCGAGACTACATTTAGTCAGATATCCAGTATGTTTCCTAAGCGGATTCATGCAGTAACTCCTGATGGATTTTTGATGAAAGTCATTCTCTTTATCTTTGTTTTTACTATTAATGAAAAATTTCTATAGGTAGCAACTTGAGTTACATAGTTTTTAATGATTGTGCCATTGTTGGATTTTACAAACTTCTACTCCCACTAAATCATGATTGAACAAATAATAACCCCTCTTTTAAATTCATTTTTTTAGATCTTTTAGCAATACGTCTAAAATAGCCAATGCGATAATAAATGGATTTCAGAATTACAGATCTATATTCTGCTTAGAACCATTTAAGTGTATCTCTGCATTTCCATATTTAAACGTTCCGGTTAAATCTTCAGGTAGTTCTATATATCCGATAATTTTATTCTTGTAGTCTTTTACCAAATGAATGATAATATCTCCCTTTGGATGAGGAAACTTAGCATTGATGATATTAAGCTTACCAAAGTTTGGAGCTATTAAAACCGTTTTAAAGCCAGGTGATGACGGTTGAATGCCGGCTACCAGATGTAAAAAGTCGAAAAGTGGACTGGCGCTCCATGCATGGCAATCAGATCTGGGATCAACATCTTTTTCAGCAAAAGTTGTTAATCCTTGATTGAGCATATTATACCAGGCTCCTAAATTATCAAGATACATGTCTCCCATTCCTGTTTTCTGTAAACACCTGAAGAGGTAAAACTTAAAATAGATAGTAGGTTGAATGATTTTATTATTGGTAAAAATTCTATTCATAAGTTCCGGTTGATTTTTCTCCTCAATTGTATTAGTAAGTATAGCAAACAAACTTGTATGTACCGAAAATCTTATCTTATCAGGCGTCTCGGCAATTAAACCTGATGTTTTATCATAGCAATTATGAAAAACAGCTTCCTTAATGGTTCCTGCTAATTTTGAGTATTTATTATTATAGTAAGACTGTCCGAGATATTCAAATATTCTGGCTGCATTTTGCAATGCATATACATACTGTAATGATATAAAAGCTGAATTTCCATCATCGACACCATCGGGAATCCCCATCTGAAAATCGGGTGTCCAGTCCGAAAAGTTCCACCAATCAAGTTTTCCTAACATCCCAGTTTTGGGGTCTATTCTTTTTTCGAACCAACTCAATATGTCGGTAATGCCTTGAGTGAAGTTGCTGATAAAAAGAGAATCTCCCCTGTACATGTAGTAATCATGTATCATATTAACCCACATAAGAGAATAGCTAGGAATAATTTGAGGGTAATAAGATGGATAACGGCTAAGTGTTAGTCCGTCGGAAATACGTGACTGATCGAATAATTCAATGGCATTTCTCATCAGTCGGTCATCTCCGGTAACATATAAGGATATCAAAGCTTGAATTCTTGTATCACCAATGTACTGCAGTTGTTCGTAATATGGACAATCAAAATAAGTTTCACTGGCACAAAGTCTGGCTGTGCGCCATGCCACATCCCATATCTGTGTTAGCCTGGGGTCATCCGTTTGGAATTTTGCTTTTTGGATAAAAGGGTAGGCTGTAAAAACATTATAATAATCGTTTATCAGTAATTCTTCATTTCCTGTTTCTATATCAATTTTTACATATCTGAATGTTCGTAACCAAAGAGGTTCAAATAGCCGATTATTTCCACCATCGGGGTAGATTACATCATAATATCCGTGTACTTCTTTCCCTTCAATAATATTCCTGTTACCCTTATTCCCTATACTATCCCACAAGGCTTCAGTATAGGTTATTTTTATTTTACTTCCGTTTCCTTTACTAACAAGCAGTTGAGGATAACCAATGGTTAAATATTTCTGATCCAATAAAAAACTAACCTTAGTGTTACTTTTTATCAGAGTTTTATTTCCTGAAATAAAGATATCACGCAATTCACCTGAATAATTTGATCTGACAACTTCGCTGAACCTTTCTTTCTTTTGCTCAAGTAATGGAATGGTTCTCGGAACAAGGTGGAGTCCCGCACCATAAATGTAACCTCTCCCCACTCCGGAAATTTGTTTTGCTTTATCAGCAAAAGCGATTTTGGGTGTATCCCAATCACTGTCTTCAAATTCGGAAGTGTTCCAACCCCATGGATATAATTTAGCAATGACACTATCACAGGGGCCTGCTGCATAAAATCCTTTAACCATATTCATAGACACAGCCAAAGGCTGATAGGCATTATTTTGTTTCACCTTCCATCCATATCTGCCGGTATTTAGTTCATCATAAGTACTGTCATGTACCTGGAGAATAAAAGCGGTTTGAAATGTATTCTGCGCTAATGGCCTGTCATACCCAAAATTTATTACCTCGGAAGCAAGAATATTTTTCCCGGGTCTTAAATAATTAACAATATCAATACTTTCATATCTCCAGTTTAAAAAGTCTCCACGTGCAGGTCCATTGGTAATATATTGTCCGTTAACATATAACTTATACCTATTATCTGCAGAAACATAAACTATAAAATTCTTTGGAACTTTGTTAAGATGAAATGATTTGCGAAACAAAAATACGCCGTATTCTAATTGCGATGCAGTAGGATGAGCTATCCATGAGGCTTTCCATGTATGTTTTAATATTTCTGTACCATCAATACTTTGCTTGTTTATCGGAACATTAACCTCCTGAGCAAAGGAATAATTACAAGTTAAGATTAAAAAGACGAGATATTTCTTCATGATTGATAGCTATTTAATGATTTCCTCATTTTACCATTACCTCCCCAATCCGGCCAAGATGCAATCCACTCTCCTCTAAAGGCTTACCCTCTGGATTTAAAGGATCACCAAATGTTGTTGATACTTTATAGTACCTTATTTTGGTAATTTGCCCGGCTTCGGTTGTCTTAAATCTCATGCCCAATTCATACGAGGCATTATTGTCAGAACCATCGGGTAATTGATTGGTAAATAACGGAGTTTGGCAATTGGCATTGGTAGTATAAATAATAAGAAGAAATAGTAAAACTGATTTTAAAAATATGCTTTGGCAATTATAGATTTTTCCCATTTTATTAAAAAATCATTGGTTATTAATGTCTTTCATTAGTTAAAATTGTTTTTTAAATTAGGAGCTTGTATGTTCAATTGGTTCATGCAAGTTTGTTTTAAGAAATATGATCGGTTCATTAGTACATAATTGTTTTTAATGGGTCGCATGGAGATCTGCCTCTTCCGCAACTTTTAAATACATTTCCCTGGCTTGTTTATATCTGCCCTGCACTACATCCAAATCGTGTGTAAAGTATTTGTTCCAGTCCTGCCCGGGCGAGGTTTTGGCTATCAGGTTATCAATCCACTGTACAAAATACATGGCATCGTCGGCACTGGCTCTAACCGGGGCATTGTTTACGATTACGTATACCGGTGCGGTGTGGGTTTGGTGTCCGTTTTTATCCATTCGGCGAGCGCATAACCAACCACTTTTGGTGAACTCCTGCGTAGCTTTTAAAATTATTGGTTCGCCGGGTTTGGCTGTACCTTCCTGTTTTGCAATTACATTGCCGTTGCATACCACTTCAACACGCCCTGTTAGGCGTATTTTTGCTGTCCATTCCACATTAATGTTAAAGGTTTGCGGGTTAGAAATATGCACTTCGTCTCCACATGTAAACTTATTGTTAACGCTAAGGTTTAAAAATTCGTTATGGCAATTGCGGGAAACTACGGTATGACCATTTTTTATACCGTCAATCCAGTTTTGGTATGTTAATTTGTTGTCTTTAATATTTACATAGGTTAAGAGTGTTCCGTAAGGGTCGCCACCATTACAAGGGTAATCGGTACCTGCCGCCAAACCCATTTTAATGCCACAGTTTAAAAGTTTATACCATGCATTTATTGCGACATCACCACCGGCACAATCTTCGGACACAAAATCAATGGTACCCAGTATAGCTTCAACAGGAAACTCAACAGGAATACAACAACTTAATGTATTTGGTATATTGTTGCCAAGATATTGCATATGAGCGAAGCCACATACGGCTTTTTGAGGTTTTGCCCACTCAAGTATTTTATATGCAGACTCGTCCCATATTTTATAAGCTTTTTTTATACCCAGCAATACAAGATGACCTCCCAGGGTCTGGTGGGGTTTTTCAAAATCATTGGCATCCCAATGCCATTCGGCAGCATAGTGGATAATTTTGCCGTTGCCCGATAAAGGTGAATCGTTGCCATCCAC
>Ga0209226_10000732_pt1 | contig 16865 bp, 28 predicted proteins | sample BarGraNGADG00212_2_FD_184497 | JGI IMG/M metagenome (GOLD analysis project Ga0209226, IMG submission 184497) | Arctic peat soil microbial communities from Barrow, Alaska, USA - Barrow Graham LP Ref core NGADG0011-212 (SPAdes) (version 2) | ecosystem: Environmental > Terrestrial > Soil >...
TTTTCCTGACTTGACAGAGGCTGTCGCCTCTGCTACTATGTTTCAGTTTTCCAGCGCCCTGTGGCGGCGTAGCTCAGTTGGTTAGAGCATTCGGCTCATACCCGGAGTGTCGAGGGTTCGAATCCCCCCGCCGCCACCACATTACATTCGACGAGTACCAATACCTCCTTCTGCTTGATACAGAACGCCGTCTGGCTGGTTCCAAATCCGTCTCGGCCAACTGTCATTCCTGCGGGGAATAGGAACCTTTGAAACTCCTGCTTCGCCGTCACGTCGCATGACTTCCAGAACGAACCCATGTCTGCGAGTACGGAGAGGCCCGTGCTGAGGACTTCGCGTGTAACGAGAACCGAATCGCGAACAGACTCCATTTCTTCGCGCACCTCCGCCGTCTGCCGCTCCAAATCGTCGATGTACTCCTTGGCAAGGCTGTCAGAGATGAAGCCCTTGATGCACTTCTCCAAGGCGCCTTTTCTGAGTTGTGTGAGTTCCGCCAGTTTCGTTGTGAGCTGCTGTGTACTCTTCTGCCCCCACTTCTTCTGGTGCTCCAGGTTGGCTTCTACTGCGATACTCAGGCACCTCGTGAGCTCTGGTTTGAAATCCAGTCGATGCAGCTCCTTGACGAAGAGGTTTTCTAGGGCGGAGCCACGCATACCTGAGCGTTTGCATTGGGTGCAGGAGTAGTACGCGTACTTGCCCCCGTGGCCAGTGGAGTTGCTGGCCGTGAGCAAGTGACCGCACTTGGGACATCTGACTGCTCCCCGCAGGGGAAATTCGGGATTTACCCTTCTGTAGTTGACAGCGGCTACCTTGGAGCTCCGATGTAGCCGTAGTTGGACGCGGGCGAAGAGGTCCTCGTCAACAATAGGCTCGAATTTGCCGGGCACTACAATTCCACACCCATGCACGTACCCCTCATACGTACGGTTGCTTAGCATCTCGAAGAAGCTCTTGTGGCGCATTGCCTTTCCCCTTCTCGTCCTCAACCCCTCCTGCGTCATCTGGTGGAGTGCTTTCGGAGTGGAGTACCCGGCATCCACCAACTCGAACGACTTCCTGATAAGGGTCGTGGTCTCGGCATTATCCAGGACGAGGCTTGGACCTGTCTTGTCCCTGCTGTTGCGGTATCCAAGCGGGGCAACCCAGCAGGTCCGCCCGGCTTCGACAGCACTTACCATCCCGATTCTGCACCGTTCGCCTCGTTCCTCATTATCGCACTGAGCTTCTGCGGCGGAGATGGTTTCCTGCTTACGACCGTCCGGGGTGTCTTCGAAGTTCTGAGAGGCGTATTTCAGCTCCAGTCCGTAGCGAGCGATACAATCCTTGAGGTCGAGGAAGTCGCGGGTGTCACGGCTCAGACGGTCGACCCTATCGACGACCACCACGGCCAACTGCTTGTGACAGGATTCGATGAACGTCAGCATCTTCTTGAGTTCCGTACGATTCACAGTCTTTGCGCTCTCGCCAAGCTCGGTGAAGACCTCACGGACCTCGTACCCCTCAGATGCGCACCACTCGCGGCAAAGGCGCTCCTGGTCACCCAGACTGTAGTTCTTCACCTGACCCGGGGACGAGACCCGTGTGTAGATGATGGCCTGCTTGCGTTTAGTTTCCTTAACCATTGTGCCTCATTTCGCTTGCTACTTCGATGAGCAAGAACGATAGGTAATTCAATTCCCGGACGAGCTGATTGGCTTCGTCGCCACTCAGCCCGAGTCGGTCCAATTCCGGTTGCATTCTTTCACGAAGAGCTCCGTTGTCAATCATGGCCATGGCCTCGCAAACGCCACATGCACACACCGTAGTGAATCACCGTGCACCTGATAGCCGATGTGTGCTTCTTGTGAAGCCCCGTCGCCGGGTACGAGCGCGAGTCCCCCGAGCCAAGTGACCAAAGAGCTCTTGAGACGATACCGAAGGTCGGATTCTACGTCTTCTACGTCAAGTACACCGGAATCACCGGTGGACGTCCTTCGGTACGGCTCAAAGACCCTGCTAACGATGTACCTGGTCAGCTGAAGACCCAACGCATGCCGTGCCGCCTCAACACCCTCGCCTACGAATGACGTTGGTCCTGCGGGCGAAGAGACTGGTTGGAGCCTCAGCTGACCAAGCATCGATACTGTGTCCATGTTTCCTGTGTTTCTATACTCATCGTTCACATTATTTACCATCCTTGGGGCATGTTTCATCTACGATGCGGGCACCCGGCCGCGAATACGCACTTTGCGTGCGTTCCGAACTTGTCGATACGCGTGCTCCCCACAGACAGGGGTGTCTCGTGGCGAATCGCGTATCGTTCGACCTCTGTGATAAAGTGCACTTGCTAATCCTGTTCCACATATCCTGTCTCCTGTTGACTGGTAGCACGTCGGCGCATCTTGCTCATTACCCGCGTACTCCATGGTGTTAGTATATAATGTACTTGTGTACATGTCAATAGGCAATACTTCAGTTTCTAGCATACATGTGTAAAGACGTTGCAGTAGCTCTTTACTATTGCCAATAGATGTGTATTATGATACTCAAGGATGGACTACCACCCTTTTGCGCTGCTACGGGGCGTTTGTGCGGCTGGGTCAGAGCCGTAGGTCGCTCAAGGAGAGAATCGCTGAAGTCCACGCACAACGTGGTCCACACCATGTAGAGTGGACATGACCCGGGAGCAACGCGAGTAGTTTGCATCTCTGGTGCTGCCAGTTGGCCGCCCAGAAAGGAGACGCTATGGGAAGACCTTTGGGCTCGAAGAACAAGCAGAATGGAGACATGGAGAAGCCGTGGAGAATCGGCGCCTTGCTCAGGGACAAGGACTTGCAATACGCTGTCAAGTACAGGGCCCTCGATGATGAGATAAGTTACGAGGACCTTGTGATAGCTGGAATCAAGCTCTACCTGCGGACCCCGTCCAAGAATCCCAATCGGTACGCAGCCGTTACCCAGAAGGCTCGCTCGGCTCTGACCGATCCCGTCGACGAGGACGTCAAAGCAGCAGGACACGCCTCAAAGAGTCACTGACGCATGAATGGCAGGGGCGGACATACGCCGCCCCTGTCTGTCATTGCGTTAGCGAGTCAGTAATGGGCACGGTGGAAGGCAAGGCCTTGGAGACATGCCCGCTCTGTCTGGTGCCACTTCATTCCCCGAGGGAACGAAGGGTCCCTCTCAAGAACCTCTCCGCATTGCATGAGCGAGACTATCTGTCATCATTCGGTCCGTTCCAATTGGACCAGCAGAACCACACAGCGACCAGAACGAAGTAGATAATCATGACTACGTCACCCGTTTCCATCATCAACCCCCTGGTTCATTCCTGGAAAACAGTCCCACGACCGGAAGAATGGGGCCGTCAGGACACTCAACAGACGAATCCTCTTCATGAGTTCCTCCTTTGTTGGGGCACCAACGCACTCGGTCAGTGCCCCAGTCGGTGAGTCTTCGCCGGTATTGCGTTCTCCTGGTGTAGATGCGGCCCCAGCTGAGATTGAGTGCGACGAACGTAGAGCCCTCACTAAGAGCTCCGATTGAGCGATTCAGATGTTGAGGTTCTGGAAAAGGGTCGGAACGAAGAACAGGTCCCGCTCAATCCTGGGAGTGACGTTGTCGGGCATCATCAAGGACTCGAGCTCGTCGAGGCTGAAGTATCCCCACTCGTTCTCCTGGCCAACGACGTACCCGAAGAAGAGTCGTTCCTTCGTGTCATACTCACAGGCGTACCAGGTCCATTGCGTATAGGGATCGAAAAACTTGACCAGCAGGACCTTCTCGTCGACTCGTGTCTCCTCCGTGGCGTAAAGGGCGGGAAGGGTTGCTGCGATTGCTTGCGGTAGAAGTTGCATATGGCTTTTCCTTAGCGGCAAGATGACGTCTCGAGAGGCATCAACGTTCGGATCCGGCCATCAGCACGTCATACTGGGCTTTGGTCAACAGGTGGAGGAATGGAATGCTGCACGTTCCCATCGCAGCGGACCTCGCTCCTTCCACCGACCCGAATCGCTTAACGAGGTTTCCCCGCTCCTCGCGACTGACCCGTGGAATCACGGTGCCGGTCATGCACCACTCGGTCATCTGGTCTGCGAGACCAAGGTAGGTTCCGACGCTCTCAGGCTCGCCCTTCCCGCTAAAGAGCTCCGCCACGACCTTGAGCGTCGACTGACGTACAATTCTCTGACTTTCTTCGGGAGATCTCGAATTAGACCCCCTGTTTTCCGACTCGACGGAAACGGTCGGTTCTTTGGGCGCATTCGGGATTCCCCGTGGACCGGGGGTAATGGTCTTCAGCATAAACTGATACTCCTTGAACTTCTCGCTGTATCCCTTGAGCGTCGCTTCGACAATATCGCCGACAAACACCTCGTCGAACGAGAAGACCGTGCACCTGTAATCCTTGCCGGTATCGTCGCGAAGGACCATCTTCTGCATCTGGCCTTCGCCGGAGCCGTCTTTCTTCGCGAACGTCTTGGCTGGTTCGCACTTGCTGATCGTGTACATTGGCATACTTGGTTCTCCTTTGGGTTTGACTTAGTAGATTCGAGCTCTCGAATAACCTTCCTGGCCAGGTCGTGCCCTCCCCTTAGTCCACGTCCTGGTGCATGTCGAGGTTGCTGTCGATGTCCATGCCTTCGGCCATGCCCTCCATCGTGCCGTCCCAGAGAATGCCTGCCGCCTCCATCTGGCCCTGGACGACTAGCCGGACCACTTCATCGAACGATTCCGGAAACGACGAGGTCTTCGCCATCGTGGTCGTGCTCCCGGGTGGGAAGCGTTCGCGCGGATGGGTTGCATGACCGGACGAGCGCCTCCTCGAGGAGCAAGTCAATCGTGCTGCAGTACTTGATAACAGACCGCAGTAGCGCCTTCACAGACTCGGGCAGACCTTCTGCGTTGATGCCGCTGATGTCGTTCCGGATCGACCGTGTGTCATCCAGCGTTGAAACGGTTGCTTCGAGCAGACTCTTGTTCATATGGACCTCCTTTTGTCAGGAATGCATCCTGTTCTCCATCTGCACTGCCAACTGTCGCGAGTAACTGCTGCCATCCGGTGCATCCATCCTCCTGTATGAGTCCGGTATTACGCTCCCTCCGAGCGGTCTGGGTCGGTCTGGCTGAGGTGAAACACGACGGCAGATGTGGGGAAACTATGCTCTTCTATGGTGCCATCGGGCTTCACTTCCTCGCGGTGGGCGTAGGTCGCGACGTGAACGCCATGCTCGTTCTTCCGTACGTGGCGGTGAAGGGCTTTCCACGCTGCGAACGTGAAGACGTCGACCCTCGGATGTGCGTCAATTCCCCTGGCTGCGTATGCTGCGATGATGAGCAGGTCATTGGCACACACTCTCCCATCCTGCGCCCTTTCAAGGGCTGCCATTTGCAATGCTTGCCGTTCTGCCCGGGGCAGTTTCTGCCGGTGTCTTCTGGTACGGTTCCTTGTCACTTCCATAGTCTTCTCCTTTGCCGGCGAGGTCTCCGGCTTCCGTCATGCTCTTGGAATCGGTCGTGCAAGTCTGTGACGCGCTACACCATTCCCGTCAGTGCAAAGCTGAAGAAGTCCTGGCGGGTACGCCCCACGATGATGTGGTCAAGGACCCTGATGCCGACATACTTGAGCGCCTGGACGATCTTGTTCGTGGTATCGATATCCTCCTTGCTGGGATCACATTCCCCAGAGGGGTGGTTATGGACCAAAACGACCCGGCTGGCGTGGTGGATGCAGGCCTCCCGCACGATGTCGGCAGGGTCAACAACGCTCGCACTGATGCTGCCCCGGCTGACCTCGGCATCCCGGATGACCTTGTTGCGGATATCCAGCAGGATGACGTAGAAGAACTCCTTTCCGGTGTCGCGGAGCAGGAGCGTGTACTTGTCGCACACGTGGGCGATACAGTCTTCTGCAGATGTGATGCGTCTGGTGGGGAGGTCCTGTTCCTCCGCCATGCTCCGTGCGAGGTCGAGTGCCGCCAAAATGGCAGCGGATTCACGGGTGGTCAAGACACCGGCGTAGTCGGAAGGGTTCTCACGCAGCGCCCTATAGAGTTCACGCAACGTGGGACGGTTGGTCGGGTTGTGGTCGTTCTGGAAGCGCAGCAGTCGGGCAGAAGCGTCAGGACCAATGATTGCCGCCAGTGCTGCACTCGGTGAACTGTGCGCGTCGTGGGGCAAATCTCGGACCATGGCAATGTAGTCGGCGGCGTCTTTCTGAGTATATCGGGCGTGTCGGGCGGTTCTTCCATCCGCATCTGAGCTGGCAAATAGCGTTTCGAGCATAGTGGTCTCCTTTCTCGACCTTCCTCAGGGTTTGGAATGGTAACTGTTGGAACACGTTGTGGCATGCAATGATCTGGATCTGGATTCGCTGCCAGGGCCCTGGCATGAGGAAGGGGGACGCAGCGCTTGCCCTTGGCGTCCCCCCAATCGAACCTTGTCCTGGAAGCCTGGCGAAGTACGCTCGGCAGGTTCTCCGGGTTCTCCTCTAGTGCGCGTATACGGTCATGGAACCCTTGCTGCTGCAGACCTTGAAGTCCAGGCCAGCGGCCAGAGTCTGTTCGATATCGGTCGCATCAGCAGGATTCTCCTGTTTGAGCTGGTCAAGAGACACGATTTCCTGCAACTTCGCACCGCAAGGGTCACGAAGGACGAGGTTGTACGTTGTCATGTGATCTCCAAGATTCCGGAGGGGAGACGGGCTACGCCCAAGCCTGATCGAAGTCGCCAAGCAGCTCGGGGTCGAAGTCTTCGAACGCATCAGACATGGCATCCAGGGCCTTGGTCTGAGCAGCCAGCACGACGGACTCGACGGTATCGCTGTAAGCGTGTGTCCCGACAAGCTCAGGCCGTTCAGCATTGGCGATATACACATACTCGCCTTGAACGACGGACCACTTGAAGGTTTTGCCACCATCTGCGTTCAGGACGTTGTTGCCCCTGCCGTCCCTGACCAGTTCGCAATGGAGAACAGCGTGCTTGATTTGTGCATTTGCCTCTCCACCGGTCGTAGTCTGGCGCCACGGGGTCGTAGACATGCTGGAATACTGCCGGGTAAAACTGATCGGGATGCCCTTCTCGTCGCGGAGAACATCGCTGATGTTGCTGTCGTACACGTAGAGCTTGATGCGACCGAAGTTGTCGGAGAGCTTCTTCGCCGTACCGCACTTGTCGAGGACTGCGCTGATGCGGCCGGAGATGGGGCGGGTGATGACCTGCCCGTCCGACGTGTGCGTGGTGCACTTCAGCAGAGAGGAAAGCGACATGACGTTACTTGGCATGCTACACCTCCAGGGTGTCGTCTGCCAGCGCTGCTTGGCCTGGTCAGATGTGAGTCAGCTCTTGCCGGCTCAAGGCTGCTTCGGGAGCAGCCTTCAATCGGCAAGGGAAGGAAATGCAAAACGCCTCCATCGTCCTGTCTATGGACGGTAGAGGCGCAATTGCATGGAAATGACGGGAGGGGCGGGCGAGAAAGAGAGTCTATGGGAGAAGAGGCGAAACAGTTCCTGCTATGGCGTGTCGAGGATCACGTCGAACAAGCGCTGTGGCTCTTGACAGAAAAGGGACAGGCGAGAGGCCCCAGACGCGCTGATTGACGGGAGAAGCAGGTATACTGGCCGGATTTGACACCTGTCCGGAGATCGGACCTTGTCATCGACAGGACACAGGAATATCCTATTCCCCGAACAACGAGTATTGATGAACCTGGAAGATGCTTTCTGTATCACTCGACAGAGGGCAGGTACCCCCGGAACCTCCCCCTTCCTACGCAACTGACCGGCATCCTATGACATGAAGAAACCTGCCTCCTGTGGAGGGTGCATCACTACACACACGAGGCAGGTTTTGTCAGATCTACGAAAAGGCTGGAGACTTCACTATCGGTCTTCGAGTGCCACCTTCGCGGCGAACCTAAGTGCGTACTCATGAGGCGTCATGAAGATGCAACGCTTGCCCTCCGAGCGAGTGAGGATTGCACTCAAGTCGGGCGTGGACATACGCGCAACTGCCGCCTGTTCGTCGGCGGGAAGTTCATACGTCATCTTCAGATACTTGGCGTATAGTGCGTCTTCCTCTTCCGCAGTCATGTTCGCTGCCTTTGTTGCGAAGTAGTCGTAATCATCATCAGCGGTGTCTGCTGGGTCGTCAGAACGATAGGACATGAGAACCTCCATAGTAAGGGATGGGTTGGGACATAGAAGAGAGGCGAGTTCTGCATTTGTCTGTGCCAAGGACCTCGCGAACCAGTTTCTGCCAGTCGATGTCGTATATGGCTGTGAACCAGCTTAAGCACGGATCAAGGGAAGAATGGACCGAACCTTCTATGCTCGTACTGAACTTGGAGTACTGGTCTCGACGTTGCCTTTTCTAGTGGTGAGACAAGCTTGGCAGCAGCCCGCGCAGGAGAAAGCTCTGTGAAATTGGTGGAGACGTGAAGACGGCGAAGCTGCATCTGCAGGCGAGGGATGAAACATCAGCGCCTGACCGAGCCAGGTGATCGAGGGAGTGAAGCTGCAGAAACAAGGCTACAGACACCCCCCATGCTCAGTCCTAGATATATACGATATGAGTCTTGGGTGGGTTCTCAGACAGTGTCAAGAAATACGGAAACGAAAGCTTCGGGACGAAAGAAGCTGGGGCGGCCCGGATGTCGACGGGGCTGTGTCTTGTGCGAATACCGAGGGCTTCGAGCGTCCGGGCAGAATTGCCGTAGTGAGGCGGCGTTCAGTCAGCAGCCTCGACGATTGGCGTTTGGCTCGGATAGAGGCTTAGCAGGACTTTCTGCATTTTGTTGACCGCCTCCGCAGTCTGTTGAACCTGAGATCGCCACCACTCCTGGTTCAATTCAATGGAGACTTCCACCTGAACCATACCGTCGTCCTTTCGAGGAGACGAGAATTTCAACAATCGATATGGTCCGGTAGGGTGAACGTTGGAGAAGACACGCCCATGAGCGATGGCGTCCCGCAAATGGACAAGAGACGGATCTACCCGTTCCGGGCGGTCGAGTTCTCCCAGCTTCTTGTTTGCTTCCTTGATGAGACAGCCGAGCGCTGAGTAGTTTGTGAGGTGGTTGCAGGGAATCCGCTGTCCCTTGCACACGCAGGCGAGTTGAACCGGTTTGCTGTCTGGTTGCCGTTCTTCCCCGAGGGTCTCGTGAAGGAAGAAACGAAGAGCAAATTCCAGCGTAAGAAGGTTGCCAACAATGCTGCCGAGCGCCAGGTAGTCGAAGCCACTTTCCTCCGGAGGGACTCCCTTGATAAAAGCCCGATTCATGCTGGGCGTGTCGGTCGGCATCTGGTGGGCTTTTTGAGGCTGATGATCAGTTTCTTCCCACAAGCAGCCGCGAACTCAGCAAGTGTGCGTAGGCTACTGGAATACCCTTGACGCTCGAGCCGGGCAACCTGGGGTTGACTGGTTCCCATCCGGACAGCCAACTCCTGCTGGCTGAGGCCGCAGCTCTTCCGGGCTTCCTCCAGCTTGAGTGCAATCTGTGCATCCAGCGTGATGGCTTCGACCTTCGCCGTCAATTTGGGGTCTGCAGCAACGGCATCATCGACTCGCTTAAGGAGGCGGTCGTAGTCAATTGCACGTTGGTAGGAAAACCAGTCTTTCGGCTGTTTCCACAACGGGATACTGTTTGGATTAGGGCGAAGCATGGTTCACCTCGTTTGTTGTCCCCTGGCAGAGACAGATTTTTGTTACCTTAATAAACTCTTACCTTTTACACCTCCCCTCATACCTATAGTCACACCGCGTGGAAGCTTTTACGTTGACATTCGGGGCACTTTTCAACACGCTCTTCATAAGTTAAGGAAGGGGAGACTCTTCATGTGGGGTTACAGAGACAAAGAAACGGCCCCTTCTCCTTGTTTCTGGGACTGTTTTTGCCTTTGTAAACCCTTCTCCCCGACTTCTCTTGCCTCACCTTTCAAGGCGCCATCTTAATAACGGCCTGAACATCAGAAGACCGGATGCGGTACACCTTGCCCGTCCTCTTTTCATGCCATAGCAGGACAACAGCTGACCGGGTAGTCTCTGGCTTTTCGGATCCGACAAATACCCGGCAACCTTGACACTCAGGGCAAGGCCCCCAGGACAGAATGGGAAACACTCAGGACTGAACCAGGGGCCTGCCAATGCAAAAACGGCCCTCCGTAGTAGAGAGCCACCCCTGCTATGCAGACAGATCGGGCAATATCAACCGCCTGGACGTGTGCGCTATGGTTTGCCTCTTTTCTCTTTCCACCAACGTTTTCGGTACCACGGACGTTTTCGGTAGCAAGGCTTCATTTCACCCTCATCCATAATATTTTTACCCTCAACCACACAGTCCTGAGGCTGTTTCATAATGTCGGTTTCGTCTGTCTGATTGCTCGTGTGCAGGTTTGGCAGATATAAGCATCGAAGCCATGACTTTCCCCTTCGTGCAGACACCCCTTGCATGTTGTGTGTTGCTCTACATGCCGCTTCCTGCCACTCACCAACGAACCGATGAGTAAGACGACCCCCGTAATGGCAGTTAGTCCAAGCAGTTCTTGGCCGACGAGGGGGTAATCCCATCTTTGCGCAAGGAGACCGTTCGGAGTAAAAAGATAGGCATCTACGTTCCAAATCCACTTATAGGCTATGTAGGATGCTTGGTCTCCATCAGAGATGATCATCCACGGAGAATAGAGAAAGGCCGCACACCCAACCGCAATCAAGTAGATCGTTGAAACCGCCCTAGTCCACCGAGATTCTATTGTATGAACGTTACAGGCTGCAACAAAATAAATCAGCGCAATAAAGGCCACTCTGTTAACCTCCCCAGTTCCAGACTACGAAAGCGCAGTAACAGGTCAAGCACCCTCACTCTCGGTTCACAGGGTCAGACTGCTTGCCCCGCTTCCTGCCTTCCACGAACGAACCGATGAGGAACAGAACCCCTGCAATGGCGGTCAGACTGACCACTTCCAGGGCGACACGTCCGTAGTCTACTACGGACGCATAGCCTTCAACCTCTTTGTTCCAGATCCAGTTGTAACCGAGGATGTTGACTCTATTTACCAGCCCAGTCAGAATGTATGTTGGAACGTACAGGCAGACCCCGACAACAGCAACCAGGTAAAGCACCACCACTGCCTTAGTCCAAACGGTTTGCAATTTCATTTCCCCCCCCCCGTCATTTGGTCTGCAACTGCGATTGCCTGGTAGCAAGTCAACCCCTCCCTACAGAAAGGGCCCTCTTGTGTTAGTATAACAGGATTACAGGGTGCCTTTCTAGAAAAACCTGTAGAGCAGTCGGAGAGACTTCCTTTGAGTCGAAATCGAAGGAAGGTTTAGGCTGGGCGGCACTGACTAGATACATCCATTACGTTTCCAGTCTTCTGACTTCGTTGATGTTTACTCACGAAACTCAATAAGGGACATCAGAAAACACGGGTCTAGACTCCCAAGAATCTGTCAAGAAACAACAGGGGGAAAAGACTGAAACAATCGGTCAAATACAAAGTTAGAGGAAAACAAAGCCCCTGAGTGACCAGTCATTCAATCCATCGGTCCAAAAGACTTGAGTACAATAATGAGGACTATCAAGATTATCGCCGCCTCGAACGCCAGCAGCAGAAACTCGGCGTCAGGACCTCTGATTCTCATCAGGGCCTGTCAATCACATACAATCCAACTATCACGATAGTGGTACGTACGACAATCCCTACAATCTCCATACTAACCTCCTTCAATTGTCTTCCAATTTACGTCAGCTCGAAGTCTGCGATGACCGCCGCGTGATCGCTGCTTGCAGCGACGGACTCCTTGTAGGGATACTCGCAATTCTTGACCTGCCACCTGCGCGACTGCATGATGTAGTCGTAGCGCTTCTCCACCTGTTTCTTCTTGGGCGTTCCTGTCTTGTAGGACACGGCAAGGGGGTCTCGGGTAACGACTTCTCCCTTGCTCTTGAGATACTCGACGTACGAATCGGACAGCCTGTGAACCTTCTGGCTCCCCATGATGAGTGCTAGCTTCTTGACTTTCCCTTTGTCACTCAAGAGGGAGAACTCCAACTTGTCCGGTTCCATGCTGTCATGTTTCGGCTCATTCGCGTCGAAGCAGAGGAAGTCGAGTTCTGCCCCGTGGAGTTGAAGATAGTCAGCGATGGAGGCGAAGTTGCTCGCCTTAGCCTTGCGATATCCGACGCCTGTCAGCGAGTGAAAGGCAGCGACCCGGATGGGTCCAAAGGAGCCACCAAGGAGTACGAACAGTGTCCGCTCGGGGAATACGGTTCGTTCCATCAACTCGAACGAGACGATCGGCAACCCAAACCCGAGTACTGCAACACCTGTCCCACGCTCTTTGCCCTCGTTCTTGCCCGGCATGCGCAGGTCCAGGCTGAAGCACGACGACTGAGGTTTCAGGGAATCGACCAGCTTGTCATAGGATGAGCGCTTGACCTCGTCCAGACAGACGAGCACGTGTTCCTGACCGCTTCTCTCTCTGATGAAGTCACCGATTGCTTTCGGTCGAGACATCGTTGAGATGTTCCACTGGACGACACGAAGCTTCATGTCTCTCTCCTCCCCTGCATTTGGCGGAGCATCACAACCTTTGGAATCACGCGGGTTGCCTATAACAACGCCAAATCCGCATACCAGATACCAGCGGGGATTACTGGCTGTTTCTGCCGAACAATTGGAACCTCCAGGGAGATTTCAAAGAAGCAGCTGTTACGCTGGATGGTGAATCGTACTGGCCGTAGGTTCCGAGGAGTACGTGACCGAATTGGTGGACGACAACGTTAGTCAAGGTGACTGTGTTCGCAAAGTACGCTATTACTACCCTAGTCGGCGATCCCTTTATGCGGCTGACGCCGGCGTCGATATCAAAAGGATCATCAGTGTAGGTCGCGGCTTTCTTGAAAGCCTGTAGACGGTCATAGGCCTTTGTCCACTTCTCTGCAGCCATTGATGCGATCTGTGCATACTCCTCAACATCTTGGAGGGTCGGCGCTAACCCCCCTGGACTCGATGCCGTTCGGATTTTGCTGAAGTCAATGGGGCCTTCCGGCCTTACAAATGGTGCGGATGCTGCTGTCTCTGAGTCGTATGTTACACGGACGTCTGTTGCGGTTGTCGCAGCATCGTCCTTGGTTGCGAGCAAGGCTGCCTCATCTTGTTCAAGCCCAGCCAGAGTTGTCAGATACTGTTGGAGAGATGCGTCGATCTGGACGTCAATCTCGACCTTCCTGCCCAGCGGCAGATGCCACGCGACGGTTCGCCCCGCCGCACGGTTCCAGGTTGCCGCGGCCTCGTCGACGATCTTCAGTAGTTCCTCTCGTGAGACGACGTCCGTTCCGTTGACGGTGCCCACCTCGTAGCTGATGGGCCATCGATAGATAAGCGAAAACGTTGTTGCAGCTGCCAAGAGCGCAACAATCACTACCGTAGCCGTGATACGGACGGCCTTGCGCCGTGCAACCCTTCGTTGTTCCGCAGCTGCAATACGCAGTGACGCTGGCTGTGGGGCACCGCAATTCGGACACGCCTCAACTCTGTCACTGATTCTCTTGCCGCATTCTGGGCAACGTATGAGCATTTCTACCTCCTATTTCGGCCAGCGTGATAGGCTGCATAAGCTCTCACTCACGCGCATCAACTTCCACCAACCAAGGCAAGGTCTTCGGCTGTTGGCACAGGATTTGCCACACTTACGGCGCTTGTGAATTCGGGATACATGATCGAACCCGGGGTATTCGTATGGCCACAACCCAGTGCGTGACCAAGTTCATGCATGAGGATGAGCCTGAGATCCTGGGGATCAGAAAACGAATACACGGTAATGGAACGGTCGTTCGGATCATAGATGCCAACGGCATTCTCGGTCGTCGATCCTCCGGCAAGCTTGAACTGTTCTTCTGCCAGGGCCAGGGCGTTCTTGTACTCTCCGAAGCGCGCGATGTAGTCCACCACCTTCTGGTTCAAAGATGCCGTTCTTCGGTTATACGCTTCCACGTCAGAATTGTACGCCTTTCCGCGTGCCACGAGGGACTCGTTGGTCGGGCGTGTCGCGCCACCCATGCTTTTCCAGTACGCGACATCGCTGTTGAGCGAGGTCAGTTCACCTTCAAGGCGGGCTTTCTCCGATTCCAGTGAACTCTGTTCCTGGACAATCGCCGCGTTCGTCGGTTCCAGATAGGAGTACTGGGAATCGATGGAAGCCACAGAGTTCTGGTATTCCTGGCGATAGTCGAAGATGAACGAGATTGCATTCCCCCCAGTTCCCGCGTCGATGCGAATGGCCGTCTTCTTGAGCGCGACGTTCCAACGTTCCGCGGCATCCTGCAGGATGGACTTGACCTCGCTCTCGGAAATACCGAATTGTGGGTCGATGGCTGCGACATGGTAGGTGAGTGGCTGAGGTCGGAGCGCAAACAAGAGGATGAGCAGCGCGACGGCCGGAATGATGAGTTTGCGCATCCATGCCAGTTTGAGTGGGCGACGGTTGGGTTTGGTTCGGCCCGGCGAAGTTGGTTTGGGGAATTCCTCCTCTTCCCGCGAAAACGACAACGGTACGATGACGTCCCCATTTGGAGCAACCACGAAGGCTGAAGGATCAGCTTGGTACTGCTCTTTCGGCGAATGCACAGGTCTCTGACGTTCCCCTGGCTCTGCGGGGCTGCTCCCCACGTTGCGCCCCGTGGGAGTTGTGGTTCCCGCAGGCTGAGGAGCTACGGGTAAGTCAGGCGCGGCCACAACGACCGAAGACTCCGCCCCCTGGGCAAACGGATACCCACAACCGGGACAGGCGACCGTACCTGGCAGAACCAGCTTGCCACAGTCGGGGCAGCTGATGAGCGTATCTATTCGAAAGCCGCAGTGAGGACAGACATGTGCTTTGTCGCTGACTTTCGCGTTGCACTCAGGACATAGAATCAACATACTGACCCCCCTCCGACCCTTCTATGCCCAACCAGAGTGCTTGGTTCGCTCCAAGCAGACGGCACTTTCAACCTATATTCAGTATCATCGTTCCATGGAACGGAGTCAACACCTAGGCCACCGGCACCTAGTCCGCACTCTTGAGAGGAATCGGGCGTTTACGGTGCACATCGTCCTTCCCCTGCAAGCAGCCAACAACACCAAGGACTACCTCCAAGACCAGCTTGAATAGAAGTGTCACAGCTGGATCACAGGACTGCCTGTTCGCCCCTATCTCCACCATTCGTCCATCTTGGGCCCCGGAAGGGGCCTTTTTTCTAGCGTTTCGCACCGGATATGGAAAATATTCGTGCAAGGAGGTTGCTACCGTAAGGTGCAGCCTCTTTGCTTCTTCCGAAGACCTGGACGAGTGCGCAGATAGGCTTCGAACTGTTTGATTTGAATCCGGGGAATATCACTTCCTCATGGAGTAATGTGCCTGTATTCCGACATCTTCCAGCGCAATATCAATCCAATCGCCCTGGGTATGGCGTTTTCCGGGGCAAGGCAGAGATTTCAAATGGTTAGCCGTATGTTTGTACGTTCGCTTTTCTTAGTGCCCTAAAAATGGCTGTCTATTCTTGATGGACATCTTCCCCCATCTTGCCTTTCCAACTTAATTAGAACCAGAAGCGGTTAAACCAGAAACGTATTTACTCGCCGTTTGATATATCTTTTCGCCTTGACTGTAATATGCATCCCCTTGTTTTTGTGCCACTAGTCTTCGCACCGTCGATTCTGCGCCCTTTTCCCGAATCTTGCCTGGGTTTTGAATAGAATATTGTGGTCGTAGCAGCTAAGCAAAATAACATCGCACTATCATTTAGAATATTTAGCATACTTATCAACAAGAGCTAATATTTCAAGGTGATGATTACTTCCTAGTTGAACATATGGTTCATTTCTTTCTCCTAAAACTATAGGTTCCATAGGCACTGGTTGCGAGGGATCACCGTTGCTTATGCCATCCTCTAGTAAAACCGTTTCCCGGTAACCTTCCTTAAAGGCAATAGCCGTAACCGTGCCTCTGGGATCTATCCCAACTGTGTCTTGATATTTTTTATCTACTGGCACAGTTATGCTTTCTTGAGCTTCACCTTGGTTATTGGTAAGTATTTTTGCAATTACTTCACCGTCTGATCCAATTAATAATATAGTAACTCCCGGAACAGGAGCATAAGTAACCGGAATACCTTGTGGTTTATTACTAAAAGTTCGGAACACAACATTATTAATTGTTACTGTTTCTGGTTTAGATCCACCCTTACCGGTACCTTGATATACACCATTGCTGCATCCTGCCAAAAGAAATGTAAGAACCAAAAAAGATAGAAGATAAATTTTTAGTCTCATAAAGTCTCTCTCCAACTTTATTGAATTAAACTACCTATGGTTATTCTACAGACCCTGAAAACCATATCAACACTTTCTTTGCTACCCGGTCACCAAAGCCGACAGCGTGCCGTATCGTTGCGGCGTCGCAGCGGAGGTCATACCCTCCACTACAAATATAACGCGGTGACGATGTTCTTGCTGACACGTAAGACAGATGGTCCGAAATCCGAGAACTTGAATCCAGCATTCCATATCCTTTCAGTTCTTCTCCCCTGTTCCACCACTCGAACAGCAAACATAACGAGAAACGACGCAAGAGTGTAGCCATATGCTACCAATCCCTATTTTCCTTGATTCTCGAGGACACTCGTACTGCCGCAGCTTTTATCCACACCCATGCTGGCTGAGGCACGACGTACAGGAAGCCCAGGACCACCAATAGCCAGAAGATGGGCATGGCGAGAAAGCGGGGAGTGATGAGCATGAGCAACACGAAGTATGGCCATGACATAGCCGCAAAGTACAGGAGATACCCCATTACGAAGGAAAGTCCCCCTAGCAGCTTCCACGGGGAGAAGATCATGCCGATGAGGA
>Ga0209226_10000733_pt1 | contig 16859 bp, 12 predicted proteins | sample BarGraNGADG00212_2_FD_184497 | JGI IMG/M metagenome (GOLD analysis project Ga0209226, IMG submission 184497) | Arctic peat soil microbial communities from Barrow, Alaska, USA - Barrow Graham LP Ref core NGADG0011-212 (SPAdes) (version 2) | ecosystem: Environmental > Terrestrial > Soil >...
TACTCCTGTAATAACACCTCCTGCAGTTATTGTCGCCACTGCCGGTGTCGCACTGCTCCACGTTCCTCCTCCTGTCGCATCACTAAAAGTGGTGGTTGAGCCTACGCATACAGTCGCCGTTCCTGTTATGGCTGCCGGTAATGGATTTATAGTAAGAGTAACCGGCGTCGCAGGGCTTACACACCCGTTTATACTCCCTTGTATCTGTGTGACATAAAATGTAGTTGTGCTGGGAGTTGCATTGCTGATGCCGGTATTATAAGTATTCGAATTGTTTGATCCAGGGGCAATTGTCGTAAGTCCCGCATCTGAATACCAGTAAAAGGCAGTAGCCAGAGGAGCTGAAACCGTTAAAGCGGGAACAGCATCATTGACGCATATTGTTTTATTGCCTGGCAGTGGAGCGGGTGGTGTTTTAACAATGTATATCACTATTGAATCATATACGGCAGAACCATCCCACGTATTTGCAGCACCTGTCCACTTATTACACTTATTCCAGTTTTTAAAATAAACATGCATCTTTTGCTTGAACACTGCAGTTGGAGGGATTTTGATTACGCCGCTAAGGGTATGCGGATTGGTAATGGGGCTCATGGCGATAGTAGGAATGTTGATTATCCCTGAAGCGTAGCCGGCAGTGGTATTTGCAATGTTTATTACGTTAATAGTAACATCCCCTGTAATTGTATTTTCAACAGCCTGAGTTACGGGGTTCATGCCATATGCAAACTGAACATTTCTTTCGGTTGAGTTTATTTCACCGGGAGGATATGTTTTAAAAGTCTCATCACAATCCCAGATTCCGGCATCGCGTAGGGTTATGAAGGCTGTTGTACCTTCACAAACTTTTATCGTATCGGGACTACCATTTGCTGCATTGACCAGAAGCTGGGAACCATTCCCGTCAGGATCCCAGTCACGTCCGGCTAAAAGCACGTCTTTTCTCTCTGTCTGAGCTCCGATGGTTGCACAGCTAGCTGGATTTTTAATTGTAAGTATAGCTCTTTTATAACATGAATCATGGACCATATAAGCATGCGATATGCTCAGATATTCCATTCCGGGAAGAGCCACGTTTCCCGGACCATCATTATTATATAGTGAGGTAAAATTATAATCACCCGATCCATCCCCCCATTGTATTCTCCAGGTAGCACCTTTTAAAATATTTGAGTACTGACCGCTGAATCCGTCATAAGTAGTTAAGTCATAAGTTTTATCAGCACCACCATTTACACACCGATCGGCGTTATTAAATGCAGTAGCAACATAAATTGAAGGGCAAGCCGGTGTTGTAATAAGAATCTTTACAACACTTGTTAAAGTATGAGTCGCATTATCTTCTGCAACCAGAAAAAGACTATAAACAGAGTTTGGATTTAAAGGGGTTGAGGAAAAATCATTTTCCAATAATTCCTTAAGAGTAGTCCCAACATCAGCACCTGCTACAACACTTTGTATATTTCTGATACGACCGCTGTTCACGGGGGATAGTGAGGCATTTTTAACGTCAGTAGGTGTCAGCGGATCCGTATAGTCAAAGCTGATTAAAAATCCATATACGGTACCAGGTACAGTTATACCAAAATTTGTAATAATATTAATAGCGTAGGGAGTTGCGCTTGGAGTTCCTGCGACCCAGCTTGGCTGTGCAAATGTTGTCGCAATTGATACGATTGAAATTGAAAACAGTGTGAACAATTTACGTGCTTTAATCCGGAAATTCTTTCCGGATTGAGCTCGCATGTCATGTTCTTCATGACAAATTGAACTTTGTGAACATGCTCGGTTCATATGTAATATTTTTTTGATTTCAGAAGAAATTAACGTTGCCATGTCAGGTTGTTTTAGTCTCTTAAAAAAATGATGCTTTTTCGCTTAAAATCAAGACTACAAGATAATAAAAAAGGTTGCACGTTTTTCTGAAGTGCAACCTTATTGTCTCTAGATATTTTGATGTTTAAGTATTAAACTTTTCCACTGGAGTTAAGATTAGGGGATTGAGGATATGGAATTTTAGGGATACTTCATCTCTATTATCTAGTTCTGAAGCCCTTATCCTTGGTTCCTTGTACCTATTTTCAAGGCCCTAGTCCCCTGCACTTAATCAACCATTTTTTCAAAAGAACTGCCTAAAAATAATCCATTCTGGTTTATATAAACTGATCCTGGTAATTGGGGGTTTCTTTCATTATATTAAGACTATCAGGATAGTTTTCAAAAAACCAAACCATAAATGCTGTTACATCAATCTTATCTATTAAAAAAATTTGACTTTTATCGTAGAAAATCTCTTTTGAATTTTGAGTTTTTAGGATTTCAATAGCTTTATCCAGTATTTCCTCAGGATTATTAAGATGAAATAATAAACCTGCATTTTTTTCATCATTAAGATATCCCATTAAAGGTAGTGAATTGATGTATAATGCAGGGATTCCGAGAATAGCCGCTTCTGAAGCAGTCGTGCCTCCTTCCCCTATATATAAATAACAAAAGCTAAGAGCGTCATGGAGTTTCTGAGGAGGAATTGAAATGCGGAATTTTTCTAATTCTTCTGGCAATTCTGACTCGCTTGAGATAAAAACTCTGGCATAATTATTCAATTCATTTACCAGCTTAATTTTTGATCTGTAATTAAGGCCATGCTGGCCAATATCGTGGCCGGCTTCCCAAGCGACAAAACGCACTATAATATATTTTTCATTTTTTGAAATTTGAAGAAGATCGAAAATATCAATACAAGGAGTAAATCTCTTTTTATGTAAATAACATAATTCCATATATCCATTAAAAAAGATTTGCTTTTGGCCTAATTTTTTATAAAAACAGGAAGGAGTAATAATTGATTTTGCGAAAGGTTTATACATAATATGCTCAAGCTTTGCGTGTTCTGTATCATCGAAAACAACGTGGGGTTTATTTAGTATAAAAGCTACATGTCCGGCGTATGTGGAAGAAAAACTTAAGAAAATATCGGGTTTGAATCTAATGGCATACCTTAAAATTCGAAAGTCTGCTATCAGAATGTAAAGAAGTTTTCCAATAAATCCTTTCCCTCCTTTTCCTCGCTGTTTATATGGGATTTCATAAAAATCAAGTAATTTGAATGTGACCTCTTTATCACGTGCAATTATTAGAAACTCGTTACCCCTTCTTTCCATTTCTTTTATAAAATTTCGAAAATAATGAACATGACCAGGGTGGCCGATATCAATGAGAATCTTCATGAAATAATTTTAGTAATTCTTCTTTTGAAGGATAATTAATTAATACAGCTCTGCGAGGTCCAAAGTAAACAAATAAACTACCTGCGGCTACAGCTGAAGCATTTGCCTTCACAACGGCAAGACTTAAATCCTGAATATTTCCAGCTCCCGAACAAGCAATTACTGGTATGGTCACAGCATTACTTATTTCAGAAATAAGTTCGAGGTCATAACCTTCCATCATCCCATCATAAGCGATGTTTTGAATAATAAGTTCACCAGCTCCTTTTTCTGCCATGAGTCTGGCATAAACTACAGGATCGTAAATAGTTGCTTTAGACCCGGAATATATCCATACAATGTTATTGCCCATGAACTTCTTTTTTACATCAATGCAAACCACAATAGTGGAACTACCAAACTCTTCGCTAGCCTGATGAACAAAATCCGGATTCTCTGCAGCAGCTGAGTTAATAACAACTTTTTCAGCACCCGAATTAAGTATTTCGCGAATATCATCGATTGTTCGGATACCTCCGCCAACAGCAAATGGCATATTACATTCATCTCCAACCTTGCGTACAAAATCAAGAGAAATTTTACGATTCTCGTTGCTTGCAGTGATATCCAGAAACATCAATTCGTCGGCTCGAAGATCATTGAATATCTTTACTGCATTTATTGGATCGCCGATATATCTATAATCTTTAAACTTTATAGATTTTATCAGACCAAGATTACGAAGAAGTAGAACCGGGATTACTCGTGGACGGAACATAGTATTACTGAAGATATCTACAGCTTAATAAAATTTTTTAGCAACTGCATTCCAGCATCCTGACTTTTTTCGGGATGAAACTGAGTACCAAATATGTTATCCCTTTCAACACAAGACACAAAGTCATAGCAATAGTTAGTAATTCCGATTACCATATTTTTTTCAGAAGTTACATAATGATAACTATGTACAAAGTAGTATTGGGCACTTAAAGGGATATCTATGAATAATTTGCTGCTCATTCCCATGCTGACGTCATTCCAACCCATATGTGGAACTTTTAACCGGTATTTGTCAGCATCAGGGATCCGGAATAAAATCGTTTTGGCATCAATCCAGCCTAATCCATTTACAGAACCTTCCTCACTAAATGTTCCCATTAACTGCATACCAAGGCAGATACCCAGAATAGGGGTTTTTTCTATTAACACTTTATTATTAAGGACATTGATTAGGTTTCGCTCTGATAATTTTTTCATCCCATTGGCAAAGTGCCCGACACCTGGAAGAATAAGTTTATCTGCCTTCTCAATCACCTGAGGGTCTGAACTTATCTCTGACGAACATCCAATTCGTATCAGCTTATTAAGAACAGATCGCAGGTTTCCCATCCCGTAGTCAATTATTACGACCATTTTGGTTAAGTAAAAATTTCTACTTTGCGTATTTCAAATACATAATTTGGGGCACTAATTTAAATCTGGCAGCAATTTTTATTGGCCATTTAAGTATATGCATAAGTTCCAGATAAGTGTGGTAATCAGAATGCGATTTAATAGGTTCATTCATTATTTTATTAAACTCTTCCTGTGTAATACCTAGTTTACTTATCGCATAGGCAACCGTTTCTGGTTCATTTTTATAAGAATTTGATTTAATCTCCTTTAATGCTTCTTCTCTGTTTATTTGCCCGGATCGTATTAAAGCGCTAAGTTCTGTTTTTCGCTTGTCAATATAAAACTTCGTCGGCAAATAATATGATTGAAAGAATTTTGTGTACATATTTTCATGATGATGCCCACCATAATATTCCCAGTCTAATTCACTCATAAGTATTTGGTCTGCCTCTTTTTGACGGTAATCAATATATTCCAACAATCTTATTTCTCGGATTCCTTTTACAAACAAGAACCAGATAAGCTTTACAAAAGTCATGTGTGGAAAACTCTTAAATCTCTTAATTTCTCCAAAACGTTTATGCACACTTGAGACATATAGCGGATCCATATATGTCCACGATATCGGGCTTGTACCTTCGGTTCGGAAAGAGTGACCATTGAGAATGTATCTGATTCCCTCTTTATATGCAACTTCATAAAGAACTGAATAAATGGCATAGTCAGTAGGTATATCTGCATCGGGAGTTGAAGCTTTTAAAAAAGCAATTTGAAGATCTTTAAATTCTTCCCAGTCTGCAACAATTGTGTATAATGGAACATTTAGTTTTTCACATATTTTTTTTATGTTCTTAACAGAGATTTCTGTGTTCCATCCATTGTCGAAATGAACAGCCAACGGCCTCAGACCAAGTTTAACTGCTGTATAAAGAGTGTAGGTACTATCGCGACCTCCGCTTACCCCTACAATACAATCATAAGGCTTCTTTCGTCCATGATATTTGATTTTTGCAACAAGTTCATTAATCCCCTGCTTTGATGAATTATCCAAAGGGTGGAGCCGTTCCATTTCATCATGGATTTTACAGTATTGGCATTCACCTTTTTCATCAAACAAAATATCTGAAACTGTAGTATCTAAAATACATCGGGAACATATTTTAAGTCCTTTGTCCTTGCTATTCTCTGATTTAACACGAATTTGATATTCGGGGTCTTTATGAAGGATCTTTAAACTTGTAGGGTACTCCTCAACAAACCAAATCAAAAAGCCAGTTGGATCAATTTTCCCAAATAGTAAAGTCTGGCTTCTGGTTTGGCAGGTTTTTTTAAGATCGGGAAAAGAGAGAAGTTCTTCAACTTTTTTAATTACCCCAAAAGAAGAAGAAAAAGGGTAAAGTAACCCATGTTTTTGTTCTTCCTGTAAATAACCCATTAGTGGCAAACTGTTTATATAAACAACTGGCGTCCCTAAAATAGCTGCTTCAGATGCCATCGTTCCACTTTCAGATATAAATAAGTAGGCATATTTTAGAACATCATGCATAAACTCTGGAGGAATTTTGAGCAGGTATTTTTCAAGAAAAGGCTCTGTTTTTTCCGCTTCGTTGGAGATAAAAACCCTATAGCCTTTTTTTTCGAATAAATTTATTAGTTCTTCCTTTACGTCAAAATCAAGCCCGGTGTGACCAATATCATGTAACGCTTTCCATGAAACAAAGCGTAGTAAAACATATTTTTCGTCATTGTTTAAGCCTAATAGACTTAAAACTTCATGGTTGGGGATATAATAGTTTGTATGAAGATAAAACAGTTCTGTAAAACTATTGAAACGAAATTGTTTTCGCCCCATTTGCTTATAATAACATGAAGGGTTTAAAATTACTTTTGAAAAAGGCTTGTACAAAAAAGGGGCAAAACGAGTATGCTCAGTATCATCAAAAACAATATGCGGCTTACGCAAGACCCACGCTATTTGAGCAGCATAGGGTGATGCAAAGCTTATTAAAATATCAGGTTTGAATTTTATTGATTTTTGTAATAACTTAATGTCCGCTACCAGCATGTAAATTATCTTACCCAAAATATTATTTTTCCCTTTTCCTCTGTCCCAAAACCGAATATTATATTTTTCTAATAGATAATGAATTATTGAACGATTTCTTGCTGAAACAAAAAAAGTATGCCCCTTTGCTTCCATTATTTTAATAAAATTCCTAAAATAATGTACATGGGCAGGATGGCCGATATCAATAAATATTCTCATTAAAAATGCTTTGGATTCTTAATATTTTCAATCTATAAACTCTCTGTACCAATTTTCAAGGTGAATCCATTTCCAGATTTCATTTGCCGCATCGATTTTGCCGGCTATATGTCTTTTGTGCAAATTATCAACCTTATGGTAATCAATAATATTACGGCTTCTGAATGAATCAGAGCAGATCAGGTTCCTAATGTATACCTGAAATTTTTCCTGTCTGAACCAATCACTTTGCGGAGTTCCAAACCCAATTTTGTCCTTTCGCAAGCGTATTGATTCAGGAAGGGTATCTTTCATTGCTTCCCTGAGCAGATATTTGGTCATCCCGTCTTTTATTACTTTTTCAGGAGGAAGAGCCAATGTGCGTTCAACTAATCGATAATCAAGAAAAGGGGTGCGTGCCTCAATAGAAAACCACATTGAATTTTTATCTTCCCATTTTAACAAGTGTTCCAATTTATATTCAAAATGATCTAATAAGGCATCGTGCAAACTTGCCGATGCATAAAGAGTTGAAGCAATCGAATTGCTTCTTTCATATTTTTTAATAAACTCCGGATGTAAGTACCCTTTTTCAGATACCCTTGCTTTGCCCCGCAATATATCTGGTAGCATAAAATACAACAAGCTGGAAAGGCCATATAACGATTTATGATTTTTCACATAAGCCATAGCCTCTGACATTAAGCGAAACCATTTCAGATTGGTCAGCAAGTCTTTAAAATAAAACCCAAAGAAATAATGATACCCTGCTAATTGTTCATCCGCTCCCTGCCCATCGAGTGTGACAACTACATGTTTTTGGGCAAGCTCCATCACCTTAAACTGGGCATAAGGAGAAGTTGAAGGGATAGGTTCGGTATGAGCTTTTACGAATGCCGGGATGTCGTTAAGCAAAGTTTCTGCCGATGGAGTAATAAAGTACATTTGCGATAACTGCGAACGGTATTCATCAATAAAGATCGATTCATCACCGCAGACGTTTTTGCCATAAACTGCTGAGAAAGTATTTAAATCACTTTTATCATAATCTTTTAGAAGAGTCGAAACAATGGATGACGAATCGAGACCTCCGCTAAAACAAACACCAACCGGCACATCGCTCCGCAAGCGCAGTCCAATTGAAGAACTGAACATGTTACGAAATTCATCGGGTGAATCAAATGGAGTTTTAAGGTTTGAGCGCAGGTCGTACCACTTTGAAACTGATAATTGACAATTAACAATTGACAATTTTAATTTGTCTCCATGTTGAAGTTTTTTTACTTCATTAAAAAAGGTTTTTTCGCTTTGGTCGGTACGGTTAAAAACCATGTAATCGAAAACAATCTGTTCGTTAACCGTTGGCTTAGCAGGTATTACTTTAAGAATTGAAGCAATATCAGATGCAAATATGAATTGATTATTTGCCAGCGCATAATAAAATGGCTTAACACCAAAGCGATCGCGGGCGCCAAATATTTCATTTTTAACTTTATTTAATATAACAAACGCCCACATACCATTAAAGCGGTTCAGACAATCTTCGCCCCACTGAATATAAGAAGCTAGAAGCACCTCAGTATCAGTTTGGGTAATAAATGAATATCCAAGGCCAATTAATTCTTCCCTTAGTTCTATGTAATTGTATATTTCGCCATTAAATATTATTACATAATTGCCATCAACAGATACCATGGGTTGATGACCGGCTGGAGATAAATCGATGATACTAAGACGCACAAAACCAAAGCCCACATTATTATAAATGAAAACCCCTTCGTCATCAGGTCCACGATGCTTCATTATTTGCATCATTTGACGAATCAGAGATTCTTCAACTTGTTGTTGGTTAAAATTTATAATGCCGCAGATTCCACACATTAATTTATTCAATTAATTCTCTATAAATTTTATGCAATAGCCCTATTTGAATTCTGCCATTAAAATTCCGTTCTACGTTATTTCTTGCTGCTATGCCCATTTGTTCCCTTAACTTTTTATCTTGGAATAATAATTCCATAGCGTTTACAATCTCCTGAACATTTCTCTCCTCAGTTAAAATCCCAGTTACTCCATCAATTACCAATTCTGGTATTCCTGCATGTTTAGTTGATATACAAGGCTTTCCACATGCCTGGGCTTCCATGAGAACCACAGGAGTCCCTTCTTTATCTCCATTAGGCATCGTAATACTTGTTAAAAGGAACACATCAGCAAGTTGCATCTCAGCAATTACTGTTCCTCTTGGATTTTCGCTTATAAAATTATTCACGAAAACAATATTTTTATAACCTTGTACCAGTTTATTTAATTCATAGAAATATGGCCCATCGCCCACTAACCGAAGCTGGAATTTATCCTTGTCTTTCCCTTTGATAAACTCCTTAAAAGCTTCAATAACAAACTGAAGTCCTTTTCTTTCCTCGAATGTAGCAACTGCCGTAAACACAAATGAATCATTGTTAGTTGTCTTGTTTGTGTTAAATTTTTCAATATCAACACCTAAGTGATGCACAACTATCCGATTGACTGGAAAATTCAAATCATGCAGATCATTTGCCATATCCTCAGAAAGAGCCAGGAATAAATCGCCATTTACGGCCAGTCGTTTATAATGTTGTCTCAATCGATCTCTATCACTCCCCAGGTCAAAACCATAAAAAGAAGTTATTAAAGGAACGTTTCTTTTTAATTTCAGCGGTATGGCACTGATTCCAGCATGTCCGAAATGTGCATGAATTAAGCTGAAATCAATACTTTTCAAGGCGTTATCAATACAAAGGCTAACATTCCTAATATTTTGGTTTAAAAAAGAAATTGCTGGTAATTTTAAATAGGATGGTCTAATGACATCAACTCCTAAATAAGACTCAATTTTACTGGATGATTTGATCTTCCACGTATGTTTTCTTTTCATCAATTGTAATAAAATCCGGGGTATCTCCGGTGTTGGAGATACCACCAAGGGCCTTATTCCATATAATTGAATGTCTTTTACCTGATTATAAACCCAGGTTGAAGGTGAAGGATTCTCAATCCCCGGAAAATACTCACGTATAGCTACAATATCATATGAACGAATCAATTCTTAACTAGTTTCTTTATCCCGTTAATTAATGAAGTAGTGGAAGTATGTTTTATAATCTTATTAAGTTTTTCACGATTACCAAACATTTTCCATACTTCGTTGGGGCGATAGGGTAATGCCCCTATTTTCAACAAATTAATTTTCCCCATTTGTTCCATTATTTCAGATGCAATCTCTTTAAGTTTTGTGCCTTCTCCATTACAAATGTTGATTGTTTCTCCGTTGCTCTGTAATGACAAGTTGATTTCAATAACTGCATCAATCAAATCATCAATAAAAATAAAGTCCCGGATCTGCTCACCTCCTGTCATTTCAAAGCAGCGATTAGCTTTTAGTGTGGCTAGTAATTCACTAAGAAAAAAACTCTCAGGCATTCCTGATCCATAAAAATTAAAAATTCTTAGTATTGTAAATGGCTTTTGATGAATTTCTGAATAAGTTTTTATGAGTTGTTCAGCCATTACTTTGGATAAAGAGTATGGAGAAGCTGGCGCTGGAATTTGTTTTTCGTTAAAAGGCACTGGATTATTTGTGCCGTAAACCTCACTACTGCTTGCAAAATAAAAACCTTTATAGGATATATTTCTTAAAGACTCCAATAAATTTAATGTTCCTTTTACATTCACATTATATAATGCAGGATACACTGAAAAATCCCTGTCACGGTCTAAAAGGGCTGCAAAATGGAAAATATAATCGGGATTGGCTTCAAAAGAAGCTTTTCCAATATTTTCTTCTTGAGTAATATCAATGCTTATTAATTGTATATTTTTATTTTTTTCAGATAATTCTTTAGAAATGGCATTGAAATTAATGTCGAACAGATAGATGTAAGCATTTGAACTCACTAGTCTTTCAGCCAGTTTAGAACCTAGATAACCTCCACCACCGGTTATTAATATTCTTTTATTGTTAAAAAAATTTATTGCAGGCACCATTGAATAGATTTGGATTGTGCATCTATAATATAATTCATAAGCGTGTTGTCTGTTTTGACACTTCCTTTTTCATAGAATTCTTTGTACCAGGTTATAGTATGCTCTACGGTCCTGACAAAATTCCAAACAGGTTCCCATTGTAACAATTTAGTTGCTTTGCTGCTATCGAGCATTAGGTAACCGGCTTCATGTGGATGCTGATTTTTATCTAAATCATATTTAATTTTATCCCAACTCTTTTGAGCCTCTTTTACCAATTCCAATACCGTAACATTGTTTTCAAAGTTTGGACCAAAATTCCAACCTTCAGCAAATTCCTTTTTGCCTTCAAGTAACCGACAACCCAGGGCTAAATAGCCGCTTAATGGCTCCAATACATGTTGCCAGGGACGGGTTGCTCCCGGGTATCGTAATATTACTTCTTTGTTTTCTTTTGTTGCCTTAATAATATCAGGGACAATACGATCTGCAGCCCAATCGCCGCCGCCTATGACATTCCCTGCCCTCGCACTAGCTATCAGCACCTGATGATCTTTGCCATAGCTGCCGGGGTTGAAATATGAATGCCGATATGCAGCTGTTACGAGTTCAGCACAACCTTTAGAAGAACTATAAGGATCTTTCCCCCCCATTGCCTCGTTTTCGCGATAACCCCAAACCCATTCTTTATTTTCATAACATTTATCGCTGGTTACCACTACAATGGCTTTGAGATTATTTAGACTTTTTGAAGCTTCCAAAATATTAACTGTTCCCATTACATTTGTTAAATAGGTTTGATAAGGTTCTTCATATGATAACCTTACTAAAGGCTGAGCAGCTAAATGGAAAATGATTTCGGGATTTATTTCTTTCAAAATTATTTGAACACTATCTTTATCATTAATATCCTGAATATAGGACTTATATACAAAATTTAATAAGTCAAAATGGTTGGGATTCGTAGGCGGCTCCAGGGCTAATCCAAATACGGCAGCTCCCATTTTAGACAACCAATATATTAGCCAGGAGCCTTTGAAACCAGTATGCCCGGTTATCAAAACCCGCCTTCCTTTATAAGTACCACCAAACAATTTTTCTAAATCCAGGTTTTCCATGGTGCTTGATTTTTATTCCACAATTCTTCTAATTGTAGTTTATCGCGAAGGGTATCCATTGGTTTCCAGAAACCATTGTGTCGAAATGCAAACAATTCCCCATCCTTTGCCAAAGCTTCTAATGGTGAACGCTCCCATGTTGTCTGATCCCCTTTGTCTATATAATCAAAAATTTTGGGTTCACAAACAAAAAAACCTCCATTGATCCAGGCACCATCTCCCCTGGGCTTTTCCATAAAGTATTTTACTTTATCATTTTGTTCATCCAAATTAACAGCTCCAAATCTACCCTCAGGCTTAACAACTGTCATAGTTATGGCCTTGCCATGGAGCTTATGAAAATCAAAAAGGTTTGTTATATTTATATCACTAACACCATCTCCATAAGTAAGCATAAAAGTCGAATCCTTAAGGTATTTCTCTGCTCTTTTGATTCGGCCACCTGTGAGCGTGTTAATGCCTGTATCAAGTATGGTCACTTTCCAGGGTTCAGTATGATTATCTATTATTTCCAGGCTGTTATCTTTCAAATTGAACGTAACATCTGATCGATGAAGAAAATAATTGGCAAAATATTCCTTAATTACATAACATTTGTATCCTCCAAGTATAATAAAATCGTTAAATCCAAACTGGGAATATATTTTCATTATATGCCAAAGTATAGGTTTGTCACCTATTTGCGCCATTGGCTTTGGTATGTTTGCTGTTTCTTCACTCAAACGGGTCCCAAAACCACCGGCAAGTATTACAACTTTCATAATCTTATTCTTTTTTCATTAAGATACAAGTAATCTTGAATGCTCTGTTCCACCATAAAAATTTTGGTAATACAACGCTTCCCCATTTTTTATATTTGTAAAAAGGAGTAACAACTCTCAATAACATAAAGACAAACTGTTTAAAACTACTTAACATGTAATAGGAATAGCTAAAATCAGTAATAATATCGCCTTGTACTTTTTGATAACCATCAAACAGGCTTACAACCTCATCTATTTCGGGTCGAAAACCATTATCAATGGGATCATAATGCAAAGGATATTTATAAGGGCCGGAAAAAATAAGAAAACCGCCTGGTTTAATCAGCTCTCCAACTCTCCTTGCTAATTCTTTAATATTTGTAACATGTTCAAGCACATTACATAACAGAACGCCATCGAATTGGATTAATTTAAGTTGATTGAAAAAAGAATCATTGTAGAGGTCGCCGGAGTAATCAATCCCCGGCCCATTCTGAATATCTAAATTTCTGAGATCACACTTTTTTAAAAGAGGGTTAATAACAAGTTCCATTAAATGTCTGTTTTCATTGTTGTATTTCAAACTCTGAGAACCAAAGTTTAAAAAAATATTTCCTTTTGTTAAAGGTAATGAAAGAATTATATCAGAGATCCATTTAGCTTCATTGATCAACATTCTGTTTTATTATTAGTTCTAAATATTGATTCGCTGAATTCTTTATGGAATACATTGAAATTATTTTTTCACGAATTTGTTTACTTTTCGTTCGTGAAATCATTTCTAAACAATTTCCCCATCCATTACTTATTGAAACAGGGTTTTCGGGGTCAACAATAATTCCGTTATTATTGTCAGAAATTAAATTCATCGCCCCACCTACATTAGTCAGTACACATGGCAGACCTGATGACATTGCTTCCAGAGCAGAGATTGGGAAAGTCTCCACTTTATTAGAAGTTAGTGTGAAGATATCAGAACTCCAATAAAAATTCCTTACATCACCAGCAATATCTGCTGTAAAGAAATGAATGTCTTCTAAATTTTTCGTGGCAGCATATTTTTTTAATCTGCCGCATTCATCTTTTCTGTTATCACCAACAAATACCAAAGAAACATTATTTCTCTTTTCTTTAAGTAATTTAAAAGCATCTATTGCATCAATGTGTCGCTTCTCTTCTCTGAAACCAGCTATCATTAAAATAATCTTATGCATAGGATTAATTCTCTGTAAGATCAAAAAGGGATCCCTGTCAAATTCACCTGGAGGCAGTGTAAATTTATTAGTATCTACCCCATTATTAATTTGATAAAAGAATCCGTTTTTTAAATGATACGATTGAGTTAAATAAAGGGTCTGATTATCAATGCTTGTCAGATATATTTCATTTCGTTTTTTTAATTTGTATGAGAAGTAATTTAACCAATATGTTTCCCTGTTGAGTTCCACAGTTGAATGAATTGGATAAATTGTAACAGGAAGTTTCTGCATAAAAATTGTTGAAAGTTTTTGATAAATAATATATGAAGTAATGACTCCATCAAAATGTTCATTTTTAATTTCAGTACGGATATTTCTTAAAACACTAAAATCCAATTTGAACTTTCTCTCCCAAATTTTCACCTCTACCTGTTCGCTTAAGCGATGCTTAAAGGGCATTTTGCAGGAAAGCACACGCAAATGAACTTTATGACCCATTGTGACAAACTCATTCATTAAAGAGATAGTATAGTTTTGGGCACCACCAATGTCAAGGTCGTTTAAAATTACTAAAAGATTCATTTTCTTTAATTCATAGTAATTTCTCTACCATTTGCTTTGATACTTTTTCCGCATCAAAATTTTCTTTAATGAGACTAAACCCATTCATTCCTATCTCTTTCGATGCTTTATAGTTGTTTAAAACTTCCAAAATTATTTTACTGGCATCAACATTATTATTAAAGGCAATTATAAAAGCATTTTGCTTATCAATAAGATATTTATTTAATTCTCCTGTTAAAGTTGTTACAATTGGCAGCTCAGTAGAAAGATATTCAATAACTTTTGTTGGGAAACCGAAATCTGCCTGTAGAGAGGGCGGACGAAACGAAATAAGAATCTGGGCTTTCTTTAAAATAGATGGAACCATGTGTGAAGGTACTTTACCCAACAAATAAACTTGATTTTCAAGTTCTAAGGCCTTAATCCTTTCATGCATCGATTTTCTCTCAGATTCATCTCCATCACCAATTACCACCAGTTTAATTTCAGGCTTACAAGAATTTACTATTTTAAAGACTTCCAGGAAACTCATAATTCCATCTTTCTTATCACTATATGTTCCCGAAAATGCAATATAAATCGAAGGCAAAGACATATGGAAATCACAAATACTTCTTGCTTCAAAAAGAGGGAGATATATCGCGTTAGGTAATTTCTGTAGTTTATTAGGTGATATGTTTTGTGATTTGCAAAATAACAGAAGATTATCTGTCATTACGAAAATATTGGAAAATAATTTATAAGTAACTTTTATATAAAAAATGTAAGCTAGTTTACCAAACTTATTTTGCCTGAAAAGTACTGATGGGTGCTCACTTACTTCTTTACTTACAGTAATTTGAAATGTCTTACAAAAAATAGCTAATAGAAACTCGTAACCCGGATAATGCCCAAAAAAAACAAGTATTACTTTTTTATCCTTTCGCTCTTTCAGAATTAAATATAAAGAATGAAAGATACTCCTTAAATCATTTAGTCTCCTATTAAGAAAGTATTTACTTCTAACTTGAGTTATAGCATACTTATATGAGATTCCTTCATATACACCAGACAAATTTGAATTATATATGCAATTCCAGATTTCGGTTGGTCTTACACAAAGGACTGAGATATTGTATCCTAATTTAATGACGCCACTTGCCAGCGATAATATTCTGTTAGTAAGTGCCATCCCTACCGGGAATGAATTGTTAGTTATAAAAAGAAATTTTATTGGTTTATCCCCCATAATCTGTTACGCAATATGCTTTCCCATTACTTATTGAAACAGTCCCCATAAATTGGATATCAATTGCATATGAATATCCAAAATATTCATAACTAAATGTAAAATATAAATATTTTTATACTGATTATTATTAATCATGTTAAATGCTCATTCAGCATCAGTTTAAAAGGGCATAATCCCCCCGTCGAGAATAAGAAAGTATAGGAATTATGTTTAAGAAGCCGTATGCAGCAATTATTAGTAAAACCGGAAGTATTGTTAATCTATATCGTTCAATATAATGTATCGAAACATGTAATACAACATGAGATAAGAATAACATCGTTAAAAATATTATTATCATCTCTCTCTTTTTTATAGCAATTAAAACTCCTAATAATGAAAATATAAATAATGGTAATAAAATAAGCAATTGAACAAGCTTATATGTTTTTGATGAAGGGGCAATTAATCTAAAATCCGTGGGTGACTGAAATTGGAAATCCTTATAATAAAGCGTAAAATATTTTTTTAATCTATCAAAATATAGATTCCCATTGTAATTATGTCGGTCAATTACTTCCTTGTACTTTTCAGCAGTAAAAGCTGAAATTCTTATTTGCTGTAACTCACCCAATGATTCACTTCGTAATTCCTGAACATATTCACTATACGTAAGAGGTTTTGAATCTGATTTATAATCTGCATCAGTTTTAATGTTGATTTTTTTAAAGAAGCCTATTTTATCAGCAACTACATTATTCCATGTGGGGGTGAAAAATACAAATTGCTTATATTCAATGTACTGTCTGATGAACCAGGGGGACAAAGTTAAGAATGCAATAAGTACAGGAATGATAAATGTTTTCCCCAACTTATATTTCTTAATTATTGTAATAAAAAGAAGGAAGGTTAAAAGCACAAATAGTAAAACTATAAAACGATTATTAATGAGACAAACCAGGGAAAACACAGCAGTTGAAAAATATATATATTTATTCTTTTTTTTATAATAATATTGCGTAAATAAATAGATCCCTAATGAAAAAAAGAAAACTGTTGTTACCTCCATTAGTATTGTATAATTCATTCTCCATAAGGGATAATAAAATATAAAAACAAAACTAAATAAAAATGATAAAAAGAATTCCTTTGTGATTAAACTGATTGTAAG
>Ga0209226_10000734_pt1 | contig 16841 bp, 11 predicted proteins | sample BarGraNGADG00212_2_FD_184497 | JGI IMG/M metagenome (GOLD analysis project Ga0209226, IMG submission 184497) | Arctic peat soil microbial communities from Barrow, Alaska, USA - Barrow Graham LP Ref core NGADG0011-212 (SPAdes) (version 2) | ecosystem: Environmental > Terrestrial > Soil >...
CCACCTATATCCGACACCAGCTTCTCGTAGTTCATCGGCTCGGTACTGCGAATCCTCTGGTTGTCCTTCAGGCACGCACGCTTCGTGCCTGGAAGAATGTCAACGTAGCTGTCACCGATGAAGCCGCCGGTGGTAACGTGCGCGACGGAATCCACGGGAATGCAGGCGTCGTTCCAGATGGCTATGTCCACCCGCGCGCGGCTCTTGCTCGTAAGCTTGATGTCCGATACGAGGCCGACCTTGACGCCCGCCATGCGCACGTCCGCGCCTTTGTCGAGCTTGCGCGCGTCGGTGAAAATGGTGTAGACGGGAAAGGTGGATGCTCCCAGGCCGAAACCTCGGAGGAACCAGTACATGCCGATCAGCGCCACAATCGCGCCGAAGACCAGCAAACCAACTTTTGCCTCATTTCTCAAATGCACGTTTTCTCACCCTCATTCGCGCGCATCGTAGTGGCCGGTCTCCGTCCCGGCCCCTTAGCGCGTTATCTGGATCGGACCCTGCGTGGACCCGCTCATAAACTGCCTGACCGCCGGATCATCGGAATTTTCCATCTCCTCGGTGGAGCCTATCGCGATTATTTTGCCGCCGTGAAGCATCGCGATCCTATTCGCGACCTGCTTTATCGTGGGCACATCGTGGGCTACCACGACCGATGTTACGCCCAACTCGTCCCTCGTTTTTACGATCAGGTCGGCGATAGTTGCCGAGGTGATCGGGTCGAGCCCCGCCGTCGGCTCGTCATAGAGCAGTATGTCCGGGTCCATCGCCAGCGCTCTGGCAAGTCCGACCCTCTTCTGCATCCCGCCCGACAACTCGGAAGGCATCAGCTCCTCGGTCCGCGGCAGACCCACCATCGAAAGCTTCGCCTCTACTACCTCGCGAACCTGCGCCTCCGAAAGCCGATTGTGTCGCCGCAGGCCGAACGAAACATTCTCATACACATTCAGCGAGTCGAAGAGCGCGGCATACTGAAATACCATCCCCATCCTGCGCCGCACGCTGTCCAGGCTCTTTTCCGGCATCCGCGCGATGTCTACGTCGTCGATCAACAGCTGCCCGCCCGTGGGCCTTTCAAGCCCCCCGATGCACTTGAGCAGCGTGCTCTTGCCCGCCCCCGACATGCCCATTACCGCGAGCGTCTCGCCTTTGTCGACGCTCAAATCCAGCCTGCGCAGGATGGAATTCCCGCTGATTCTATACGACAACTGGAGCGCCGCTATCAAAGGTGCGCCGTCCTGCCACCGAACATCACGTATGCCAGCAAGAAGTTCAGTATATATATGATGACAATCGAGATAACCACCGCGTTGGTAGTGGATCTGCCCACGCCCGTCGCGCCGCCCTTGGTCTGTAATCCTTGCTGCGCGCCAACGATGACGATTACCACCGCGAAGAAGACGGTTTTCAGCATTCCCATCGTCACGTCATAGGGCATGACCTGAGCCTTCAAGGTGCTCACGAACCCCCCGCTGGCGACGCCGTTCACAATCGCGACTATGTAGCCTCCGCTTGTTCCGACCAGATCCGCGATCGCCGTCAGCGCAGGCAGGACCACGACCGCGGCGAGCAACCGTGGTACCACCAGGTAACGAACCGGACTGACCGCGAGCGCGCGCAGGGCGTCGATCTGCTCAGTCACCTTCATGCTCCCGAGCTCTGCCGCTATTGCGCTGCCCGACCGCGCCGCGACGACCACGGCGGTCAGCACCGGCGCGATCTCGCGGACGATGGAAATCCCAACCACACCGCCAGTGTAGCTGCCAATCCCCCATTTTACCACCAGCTGCGACATATACAAGGACAACACCGCCCCGGAAAACGCGACGGTTATCAGAACGATGGGCAGCGAGGACACACCTATGTAGGCCATCTGGTTGAGTGTGTCCTTGAGATCGATCGCTCCTCGGACAACGAATTGGAGAGCCCTGCCCAGCAGCGCGGAGAATTCGCCGATAAACTCAAAGAACTTGGTGAATGTTTGATAGGTGAGTTCACCCGGCACGGAGACTACCGCGGCAAGCTCATCGCCCACATCGTGGAGGATCTCGCTCACGACATCTCCCGGCTTTTCCGAATGCCTGTTAGGGTCGTGTCTCATTCTCTGCCGCCTGGCCAAAACGAGGTTACGGCCGGACGCTACCGACCAGACAAAGTATACCCGACAGGCGGGGGTGTGTCAATCGAAAGTGAGGGCCGGGATTCGTCGAATCGCGAATAAGAGCCTAGCCATAAACTTGGAATGTGCCCTGGCTACAAGGGCAGCTTTACCACCTGGCCCGTCTCGGCTGAGAGATAGGCTGCCTGGGCCATCCCAATCGCGCGGCGGCCGTCTGCGCCGGTGATCTTCGGTTCGGAATCGGTGCGGATCGCGTCGAGAAACTCGCCAAGCTCCCGCTGGTGCGGGTTCGGGACATCGCTGATGTCGAGCGGTTCCGGCTCCGAATCGCCCCGCTTGATGATCACTTCCCCGGGTACATGACCGAAGAAGATTGCCCCTTTTTCGCAAAGAATCTTGCCGTGATACCGGTCTATAGAGGAGCAGAAGCTGGCGTGCAGCGAGGAGATACCGCCATTCTTGAAACGATAGATCGCCAGCAGCTCATCATCGAAATCATACGGGTTGTCGCCGAAGTGCCCCGATTGGGCATAAGCGGTTGCGGGTTCTCCGAGCAGATAGGCCATGAAGTCCAGTTCGTGGACGTGGACCTCGCAAAGCATCCCACCGGTTTCGGCTTTCGTGCGTCGCCAAGCTTCACGCTCCGGCTGCTGGTTGACTCGGTCGATATCCACGGCAAACGGCTTACCGATCTCGCCCGAATCGATGATCTGCTTGGCCTTGGCGAATTGCCCTATGTAACGGAGCACCTGCCCGACCATAAGCTTCACCTTCGCGCGCTTGGCGGTTGCGATCATGGCGTCGCAATCGGCAACCGTGAGCGCCATCGGCTTCTCGGTGAAGATATGCTTTCCGGCGCGCGCGGCGTTGATGGCCATGGGGGCGTGGAGGTGGTTCGGAGTGGCAATGATCACCCCATCGACACTCTTGATATCCAGCGCGGCCTTATGATCGAAGACCGTCTCGTCCGCGCCGAGTTGGGCGGTGGCCGCCAAAGCGCGGGCCTCGTCAATGTCGCAGCAAACGGTGATCCGAGCGGCATCGAGCTCATTGAGCGAGCGCCCAAGCCGCATTCCCATCCCGCCGCAGCCGATCAGTGCAATCCTGAGTTCTTCCATGTGCCGGTTTCCGCCTCTCATCTCACGCGTGTTTGCTGATGTTGTGATATTGTAGCACAGATTTGGGCGGGCGGCGCTTGCTGTCAACGGGCCTGACAGGCCAAAAAGCGTTGACATATCCCCGGCATCCCTGGTATAATTCGTACGTCACAACGCTCCTCGGTAGCTCAATTGGCAGAGCACTTGGCTGTTAACCAGGGGGTTCCTGGTTCGAGTCCAGGCCGGGGAGCCAAATTTCATTTTGGGCTGTTTTATCGAATTCTGCCCCTGTTTGCTCCTCTATCTCGTCCTGCATTTTCCTCGCTTCCACGATCAAATCGAACGGTTTTCGATAGTTTGGGAGCAGTTTGCCATCCGCCCATGTGGAGTTCGAACACACGAAATCCAGCAACCTCCGCTTTTCGTGCATTTCCTGCTTTTCGTAGAGTTCCCACGCTCGATTTGCGAGTTCGAGTATGCGAATGCCCTGATCGATGTAGGACGTATTTGCCGTCTGGTGGCTCTCCATCTTTCGCAAGACAGCACTCTGTTCCTGTCGCCACTCTGTGTTCATCTGATCATGGAATGATTGCTCTATTTTGCCGTCCAGCTTGTCCACGTACATCTGGTCGATGCGATTCTGAAGCTTGGTATATTCCCGCTGCAGGGTGGAGATCATTTCGTTGTGATAGCGCTTCTGATCAGCGTGGCCGGACTTGAGTGCGGAAATCATCCAAGCCAGGACATCTCCATCCAATCGGATTGCCTTCAGTGCCTCCCCGAACTGTGCGGCCAGCTCTTCCTCTCGGACGTACTTCTCCGGGCATTTGCCCTTGTTGCCGGTGCAATGATAGTAGACGTACTTGCCCTTCTTCAACTCTGCGACGAGGGCACATCCGCAGTGACCGCAACTGACTAAGCCTTGGAACGCCCACTCGTGCTTCTGCTGCCCAGTCTTGCGTCTTCCTCTGTCGGAAAGCACTTGCTGCACTTTATCCCAGAGGTCCTTACTCACTATCGGATCATGAATCCCTCGGTAGGTGCGGCCGTTCCAGTCGAAGTCACCGCAATAGACACGGCTGGTGAGTATGTGGTAGACGTGGCTTTTCTGCATCTTTGCGCCTGACTTACGGTAAGCCAAGCCGTTAGCATGCGCCATCTCGGTGACCGCCTTAAGAGAGTAGTTGCCCGTAGCGTACCATTCGTAAAGCTGCTGTACAATGGGTGCGAGTTCCGGATCGGGTTGGATATAGCGCTTTCCGTTGCACTCGACGTTGGCATAGCCAAGTGGAGCATAAGATGGATAGATGCCTTGCTCGGCTTTCTCGATCATGCCTTTCTTAGTCTCCTCGGAAAGGTTGTCGATGTAGTTCTTGGCCATCAGGACCTTTATGCCGTGCATGAACTTCTCGCCGGATTTGGATTCCTGGGACAACACCACGCCTTCCTTGACGAAGTGTATCTCCATATCCAGTTCATCCAGCGTAACCCAGTCCTTGAGATTTCGGTAGAGGCGGTCGGTCTTCTCCACGAGAAGGACGGAACACCGCTGCCCGACCTGTTTGGAAGTCCGCTGCTTCTTGAGAAATGAGACCATCTCGCTGAAGCTCGTCCTTCCAGCCCGCTTAGCTGTCTCAACATCGACGTACTCCTGCACGACGCTGTAGCCGTTGAGTGCCGCGTAGCCGTTGAGCAGCTTCAACTGAGCAGGAATGGAGAAGCCCTCTTTCTCCTGCTCCTTTGAGGAGACTCTGGCATAGACCACGCAGGTCGGGCGGTTCAATTCAGCCTCTTTCGCACTAGCAGATCGGATAGCCATTGGCTTTATTGGTTGCCTCCATACTCGGCTAGGCACGGCACAGGATAGTGCCCTGGACGCCAAGTCTAGTATAGCACGGGAGCGGGCAAATGCGCGGGGTGATCTGCAAGTTCATGCGCTGAGAGGACGGTACCAGATTGCTGTCCAGGCGGTTTCCGTAGTCTTCATCTTTGCTCGCACGGCTGCTATAATGTGGCTGGATGCTATGGTCTTACGTCTGCCCAGCTGGCGGAGGGTAGCTCAGAACATGTCGGAATGGTACGCGAAACCTCGCAAACATATCATCGACGATCTTGCGAAGCACTTCGACTACGATCCGGTACGGATAAGATCGATTCTGGAACGAGTGACATTCAAGAGTGACTCCGGGACTTTTGATTGGCCGAATTTCACTCTTGCAAATGTGTATCTACCCACAGATCAAGCAGTGCAGATATTCGAGCGAGAGGACTTGTCGTTGCTCGCAACCGGCGAGCGCCTCGCAGATTATTGGCTTGATCGGATGACACCGTGCTACTCCCTTGATAAGCTGCAGAGCATCACGGAGGAGTTTGTCGGCTACCTGGAGTCAAACCGAGACTTGCTGGTAAAGACAGGTAGGCCTGAGAATGAGTTCCTGCCGTCCGCGTGGTTTGACTGTCACCTAGGCCGACTGTACTATGATCGCCGTGCTTCCGGTTCGGAAGAACAGATTCTGACTGCGGGATTGACAGCCGAGGAATCGGCGCGGATCGTCGATGGGCGCTCCAGGTTTCTCGATCTAAAGATTCAGGTTCTGAAGATTCTTGCCCGAGCGCTTTCGAGAGGAAAGGCCAAGGGATTGCGTAATAACTGCCTTACCCTTATTGATGGGGAGCTTCCGACGGACGATATTTGCGTGCACTTTCTAGCCGACGAACTCTATCCGCGTCATGTCGAGTCGTATGATTACCTGGCGACGGGCCCTATGTCAGGCGGCCTATCGAACCTGCTGTTTGCAGTTGGGCATGTTGAGAAGGAGTTGACAGTTGGCACCCTTGATCAAGCGTCAACGTGCCTGCCGAGCATAGGCAGCTTTGGGTTGGATGGTACTGGAGCCGGGCTATACCAATTGATCAAGGCCGATGGCTTCGAAGCTGTTAGCAGGGCCATAGATGTCTGTTTCGCCTTGCAGGAGAACGAGAGTATCTTCTGGGAAGGCTATGTCAAGGCCATAGTCGAACTCGCAGATGAACTGTGCGCTCAACCGAGCACCCCGACTCCAACGCAGGACGACTGCCTCGTCGATCTTAGGTCATCCGCCCGCGAATGTGCCGACTGGATTTCGAGGCTCACAAAGCCGAGTGTCCGGTGGCTGACGAACGCGAGTGAATCGGAACAAAGCCCGCCGTCTGATCTTGAGCCCTTTGACGACTATCGTATGGTGAAGATAGGCAATGTGGAGATTTTTCTCACTGGTGTTCAGGCTGCCACCGTCCGCATTCTGCACAAAGCATATGAGGACGGACGGCCCTTAGTGACTTGGTACACGATCAGAAACGAGCTTAGGAATGACAAAACGGGCTATACGCCAGCCAACTTCAGCCAAATATTTAGACACCTACCGCCCGAGCAAAAGAAGCTACTGACCAGGCACAAGGGCAGAGACCAGTTCGGGCTCAATCTGAAACCAAAACCGTGACACCTAACATCCTCCGGTCGCCCCGACCTCTCACAAGTGCACTCTAACAATCTGATCCAAATTAGCCCCGTTGGTCTGGGTAGCTGTCCCCTGCGTCTGCTCCTCAAAGACGAGCAGTTCGGCCAGGTCTGACAAGCATCCCCAGAGACCGGCCACTTGCTTCAATGCTGACTTGATCAGGCGCGTACCACAACCCGTTGTCGGCACTACAGATATAGCCAATCCTTCTCTCTGTTCCGCCACCCGATATGTCTTACGGACATGCTCCTGAAATGCTCGTGAACTGCTCCCGAAATGCGCGCGAGCCAGGCCGTTGACCTCGTCTTACAAAGGACAGAAAGGGTGCGTTCTCTGGTGAGAGTGGACGAAGTCAGCACAATCGAAGAGGCGGTAGAGTTCTGGCAAAGCAAGACTTCAAGGTCTGTGACCGTTGAGGACGGTCGGGAGATCGTCAGCAATGTCACGGGCTTCTTCCAACTCCTCGATCAGTGGGACAGGTCCGCTAACCAAGAGCGCGTCCTCGCCAAATCAAATTACGATTGGAGGAAGACTGCATGAAAGCAGATTTCCAAGAGGATTCAGAACATGATCTCGAAGTGGGCTTGCGGATTGACGAAAACTCTGTCACACCCGAGCCACGGGAGGTACCGGCACAGTCGGAGCACGAGATGCACGAACAGCCAGTGGTCGAGGCTGCACCTGTCGTCGAGGTTGTTAGCGCTCCGTCCGGCACTGAGACTGGGTCGGACGGTAAGTCGCTGTTCGGAGTGCCGATCGACCAAGATATAGTCGAGAGCGCGGAATATGATCTGATTGAAGTACGGCCCAGAGATCATCGGGGCTGGAACTTTGAGGATTGTGAACCCGACCCGGATGGACCGTGGGTACTTGAAAAGGACGGCATCGGTCTTATGAAGGCCACCAAGAGTGGCGATACATTCGAGAAGATCACGAGGCAACCGATCTACATCAAGGATCGGGCTATCGATATCGACACCGGGCTTGAGAGCATTACGGTGGTGTGGATGGACGGCTCCAAAGTCTGTGAATGCACGGCTTCCAGAGGAGCTATGTCGAGTTGCGGAGGGGTCATGGGGTTGGCAAACAGGGGCTATGCCGTGAATGCAGGAAATGCACGACACATAGTCGGATATCTCGCACACCTACTCGATTGGCAGCAGAACAACATTCCCATTAGGCATATCGTATCCTCGTGCGGAACGAAAGTCATAGATGGCAAGACGGTATTCATGATCGGCAACAACGCCATTTGCGGAAATCACGAAGCTCCCGAGGTGTCCTTTGACGATCAGAATGATCACGATGGAGTCGTCAGCAACCTGCGAAGGAAAGACGACGGCAGACTGTCGTCGTGGGTGGAAATGGCTCTGGAACTAGGTGCTTATCCCATTGTTGCTTTCGGAATTGCAGCGTCCTTCCTTGCACCGCTGCTCAAGGACTTGTGTCTGAACCAGAACCCCATTATCGACTATGGAGGGGTGTCCTCGACAGGAAAGACCACCACACTGAAGTTTTGCGCCAGCGTGTGGGGATACCCGCTGGAAAGCGATGGAGGGCTGGTGCGATCTTGGTCTGGAACCGAAGTGTTCTTCGAGCGGTATGCCGCCATCATGAATGAGCTTCCCATTTTCCTCGATGAAAGCCATAAGGCAAATCCCAAGGAGGCATGCAGTACTTTATACCAATACGCCAATGGAAAGGGGCGCGGACGTGGTAGTCTGACCGGCATACAGAGAAACACCAAGTACCGGGGAGTGCTGTTCTCGGCTGGTGAATGCCAGCTTACCGATGTTGGCACAACCAACGGGATTCAGGCTCGTGTAATAAGTTTCTGGGGCAGTCCTATCAGCCCTGGAAATCGAGAGCTAGTAGCAAAGATCAACCGCGTTTCCGAAACTCACTACGGGCTATCGGGTAAAGCGGTCGTGCTGCACTACCTGCGCAATCGAGATGAGCTACTACCGGAACTGAGAGAGATGCACACTACTATGGCTGACTGCCTTGCCAATCGTGCAAGAGATGATATGGAGGGCAGGATAGCCAATTGCTTCGGTGCAGTTTATGCTGCCGGTATGCTGGCAAACTCGGTTCTGGACTTGGGTTGGGATATGGACTCTATCGTGATCGAGGCATTCCAGAGAGTCTCGGAGAACCGCATGCCCAGTAGCGCACACGAGAGCATAGAGCTGGTGGGTTCGTGGATCGTCAGCAATTGGGCGAAATTCGATGACGGTTCAGGTGATGCCCTGAGTAGCTCAAGTGAGCTTTATGGTCGAGTGTTCCTCGACCGTGAGGATGGAGAGAAGAGAATAGCGATATTGAAGGATGTCCTTCAGGGGTTCTTGAACAGACGCGACTACTCATACCGCTCTGTAATGTCTCAGTGGATAGACAATGGCTGGGTGGACATCGAGCAGGACAGGAGGCTAAAGAAGGTTAGATTCAACGGCACTCTGATGTATATGGTGGTGCTGAACCAAGCCGGAATTGCGGCTTCACTAGGTTGCCGGTAGGATGCCGATTCCATTTCTGGGAGCGGTGATGACTCGGGCAATGGAGCTGAAGTCTGGATACGCTCTGAGAAGAAGAGAACAACTGAGAACACGGAACCTCTGGACCAATCTCAAAATCCTGTCCTGTTCTCGGTGTTCTCGGTGTTCTCAGACTCTTTCAGAGCCTTGTAGATACACGATCAGAACAATCATGCGCGAGAATTGCTGGCAATGTGTGCCCCTGTCAGGCACCGAGAACAGTGAGAACAGCGAGAACAGAAACGAGCGGGACAGCCAACAAGAACAAGGGCTCAGGTTCCTGCACGCTTTTTCTCTTTACTGACAATGGTCTTGCGCGTTGCGATGCAGAGTTCGCGGACTACAATCGTGCACTGGGACGCTAGACTAAGTGCGCGATGGCAAATGCACCGCCATGGCGTTCCTCGGTAAGGCAGGTTACTGTGCGCCCCAGCGCAATGCCGCTGCGGACCAGCAAATGGGGAGATATGATGAAGAAGTACGTAGTCTTGGATGTTGATGAGCGGAATGCGTCGGGCCAGCGGCTCAGAGAATCGGCTGCTTTGCACGGCAAGGTACTTCCGCCTACAGCCGAGGTTAGTCTGAGTGACGACGGGCTACACTACAGGCTCTACTATGCAGTGCCCGAAAACGTGATGATTGTTGAGAAATGGTTCTGGGAGAAGCGCGTGTGCTTGTGCGAGGTTCTGGAGGCCGATATCGTGTTTGGCTTAGGCCTGGGCGCTGGAGTGGATTTCGAGGACATACAACCAGCGCCAGAATGGTTAGTTGACCTCCTCAAGTCAGCCACACCTGAAGCCGCAGCGCCTCAAGAGATAGGCGCGCCTGCACTGCCAGCCAGCCCACCTGAGCCAGAAGCAGCATTGGCTAACGCGGATGGGGAGCGCACTGTACAGACCCCGAAGAATATCCAGGTGTCTCTGTTAGACGACCTGGAAGACGAAGAACAGAGTCAAGCTCAGCTCGAATGCACCCTGAAAGATATCGAAGGCGCACGTCAGACCACAGCCGGACAATCGCCTCCTGTAGACGGGGTCCTGAAAAGCGGGAAAGAAGCGGGGGGAGAGAGTGCCGTTGAAGCCGTAGACGTGGTCAGCGTCACCCCATCGCCATCCGTAGACGGGGTCGATAGGCGTGAGCCATCCGTGCGCCCAGTTCAGGCAAGTGCTGTAGACGGGGTTGACGAGATAATCGTGGACAGTGTAGACGGGGTCACACTGAGGCAGTCTCGCATTGTAGACGGGGTAGAAAAGACAGCGCGGCTGATTGATTCCTATTACAGCGTTGACTCCATTAAGGCAGCTCTTCGGGAGTTCATTCTTGCTGGAGATGTGTACCCCGTCTACGAAGAAGCTAGAGTGACGGCGCGGCCTTGCAGAATGGGAGACTACGTCTGGTTCTATGCGCAGGACTTCGCTAAGTACTACGGGTGCAGCGCGCAGGAAGAATACCAGCGGGTCTACAAGGCACTTGCGTCAGTGGATCACATTGAATGCAGGAGATCATTGCGGGTTGGCGATTCCACAGCCAAGATGCACAGAATCAGAAGCGCGGTGGTCGATGAATGGCGAGCAAACCAACTCATCAGAGGAGTGATGTAGACGGGGTCACATAAGAAAACTAATACAGGAAGGCAAACGACAAAAGCAAACAAGCCAACGCGCCAAAATCTAGTAGAACACATCCAAAACAACAACCAAACCATACAACAACAACCCCACAACTAACACACCACCACATACATACATACCCAAGATGTAGCATGTAAGCATAAATACAGGCACTTAACTACCCGTAGATGTCATATAATGCGACGATTCTGAGGCTTACTTACTAATCAGTCATTTCTCTTTGACTATAATACTTAGATGGAGGTCGCAGCGTAAAGAACGCGGCCCATAAGGAGTGTTGTATGTCAGTCGGTAAATCTCACTGCCACTTCAATCGGCGAACCATCCCGCTGTTACGGTCGGAACTCTTAAGGCATGCCGCGAACGACGGCCATCTCAGGATGCTCGAATATCTTCTCTTTACCGCTTGGATTGATGAAGACGACCCTGAACGCTTGGTAGTCAGTCAAGCAGTCGTTTGGAGCGCCTATCCTGAGGCCAAAGGACACAAGTCGGCGCGGACCTTACTGCGTCGGTTTGAGGCCGATACCGGAATTGAGCTCCATATGATTGATTCAAGCCGTGACAGAGCAGCAACCGTCCGTCCGGACTTCCCTCGGAGAATCCTGGAAGCGGTGGAGGATCATTTTGATACTCCCGTCGGCGACCGAACGGTTTGCCTGGTAACGGGCAAGACAATCGGTCAGCGGAAGGCAAGAAAGAAGAACAAGGAAGCACGCGAGTTGCTCTTGGAGGCAGTATCACTAGCGGCAGAACAACTGAACGATTCCCGGAAGGACCTACTCAACCTGCTGAACAATCAGTCTCATGAACGCATAGCGTGTCGCATCAAGAAGGCCGTTTCGGAACTGGAGCGGCTTGCAAAGCGGCTGCCGGGGGACGACTTGAATCCTTGCAGCCCTCGGGGCTATACGAGGAAGGTCATCGACTCACTGAAAGAGGACCCTCTGCTCGTTTACGCCCACTCGGACAGGACAATGAGGATTTCAGCGGTCGGGCCAAACCTCACTCAACTTCCGCGCCCATTTCGTCTGCTTGCGCTTTCGCTCTGCGGCCCCTCCGGAGCGGTTATCGAATGCGACCTGCACTGCTGCCACTTTGCCGTGGCCGCTCAAAGGTGGAATCTGACAACAGCGATGGAACTGCTCCTTTCCGACCGGAATCTGTGGACTGAATTCCTGGAGTATTTGGGATTGGACACGAGCTTCAAGCCCATCATCAAGAAAACCATCTACAGCATTATCTACGGGATGGGCAAGAAGCTGCGCGGATGCTTCCTGAACGGGATTGAGACCGGTTTTGTGCCGGTGAAGGGCGTAGGTGATGCCAGATTGTGGACCAAGTTCAGGAGACATCCCATCATCAAGGAACTGTTCGCGGCCCGCCAGGAACAGATTGCCATAATCACCACTGACCAGGGCGGCTACGACGCGTTCGGCAACTGGGTGGCAAACTTCGACAAACTCGGCAACCTCCAGCCACTGTCGACTTTAGCGGCCATATCGCAAAGCTACGAGCAGAAGCTCATGTACCCGATGCTGGATGTGCTTAAGTCGAACAAGCAGATGTACGTTCTGGCCTACCTGCACGACGGGTTGACCATCTACTGCTCTGACGCTGAGAAACAGGAACGACAGATTGCGGCTCTGCGCAGTGCAGTCCGGACTTGCGCGGACGAACTGGGGATATTGACCGAACTCGAAACCGAAGAGCTCAATCCGAACACAATTCGAGCAGAGATTGCGGACCTGATTGAGCTGTTCGCGGAGCAGACCTACGGCCAGACGCCGATGGCTGCGTGATTGTCCTCGTTAGCCAAGACTGCGGCCCACCCGCGCGAGGCGGATTTCATCTGGTGAATGAGCACCATGTCGTATTACAGGGCATAGGGCCCCCCTCTGAAATGGACCCCAGGTATAGTGAGAGATTCTATCGAGCGATGTACCAGTCAAGATTGTCACATTCTGAGACGCGCAAATGACCAACATGGGGGGAACCCGCGTGAAGGGCCACAAGCGTCAGAATCGAGCCCTGATGCCATTTGCGAGGCATTCCTGTGATGCATAGCGCCTTGTAGCTATCAGTTCGCAATTATACCCACGCCACACACAGGCCTACATGAGTAATCACTAACTCTCTGGGACACGACAAGGCCATCGGAATCAACTCCGGTGGCCTTTTCCACGTTTTGTTGCGCGCCATTAACCAGGTCCGTTCCACAGCGTTCATCCCCAGCGCCCAGTGCCTGTTCTCCAGTCTGCGGAGGCCGGGACAGTGGGCACCTGCTCACTAATCACAAAGGAGGATTCAGATCATGTCGAAGAAATGCGTCGTGTGCAACCGAGAGGCAGATTGGACCAAGGTTAAGGAGGCGTTCGAGAGCATCCTGGACCAAGCAGACCGCTACGGGGTCGAGAGCCTGACCGAGCACCAGCAAGTCGTCTATCTGGGAGAGTGCTGCAGCCCTGAGTGCTACCAAGCCCTTGATTAGCCCGCTCTATCCGCGCTGGGAAACCCCAGCTCAGTCCAACCCATGGGGCCTTCGGCCCCGCCTTATGGTACAGAAGCTAAGCCCTCGGTACGGAACCTCTGACGCCACAGGACGAAGAACTGGAAATCCATCAGTAAGTCAGTGTGTACGCCGTATCCCGTGCTTACTATGCGCGGGCCTGTGGGTGAAGCACTCTTGTGGATTCCCCGGCGCGTCCGGGGCTCTCAGTACACGATCTCGGCATCAATGATTATCGAGGAGGCAAGTCATGAAAACGATTGGCGAAGGTACCATCGACAGGTCGAAACTGACGGGGACTCTGCTGGACCCCCAGCTGGCCGGAAAGCGGTTAGCGTTTGACGTGCATCGGTATCTGGACCGTCCTGTTATCGCAGACGAGAACACCGCGTTTAGGCGCTGCAGGCTGGACTACAGGCTCAGGCAAGGCCTGGCTCGTGACCACGCGGGCAAGGTAGTGGTGCCGCCAATGGTGCGGGCGGCGGACAAACTGATGGCCGCAATGACGGACGGGGAACCGAAGCAGGTCCATCGCGCGGCACTGGGCTTCTTCAACGCACATTGTGACGAGATGCGCAAGCATTTTGACAAGGTCGCTAGGATCAGGAGCCCACACTCCGCCATGCTGGTCGGGGTCGGCGCTTATAACGATGACATCTTTGTCAGCGACAACTATCTGGATGGGGCGCTTAGCTGTCTGCATCCCTGGGAGATAGGAATCTCCCGCTCAGTGATGGAGAAGCTCGGACTCTCAGAACACGACCCCGTGCTCATCTCGCGCTATCCAACAACTCGCGTGGTCGCAGTGCAGATCGTGGAGATCGCGGAAGCATCTAATGACGTAGTCTACCTGCCTATCGGGAATGTCCTGGTCGGTGGAGTGATCACATCTATTGCCGATCTGCTGGACGGGGATCGGGATGGCGATAGCTACGTGCTTAGAGCTGTCAAGGAAGCCAAGTCCCAGGCTGAGCTGCGAGAGGCGTTCAGCACGTTCTGGACAGGCGCTGTTGCCCAACCCTTGGACCGCACTTCCTACACGTGGCACGAACACGAAGAGAGGATCGAGGACCCGGAGGGAATTGCTCGTGAGAAGTTCATGCAGAAGGCCGCCATCGGCTCGATCACGTTGGATTGGTACTGTGCGTTTGTGCATATCTTGAACCTGCAAGCAGCGGGCGTCGAGACGGAGTTGACGATGGAAGACCTGCGGCAGATGATGACTGATTCACTGGAAGCTTGCTTCGACCTGAAACACGGGGATGGAGCCGATCCAATGGCTTTGCACGCTCTAATGGTCGGAGCCACAACATTCAGCGAGGTCTCTGAAAGCCTGATAGCTCAGGGGCTCGACATAGAGAGAATCCGTAAGCTGGCTCACCTGCTGGGAGGGCAATCCGTCAGAAAGCTGGCTCAGCAGAACTTGCCGTTCGCCATAACCCAAGCCAACCTGGACTTCAATGCCATCCAGAGATTCATCAACTTCGTGCCGCCCTACAAGCCTCTGGAGTTCATCGCCGCGCTAATGGTCGCAAAAAGGCTCAAGACCTCGCTGGCGTCCGATTTGGTGTTCCACACACTCAAATGCGCCCGACCGTTGGCAGCCGTGTACCGAGACGGCTTGTTCCCAAGCCTGGCTACGGCGAGCTAGTCAGCCAGGACACATCTCACTTTTGGAAGGCCCCTGGGCAGCAGCCTGGGGGCTTCTCTGCGTTTGAGGAGGATACTTCGATGCTTACGATCACCAAGAACCTAAACGAGTATGTCGCCAGGTGCGGCGCGGCAGAGGTCGTGCTGCCCATCTTCTCCAGGGTCGATAAAGAGACCAGCACCAGGCTGACCGAGATCATGTCAGCTTCAGGAGTTCGCGGGCTGTTCAGGATCGCAGCCGACGTTAGCTACAGTGATCAGCGAGTTGTTGGCTCGGACGGCGCTGTAACCACTGAGCGTGTTCCCACACCTACGGTCTACGGTCAGATCGAGGCTCTGCTTGAGAAGCTGGCAACTGATAATTTCACTCCACAGTTGACGAGAATCTCACGCATCAGGAACCCTCGCAGCGCAGGCAAGGACCTGGCGCGCATTATGCGAAAGGTGATGAATCTGCTGTGGAAGCAGGGATGGGACTGGGATAGCGCGACCAGCTTTGAGGCTTATGCCAATGCTTCCCAGGCCATCGTGTTGGACGGGGAACTGCCTCAGGTTCCCGGAAAGTTCTTCGCGGAGCTTGAAACAGAAAGAAGACTTCACGCCGCGCAGGCACTGATGGATCGTGGGCTGCTCTCAAGCCCTTGTGCTACCGGCTGCGGGTCTCCTGGGGAGAGTTTCTATCTTTCCAGAAAGGACGGCTTCAGCGTTACTGAACGCACAAATCCATTAGTTCACGAGATGCCCGAGAAGCGCCGGGGCGTCGTAAACGCAATCAAGAACTGCGTCGAGATTACCGGCGCGGAGCCGAGTCCTGTATCTATCCAGGGCGTCAAGCGCACCCCATCAATGGCAAACGCCGTGGTGATCTGCATGCCTTTCGGGGCGGACGACTCCGTGATCATCTCTGAATCCCTTGCAGAGAAGCTTACTGCGAAGACCAGAAAGTCGAATTGGCACAATATCGATGGGCTGATCAATTACCGTGGTGGTCTTCGCCCAACGGGGCGCAATGGGCAGCTAACGAAGCGTGAAGCCGAGTGGCCGGTAAGCCTGGAGAGGTCAGCGTCATGCGGGGGTCACACTTCGTTCAACCCTGGAGCCGCGCGGTTGAACGGTTCATGTCAACCCGTGACAAGCCCCGATGACGAGCTTCTCCGCGTTCTCCGAACGGAGTACGAGACGAAGTATTCCGGCATGATTTCAAGGCTGGGCGCATACTCTGCCGCCGAGTGCAAATGCTGGAAGCAATGGCTATCCAAGCAGGCCAGGTGGACGGAGCGGCATCCCAAACAACCGATGAACCGTCGGTTCGAGTTCGGCATCGAGCGCGTTGTGTTCGATGACACAACGTTCTATAGAGAAGACCTTGGCTACTCCTACCGCAAGCCCGAAGTCGGAATGAAGCTCCAGGCCGATGGCGATCTATTCAAAGGCGTCGTTAGCATGATCCTCCCTGATGACAAGATGCCACTGGTTAGACTTGCCGGAAAGCTCGTCCGCGCGGAGGTCGTTTGCGAGATGGGCAATAGTGTCAGAAAGCATGGCTCCCTAAGATTCGCTCACGGACAGATTGCTCTCTATGCGATGGCCAAGCATCTGGGCGGTCTGGAGATCGCAGAACAACTAAGTGTCGAGCAGATCGCAGACCTTGCCGTAGAGAACGGGGTTTACGAAAGTGATGATCTCACCGCCGAGGTGTTCGACGCGACAGGAAAGGTGAGCTACGGCTACTTCCCCGCTGGCGCGACCCGAGTCTGTCGCCACAGGCAGGACCCGTCGGTTGTTTCCAGCACCAAAGGCAGTG